>WUUC01022188.1_pt1 | contig 10482 bp, 4 predicted proteins | sample 6278441 | NCBI WGS metagenome assembly WUUC01 (sample SAMN13675441, study PRJNA597444) | soil metagenome | isolation source: soil | place: USA: Washington | collected 2017-10 | reverse complement strand
AGTTCATCGGCAGCGGCGAGAAAGACATCTGCTTCCCCGGCGCAGCCCGCCGCAATCGCTGCATCGGCGGCGGTGGTAACGACGTCTGCATCACCGGTCCCCGCAACAGCGACTGCGTCGGCGGGCGCGGCGACGACTACTGCCGCCACGGCACCGGCAGCGATGGCTGCTGGGGCGGCCGCGGCAACGACGTCTGCATCATGGGTCCCGGCCAAGACGGCTGCCACGGCGGCCCCGGTCGTGACCGCCTCTACGGCGGCGCCCAGCCCGACCAGCTCTACGGCGGTCGCGGCAGAGATTACTGCGACGGTCAGCGCGGCTGGGGCAAGTCGCACTCGTGCGACGCGGGGCCTCGGCGCTGAGCTTTTTAAAAGCGCGCAGCATTGCGAAAGAAAAATCCTGGCGATGCGGGATTTGCAGGGCAAGCCTTTAGGTACCCCCCCGTAGCCGTTAGGTAATTCCCAGAACAGACAATCCTCCTTGACCGATCTGGGAACAGTCGGTTACTCCTTGCTGCGTAAGCCGGGGTCAAGCAAACGCGTGTCTGCCGACCCCGATCAATAGCCCCAGCGGGAGAGGCTTTGTAGTGCCTGCTCCTGCCGGGTGCAAAAGAAAGGCAAGAGAAATGAAGAAGATGATGCTGCTCGCGCTTGCGGCGGCTAGCGTGGCGATGTTCGCGCTGCCGGCCGTGGCCTCGGCCGGCGCCCCTGTCGTCGACTGCGGAGCGTCATGTAAATTCTCCGTCCATGGTGGAACGAGTGTGCTGTCCCGGTCTGACAACCTGACAGTCACCTGCACGGCTAATACTGGGACCGGTGAATTCGAAGCTGGCGGTACGACAGGAAAACTCCAGTTGACCTTCACCGGCTGCAAAGAGTCTGTGTTTAACAGCTCATGCAATACCACCGGTTCGGCGTCTGGGACGATCGTTACGACACCGCTTACCTTCCACACTGCATATCTGACGGACGCAAAAACGACACCCGGAGTCTTGGTCACATCCAATGCGAACCATTTCTCCACCTTTAAATGCTTCGGAGGGTTTGTGACTACCGAAGTGACCGGCAATGGCGTGCTGGGGCATCTGTCGAGCCCGGCGTGCAATGGCTCAAGCAGCGCGTATAAACTCAAATTCGAGGCTACGGCTCACGGTCAGCAGAAATACAAACAGGTCACAGCGACAGGAACTGTTTTCGACCTGACCTCGAATGGCAATACATCCGCGATGAATGCGGAAGGTACCGTTACATTCCCCGCCGCAGCGCAGCTTACATGCGTATAGTGTAGTTCGCTGGCGAATTGAGGTAGAGCCGGGGCCGCCCAAGACGGCCCCGGCTCTTGTAATAGGAGCCGACCAGTCCTACCCGCCCACCCAACACCACGCGGCCGCTTTCGGGCTCCACCAATGTGCAGCGACAAGGCAGTTCTAGACCGAGTAAGACGCCTGGATATTTCTTGCCGCAGCAGGTGCTGGTGGAGCGCGGGCAGCGCTTGCATGTCTGGGAGCCGCCGAGTGCTGAGGATTGGGCTGGCGTCTCCTCAAGTTTGATCGCGACTCGAAGCACACGCGCGAAACTTTGGCAATCCGTGAAATGCAGGGGCTTCGAGGGTTCTGACTGATTTCAGATCGTCGGGCCCGGACGGCTTTGTTGACCCCGAGGTATCCATGCGGTACTCATAGGGTATGCGCTTGTCCGAGCAGGGGTCGCGGCGGGCGTGATGTTGACCGATCATTTAAGGGGGGCGAGGATGGGAGCAGTTCAGCGGTGCCGGCTCCATCGGGCGGGGCTTGCAATGGTTGTGAGTCTGATATTCGCACTCGGGGCGGCTAGTGGAGCAATTGCGGCGGAACAGCTCGAGTACCGATCGAGTTTTGGGCCGGATGGCACTGCGGCTACTGAGTTCGAACACGCCGGGCCACTTGCTGTGGATCAAGGGGCTCACGCCGTCTACGTGATTGACGCTGCGGCTGGATCCCTTTACAGATTTGATATAGACGGAAATCCCGTTCCCTTTACCGGCTCGGCGGGGTACATCGTCGGCAATGCCATTACTGGACTATCGTTTTTCGGTGGGCCAGGTGAACGACAGGTTGCTGTGGACTCGAGCAGCCATCGTATTTATGTGACCAGCGGAAATGCAGTTAAAGCGTTTGAGAGTAATGGAGAACCGGCTGAATTCTTAGAAGGGACTGGGGCGGGAACCAGCGAAATCGGAGGCTTCGGAGAACTGCTGGGGGTGGCCGTCGACACCAACGGGAACATTTATGCCGCTGATTTTGGGGGTGGGAACGGGATAGTCAGAATCTACTCTCCCGCCGGAGCGTTTATCACCAGCTTTTCCACTGGAACCAGTGGAGCTGCCAACCTGGCTGTCGATGGCAAAGGCGCTGTCTATGTGAACTTTTGGCTCGGTAATGTGTCGAAGTACACGCCATCTAGGGCTCCTGTGTCTGCTACCACTACGTACACTGACGTGGGTACTTTTAATCCCACCCCGTCATACACGGTGGCGGTGGATCCAGCGACTAATGAGGTGTACATTGCGGAGCACGGCTTGACCCCTAGAATTGTGCATTACAGGGAAAGCGGAGATTTGATAGGGAGCTTCGCTGGTCCAGGCGAAGAAGGTGAGATCTCGCAGTCCGAGGGCATAGCGGTCGATGGCCTCAGCTCGCGGGTATTTGTGGCCAATGTCCTCCCAGGGGGCTCGCAGGTCGAGATCTTCCAACCGTTTATGGGGCCGCCTACGCTCGAGTCAGTGGCCGCCACTGGTGTTACTGCGGACGCGGCCATTCTTAGAGCACGAATCAATCCCAACACGCTCGAGACCAGCTACCGATTCGAATACGGCCTCGTAGAGTGCTCGATCGGGCCTTGCACGAGCGTGCCGGCAGAGGATGCCTCAATTGGATCCGGATACATGGTTGTCCTGGTCGCTCAAGGGCTCCAAGGACTTCGACCAAGCACCACCTACCACTATCGCCTGATTGCGAGAAATGCGATGGGGGCGTCGGAAGAAACGCATCGTACGTTTACCACCCAGGGATTGGGCCTTGAATCGCAGTTGAGCGATGCGCGCGTATGGGAGATGGTCTCTCCCCCGAACAAGCTCGGTGGGCTTTTGGTCAATCCCCCACGGGGACCAATGCAGGCCGCTGAGAACGGCGATGGGCTCGCTTATCAAAGCGTAGGTTCAATTGAAGTTAACCCCGATGGAAACCGGGCGATAGAACGGTCGACCGTTCTTGCTCGGAGGGAAGGGCTGAGTTGGCGCTCCAAAGACATCACGCCGCCCCACATCAAACCAACGGTTCTCGGTCCGGGTAACGAGTACAACGTCTTCAGTAGGGACCTAGGAAAGACCCTGGTCGAGCCACTCAATGAGAATCCTTTGTCACCTCAGGCATCGGCAAAAACTCCGTACCTGAGGCACAACAGCGAACCACCCGTCTACAGTCCCTTGGTTACTTCAAAAGGAAGCTTTGCAAACGTTCCGCCGGGCACGGCGTTTGGTGAAGCAGACACCGAAGTTAACGTCAGCGGAGCCACCCGCGATCTCAGCCATGTTGTTCTTCGGTCGGAGGCTCTCCTGGTGAGCGGCGCGGAGCCTCTCAGCCTATATATATGGGGTGGGGGCCGGCTGAGTCCGGTCAGTGCTCTTCCATCCGACGAAGTTGGAGGTGTCGTAGACGGGATACTTGGCTCTGGAGAAGGCTCCGTACGCAACGCAATTTCGGAAGACGGCTCCCGCGTTTTCTGGAGCAGAGGACGGTACACCCCTCTGGAAATCAATACGACGGCGCTTTATCTGCGGGAGACGAACTCAGAAAAAACCGTGCGTGTGGATATTGCCCAACCTGACGCAAGCGGCTTGGGCTCGGCGCATCCCGCATTCCAGGGGGCCAGCGCTGATGGAACTGTAGCTTTCTTCACTGATTCTCGGCAACTGACTAAAGACGCAAGTCCTGAAGGGCGTGATCTCTATCGCTGCGAGGTATCTGTCGGTGCGGTTCCCAATGGTTGTGCCCTCACGAACATCACGGGCTCAACGGCGACCCCAAGCGAAAGTGCAGAAGTCCAAGGTGTCGTACCCGCATTTAGCGCGGACGGGGAAAAAGTATATTTCGTCGCCAGGGGTATACTGGATACCGAGCCAAATGACTTTGGCCAAGAAGCGACCTCGGGCGAGCTCAACCTCTACTTGTGGCGAAAGGGGGAGCAACCTCGCTTTATAGCGCTGCTGGCACCTCAGGATAGTCCCAGTTGGGGAGTCAGTAAAGACAGTGTGGGAGTATCAGCGAGCCTGAGCGCTGCGAGTTCACCCAGCGGCCGCTATTTCTCCTTTATGTCTCAGAACAGGCTCACTGGTTACGAAAACCGCGATGTAGTAAGCGGCCGGCCAAATCAGGAGGTGTTTCTGTACGACGCTGCGGACGACAGCTTGGTATGTGCCTCCTGTAACCCGACGGGGGCTAGTCCTGAAGGGCAGATGCTCCACGTCGATGTCGGATTCGCGATGGTGGACCCACAGGGAATCTGGGAAGACCAATGGGTTGCGGCGACTTTGCCGGAGGCAAGAACCTCTCCGGATCTGTCCCTCTATCGCCCCAGGGCCGTACTTGACAATGGGCGCATATTCTTCAATGCGGCGGACTCGCTTGTTCCGGGGGATTCCAACCGTACCTGGGATGTGTACCAGTATGAGCCGGTGGGCATGGGAAGTTGCGGACCACTGTCAGCAAGTTCAACGGTGGCACGTACGGGTGCAGCCTGCGTTGCCTTAATTTCATCTGGGTCCGCAGAAGAAGAAACCGCCTTTCTGGATGCGAGCGGCACCGGAAATGATGTGTTTTTCCTCACTGCAGAGCAGCTATCTGCCCTTGATAAGGACACCGTGTATGACATCTATGATGCTCGTGTCGGAGGGGTAGCTGCGAGTGAGACTGCAGTATCGGAATGCGCGGGCGACGCATGTCGGCCCGCAATTGCGCCCCCGATGGGCGTTGCGCCGATCAGTGAATCTTTCCGAGGGCGCCGAAACCGAGTCACTTGCCTTAAGGGTAAAAAGAAGGTTGTACGCCAGGGCAAAAGACGCTGTGTCCGTCGCCACCATTCCAAGAGAAAGCACCGCAAGCGGGCCGGCCAGGTTAGGAAGGGACGCTGATGTCTCGTCTCTCCGAACGGAAGCGGTTCCTCTTCGTATCTAACAAGGAGCCTTTGGCTATGTTCAAGCGCCGTGTCGCCCTTGTGGCTTCTGCTGTGACTGTAAGCCTGTGCCTGCTGCCAACCGCGCCCGCATCGGCAGAGCCGTCGGCATGGTGGCAGGTTTTGACCGGGAGCCGCCCGACGAACTTGTGGGAACCACGCTCCCAGGTGCAGCAAATCAATGCTCCTGCCACTCCGTTTTTCCTCTCTGTCAAAGGGGAATCGGCGGGTGCGTTCAACGGTCCCTTTCCTCCGGCTACTGCGTCAAATATACAAAGTGCACTTGAAAGCATTTACGGGTCCGGGAATGTCCAAGTTTCCGGTGGACCTGGCGGGTCGATCCCTCTGCTCGTAACTTGGATCGGAGATAAAGCGGAGGAACAAGTCAGTCCAGTAGAAATCGAATCACCACTTGCCCCGGCGAGCACGAAAACGCTTGTATGGGGAGGCAGCGGCAGGCTTGTGCTCACCATCACTAACCTGGGAGATCGGCCGGTAGATGCCACGTCGACCCCGGTTCAGATTATCGATGAACTTCCGGATGGCGTAGAGGCAACGGGCGTTGAAGGATTTGCCGGTGCTCAAGACCTCTCGGGCCCGGTTGACTGCGCGGTTGAAACGCCCCAGGAAGTCACTTGCACTTTTGAAGGCACGTTGCCTTCCTATGAAGCCATTGAAGTGGAAATACTCGGCAAGCTCACCGGGTCCCCACCTGTAGTCGGAGAACCTGGAAAGGTGACGATCTCGGGTGGCGAAACTCCAAGCGCCAGTGCAGTGCAAAGCATAGAAGTAAGTCCGGAGCCCACCCCTTTCGGAATTGAACAATTTTCTGCTCGAGCCGAAGAGGAGGGGGGTTTGTCTACCACTCAGGCCGGCTCCCATCCCTTCCAGGTAACGACGACGATCCAGCTCAAGTCGGGGCGGTTACTCCCCGGCAAAAAACGTAAAGAGAACGTCATCGAACAGCCAGCTCTACCCCGCAACTTTCGCTTTTCGCTGCCGGCCGGCCTGGTCGGCAATGTCAGCAAGATGGCACAGTGCAAAATGGCTGATTTCCTGAGCAGCTCACGGAACGTCAGCATCAACGATTGTCCCGCCGAGAGCGCAGTCGGGGTCGTTTCGGTGACCGCCAGTGAAAATAATGGGGATAGTGCCCTTCTGGGCTTTATCAGAACCGCCATTCCCTTGTTCAACCTGCCTCCCAGTCAAGGAGAGCCTGCGAGGTTTGGCTTCACCGTTGTGGGCGACCCGATCGTCATCGATACCGCCGTGGATCCCGACAATGGGTATCGGATTATCGCCACTGTCAACAACGCGACCCAGCTAGCGGCATTCCTCTCCAGCAGCGTGAGTATCTGGGGCACGCCTGGCGATCCGCGCCACGATAGTTCCCGCGGCTGGAACTGTACTTTTCGGTTTGAGGACCTCGGGCCATGCGAACGTCCCGCCGGTCTCGGAGAAGTTGCTTTTCTCCGCCAGCCGGTCTCTTGTGTCACCCCCTTCGATTTCAGGGTTGAAGCAGAACCGTGGAATGTCCCTCTTGGGACTGTGATCGAGGAGAGGTCGTTCAATGGCGGCACCCAATCCGGATGCAATCAAGTGCCGTTCAAGCCATCGATCGAAGCTTCTCCTACCAGCAGGCAGGCCGGAGGGTCTAGCGGCCTCGACTTCCAGCTCAGCATGCCCAATAGTGGCCTGCAGAACCCCAAGGCCAAAGCTGCAGAAGGGCAGGCCAAGAGGGTTGAAGTGACCCTGCCTCAGGGAGTGACGGCCAACCCCTCGCAGGCCGAAGGCCTGGCGGCCTGTAGCCCTGCCGAGTATGCCCGGGAGACGGCGAGCTCGCTCCCGGGGCAAGGCTGTCCCGAGGCATCCAAGATCGGCAGCGTCAATGTGACGACGCCCCTTCTAGAGGAGGAAGCGAAAGGGGCGGTTTACGTTGCCTCTCCGTACGACAACCCGTTCAATTCGCTACTGGCGCTTTACCTGGTCGCAAAGATTCCGGAGCGGGGGATCCTCGTCAAACAGGCGGGGAAGGTGGAGCTCAATCCGCAGACCGGTCAGCTCGTCACCACCTTCGACAACCTGCCGCAGATCCCGTTCGAGACGTTCAATCTGAACTTCTTCGGGGGAAATAGGGCGCCGTTGGTGATGCCGGCCAAGTGCGGCACCTACGACATCGTCGCAAAATTCACGCCTTGGCATGCCTCGAACCCGGACAACCCGCTGCCGAGCGAGGTCATCTCCAAAACCAGCTCCTTTGCGGTCGACCGAGGCACGAACGGCGGGCCTTGTCCGAGCGGCATGCCGCCGTTCAAACCCGGGTTCAGCGCCGGCACCATCAACAACGCGGCGGGTGCGTACTCACCGTTCACCGCTCGTCTCACCCGTAGCGACGGTGAACAGGAGTTCAGCCGCTTCTCGATGAAGTTGCCGCCCGGTGTCATCGGCAAGCTCGCCGGCGTTCAAATCTGCTCCGAGGCGGCGATTGCCGCGGCCAGGGGGCGGACGGGCCCGAGCGGGGGTCAGGAAGAGCTTCAGGGCCCGAGCTGCCCTGCGGCCTCTCAGATCGGCCGGACTCTCGTCGGAGCCGGCGTGGGGCCGGAGCTCAGCTTCGCGCCCGGCAAGCTCTACCTGGCTGGTCCGTACCAGGGATCGAAGCTGTCGATCGTCGCCATCACCACCGCGAAAGTTGGTCCCTTCGACCTCGGGACCGTCGTCATCAGGCAGGCTCTGAGGGTCAACCCGGAAACGGCTGAGGTCTCTACGGACGGGGCGGCTTCTGACCCGATCCCGCATATCCTGCAGGGGATCGTCGTTCACGCCCGCGATATCCGGGTCTACGTCGACAGACCCGAATTCGTCCTCAACCCGACGAGCTGCGAACGGATGACGGCAGCCTCGACTGTGCTCGGCTCCGGCCTCGACTTCGGCTCTTTCGCCGACGACCAGGCTGTGGACGTCAGCGCACCCTTCCAGGCGGCGGACTGCGCCAGCCTCGGTTTCAAGCCAAAGCTCTCCCTGCGGCTCCTCGGCGGCACCAAGCGGACGGATACCCCACGCTTGCGGGCCATCCTCACCGCCCGCAAAGGCGATGCCAACATCGGCCGCGCGCAAGTCACTCTTCCCCGTTCCGCCTTCTTGGAACAGGCGCACATCCGCACGGTGTGCACCAGGGTCCAGTTCCGCGCCGGGGGCGGCAACGGCGAACGGTGTCCGAAGGGATCCATCTACGGGCGCGCTAGAGCAATTTCGCCCTTGCTCGACGAGGTACTGAAGGGACCGGTGTTCTTGCGCTCGTCGGACAACGAGCTACCGGACCTCGTGGCCGCCCTCCATTCCCCCAAGGTCGACATCAACCTCGTCGGCCGGATCGACTCCCTCAACGGGCGCATCCGCAACACCTTTGAGGCGGTGCCGGATGCGCCGGTGAAGAAGTTCGTCCTCGAAATGCAGGGCGGAAGGAAGGGGCTGATCGTCAACAGCACGAACCTCTGCAAAGGGAAGCATCGGGCGATCGCCAACTTCAAGGGACAGAACGGCCGTCGCCACCTCTTCACCCCTCTGGTCAAGGCCAAGTGTGGCGGCAAGCAAGGTACGAAAGGCGACAAGCGCAAACAGCGCTAGTCATCTGACCTCTCCCGCAACCTCCTCGTTTGCCGGATGTAAAAGGGGGACGCCCGTTTGACGGAAACGCCCCCCAACAACCTTCATGGAGAAATATGAAGTACCTCGTTTCCATTTGAGGGCATCCGGTGTCTTGCGACAAGAACACTGGGGTACGTCAGGCTCCAGCCGAGCGCTAGCGCTTATCTAAAACCCTTTTTACCTGCAAATGCCAGGTTGACAGGCTTCACGCGGAGTTCGTTATGTCCGGGCCGCTAACTGCGTACCCGGGCCGATGAAAGCGCCTGGAGAGCCTCGATCAGAGCCCTCGCCAGTGCGAAGTCGCCGCTCAACTCGAGCTGCGGTTCGGTGGCTCCCGCCACCTCACGAATCCATGCACCGGGCGTGCCGCAGGCCGACGCCTCTGCGGAGCCCTTGAGGCGGGCGGTACAGGAGATGACCTCTCCCTCCTCAACACCGACGATGACTCCGGCGAACCCCGGTTCGACTGCCCCCCGTACTTCCACTGAAAGCCGGCACTTTCCGGTCGCCTGCGACCCCAAGCTGATTAGAGGGACGGCCAGGAGAAACGCGGCCTCGGCATCGATCCCACCGATTTTCGCCGCCGTCTCTCGGAGGTGACACTGCTCCCAGGCGATTGCCGTCGTCAGCGGGAGCACCGCCCGGTGCAGCCATGGAGTTGCGTGGTAGGGAACTCCTCGACCGTTGCCGGGCTGCGCTTCGATCAGGTTGGCAAGCCGCATCGCGCCCAGTCTGCGCTCGAGTGATGGATAGCTGATCTTTGGGATCAGGATGTTCAATTCAGTCAACGTCAGCGGCCGGGTGGCCACCGCTCGCACGATGTTGGCTGACCATCCGCCGGCTAGTGCCTTAGTGGCACTCTTCGCGGCGACGCTGCCGATCGTCAAAGGCCCGTGCGGAGCCGCCTGTAGCCAGGTCTCCAAGACGTTGACTACGGCGAGCAGCGACTGACCTGCTGGTGTGAGGCTGTACTCCGCCGTCGCGGGAAATTCCTTCCGGCGCCGCCGCTCGAGAACGCCCAGCTCAGCGAGCGCGCGGGTGTAGACGCGCATCGTGCTTTGAGGCGGCGAGCCCACCGCTTGGCGTAGCTCGAGCAGGTTCCGCGTTTCGTGCTCCAGTGCCCGGAGGATCTCGACGTTCAGCGGGGCCGCCAGCAAACCCAGGGCTTGACCGCCCGCGCGGGTCTCCTGCGCTCGATTCCACACTCGGTCTTGAAGCATTCCGTGGTTCCCTCTATGTCCGCGGCAAATACTCCGCAGGACCCAAATAGACACTAGCGCTGAAGCCTGCCTGTATCTTTCCGCTTCGATCGCACCCAACAAATTTCTCAGTGCATATTTGCGGGAGGAATCGCTCTAAGGAGACCATCGCTCACCTGATTCCCCTGCAAATTACAGATCGCCAATAAGTCGCAGGCGTATTTCTGCGTCCCCGTAGAATCGGCTTGAATTACATATCAAGGCCTGTATTGGTACGAAAGGTTATTAGCACGGGCCCGTTCGCCCCGCGGGGCCCGCAGGGCGGCGACCCTACAGCCCCATCGTCTTGCCGATGATCTCTTTCATGATCTCGTCGGTGCCGCCGCCGATCGGACCGAGGCGGGCGTCGCGGACGGCGCGCTCGATGCCGT
>WUUC01199223.1_pt1 | contig 10483 bp, 12 predicted proteins | sample 6278441 | NCBI WGS metagenome assembly WUUC01 (sample SAMN13675441, study PRJNA597444) | soil metagenome | isolation source: soil | place: USA: Washington | collected 2017-10 | reverse complement strand
GAAGATCGAACGAGAACGGCCCGTAGTAACAAAGCTGGAATGCAGCGGAGACGGGAACGCCAAAGAGCTCCTTCAGAAAGAACACCGACTTCTGAACGAGCGTCTCGCCACAGAATCGTCCCGTGCGGTTGACGCGATCGATCAATGTTGCGATGACGGCCGCTTCCCGCAGTTCCCCAAGACTCATTCGACAGTGGTCTCGAGAATACCTCGGATGTTCTGCTCGAGCCACTGTCTTCCTGCCTCTAGCTTCTCCGGAGTGATGAACACATAACCGAAACGTGCTGTCGGAATCTGACCGAGAATCTGGGACTCTGGCACCGATGACACGATGGTGCCGTTCTTCTCAACCGAGAACTCCATTGGCTTCGTCGACGGTTGATAGACATCCTTGGCGACGGCGCCAGGGAACTCCTGCGAAGCCGGTGATACACCGCCTCGATGGCATCCGCCGTGACAGCCAAATCGGCAGCCGACGGCACGTAAAGGACGCGATAGAACTGCAGTCGCATGATTCTGCGAGCGGCTTCGTGCCCGGGTGAATCCGGTTCGCGCTCGGCAAGCCGCATTGCGGCGAGGACTTCATTGTCGGTGCGCCGCAGATGCTGGTCCACGTCGATCGGATAGGTCCCGCCGGGAAGATGCGCACGAAGGAACTGCCTGAGATGAAGGTCGAGTGCTCGTCTGACGCGGTGGAAGTACAACTGCTCGAACATGAAGTAACGCGCAAGTTGAAGCCCTTCCGCAGCGTGCAGTCCGCCGCGCTCGATTCCGATGACAGGGTTGCCCGGCTTGTCGGGGTCTGCAGAGGGAAGGACGCGCAGCGTGTCGATCAGCCGGTAATGATCGAATCGGCCGTATGCCACTCCGGCGTGTAGCGAGTCGCGAAGCAGATAATCCATTCGAACCACACCGAACGCATCACCGGTGACGATCTCAGTCATCAGCTCATCCCACGGCGAGAACTCCGACGCAGGCCCGGGCCACTTCTTGATGCCGACTGCGACCTTCGCAACATCATTGACGATCAGCGGCATCGCGGACCAAATCGCCTGCATCTCTGGACTGCGGATTACATCGACGGACAACTGCTCGTGGTGATATCCCTTAGGCAACAACTCCTCAGCGCCATGCGAGAACGGCATATGGCCGAGGTCGTGGCACAACGCCCTCATTCGAACAACGGTCCGTACTGCAGCTTGTGGTCGGGTGGAAAGAACTGACGTACATCGTCGTGCCGATGCTCGTGTTTGGCGATTACATCGAACACTCGTCCAGCAAGGTCCATCACGCCGAGGCAGTGCTCGAAGCGACGGTGAGTGGCGCCGGGATAAACGAGATAAGTCAGCGCCAGTTGATGGATGTCCCGGAGACGCTGAAAGGCTCGCGAGTCGATGACCTTTCGCTCGTCCGAGGAGACACGGATGAAGGTGTGAACCGGGTCTCGGAGCTCATGCTCGTACTTCGGCGACGGCATGCGGGGGATCGTACGGCAATTCAGAACCGCGCTCCGTACTTCCACTTGTTGTGGAGCTCCAGTGATCTGAGGAACGCGTGGCACTGACCTTCTGTCCCGTGTTCAAAGCCGACTTGTCCCGCAACCCTCCGCCATCTTCCACGATCGCTGTGATGCATCCTTCTCCGCGCGACTCCGCTCCGCTCATCCAAGGTCTTCGGGAAAGGGTGGCAGAATGACACCATGACCGCCGGTCCGTCGCTCGCGCCACTCCGTACAGTGACTTCGGACGACGGGTTCGTCCGCCGCGCCGGTCTCGGATTGCGGATGACTTTCAGCCGCGGCGTACAGCGCTGTGACAGCCTCACCGCAAGAGTCATCGAGCAGCTCCGAACGTTGTGACGCATGTCGGCTCGCATCGAGGATTACGCGCTCATCGGAGACCTGCAAACCTGCGCACTGGTCTCGCGCGACGGCTCGATCGACTGGATGTGCGTCCCACGCTTTGACTCCCCGGCGTGCTTCGCCGCGCTTCTTGGCACGGCCGATCACGGGCGGTGGAGAATTGCGCCGGCGGGCGAGATTCGGAACGTCGAGCGCTGCTATCGCGACGACACGCTGATCCTCGAGACGACGTTCACCACGGATGAAGGACGCGTTCGCATCGTCGACTTCATGCCCATCCGCAGCGAAGCCGTCGATCTGATGCGCATCGTCGAAGGCGTGGAAGGACGCGTATCGATGCGCATGGATTTCGCGATCCGCTTCGACTACGGCTCCATCGTGCCGTGGGTGCGCTCGGTAGAAGGAGGGATTCGCGCCGTGGCCGGACCGGATGCGGTCTACCTTCGCACCGAAGTCCCGATGCGCGGCGAGGGCTTCACGACCGTTTCGGAATTCGAAGTCGCGGCCGGCGAATGTGTCACGTTCGACCTCACCTGGACCGAGAGCCACGATCCTCACCCCTCAGTCGGCGATCCTCGAATGCACCTCGCGGAGCTGGAGCATTTCTGGCGCACGTGGTCGTCGCACTGCACGTATGAGGGGCCGTGGCGCGACGCGGTCATGCGGTCGCTCATCACTCTCAAGGCGCTGACCTATGCACCGACGGGCGGCCTCGTCGCCGCGCCGACAACCTCTTTGCCGGAGCTGATCGGCGGCGTGCGGAACTGGGACTACCGTCTCTGCTGGCTGCGCGATGCCACATTCTCGATCTACGCACTCCTCGGAGGCGGGTACACCGAGGAAGCGATCGCATGGCGCGAGTGGCTGGTGCGCGCCGCGGCCGGTTTGCCCGAAGAGCTGCAGATCATGTACAGCATCCGCGGCGAGCGACATCTCACGGAGTTGGAGATCGACTGGTTGCCGGGCTACGAAGGCTCACGGCCGGTTCGTGTCGGCAACGCGGCGTACAAGCAATATCAGCTCGACGTCTACGGCGAGGTCATGGACGTCCTGCATCTGACGCGGCGACTCGGCCTGCCGCCGAATGAAGACGCGTGGCGCATCCAGCGAGCCTTGATGCGGTTCCTGGAGAGCGGCTGGAAGGAGCCGGACGAAGGCATCTGGGAGGTGCGCGGACCGCGGCGACACTTCACGCACTCGAAAGTCATGGCCTGGGTCGCCTTCGATCGCTCGATCGCGGCAGTCGAGACGTTCGGTCTGGACGGTCCCGTGGAGCGGTGGCGGACGATTCGTGAGGAGATCCGCAAAGAGATACTCCAGAACGGCTTCAGCAGCGATCTGAATGCGTTCGTTCAGTACTACGGCTCCTCGAACGCGGACGCCAGTCTGCTGATGCTTCCAGCACTTGGCTTCATTGCCCCCGACGATCCTCGGATGATCGGCACTGTGGATCTGATTCGCGCACAACTGGAGACGCATGGCCTGTTGCAGAGATATCCCGCCTCGCCCGAGGTCGATGGGCTCCCGCCTGGAGAAGGAGCGTTTCTTCTGTGCACGTTCTGGCTCGCCGACACGCTCGCGCTCACCGGCCGGTACGATGAGGCCAGTGAGATCTTCGAGAGGCTCCTGGCATTGCGCAATGACGTCGGACTCCTGGCTGAGGAGTACGACCCGATCGCGCGCCGCCAGCTCGGAAACTTCCCGCAGGCGTTTTCTCACGTGGGTCTGATCAACACGGCGCAGAACCTGTTGCGCCGCGACGGACCGTCGAGCGACCGTCCCAAGCGGTGAACATCGCTCGTCAGCTCACGCGGTTTGCGAGCCTCGCTCAACGGCGCATGCAGAGTCGCGATCGAAGCACGCGCGACTGCGCGCGGTCGGCGTGTTAGGCGCGATCGTGTCTCCACTCCGATGTTGGACTATGAGCAGAGGTAGACGCGTTAGAGTCGGGCAGAGTGATAGCGAAACCCGACCTCGACACCCGTGCCGGCATCGACCGCCTGATGATCGCGTTTTATGCAAAGGCGGCGACGGATGACTTCATCGGCGAGTTTTTTACAGACGTCGTGCCGTTCGACCTCCGGCATCACTTGCCGGTCATCGGCGATTTCTGGGAAAGCGTTCTGCTCGGCACGCAGGCATATCGCGCGCACAACCGCAGTCCATTGCAACTCCATGCAGAGCTCGACGCGCTCCAGCCACTGCAACCAGAGCATTTCGATCGCTGGCTCGACCTGTTCCGCGAAACCGTCGACGAGCTCTTCGCTGGACCGCGTGCGGAATTCGCGAAGGCTCGCAGCGGAATGATCGCAAAGCGGATGCTGGAGGTCATCAAGACCTCGCGTCTCGCCGCCGCTGCGTCGCGTTAGAGCGAGCTTCGTCCGCCCGAGACATCGGTGGTCAGCGTATTGACAGAACGCCCCTGTCGACGCGGAATTGAGGCGTACGCAATTGGCTGACGCCACTCTTCAGTACGAATCGACAGATTGAGACCGTCCCGCCATTCAGCCTGCCGTCTTCCGAATGAGGATCTCGCACGTCGGAGCACCACGGTGCATGCACGTGAGATCGGTGATCTGGAGTGTTTCCCCGTAATGCCGCGCAATGCCGGTTGCGAAGCCCTTGGCCAGCGAACAGAGCTTCCGTTCCGACGAGTAATGAACGACGATCTCGTCCGCCGATCGGCGCGTCGTGGAGAGATAAGGCGGCCTGGCACCTTTGTGCTGCAGCCTGACCATCTTGTGGATGCGCTCCTCGGTATGCTCGATGACGTCGAGCGTCTTCCAGTCCGGCTGGATGTACGTCCGATACATCCTCACCAGGTGGGGACCGGTAAAGTCTCCGAACTCCTGCAGGATCGCTGCGAGCGGCAAGTCTGCGCGCGCCGACGCCGCGTCGAGAATCGCCTTGAGCTCCTCATCGGGATACTCCTGGATGGCCAGGTAGAGCTTCGGCCCGATCTCGGCACTCGCAAGGAGCTCGTCCCATACAGGTGCGCCGAAACGATGCGACACGTACTGCTTCAATTCGCCAAAAACGATCCCGTGCATGCTTTCCTCAGATTGCGTTTGCTCAGAAGTGGTGACAAAGAATCTCTCAATCTCGTGGTCACCAGCGTTGCCATTGCCGGGTCGCCACGGGACCCCCGAAGCCGGCGCGCCCGTCGCGCGCCGGCTGGCACCGCTGCCAGGAGATGTGGCCGCTATACCGGATCAGCCCGCAGCGATGAAACAAGTTCTGTCGAAGAGGCAGGGCTCTGCTCCCGCACTTCCGAGAGGCGCGCGAGCACGAACGCGCCGCAAGCCATGACCAGATCGCGTACTGCAACATCGAAGTACTGACCGGTAGTGAGCAGACTGAGCGCAATCAGCGTGAGCCAGGCGGCGATCACATACCCTCCGAGACGTGTAATACCGCCGAGGACCGCAACGCCTGCGACGATCTCTACGCCACCGGCCGCACGCATCAAGGTACCGGCCGAGAGCGGAATGAACTCGAGCAGGAGCGGACTGACGTACTTTTCCCAGTTCGTGAGCAGGTTCGCGAACTTGTCCAGCCCCGCCAGCACTGCCGTGAGCCCGAAAGCGATTCGAAGGGTCCAGAACGCCGAAGTCAGTCGCGAATCCATGTCAGGTCCTCCTCAATCATTGGAGCGTGATAGAGCCGATTGGTGGCACGGTTTTACGCTCGTTGCTCAAAGCACTGAATTTGCGGACCACGCGAGAGATCCCTCCGCGCCTAACGGACGTGCGAAATCGAGTCTGACCTTGAAGGGCGGCAGGCTCGGCCGTCTCATGACGCGAAGGCGCGCGGTCGGCGACCACGTGGTTCAGCAGGCCGCGCGCGACACCGGACGATGCGCCGATCAGAACGAAAAGCGGATAGAGGTCGTCGATGCGGTGCTTCGGGAGCTGGTTCGCAAATCGCGTCAGCGCATCAATGCCCAACGTGTCGAAGAGATTCCTTAACGCGGAATCGATTACTCCGCACAAACCGACGAACAGCACGCCTCGGTCTGCAAGCGGGCGGAGCGCAGCACCGGCCAGGAGCATCAACCCGACGCCGTAGTTGGCGGGGACCGAAACCTGAATCATTGGTGGCTGATCCGCTGAATACGGAGCGTCGACTCGATGACGGATGACGTCGCCGCCGCAACGATCATCCGGTTGCGTCAGTCCCGCCGCGTCCAGGAGCTGCGTTGCGCTCGCCGCAAGCTCGACGCTTCTGGCGTGACTGCGCTGTGGCGCAACCCGAACCAGGATCTCAGGCGATCCCCAATGACAGGAGACCACCACCGCTCCGTTCCCGGACTGCTTCGCGATCATGGGAGCAGAGCGCAACAGGAGAGCTGTGTCGCGTGCGAGCGTGGAGACCACCAGAACAGACGGCGACGCGGGTATGTCATTCATGATTTCATGTTGATTGCGCATTGAGGCCAAGCGTTCGATCACCTGCGAACTCACAGAGCAATCAGCGGCCCACGACAGAGGCCAGCGCAACCGTCGCAATGTCAGTACTTTGTGTTTCGCTTGCTCACAGTGGCTGCATTCAAAGTGAGCGGATGACGATCGTAATGATCGGCATTCCGCTCGGTATTCGTGACGGTGGCGTTTCGAAGCGCTCGCGCGTCATCGCCCGGTGCATTGCGCTCGCGCAGAAGAGGCACCGACGGTCGTCCGCCGGCGGCTGCTCACAGATTCGGTGCCGCTTTGCACCAGAAGAGACGTCGATCGAGCGCAGTCGCAGCGCCAAACGTCGGTCGAAGATCGCGCGGTGCATTGTCTTTATCATTTGAAGCGCGCGTGGAGCTTCTTATGCGTGCTGGCTGTGAACGGCTTATTCATTCGCTCGCAGCATGGACCGCAAGAAAGGCGAAGAAAGTGGCGCACTCAATACCGCACGGTGACGGGCTCAGCGCGCGACTGATGCTGGCGCAAGCTTGGTTCGTGCGCCGCCTCCTCGATCACCAGCAAATCTCCGGGAACGGTGAGCACGGGACACGGCGCGTGGCGCGTCAGCGTCGCGGTGGTCGTTCCAATGACGGTCATGGTGTCGCGGCGCTTGTTTTGTACGCCCATGACGATCAAATCGATTCTGTGGCGTAGGGCATAGTCATTGACCTGTACCGCCGCCTCGCCGTGGTCGACGAGCAGGCTGGCTCTCACGGTCAGCGGGACGTCGCCCACCCATTCGCGTAGGCGTTTCATTTCCGCCGAGTGATCGACGACACCCTCTTCCTCCAGGTACAGCACCGTGAGCTCGGCGTCGAATGCCGACGCGAGAAACAGCGCGTGCTGGTAAGCGCGCGAGGCGACCGCACTGTAGTTGACTGGACAGAGAATCCGGGCGATGCCGGCCGGCGGCGGCCGGTCCTCGTTCGGACGGACCGTAAGCACCGGCCTGTCGCTTTGCTGAATCACGCTCTCCGCGACCGATCCGAGGAAGGCGCGGCTGAGTCCTTCGCGTCCGTGGGTGCCCATCACGATGATGTCGGCATCGATCGCACGGCTGCGCGCCACGATCGCCTCGGCCGGGCTCCCGGCGACGACCACGCCGTCCGAGTCCGGAAACTCCGGGAGCAGGTCTGCACGATACGCAGCCATCGCCGAGGCGGCGCGCGAGTCGTCCGGCGTGAATGGCTCGACGAACGACAATCCCGTCAGCGGCAACGGCTCGAACGTGGCGCGCGGCGGGACCACATGCAGCAGCGTGATCGCGGCACCGAAGCGCCTCGCCAAAACCTTCGCAGATTCGACCGCGCCGTGCGAGGACTCGCTGAAGTCCGTCGCCGCAAGAATCCGATTCAATGTCATTCCATCAGTCATTGAAGCCTCCTGACACATGGAGGGAGCAATGCGAGGCCCACAGATGTCTGGCGCGTAACTCGCTCAATTGATTAGCGTTCGAGGTCTTGATGGCCAGGCGAAGTCGATCGAAATGATCGGTCATCGTTCACATTGATAGAGAATGGCTTCATGAAAGCGGATGACCTTCATTTCGACGAGGTGCTCAGTTTCGACGCGCAGGGCGGCGTGATCCGCTTCGGTGCCTCGCGCGTCATCGTTCTCGACGCAACCGCGGTCGGTTTGTTTCGCAAAGAGCTCATCGAAGGCCTCGGGTGGAACGGCGCGAGGATGGTCCTGACGCGCTTCGGTTTCGCGCAGGGATGGCGAACGGCCGAGAACTTCCGGCACGACTTTCCGTGGGATTCCGACACCGAGTGGGCTCATGCGGGATCAGCGCTGATCACGCTCATGGGGCACGTTCTGGCCGAGCGCATCGTCGGCGAAGGGACTGCCGATCGCCCGTTGGTGGAGGCAGTGTGGAAGGACAGCTATGAGGCGGAGCAGCACCTGCTGCACCTCGGACAAGGGGAAATGCCGGTGTGCTGGATGCTGACGGGATTCGCCAGCGGCTATCTGAGCTTCTGCCGCGACGAGGAGGTCTACGCGCGCGAGGTTCGTTGCCGCGGGAAAGGGGACGTCGTCTGCCAGATGGTGGCGCAGCCGCGGGCGGTGTGGGGGGACGCGATCGACGACGAGATCGCGATCTACCGCAAGGAATCACTCAATGCTGCTTTGACGGAAGTCGCATCAGCGTTGAAGAGCGCGGAGCAAAAGCTGCAGCATCATGTTCGGACGCTTCACTCGGCCGCGAGCGATGGGGTCGACCCGTCCGGCATCGTGGCGGCAAGCGCCTCGATGAAACGCACTCTCGATCTCGCGCGGCGGTTCGCACGCGTGGACTCGAGCGTCCTGGTCACCGGAGAGAGCGGTGTCGGTAAGGAGCGGATCGGCCGTTTGATCCATGACGAGTCGGAGCGCGCGACCGGCCCATTCGTGGCCGTCAAGTGCGCCGCCGTGACTGAGAGTCTTCTCGAGAGCGAGCTATTCGGACACGCGCGCGGCTCGTTCACGGGCGCGACGCAGGATCGTCCCGGTTTCTTCGAAGCTGCGAACCGAGGATCGATCTTTCTCGACGAGATCGGTGAGATTCCGCCGTCGATGCAGGTGAAACTTCTGCGGGTTCTCCAGGAGCAGGAGATCCGGCGGGTCGGTGAGAATCGCAGTCGCAAAGTCGACGTGCGCGTGATCGCCGCGACCAATCGCGACCTCGCGCAGGATGTCGCCGCCGGCCGTTTCCGCGACGATCTGTTTTACCGGCTTCGTGTCGTGGAACTGAAGATCCCTCCGCTCCGCGATCGCCGGCAGGACATTCTGCCGATCGCTCGACGAACACTTGCGCAGCTTTCGCGAAAGCTCGGACGGCCGATGCAGGGATTCACACCCGCCGCGGCAGATCAGTTGCTTCGCTATTCGTGGCCGGGCAATGTCCGCGAGCTCCAAAACGCCATCGAGCACGCGATCGTCCTCACCGACGGGACGCGGATCGACGCCGCCGATCTGCCGGAGGACGTGCGGTTGTCTGTCCCACGGCCGTCATCGGCCGATCTGACGATGCCGCTCGCCGACGTGGAACGTCGCTACATCCTCGCCGTCCTCGATGCGAATGACGGCAATCGCACCAGGACGGCCGAGCAAGTCCGCATCGGTGCGGCGACGCTCTACAGGAAGCTTCGCTCGTACGCGCGATAGCCCGCCTTCACCGCAAATCAGCTTGATCAAATTGATCGCATCGGTCTCATTTCGAGAGACCCGATCTGCGACTGATCCTCGTAAGTCGTTGTAAACGAAGGCTTCCCTGCTTGGGCAACACGTTGCTCTTAGGTGAGTGTGCGGCAATCGCCGAGCGGGGGAACCTCTACGATGACGACCACTCTTTCCGATTCGACTGAAACCACAGCAGTGAAGGTGGAGCGAGGGCACAACGCCTTCGAGACGGCTCAACGGCAGTTCGATCGAGTCGCCGACACGCTCGGCCTCGACCAGCCCACGCGCGATCTCCTTCGCTCCCCTCTTCGCGAATATCACTTCTCGATTCCCATTCGCATGGACGACGGATCGAGGCGTGTCTTCCGCGCCGAGTCGAAACGCAAGAGCGTCCGGATGCGCGACGCGGCGTACTCGATCGCCGTCAAGCGCGTCGCGCGCGCGTGTCGCGAACGAGGCTGGGTGTGAGGTTGCGCATCTCGGTCGTGTCTACGGCGAGAACCTGATGAGAGTCGAACTGGAGACCATTGTGACTACGCTGACCATGACAAGGATGCCGATGATGTTCGCGGTGTCCGCGACGCAAGCGATTCCGCCGATGGACGGGCCGCTTAGCATGACGAACGCCGCCGAGGGCGTCGTCGTCGTGACGGCACGCCAGCTGGATCGCGCGAGCACCGGCGCGATCCTCGGCACACACGTGATGTCGCCGTCCTATCTGTCGACGACGCCGCTCGAAGAGCGCGTGGTGAAGGCGCTGCGTGCCGCGGGCATCGACATCCCGCTCAGTCAGCGCGTTCCGTCCACGCTTGCGCTGCCTTCGGGCTTGACCGGGAGCTCCATTCCCATCGTGGTCCTGACGCTGAATCTCGCGCTCGGATTCGGTAAGTTCGAATCCGTCGGTGTCGCGCTGCGCATCTTGCGTGACGAAGGTCTCATGCTCGTCGGAATCGCGCACGACGGCGCCGCTGCGTCGGGTGGCCCGGAGATGCTCGCAACGGTTTCCCTCATC
>WUUC01093176.1_pt1 | contig 10483 bp, 9 predicted proteins | sample 6278441 | NCBI WGS metagenome assembly WUUC01 (sample SAMN13675441, study PRJNA597444) | soil metagenome | isolation source: soil | place: USA: Washington | collected 2017-10 | reverse complement strand
GTGGCCAATGCCAATGAGCAGTTGAACCAGGATCCGCAGCAGATGCAGCAGATGCAGAAAAATCTCCAGCAGCAGCAGAAGGAGATTGCGCAGGCGCTGGAGCAGATGCAGAAGAATCCACAGACGCCGCAGCAGAAGCAGCCGCTGGATCAGGCGCAGCAGGCCGCGGATCAGGCGGCGCAGCAGTTGGAGCGACAGCAGAATGCGCAGGCGGCGCAGTCGATGCAGAAGGCGCAGCAGGGGATTCAGGAGGCAATGAAGGCGCAGCCGAAGCAGGGTGAGCCGCAGCAAGGGGAGCCTCAACCAGGTGAACCTCAACCCGGTCAACCGCAACAGGGCCAAGGTCAGCCGGGGCAGGGTCTTCCGGGACTTGCTCAGAAGCAGGCCGATCTTCAGAAGCAGCTTGAGCAGATGATGCAGCAGGGTGGCCCGCAGCAGGCGGCGCAGAATCTGGAGCAGTCTGCGGAGGAAGCTGGTGATTTAGCATCGGGTGAGCAGGGGAATCTGCCGCCGGGTGCGTCGGGGGCGATGCAGCAGGCCGCTGCGGCGCTGTCTCAGGCTGCGGCTGCCGCGTCGGCGGGTAACACTCCCGGCGCGCAATCGGCGGCGGGTGAGGCACAAGCGGCGTTGGCTCAAGCGCAGGCAGCGCTCTCACTGGCTCAAGCGGGTTTGAATGGAAAGATGGCATCGGCTCAGGGTCAAGGTCAGGGGCAGCAGGGACAACCCGGCCAACCGGGTGAGGGTCAGGGAAAGCAGGGGCAGGGACAATCGCAAGGACAGGGACAAGGGCAGGGTCAGGGACCGAACACGCCGGGCCGCGGCACTGGGCAGCGAAATAGCATCCAGGGCGGCAGTTTTTCTTCCGCACTTCCTAATAAAGATCCGAAGACCAATGGGCAGTATCAGGCCCTTCCCCAGCGCGATCGGAATGCCATCACCCAGTCGCGGAACGAAAAATATCCTGAGGAATATGGCCCGCAGGTTGAGCAATACCTCAAGAACCTGGCGGATCAGGAAGAGTCGAAATGAAAAAACTCCTGATCGCAATCCTCTGTGCATCGATCGGCGCGACAACCTTCGCGCAGGTTCCATCGCGGGATAAACCAGCCACAGGCGCTGGCACTGGGCAGGAACGTGTGACCGTCGATGAGAAAACTGAAGTGGTGATCCGCGGCGCGCTGAAGTATCTCGCATCGAAGCAGAACACCAACGGCTCCTGGTCGGCAAGCGATGGCGAACGCCAGGAAGTGGCGATAACCGGGTACGTGCTGGTGACGTTTCTTTCGTGTGGCCATCTGCCTGATGAAGGCGAGCATGGCAAGACGGTCACGGCCGGCGTGAATTACCTGCTCAACAACATCCGCGCTGACGGCACATTTCAGCCGATTGGCCACTATATGTACGGCCACGGGATCGCCAGCATTGCGCTGGCCGAGGTGTATGGCCAGACCAAGGACCCGCGGGTGCGGCCCAAGCTCGAGCAGGTAATTCGCACGATCATTCAGTCGCAAAATGGCGAGGGTGGGTGGCGGTATAACCCGCGGCCCAACGATGCGGATATTTCGGTGACGGTGCTGCAAGTCGTGGCGCTTCGAGCCGCCAAAAATGCCGGGCTGGATATTCCGCAGGTGACGATCGATCGCGCGGTGAAGTACGTCCACTCCTGCTACGACCGTCGCGAAGGCGGCTTCACTTATCAGCCCAACAACCGCCGGCCAGGCTATGCCCGCACAGCCGCGGCGATATATTCGCTACAGGTTTGCGGCCAATACAACGACCCGCAGGTGGCCGCCGGTGCTGATTTTCTTTTCCGCAACCGCGGGGAACGCGAGTGGTTCACTTACGGCAACTTCTACGCCGCACCTGCCATGTACATGATCGGCGGCGACGCGTGGGAGAACTACTACAGCCAGATGAAGACGATCCTGCTGGGCGCGACGCGCCAGCAGGGCGACATGATTTATTGGGAACCGCGCTGGGACGGCGGACGGGGCGTGGGCACCACGTTTTGCACGGCTGTTTATACGATGATCCTGGCGATGCCGTATCATTACCTGCCGTTGTATCAGCGATAGTTCCATCGTCATTACATTGTTCGTGCGAATTCTCGCATCCATTCTCATCCTGATTTTCGTGCGCTTCGCCTCCGCCGCCGTTGTTCAAACCCTCGACGGCAGATCGCTCACCGGCGATGTGCGCATCTCTTCGGGCGATCAGATCACCCTTACTCCCAGCGGCGGGCCCGCGATCAAAATCCCCTTAAGCGAAATCCTCACGCTCCAATTCAAAGACTCCGCCGCCCCCGCCGGTGCTGCCAACGCCCGCTGGATCGGCCACGACATTGGCTCGCCGCCGGTGCAGGGCAGCGCCCGGTTCATCGGCGGGAATGTCATTGTGAAGGCCTCCGGCGCAGAGATTGGCATGGATCGCGACCAGGGGTATTTCGTGTACCAGATGCTGGCGGGCGATGGGCAGATCACTGCCCGCGTCGCATCCATTGGCCACACCAATGCGCTGGCCAAGGCCGGTGTGATGATCCGCGGGGGGCTGGACAAAGGTGCGGCGTCGGCTTCCGTTCTCTTCACCGCCAGCGAGCGGATGATGTTCCGATACCGCTCGCGGCCGATGGGAGTCTCGACCACGCTTGGCGAGCGCGATGGCGAGTTGCCCGCATGGGTCCGTCTCGTCCGCCGCGGCGACAAGATCACCGGCTTTGTCTCCGATGACGGCAATGACTGGGACGAGATGGGCTCGATGAAATTAGCGCTTCCGGGTCCCGCCATGATCGGCGTGGCGGTCACGTCGCACAACGTCAACGCGGTCTGCACCGCTTCGTTCGAGAAAGTCGCCATCGGCGGTATGGATGCGATTAACGCTGGTGCTCCCAGCACCCCCAGCCGCGGTATTGTGCTTCGCGACGGTTCGATCCTCAGCGGCGAGATCCGAAGCGCCACCGACTCGGCCATCCGCGTCCGCCGGGGTGATCAGGAGCTTTCCATTCCGCCGACCGATGTGTCGCGAATCATTCTTCTGCCTTTGAGCTCACAGCTCATGACGCGCATGACGAATCCGCGGGTGGGCGTTATCCTCGCCAGCGGCGATGTGGTTGAGGGGGAGTTTCAGGGGATCACTGATGGTCGAGTCGTCGTCAGCTCCGTGCTTTTTGGACTGAAGAAATTTAATTTGAACGAAGTCGCCGCCGTAATCCTGAACGACACTCCGGCCGCGCCGCCGGCGCGGAATTTTGAGATCGTCACCAGCGACGGCTCAAGCATCCTCGTCGATAAGTTGAGCAGCGAATCTCAAAATCTTATTGCCGAAACATCCTTTGCTGGAAAACTAAAGCTCACTCAGGATGAGCTGTCGGAGATCCGCGCCGGCCGCTCACGCTTTAAAGCCCTGACTGACCTTAAACCCACCATCGCCGGCCCCCCCGAGGCCGTCTCGCTCATCACCAGCGCCGCCTCGAGCAAACTGACCATTCGCGGCCAAACCCCATCGCGTGCGATCCGCCTCTCCACCAGCAGCGCCATCAACTACAAGCTCGATGGCGGCTACCGCATGCTCGCACTCCGCTTCGCGGTTCCCGATGGAATTCTTCCCCTCTCCCCGGTACGGCTCGTCGTCCTTGTTGATGGCAAGGAAATTCACCGCACGCCGCCGATTACGTCTCTGGACGACCCCGCCCCGGTCTCAATCAAACTGGCCGGGGCGCAATCCTTTACCCTGCGCCTCGAGTCCGATGGCCCCGGCCAACTTGGCGGCAGCGCGGTGCTTATCGACCCCTCGCTCATCCAATAATCTCGTCAATAATCCCTGCTTTTCTGAGGGACTTCCGACATATCCTGATTTTGTCAGCTTCGCGCTTGCAGAACATCGCCCCTGTGATCAAAATATGCGACCGACCGAGCGGCAGTGGGATTTATGTGCGCCCGATGCCTCCCGATCGAATGGTACATCACGTTGCTTTAGGGGCCACGTGAAGGGCATTTGTAATTAGTGAACCGATGACAGAAGATCCGTGGCGGCCTGTCATCAGCCTGCGGCTTGTCGGAGCGTGACTTCGCAAACACAATCCGATCCCAGGCATGAATCGGGCGATGTTCGCCCTGCACTTCGTGAAGGCTGAAATCCATGACGCGGCGTCGAGACCTGCCTGTTGTGTTGCGGGAGCCGCGCTGCAATTACGCACATAAGGCGAGCACAGCTTCGCCCCAACAGGCGCACGGCCTGCCGGCTCATCTCTCGTGAGAAGCACTTTGTGGGAGGATTTATGTTGGTTGGCACGGTGAAGTGGTTCGACGTCAAGAAGGGATTTGGCTTCATCATCAATTCCGAAGGGAAGGATGTCTTTGTCCATTATTCCAGCATCGAAGGCGACGGTTTCCGCTCGCTGAAAGATGGTGAGAAGGTCGAATACGAGCAGATTGAAGGCAACAAAGGGCTCTCCGCCCAGCATGTCAAAAGACTCAATGTCCCCGCCGAAAAAGTTGGCGCTTAACGCACCTGATGGTGTCGGGGGTGGCATGGGCAGCGGTAATCCGATGCCCGTGCGGTGTCGCATCGCTTGATGATTAATCCCCCCCTTTCCTGTATCACTTGACCAAATGCGCTTTGTCTGGGGCTTGCTCGCAGGCCTGATCGCCGCTCTCCTTGTCGCTGGCGTGATAGGCTATCTCCTCTATCGCCGCATCCAGCGGCTGCAGGTGCGCGCCAAGCGCGCTGAGCGCCTCGCCGAGCTTGGCACCCTCACCGGCGGCCTGGCACACGAGATCAAAAATCCCCTCTCCACCGTCCAGCTCAACTTGCAGCTCCTCCAGGAAGACATCGGTCCAGACAATCCCGCCTACAGCCGCGTCAACAACCGCCTGAAGATCTGCGAGCGCGAGACCGGCCGCCTTCGCGCCATCCTCGATGATTTCCTCAAATACGCCGGCAAGATCGAGCTTCAGCGCACCAAGGTCGAGCTCAACCAGGTCTGCGAGGACCTGGTGGATTTTTTTCTCCCCCAGGCCCAGCTTTCGCGCGTGCAGCTTCGCCTCAAGCCGGCGGCGAAAGAGGTCGTGGTCAGCGCCGACGAGCGCCTGGTGAAGCAGGCACTCCTCAACCTGATGCTCAACGGCCTTCAGGCGACCAGCGGCGGCGGCGAGCTGATCCTCGCGGTGAGCGAAAACGACGGCGAGGCGGTCGTCGATGTGATGGACACCGGCTCAGGCATCGATCCGGAGGTGATTTCGCGCATTTTTGATGCCTATTATTCAACGAAGAAGTCGGGCACCGGCCTGGGGCTGGCGATGACCCGCCGAATCGCAGAAGAGCACGGCGGGCGCGTCTCGGTCACCAGCGAGCCGGGAAAGGGCTCTGCTTTTGCACTCCATCTGCCGAAGAATTGACTCATCAAGTCATTGGCTGAAAATGCAACGTCACGCTTATGTCGGAAAACCAGGTTAACAAGACGACCGTTCTCATTGTCGATGATGAGGAAGAGCACGCGCAGACGATGTGCGAGGTGCTGACGCGCCAGGGGCATCGCTGCGACGTCGCCTACAACTTTGCCGAAGCCAAGAGCCGCCTGGGCCAGCGCGGATACGGAGTCGTTGTCACGGATTTGATGATGGACGGCCGCTGCGATGGGCTGGAGGTTTTGCGGGCCGCAAAGCAGGTCGATTACCCGCCGCCAGTGCTGCTGGTGACGGCCCATGCTGATATTCCCACCTGCAAGCAGGCGCTGACGGAAGGGGCTTACGACTACATCGAGAAGCCGCTCGATATGGAATATTTCCGGATGCAGGTGAATCGCGCGGCCGAGAAAGCTGTGCTCCAGAAGCAGAACCAGGTGTTGCAGGAGCGGTTGGCCGACCATGCAGGCTTCGAAGGGATCATTGGCACCAGTCAGGCGATGCGCCGGGCGATTCAGACTGCGCGACAGGTCGCTTCGAGCGACATCCCCGTTTTAATCACTGGCGAAAGCGGCACCGGCAAGGAGCTTTTCGCTCACGCCATTCACAACACCAGCCGCCGCCGCAAGCATCGCCTCGTGCCAATGAACTGCGCCGCCATGACCGAGAGCATTCTGGAAGACGAGCTTTTCGGCCACGTCAAAGGCGCCTTCACCGACGCCCGCACCGACCGCCAGGGCCGATTCGAGCATGCCGACCAGGGCACGCTGTTCATGGATGAAATCGGCGACATGCCGGCGAATATGCAGGCGAAGCTGCTGCGGGTTCTGGAGAATGGCGAGGTGGTGCGCCTTGGCTCCAACGAGCCAATCAAAGTTGATGTTCGGCTGATCAGCGCCACGCATCGCAACATCGAAGAAGCGGTCGACGAGCAGCGCTTCCGCCAGGATCTGTACTTCCGGATCAAGGGCGTAACCATCAACATTCCCCCACTGCGCGAGCGCCGCGAGGATATTCCGCTGCTGATCCATTTTTTCATGCAGAGCGCCGCCGAGAAGCATCACAAGCAGGTCGATGGCATAACGCCTGAAGCGCAGCAATTCCTGATGAGCCGAAGCTGGAAGGGGAACGTGCGGGAGCTGAAGACGACGATTGAGAACATGGCCGTTCTCTCCGCCACCCCCATGCTCGGCCTCGACAGCCTCCCCGACGACCTCCGCCCCAAGGGCGAAGCCACCGCTGGCGGCATGGGCAACCTTGTCGGCATCAGCATTGAGCAGGCCGAAAAAGAGCTGATCCGCAACACCTTGAAAATGCACAACGGCAACCGGGAACAGGCGGCAAAGCTTCTGGGGATTGGGGAGCGGACGTTGTATAGGAAGATCAAGGAATATGGTTTAGGCTAACGCACCCGACTCGCTTGCTGCCCCTTGATCTGAAACCCCGTAGGGGCGACCCTTGTGGTCGCCCACACTGTGCGACCGATGCCATTCGACCCCGCCATTCACGACCGACGTTCCATTCGTCTCCCTGGCTTCGACTACTCTAAAGCCGGCGCATACTTCATCACCATATGCACCGAGCGCCGTCTCCCGCTCTTCGGTAAAATCGAAAACTCCACAATGTGTCTAAACCCGGCCGGGGAAATGGTGAATTCTTTTTGGCATGCTCTTAAGACGGCCGATGCGCACATTACTCCCGACCAGTTTATCGTGATGCCCAACCACATCCACGGCATCGTCTGGATCGATCAGGCCGTCGAAGCTGATGAAACGTCCGCGACGCAGCCCACTGGCCCTCCAATGGGCAGCCTTGACCGAATCGTTGGCCGATTCAAATCCATTACCACGAACCTGTACATTGCTGGCGTGAAGAATCACGGCTGGAAACCATTCCCAAGCACTCTCTGGCAGCGCAACTACTTCGAACACATCATACGCGATGACAATGCCCTGGCAGCCATTCGCCAGTACATTCAATCGAATCCGGAAAGATGGGACAGCGATCACGATAACCCAAAGGCGCAGAAGGCCGAGAGTGTGGAGGATTGGGTCCGGGGGATGACGCGAAAACATGGGACGCGAGGGCGACCACAAGGGTCGCCCCTACAGGTGCCCCTCGAGAAGTCGAAGCACACGGAACTAGGGAGGTCAGGGCAACAATGACCCCCTCTCCCCGTATCGGCCACGGCTACGACATCCACCGCCTCAAAACCGGCGGCAAAATGGTTCTGGGCGGTGTCGTCGTCTCATCCGACATCTCCCCCATCGCCCATAGTGATGGCGATGTCGCCATTCACGCCCTCGTCGATGCGCTGCTCGGCGCAATCGGCCGCGGCGACATCGGCCAGCTCTTTCCACCGTCGGATCCGAAATGGAAAGACGCCGACAGCAGCATCTTCCTGAAAACTGCGATGGAAGAAGTCCGGCGCGCCGGATATGCAATTGGCAATGTCGATCTGACCATCCTCGCCCAGCAGCCGCGGCTCGCGCCGTTTCGTGAGCAAATCTCTAACACGGTTTCGAAACTTCTTGAATGTGATGCCGGTAACGTAAACTTCAAGGCCGGCACCAACGAAGAATGCGACGCCGTTGGCCGCGGCGAGGCGATCGCGGCGCATGCGGTGGTCATACTTTTGCCAATCGCGTGAACAACACGTCCCCCGCCATCGACTAATGACCATTGATGCTTAGAATTCGGCCGCGCGGTCGTCGGGACGCGCTGGTCGGGGAAGTTTGGAATCTTCATGAGCCTCCGCGTCTACAACAGCCTGTCGCGCCAGAAAGAACTTTTCGAGCCCGTCCGACCCGGCAAAGTCGGCATGTACCTGTGCGGGCCGACGGTTTACAAGTCGCCGCACATCGGCCACATGGTCGGCCCGGTCATCTTTGACGCCATCAAGCGCTACCTCCTGCACAAGGGCTTTGACGTCACCTTCGTCGTCAATATCACCGACGTGGAGGACAAGCTGATCGAAGCGAGCAAGAAGACCGGCCATAGCGTCGAGCAATTGGCGGCGAAATACTCGGCCGAATATCACGAGTGCCTCTCGCTGCTGGGCATCGACACCATCGATAGATTTCCTAAAGCCTCCGAACACATCGGCGAGATCGTTCGCATGTGCACGCAGCTCATCGATAAGGGTCACGCGTATGTCGCCGATGGGAATGTTTATTTCGATGTGCTGAGCGACTCGGATTACGGAAAGCTCTCGCATCGCAAGGTTGAAGAGCAGGAATCCGGACTGCGGGATTTGGAAGGCGGCGGCAAGCGAAATCCGGCTGATTTTGCCGTGTGGAAATCGGCCAAGCCGGGCGAACCGACCGTGTGGGATTCGCCGTGGGGCAAGGGACGCCCGGGCTGGCACATTGAGTGCTCGGCCATGTCGATCAAATACCTTGGCGAGACCTTCGACTTCCACGGCGGCGGGCTCGATCTGCTCTTCCCGCATCATGAAAACGAGCTGGCGCAAACGGAAAGCGCCACCGGTAAGCCATTTGCAAAATACTGGCTGCACAACGGCCTGACGCGGATGAAGACCAAGCTTGCCAGCGGTGAGTGGCAGGATGAGAAGATGAGCGGCAGCCTTGGCAATGTCGTCTCGGCTCGACAGCTCATCGACAAGCATGGTGCTGATCTTTTGCGCTACATGCTGCTCAGCACGCACTATCGCCGGCCCATCGAATTCACGGATGAAGTGATCAGCAACGCCCGCAAGGGTCTTTCGGTTTTTCCGCGGTTGTTTGAGCGCATTGAGCGGATGGTGGGGGCGCCGCTGGCGGAAAATGCGCAGTGCATGGACTCGGTGGCCGGAAGCCTGATCGACGGAGAGCTGCACGCATTTTGTAAAGCGACCATGGACTTCAAGATGAAGTTCCTGGAGATGATGGACGACGACTTCAACACCGCCGGCGCTATCGCGGTGCTGCATGAGCTGGCTGGCGAGATCAATTCATTCGTTGAGAAGAACCAGGTCGAGAAGACCAAAAAGCCGGAGATGCTCAGTGCCGCTACGGCCTCAACCGTGACGATTAGGAAACTCGGCCAGATCCTTGGCCTTTTCCGCAAACAAGCCGCCAAGCCCACTGGCCAGCAATCTGGCCTGACCGATGACCTGATGAAGCTGCTGATCAAGCTCCGCCAGGATGCCCGGTTGAGCAAGAACTTCGCCCTCGCCGATGCCATTCGAAACGGCCTGACGGAGATTGGCGTCACGCTTGAAGATCGCCCCGATGGCACGGGTTGGCGCAAGGATTAGCCGCACAAGGATGTGTCGCAGGCTTTCATTTCAACTTTTTCCATTTAAGTTGGGGCTGTGAGAATTCTCGGCATCGATCCCGGCCTGAAGATCACTGGTTATGGCGTGATCGAATGCACATCGTCCACGCGCCCTGCATTAGTTGACGGCGGCGTCATTCGCCTCAATGCCCGATCATCACTTGCAGAGCGCCTGGCCGAGCTCGAAAAAGGACTGGAATCTATATTCGACGAGCATTCCCCAGACGTCTGCGCCGTCGAGCAACTTTACGCCCACTACAACCACCCCCGCACCGCCATCCTCATGGGCCACGCCCGCGGCATCATCCTGCTGGTTGCCCAGAAGCGGGCGATCCGCATCGAGCAGTTCGCCGCTAATCGCATCAAGCAATCGCTCACCGGCCACGGCCACGCGGGGAAATCGCAGATGCAGCGGGCCATTCAAGTCGAGTGGAATCTTCCCTCCATTCCCCAGCCCGCCGACGTCGCCGACGCGTTGGCCATCGCACTGTGCTGCGCTCGCTCCATCGATCGGCTTCCCGCATCCAAACCGAAATCGAAGCGCCGCACCCTGGCCAAGACAGCCCCCTAGCGACTCTCTACAATCCTCCCCATGATCGCATCGGTGACCGGAGAGCTTCGGCGTGTCGGTGAGCAGAATGCTCATCTGCAGATCGGGCCCATCCTCTGCGAACTGCTGGTGCCCGCCAGCGACATTGGCGAGCTCGAGCAAAGCATCGGCCAGGAGATCACCTTCCACACGGTCTTCTACATTCAGGGCGACGCCAGCGGCGGATCGCTTGAGCCGAGGCTGATTGGATTTCTGC
>WUUC01006580.1_pt1 | contig 10483 bp, 2 predicted proteins | sample 6278441 | NCBI WGS metagenome assembly WUUC01 (sample SAMN13675441, study PRJNA597444) | soil metagenome | isolation source: soil | place: USA: Washington | collected 2017-10 | reverse complement strand
TCGCTGCTCGATGAACGCAGCAGCGCCGGTCGTAGGATCGTCCGGCGTGACCACCGTCGTTCTGAACACGTGCCACATCGTCAGCGTGGCGTCCGCCATGACATTCAGATTCTTATTGATGGCCTGGTTCCAGCCGAATGACAGACGCGCAGGCAGCGGGAGAGAAGTTCTCGCATTTCCGCCGGTAAACGCTGTGGGCATTCCGCCGGCCGTAAGAAAGGCACGTGCGCCCGGCGGAACATCGAAACTCTGCCGTGCCGAACCGAACTCGTGAGTGACCCTGCTCCGGAAGTTCACGCTGAACCGCGAACTTTCAGCAGGTTTGAGCAGTACACCGACATTGAAGCCGACTGAGACATCATCGGCTTTCAATTCGGTGCCGCCGTCGCTCGCCCCGGGCGCGAGCCCAAAGCCTGCTGCGCATGGCGCCGCGCCTAACACCGCCGCGCATACAGAGCCGAAGTCGATTGACTGCGTCAGTCGCAGCCGTGCATATTCGATGTTCACGCCCGCGCCGACCGACAGCCATGATGTCGGTGCATACGCGACAACGGGATTGACGTCGATGACCTTCAGCGAAGTCAGCACGTTCTGGTAACGGCCCACGAAATCAGTCCCGTAGTCCGTTTTCAGTCCGAAGGGAGAGAAGATGCCGATGCCTACGGCGAGCGCGCTGTTGATACGATGCACGCCGAAAATCCACGGGACGGGCGTAGTCGGAATGGCTTCTTGGCCGTTGTCGCCGGGCGTTGGCGCTGCGCCTCCCAGAATCGTCGACCCCTGGTTGCTGAAGCGGTCGCGCAGGAGGAACAGGTCACCCCCTGCGATCCATTCGTCGCGTTTGAGATGAACGATTCCTGCGGGATTGAAGAAAATCGTCGAGGCGTCGGCTGCTAAAGCCGACCCGGCCGTTGCGGTTCCCACCGATCGGGCGCCGACGAAGTCGACCGCAAAACCAGCAGGACGCACCGGGCCGTGCGCAAGCGAGAGAATGACGACCAGAGACCGTACCGCGAGCTTCCGAGCTGCCGAACCGCATGTTTGCATCACGCTTCCCCTTTGAGTCGCCGGTGACGGCTCGACTTCGATCGTCGCCTCTGCTGGGCGACTTCGGCGAATTTGCTGTAAAACGGTTCCAGTGTCAATTTGCCTGAACCCCGTGCACCGTCGCGCCTAGCGATCAGCGTTGCTCTGGTATTCTGGCCATGATGATGAAAGGCGCTTACGTTCCGCGGTTGCTCGGCGAGCTCGCACTCGAACTCCACGGGGATGAGCCGTTCCGCTGTTTTCCGCTCAACGGCATCGTCGTCTTCGTGGACATCGTCGACTCCACGGCAACCGTGGAGCAGTTTGCAGTCGCCGGGCTCGAAGGTGCCGAGCGTCTCGGCGGTATTCTCAACGAATACTTTGCGACCGTCTTCGGCATCGTCCAGGCGAACGAAGGCGACGTAATCCGTCTCCATGGTGACGCGGTTCTAGCGCTGTGGCGTGCAACCGATTCCCGCGATCTAGCTGAAGCAGCGGCGCGAGCGTCGAGCGCAGCGGCTGCACTATGCGAGCGCAACGCCGAGTGGTCTTCCTCGCAGCCAGGCGTAATACTGCGTCATCGCGTCGTCGTGAGCGGCGGACCCATGTTGGCAATGGTGTTGCGTTCGCATGACGAACAGAGTTTCTTCATGCTCACGGGAGCGCCGATCGATGCGCTGTCGACAGCGACACATGGCGCCGTGTCAGAACCTGTTGTCACGGCCGATGTGCTTCGCCTTCAGAGCACGGCCGCGGATGGTCTGTCGCCGTCTGCAAACGGCGAACCGCTTTGCGCTCGAGCTATGTGCGGGGCTGCGCCGTCCTCGCCGCCGATCATTGTCAGCGAACGCCACGCTGGAGTCGTGCGCAAGTTTGTCCCTCGCATGGTCGCGGACCGGATGGCCAAAGCCGACCTCAGGTGGCTCGCCGAGTTCCGCGTCGTGACTATGGTGTACGTGCGTCTAGAGGGGCTCGAATCGGCCCCCCCTGATCGCATCGATGCTGCTGTTGGAGTCATCCAGGACACGATAAGGCCTTTCGGCATTGCACTTTTCGATCTGCTGATCGGCGACAAAGGCCTGATCGCGCAGATCGCTTGCGGCGTACCCCCTTCGGCCCAGGAGCGTAACGCCGTGCGCGCGCTCGAAGCGGCACGGCAGATTCAACCGCGACTGCGTGCGATCGGCATCGGATCATCGATTGGCGTTGCCAGTGGCCGCGCGTTCTGCGGAGACGTGGGAAATGATTCGCGGCGCGAATGCCTGATCACCGGAACGGCCATGCACACGGGCGCCCGTCTGATGCAGGCGGCCGGGGGCGGAATCTTGTGCGACAGCGCAACCGCTCAAGCGGCGAGCGATCATTTTCATTTCACGGAGCCGGTGCTGCTCGCACTCAAGGGCATTCGAGAAGCGGTAAGCGTCTACCGTGCGGACGGCCTGGAGTTGAAGTCTCGCGGCATTTCGGATGCGGCGAATACCGTGCATGGCAGGGGCGCTGAAATCCGGGGAATCGCCGCGGCTCTCGAAGATCTTGAACGGGATCGCGGTGCGACCCTTCTTATCGAGGCTGAGCCCGGCGCCGGCAAGTCCCGGCTGCTCGCGCACATCAGGGCTGAAGCAAGCGCACGGGGGATGATCGTTGCCGGTACTGCGACCTCCTCTATCGAGCTTACGACGGCGTACTTCGCGTGCCGTTCCCTGGTGAGGCAACTGCTGCTGGTTCCCAGCGACCCGCCGGATGCCGACGTCGCGCTGTTGCGCCAGCGCCTGCTGGAAGCCGTCAGCGCGGACGCTCTCCGACAGAAGGCCGCGCTGATCGAGGACATACTCCCGCTCGGCATCGAGCAGAAGGGGCTCGCAACCGAGATCACGGGTCCGGCCCGGCTCGCCGGACTGGAAGACCTGTTCGTTCTGCTCGCAAGCCGCCGGGCCTCCGCTGCGCCACTCGTCGTCCTGGTCGATGACGTTCACTGGCTGGACGACCCCTCTGCCCGCCTTCTACTGGCGCTGGTGCGGCGCGTGCCGCGCGTGCTTCTGACGCTCGCCACCCGGGCACTGGACGATAAAGCGGCGCCCAACGTAAGAAAACTGGTCGAGATGACGGCGATTGCATTGCCGCTCGCACGCCTGGACCGCAACGCCATGGTCAGCATGCTTCGGGAGCTGCTCGGCGTGCGCAGCGTTCCGCCCGATTTCGCCGATTTCGTTTACGAACAGGCAGAAGGCCTGCCGTTTCACACGGAGCAACTCGCGCTGTCGCTGCTCGACCGGGGCGTCGTGCGTGTAGCGGAGGGTAGATGCCGAGTGGACATGTCCGAGCTCTCCTCGCGTACTGTTCCCGACAATCTGCGCGACCTGATCGTCAGCCGCATTGACGCGCTCGGGCCGGTGCATCAAGTCACCGCGAAAATAGCGAGCGCGATCGGGCGGACTTTCCGGCTCGAAATTCTCCGTCACATCTTTCCCTTCGCGTTCGAGCTTTCGGGACTTAACGACGTTCTTCGCGATCTCGCACGCGTCGGCATACTCGAATCAGCCGCACCGGCAGATCACAGCACCTGCGGCTTCCGGCACGTGCTTATCAAGGAAGCAACGTATGAGCTGCTCACATTCGAGCAGCGCCAGCCGTTGCACAAGCGGATCGCCGAGTTCATCGAGGAGCGCTATCAGAGCGATCTGGAGCCGCATTACGCAGAGCTTGCGGATCATTTCGAGCGCGCTGGCGAATTCAGCAGGGCTATCGAGTACAGGCAGCAGGCGGCACAGCTCGCGATGCGGCGTTATGCCAACCACGACGCGCTGAAGCACTTGGACCGCATCGAGGCGCTTTCGTCGTGCGCGCAGCTTCCCATGTCGCGGTCGCAAGCGGCACAATTCGCCGAGATCCGGGCGGACGCGCTTCACGAGCTCACGCGCTTTACGGATGCGCAGGAGCATTTCAAGCGCTGCGCCGCGTTGAGCGGGATCGCCGTCCCTGTGACTCGCGCTGAGCTCATGACGAGCGCGCTGGTCGAGGTCGGGCGGCAGGTGCTCCATCGCTGCGGCCTCATCAGGACACCGACGGCCCGGGACGCGCGCCATAAGGAACGGCTCACCGCCCACATATACACACGCTTTGCCGAGCACGCCTATTTCACGGGCGATGCGCTGTGGCTCGTGCACGGAACGATGACTTCGCTCAACCATGCCGAACGGGTCGGGGCTGTCGCCGAAATCATCGAAGGCTATGGTGGGCTCGCAATCGGTCTTGGAACCGCTGGACTTCACCGCCTCGCGCGTTTTTACCGTGACCGCTCGATCGAGCGCGCCGAGCGCGAAGGCACGCTGCATGATCAGGGTTTTGCCCACCTGCTTGCCTGTGTGTACTCCTTTCAGGCGGGTGATTGGGCCGCCACCGAAATGCACTGTGGCAAAGGTGCGGCGATCTGCCAGCGTATCGGTGACCGCTTCCGCTATCAGTCGTGTCGCGTAATCGAAGGCTACATGCACGTCCTGCGAGGACACTACGATGTGGCGGAAGAAACGCTCAAAGGCCTCGGCGAAGACGCCGACGAGGTCGAGAATATCCCGGTGCGTGCATGGGTGCTCGCGGGACGGGCTATCATCGACGCCATACGCGGACGCTCACCTCTGCTTGCGTTGGCGCGGCTCTCCTCGGCGCGCGACGATAGCCTCCATGATGCAGAACGCCTCTTGTGCGACGGGCTCGAGGCATTGGCACAGCTCGCAGCAGGAGATCTCGACCAGGCTGCGCGGACGGCGGACCTGGCGTTTGGCAATATGGACAAGCACCCGCCTACGATGGGCTGCGCGTATCTCAGCATCGCCGCAGTCGTGGAAATACATCTCGTCATGGCGGAGCGGGCAACGACCGCGGGCGCCGCTACTGACGCGCTGCTTGCCCGCGCCAGGGCCGCGTGTCGCGCGAGCCGCGCCTATGCATCCAAAACGCCTATTTACGTACCCCGGTCATTCCTGTTGAGTGGACGACTTGCAATGCTGCACGGCCGGCCGCAGCGCGCTCGCGCGCTTTGGCGCCGAGCGCTCGCAGAAGCGAAAGAACGCGGGATGCCGCTCGAGGAGGCACTGGCGAACATTGCACTTGCGCAGGTAGCAGATGATCCGGAGGAACAGCGTCAATGCCATACCGCGGGACGGGAATTGCTCGATCGGCTGCGCGCGGACCCATGGGTTTACGCCGCGGCGCCGCCCCGCGAAGTCGATATCGTTACTGCGTAGCCAACAGCCCTAACTACAGGGTACAGGGAGCTGCAATGACAAAGAAGAAAGTTGCCATCCTCGGAGGGGGCATGGCAGGGTTGACGACAGCGTACGAGCTCACGAAGACGCAGGAGCTCCGCGACCGGCACGAAGTCACCGTCTACCAGATGGGCTGGCGGCTCGGGGGTAAGGCGGCAAGCGGCCGGGACGCTCAGGATCGGAATGTGGAGCATGGGCTCCATGTCTGGTTCGGATGCTACGAGAATGTGTTCCGGCTCGTAAAGGATCTTTATCGGGACTGGCAAAAACCGCAGCACTGTCCACTGCGGGACTGGACCGACGTCGCGAAACCGCAGGTCTTCACCCCTATCGGCGTTCAGGGGCATGACGGCTCGTGGGCCTATTTTCCACTCGAATTTGCCATTCACGGTGGCGAGCCTGGAGACGGCCATGAGATTCCGTGGTCTCCATGGGAAGTGCTCGGAATGCTTTCCGACATGTTCATCCAGGTGGTGCGTGACGGCACCCGCGAATACGAAAAACTGCGCGCGAATGGACACGTCGTGGGGCGCAGGCGCACCGCTCGTTCTGATGATGTGGACGAGCTCTCACTGCCTTTCGCGTTCGCCGACATTGCGGCCGGGAACTCGCGCCTCAACTCCGACGAACGGGGCCGTGCGCGCAGCCTCTGGAACAGCTCGCGCGCCCAGTCGCTGTCGTTCGAGCATTACGCCGAGGCGGCACACCTCTGGACGAAGAACGTTGCCGCAAAAGAGGGCGCGATCGACCGCGCGACCGTGGAGGAGATTTCCACTCTGTATTCGAACGCATATGCGGAGTTTGCCGCCGCGACCGAGGGCACGCCCAGGCTCCGGGCACTGGGTGCGACACTTGCGCCTATCGATGTGAAGCTGCGCTTGATCGGCGAATTCGTGAACATTTTTGGTGCGATGGCCCGCGGCTATATGCTCGATCTCCTGCTGCCGGACCGCCCTTTCGAGGCTCTCGACGACATGGACCTGCGGGCGTGGCTCATATCGCATGGGGCGGACGAGCAGATCGTGAGGACATCGACGGTGCTGCGCGTCGTCTACGACACGCTGTTTCAGTTCAGCGACGGTGACACGCGCCTGCCTTCCTATGCGGCCGGGACGGCGCTCGGCTGTATCGCGCGACTGACGGTCACCTACAAGAGCGCGATGATGTGGGACATCCAGGCTGGCATGGGAGAAGCGGTGATCGCGCCGCTCTATGAAGTACTGAAGGCGCGCGACGTCAAATTTCGTTTCTTCCACAAGGTGACCAAGCTCGAGCTCTCGGACGACCGCAAGATCAGCCGCATCAGGGTCAAGGTACAGGCACGGACAAAAGAAGGTAAGGAGTACGTGCCGGTGAAGACGATACGCGATCTGGTCTGTTGGCCTGCCGAGCCCGATTGGAGCCAGCTTGACGAAACGCCGTGGAGTGGCGGCAGCCGACCCGATTTTGAAAGCCACTGGCTCGATGCAGCCGGCCACGAAGAGCTGCTTGAATATGGCACGCACTTCCACACCGTCGTCCTCGCGATCTCCATGGGTGCGTACAAGAATCTCAACCCGGAAGACAAGAGCATGTGCCAGGCCCTGATCGACCGCGAGCCGCGGTTCAGGGACTTCGTCGAAAACATCGGCATCGTGCCGACGCAGTCGCTGCAGCTCTGGAGCGACAAGACGCTGGAGGAGCTCGGCTGGGCGGACGGCAAGCCCGCGACGGTGTCCGGCCCCGAGTACCTCAATATCTGGGCCGACATGACCCAGGTGATGGATTACGAAGGTTGGGCGGGTCCAAACCAGCCCGTGTCGCTGCACTACTTTTGCGGAACCTTACCAACCGACCGGTATCGGGAGCCCGCCAGTAAACGCTCCGTTCCCGGGGAAGTGCGGCGCGAATTGCGCGACCAGCAGATGCGCTGGCTCAACGAGCAGGGTCATGTGATCTGGCCGGGAGCACGCGACGGCAAGAAATTCGATTTCAAGGTGCTCCACGGAAGCGGATCGACGGACGAGGCGCGATTCGAGGAACAGTATTATCGGGCGAACATCAGTCCAACCGAGTGCTGCGTGCTCTCGTCTGCGGGCACGACGAAGTACCGCCTGCATGCACACGAGGCCGGCTTCGAAAACCTGGTACTTGCCGGCGAAGCAACGCGGCACGGCTTCAACACGACGGCGATCGAAGGCGCGGTCATGTCCGGCATGGCTGCATCGTGGGCGATCTGCGGCAGCCCGAGCACCATACCCGGTTACGATTTTCTGCAGCGCAAGCCCTCCGATCGCGAGCGCCGCATGGACGAGATCGCGCCTCGGGCAGGCACCGCGACACTTCCTCCTTACATCTCTTTCAACCGGCGTGGCGCGATCGCGCTGCGACCGCCGGCGACTTTCAGAGGGGTGAAAGGCTACTTCTTTGCGGTGCCGACAGCGGCAGGCGCGATGCAGAAGCTGGTCGACGAGCTCCTGATGCCCGCAACACACGGCGCGGTGACATACGAGGTCAGCATGCAGCGCGCCCTGGTGAGCTTTCTGGACATCGCGGAATGCACCTCATCGGTCGATTCCTTCGGCTGGGTGCCCGGTCGCGAATGCGCAATCTGGATTCCGCTCTTCGAACGACGCGGCAGGCACGTCCGTCCCGTATTGTGGTCGCCCTACATCTTCATCAATTACGCGATCGGAATGGTGACCGGTCGGGAAGTCTGGGGCTGGCCGAAGAGTTTCGCGGAGATTCTGTTGCCGAATCCTGCCGCCGGGAGCGTCGGAGAGTTCACGTGCAAGACGCAGATTTTCCGGCTGCTCAGAAAAGAGACCCCCGGCGAATGGTCTCGCCTTTTCAGCGTAACGCAGGAAACGCCGCTCACCCGCGCCTCTGGTTTCGCCGGGAAAGCAGAAGAGGCGCTCCGTTGCTTCACAAACGTGTTCACTCGCGCCGCCGGCCCGCTGCTGGGCGCCTTCGGCGTGCCGATGCTCTCCGCCGTCGCCCTGAAGCAATTTCGCGATGCCGAGTACCCGGAGCGGGCGTGTTACCAGGCGATCGTGAATTCGCCGGTTCGCATGACGCGCTTCAGGTCAGGAGGTCTGCTGACCGGCGATTTCTGGTTGAATATAGACACATGCGAAAGCCACCAGATCGCCCAGGACCTCTTCGGGAAAGCGCAGGGCGCGCAGGGCACGAGGTGCAAGATAGAGTCGGCAGCCTGGGCCGAATTCGATTTTGAGGCGCTGCCCGGCTCCGTCATAGTCTCTTCGGCGGCGGGGCTGCAGTGACTGGCTGAAGCTCTGTGTTGATCGCGGACGCAACCCGCAAGCCGGACTCGAACGCGGACTCGACGCAGCCTCCGCTAAAGCGCGTCTTCGTCCAGTCACCGGCAACGTAAAGGTTTCCGAAGCAGCACGGGTCATTCGGCAACGGCCGCTGGCTAACGGTTCCGGCAGGCGTCTGCACATAGAGATCGGACGGGTCTGCGTTCACACGCTCGTAATGCGCGGCGAAATGACTGAGAGGCGTGGGCGCTGGCGTGGGCTGCGTGGGTTGCGTGGGTTGCGTGGGTTGGCGCGCCGCTGCATTGTTCACGCCCGGCCAGATCGTGGGCAGGTGGTTCTGGATCCAATCGTCGGTTCCGTGACCGCTCGCGACTGGACTGGTCCGACTCCGGCCGCCGCTCGTCTCACCCCCGTCGGCTGACCGCGTGTCCGGCGCTTCGATACAACCGCAGAGATACGCGAGCGCCCCGGGGCGTGCATTCTCGTTCCAGTCTTCGCAGTCGAGCAGATGCGTCATGTCGGCACATGAAGAGAGCGGCGGCTCGAACGCGGAGATGATGGCGCCGGGCGCGCCGTGCATCACAGCGACCGAGGAGCGTGCCCACAATTGCACAGCCAGTGTCGCGACGGACCTCGTGTTGACAAGCAGGTTCCGCCATCGGGGGCTGCTCTTCTGAAGATCGGAGGTCACCGCCTTCAGCACCTCCGGCGGCAACGCGAGCACGACTACATCGTCTCGCCCGATCTCGAGGTCCAGCGTGCCCACCTTCGTTTCATCGCTGCTCGACTCGAAATTCACTTTACCAAGGCGCAGCGCCTCCCCGCCTTCGAGCTCCGACCATCGCGGCTGATGGGGCCAGCAATCGAGACCGCGCACGCGCTCGAACGGCCAGTACTCGCCTTTGGCCTTCGCCTGCCGATCGATGCTTATATGACCCACCCTCGATTTGTCGGCCGTCAGCTTGACGTCACGGACGCGGTGAAACAGCTCGATTTTCACGCCGCGCTTTTTGAGGACGTGGTAGAAGGGCATGAAAATGGTGTCGCCCATTCCGGCTTTCATTTTCCACAGGACCGCACCCTCGTAGCCGACTATCGCTTCGAACACGAACTGCAGCGCGACGCCCGCAGCCACGTCGGCATTGGCGAGCCGGCTGCCTCCGGAACCGCTCGCGTTACCGTCGCGATAGGCGAACATCAGGTCGTAGAGCACGCGTATGGGCGCAGACTTGAGCGACTCCTCCGCCGCACCATGCTCACCGAGCCACGCCCTGAATTCCTTTCCGTTCAGCGCATCGACGCCATTGCCCAGGCTGCACACATCGAGCAATGCGCCGTGGATAATGGCGAGACCAAGATCGATGAGAATCCTGGACCGGCGCTCGAGCCGGCGCTCGTCGGGCGACATGCCGGCGAGCTCGACCATGCTGAAATACTCGGTGCTGAACTCATGCAACCTCTCGATCCGCCTGTGTCCACTACGAAGACTGCGCTCGCCTCGATTCTTAAAGGCAGCCCTGGCACTGTCGAAGGTTTCAGGGAGATCCGGAAGAGAGCGCGGCCTTTCCCGAACCGTCGAGAAGTACTTCTCCGTGACACGTTGGACCGCAGTGGTGAAGACAGCCCCAAGATCGCACATCTCAGGAGTGGCCGGCCATTTCTCACCGCTTCTCTCGTTACCCGGCCAGATGCCATTCTGCTGTTCGAAAGGGAATTCCCAGGGTTTCCAGAGCGACGGGTCTGCGGGGTCGTCGTTCTCCATGAGCGTTACGCTGCGCTGACGCTCGAAGGCGTCCCCGATATCCCGAAACCGGCATCCAGGCCCTGACTTCCACTCCTTGTAGCACGCCCTGATCGCATAGAACGCGTGGTGGTAACAACCCATCAGCATGTGCAGCCCGTGCTCTTCTATTCGGCCACCCTCGCCCATATTGC
>WUUC01177226.1_pt1 | contig 10484 bp, 13 predicted proteins | sample 6278441 | NCBI WGS metagenome assembly WUUC01 (sample SAMN13675441, study PRJNA597444) | soil metagenome | isolation source: soil | place: USA: Washington | collected 2017-10 | reverse complement strand
GGGCGCCAGGGCGGTCGTCATTTGTTCCGGCGGCAACATCGATCTCGACAAATTCCGCAGCGTGCTGGCGTTCGATTAGGCCTGCGTCTGTCGGGTCGGAACTGTTGGTCGCAACAGCGCGGCGAGTTCCGCCGCAGTGGCGATTTTGCCGCTGCGAACGCGTTGAACGATGCGGTCCATCACGGCGATGCCTGGCACGCCTCGCGTGGGTTTGCCGCTCAGCTCGCTGAGCAAATCGGCCATTGCCAACATGTCGCGTTGCGGATCCGGATCGATGAGCAGATGCAGTGACGGGTCGCCGACTCGATCGAGTTTGGCTTTGCCTTTCAAGGTGATGAGCACGGTGACCTGAGAGATGCCGCCATGTGCGACATGCCGCGCATGCAATTCGGCAACCGCGTCCGCTACTTCGATCACGATCTCCGCCGCGCGGCGTGCATTGAAAGGGCGGCCGCCGCTTACCTGCGCCACGGGTTGTGCGGGAACGAACTCATAGGCGAGCAGGATGCGGTTTTCAGGCTGCGCTACCACGTCGAAGAGCGTGACCAGCGAGGGATGGAAGATGCCCTTTGCGGCCTCGGCACGCGTCATGGCTGCTGCGGCCTCGTCCTGGTCTTGCGGTAAACGGAGCTCGCGCAGCAACACGGTTTGAGCGGTCTGCAGATCCCGCGCGCGCAATGGCGCGCCCACACGAAGAGCCTCGAGCGGCTGATAGCGCCCGGCGATGGGATCAGTCGTCACGATTTCTGCGGCCTCGAGGGCCGAATCTCGACGCGGCTGGGCAGACTTCGCGCTTTGTGATCCATCAAATCGACGACCACTTGTGCCACATCGTCGACGTGCAGCTTCCAATCGATCCCAGCGTCGCCGGAGCGTCCTGAAAATTCGGTGGCCACCGACCCCGGCAGAATGTAGCTGACGCGAATATTGTCGTGACGTAACTCCTGCATCAGCGCCTCGCTGAAGGCATTGAGACCCGCCTTCGAGGCGCAGTACGCAGCACCGCCGGCGAACGGATTCTTGCTTGCCAGGCTGCTGATGTTGATGATCCAGCCGCCTCCACGCTTCCGCAAATGCGGGATGGCTGCCCTGCAGCAGTGGAAGACACCGGTGAGATTGGTGTCGATGATACGGTTCCACTCTTCGACGGACACGTCCGCGACCGCCCGGCCGACACCGACACCGGCGTTATTGACGACGGCATCAATGCCGCCGAATTTCTTGACGATCTCCTGGAACGCGCGATCGACGGAGGCCGGATCGCGCACATCGCACACGACCGGCAGGACACATTCAGAACCCAACATCTGTGCCGCACGCTCGACGCCTTCGCGGGAGGTGCCGGCAATCGCAACTTGATCGCCCAGGCGTAGCAAAGCTTCGGCAATCGCGTACCCGATGCCGCGCGATCCGCCGGTGACGAGAGAGACCCGCTCCATGCGCCTATACAATATCGCTGTGCGCGCAATCGCCGTGCTTGGCGCAGGTGAACTCGGTGGGGCTGTGACTCGACAGATTGCGGCTGCCGACGTGGTGTCCGAAGTTATTCTGATCGACGAGGACGGCCGCGTTGCCGAGGGCAAAGCGCTGGATATTCTGCAGGCAGGACCGGTCGATCGCTATTCGACGCGCGTGACGGGAACCACCGATTACTCCCGTGTTGTCGCCGCCGACGCCATCGTTCTAGCCGATCGCCATGGCCCGACGAGCGTCGAGTGGCAGGAGGATGGCGCCGTCGCGCTGCTGCGACGGGTCGCGCAAATCAATGAGCGCGCGCCGCTTCTTTGCGCCGGCGCGCGTCAACTCGACACAGTCGACAGGGGAGTGCGTGAGGCGGGCATTTCTGCCACGCGGTTGTTTGGCTCGGCGCCCGAGGCTTTACGTTCGGCTGTGATCTCGATGACGGCCCTCGAGGCTGAATGCAGTCCGACTGACATCTCGTTGATCGTGGTGGGACGTCCGCCCAGCCAAATCATCGTCCCCTGGGAAGATGCTTCAATCGCCGGGCGACGGGCGACCGACGTACTATCCCCGCCCGCCATCACCCGATTGGACGCACGACTGGCGCGTTTCTGGCCGCCAGCGCCGTTTACGCTGGCGGCGGCAGTCACACGTGTGCTCATCGCCGCGGCGACGCGCGCCAACCACACCGTGAGCGCCTTTGTTGCGGATACTCGTGGCGACGGCGAACGACGGACCGGGATGTTGCCGGTATCGGTCGGCCCGCGCGGGATTGTTGCGGTGCATGCGCCGCAGTTATCGGCCCGCGATCGCGTCAGGTTGGAGAGTGCTCTACAGCGTTAGTTGCCGAGACCACGTAAGACGAACCGTGCGAACAGATACGGCCCGCCAACACCCATTGTCAAAGTAATGGCGAGAAAGGCAATCGCGACTGGGCGGCCGAAGTTCAGCGTCCACCCGAGCCCCTTTCGTGTGGGCACAAAGAGCGCGGGATCGCCGGGGTTGAAATACAGGCGATTGAGCCGCCACACCGCGGGATCGACCGCCGGGGTCGCTTTGCGTTCGCGTCCGACCAGTTTCATCGTGCGCGCGGCGATTACAATCGATAACACGACCGCCGTGATCATGACGCCCGAGTAACCGGGCCCGAACGAGCTGCGGCCGCCAAACCACATCAGGATCAGCCGTGCGGCACCCACCGCTTGGACCGCGATCCAAATCGCACCCAAAAGTGCGATGCCTTCAGCGGCAAAGCGCATTCGCAGTGTGTCGTCATCGGAGGCGGTGGTGTGGTCGGTCGGACGGCTGCGCCACAGAAGCAAGAGCACTAGTGAGCCAAAAATCAGCAGCAGTGTCATCTGCACGATTGCTGGCAACATCACCATCACCGGCGTCTTCACTTGATAGATAAGCGGTTCGTCGAGGACGTAGCGCACCGGCAGCCCGAATGGCAGGCGAGGATAAATCGCGGCAAGAAACGCCGAGGTCACGACCCATGCAGTGGTGGCGAAGCCGATGCCCGCCCAAGTCAACCGTGTCGGTGCCGCCCAGTGCTTGGTCATGACACGCTCATTGCCGATTGGTTGCCAAGGCCAGCCTCAGCGTTTTCAACGAAATCACACTGGAAAACCTCAGCAAAATGAAACGCAACACGCCTTTCGACCTCTGACAGGGCGACTATTTGGGCGCAGAGTTGGCTAATCGAGGTAACCCCACGGTCGGCAATCCCGCAAGGAACGATGAGTTTGAAAAAGTCGAGGTCGGGGTTCACGTTGAGTGCGAAACCATGACTCGTGATCCATCTCGCAATGCGCACCCCGATGGCCGCCACCTTTTCCGGCCCTCGGACAGTTGACACCCAGGCGCCGCTCAGCCCCTCCGCCCGGTGCGCAGTAATGCCGAAATCGGCACACACTCGCACCATCACCTCTTCCAGGTCGCGCACGTAACGATGCACGTCCTGCCGGTCAGGACGCAGATCCAGAATCGGGTACCCCACAATCTGCCCCGGGCCATGGTAGGTGACGTCGCCCCCGCGTCCGGCCTCGACCACGTCGACGCCCAAGTGTTGCAGGTGCTCAGGCGAAGCGAGAATGTTCCTTCGTCCGCCGCCCTGGCGCACACCGAGCGTAAGCACATGCGGATGCTGCAACAGCAACAGCGTGTCAGGAATCCGATTGGCCTTGCGCTCTTCGACAAGCACGCGCTGCAGATCGAGCGCCTCGAGGTAGGGAACCAGTCCCAGTCGTCGAACGTGTAAGGCGCGCATCACACCTGCGAGGGGTCGAATGTTTCAATCCCTTTTTTGACGTCGGCCATGAATTGGTCGGCGACAGCGCCGTCAATCAACCGATGGTCGTAGCCAAGTGTCAGATAGCCCATGAGGCGAATGCCGATCATGTCGTCGATCACCACGGGACGTTTCTCGATCGTGCCCACGCCGAGAATAGCGACCTGCGGCTGGTTGATGATCGGCAACCCGAACTGCGCACCGAAATTCCCCGGGTTGGTGATTGTGAACGTGCCACCGTGAACTTCGTCCGGATTCAGTTTCTTGGCCCGGGCCCGGTCGGCGACGTCGGCAATTGCTCGCGACAGTCCCAGGATGTTCATTTCATCCGCGCGTTTGACCACGGGGACGATCAACCCGTTTTCGAGTGCAACTGCGACGCCCAGATTGATCTCGCGCTTATAGACGATGTTGTCGCCATCGATCGACGCGTTGATGACTCTGTGGCGGCGCAGGTTATCGATTACCACCTTGGCAATAAACGACGTGAACGTCAGCTTGACGCCGCGCTGTTCGTATTCGGTGCGCTTCGCCTTACGAATCTCATCGACCTTGCTGTAATTGACTTCGAATACCGAGTAGACGTGGGCCGACGTGCGTCGGCTTACGATCATGTGTTCCGCGATCTTCTTCCGCATCACCGACATCGGAACGATTTCGTCGTTGCCTGGTGTCGGCGACGGAGCGCGGAATTCCTGTTGTTTGGTTGCGGCAGGCTCGGTTGGCGGCGCCCCCGATGGCTGCGGTTGATCGAGATACCCGAGGATGTCGTGCTTTGTGACCCGACCCGCAATCCCGGTGCCGGCGATCTGACTGATGTCGACGCCATGCTCTTTTGCGATCCGGCGAACTAGGGGTGACGATTTATGGCGCCGCGTTCCCTCCTCGGTGGTCGGCGACTCCTGGGTCGTCTCTGTCGCAGCTTGGGTGCGTCCTGCGCTCGCGGCTGCAGGTTGGGACATCGGCTTTGGCGATCCGTCGCCTTGCGCGACCGGGGCGGGGGTGGTCGCAGCAGGAGCCGGTGCGGCGGCCTGAGGCGTCGCCGGCGCTGCAGTGGCACTCTTCGTGGCCCCGCTTTCTCCCGCCGCTCCAATGGTGGCGACGACGCTGTTCACCGGAACCGTTTCGCCTTCCCTGACCGCGATGTCGAGCAGCGTGCCCGCTGCGGGCGATGGGATTTCGGCATCGACCTTGTCGGTTGAAATCTCGAAGAGCGGCTCATCGCGGTCGACGGCATCGCCGACTTTCTTAATCCACCGAACGATTGTGCCTTCGGCGATTGACTCGCCCATTTGGGGCATTACGACGGGTGTAGACATGTCTCTCTCAGCGCCTGGCTTTCAATCTTCAGATATGAATGGCTGCGCCTTGCGCAGCGTGAGCAGCTTCGCCGACCGCCTCTGACATCGTCGGATGCGCGTGCATGGTCTTGACGAGCTCTTCGACAGTGCACTCCATCCGCAACATCATCACTGCTTCGGCAACCAGTTCGGTGGCGCGGGGGCCGATGATGTGAACACCGAGCACTTCGTCGTATTTCTTGTCGCCGACAATTTTGACGAAACCATCCGTTTCGCCAGCCATGCGAGCACGCGCAAGCGCTTTGAAAGGGAAAAGGCCGGTGCGCACGTCGTAGCCCTTCTCTTTGGCCTGCGCCTCGGTGAGCCCGACGCTGCCAATTTCGGGTTCGCAATACGTGCAGCGCGGAACATGGTCGTAATTGATTGGTTGCACGGTGTGGCCGGCTATGCGCTCAGCCAGCACCACCCCCTCCATTGACGACACATGGGCGAGTTGATAATGCGGCCCGCCCAGCGTGATGACGTCGCCGATAGCAGAAATGCCCGCAACGTTGGTGCGGAACATGGCGTCCACGACGATATAGCCGCGGTCCATCTTGATTCCGAACTTTTCGATGTCCAGGCCTTTGGTCACCGGTCCGCGCCCCGTTGCTACCAACAGGATGTCCACGGCGAGCTTTTGCGCCTTGCCGTCGGCACCGGCCATTTCGAGATCGACGCCCTTGCCTCCTCCCTTGGCCGAGGTCACTTTGGTGCCGGTGAGCACCTTGATGCCGCGGCGCTTGAAATTCTTTTCGAGCTCGGTCGAGACCGCTTCGTCTTCGCCCGGCACCAGTCGCGGCAGCAGCTCGATAACGGTCACGTCGCTGCCGTAGCTTTTGAAGATCGAGGCAAACTCCACGCCGACGGCGCCGCTTCCCATGATCGCGATCGTCTTCGGTACTTCGCCGAGGTGAATCGCCTCATCACTGAAAATGATCTTCTTGCCGTCGGGCGTAATACCCGGCACGCTGCGCGCGGCGGAGCCGGTGGCAATGATCAGTTCTTTCTTCGCGGTGATGGTTTGTTTGGCGTTGCCATCATTCATCGCGACCTCGACAGATTTCGCCCCTGTCAGCCGCGCCGTGCCCTTGATCCAGTCAACCTTGTTCTTCTTGAACAGCATTTCGATGCCGCCGGTGAGCCCGGTGATCATCTTGTCTTTGCGCGCGTGGACCGCAGGCATGTCGATGCGCACCGCGGCCGGGTCAATGCCAGTCAGTCCCCATTCTTTGGCGGCTTGCGCGACCTTCAGTGCATGCGCATGCTCGAGCAATGCCTTGGTGGGAATGCAGCCCCAAATCAGACACGTGCCGCCGAGCGTCTTTTGCTTTTCAACAACGGCAACCTTCAGACCCAGTTGCGCTGCGCGAATGGCAGCCACATATCCACCGGTCCCGGCGCCAATTACGACGACGTCGTACTCACTCAAACATCACTCCCATGCGGCAACCAGATTGTGCGCGCGAACCTCTCAATGTGACTTGGAAAACGGTGGCGCGTCAAGGCGACTTCTTGATACTGGACAGCGGCACGAACGTCTGCTGAACGGGGGGCGCCGCCGCTGCTTTTTCTTCGGCTGTTGGTGCGAACGCTTTGACGCGCGCTTTGAGCTCGCCGTGATCGTACTTGAGCTCCCAATATTGTTCGCTTAGCTGCGCGACCCGCCGCGTCAGACGTCGCGCAACGGTGAGCGCCGCGAGGGCTAACACCCAGCCCGTGATCGTGATGATCCAGAGCCACTGCATGTGTACGACTATACTCCCCGACCAATGGCCGTTCGCCGGAAGACAGTGCTGGTTGTCGACGCCGATGAGGACGCGCGCGACCGCTTTATCACGCCGCTCAAAAGAGACTTTCGCCTGCTCCGCGCCGCGTCTGGGGAAGCTGCGCTGTCGCTCATGGAGAAGGAGGACGTCGACCTGCTGCTTGCCGATGTCGCCCTGCCCGGCATCACGGGCTTCGAGTTGCTGCGCATCATGCGCGCCAACTATCCGTTGGTTGAAACGATCCTGATCGCGGCCAGTTCCGATCTCGATGCTGCGGTGGAAGCGATCAAGCTTGGCGCTTACCACTATCTCAGCAAGCAGGCCGACCCCGACAACCTGCGCACGGCAGTCACCCACGCCTCCGAGCGCCAGGACCTCAACCGACGTGTGCTCACGTTGCGTGCCGAAGTGCAGGATTTCGGCGACCGCGAATTCGTCGCCGGCTCGAGCGGCGCAATGCGTCAGGTGCTCGAGGTCGTACAGAAAGTTGGCAAGCTGTCGGCGACGGTCCTGATCCTCGGTGAAAGCGGCACCGGCAAAGAACTACTCGCGCGCCTGATCCATCGCGAATCGACAGCCTCCGACGCGCCCGCGCAAGGGACCGAACGGCCGTTTATTGCCGTCAACCTCGCGTCGATTCCGCGCGACCTGGTGGAAAGCACGCTGTTTGGCCACGAACGCGGCGCGTTCACGGGCGCAATACAGCAACGCATCGGCAAGTTCGAGCTGGCGAGCGGCGGCACCTTGTTCCTCGACGAGATCGGTGACCTGCGGCTCGAACTGCAAGCCAAGCTGCTACGCGCGATTCAGGAAGGCGAGATCGAACGCGTCGGCGGCAATAAACCGATTCGCACCACATTCCGCTTGATTGCGGCGACCAATGTTGACCTGCAGAAGGCGGTGAAGGAGGGGAACTTTCGCGGCGATTTGTTTTACCGCTTGAATGTCATTCCCGTAAAGCTGCCGCCGTTGCGCGAACGTGTCGAGGATTTGCCCGAACTCGCGCAATTTTTCTTGCGCCGGTACAACGCGCGTTTTCAGAAACAGATCGTCGGCATCGCGGAGTCAACACTGCGGATGCTCGCTCACCACTGGTGGCCGGGCAACGTGCGCGAGCTCGAAAACCTGATCGAACGGCTGGTGGCGACCTCGAGCGGCGAATGGATCACGGACGAAGATTTGCCCTTTGACTTTCACGTCGCCGAGCTCGAACACGCTGGCGGCGAGGGGAGTCTGCTCGATCGGGCACTCGCCACATTCGAACGCAACTACATCATTCGCGCGCTCGAACGCAGTGGATGGAACATCACGCAGACGGCCCGGTATCTCGGGGTGCCGTTGTCGACATTGAAGTTCAAGATCGATCGACTCGAGATTCGCGAGCTCGCACGCAAACTCAAGGGCAACTAATGGAGCGTCTTAACGATTTGCAGGAGTTCAGCAGCATGCTCGGTCACGGTTTATCGGCCGTTCCTACGGAACGGCCGCTTTAAATTCGACCATACATCCCATTAGTGCGACCGGCGGCCGGCTGGAGAGAGTGGAGGCGCCGAGGGGGCCCGACGTCTCCAGTCTGACCAGGGGTGGAATGAAGGTTACTTACGCGGCAGAACGGCGTCCTTCAGTTGCTTCACTATCCGCGCCTTGACCACGGTCTTGGCGGGAATCTTAATCGGCTCACCTGTCGCTGGATTGCGGCCCATGCGAGCCTTGCGCTTCTGCACCACGAGCTTGACCATGCCTGGCAGCACGAACTCGCCCGAGCGCTTCAGCTCTTTCTCGCACAGCTCGGCCAACGAGTCGAAAAATTCACGCGATTGCGTGCGCTTCATCTCGAATCGCTCAGCGAAATGTGAAAACAGTTCCGACTTGCCCATCCTCCGGGCTTCAGCCATCGTGGTCCCCCTGGTGTGTGCCGCGCGCGATAATCGGTTCGCCCTGACCGGTCCGCGCGCGCGAACGGCCGATCACGGAAAATGGCGGAAAAACGCCGGTAATGCTAACGCGCGTGTGCAGCAGTGTCAATAAAACCGCGGCTGATCACGCGATAGAATTTTTTTATGTCCACCCCATCCACGCTCGAGACATTCGCCAATCCGCGTCCCGAACGTGATTACGAGATTGCGATCGACGCGCCCGAGTTCACGTCGATGTGTCCCAAAACCGGCTTACCCGATTTCGGCACCATCCACATTCGCTACGTCCCGGACGATCGCTGCCTCGAACTGAAGGCGTTGAAGTACTACCTGATCGCATACCGCGATCAAGGCATGTTTTACGAAGCGGTGACGAACAAGATTCTGGATGATTTGGTCGCTGCGTGCGCACCTCGTCGGATGTCGGTCGTAGGTGACTTTACCGCGCGGGGCGGCATAACTACAAAGATCACAGCGGAGTACGTCAAACCCCAGGGGTAAATAGATGGTGCCTCCCACGCCTCGGCCTCAACCATTAAGGCCCCGCTGTGGATGATGATGGTGATGCCGTCCCAATCCCGATCGAGGAGGCGCTCGACCTCCATGCCTTCGCGCCGCGCGACGTCGTGGCGGTCGTTGACGACTATTTGTCGGCGGCGCGCGATGCCGGGTTTCGCGTGGTGCGCTTGATTCACGGTCGCGGTAAAGGCGTGCAGCGTGCGGCGGTGCAGCGGCTGCTGCGCGGCCACCCACTGGTTGCGGAGTTCTGGGACGCGCCCGAAACGCATCTCGGCGCCACCGTGGTCAGGCTTTCAGAAGGCGGCGGCGACTAGTTGGTTGCCAATGATCGCGCGCGCCATCGCTTCGATCTGCACATGCAGATCCGTGGCACGCAGCGATGAAATCGGCACGCCGGTGTTCACTGCTGTGGCGACTGTCCGATAGTCACTGGGCACCTGAAAGTCGATCGTGCGACTGAGCGCTTTCTCGATTTGGCCGACCGGCAGGGCACCGTGCTCAGACATTCGATTGAGGACGATGCCGAGGTGTTCGGGAGTGACGCCCGCCAGCCGCAGGGCATCGCTCAAGCGCTGCAAATTGCGTAAACACGGAACGTCGGGGTTTGCGACCAACAGCACGCGATCCGATGCCGTCAACGCGGCGATCGCCGATCCGGTCAGGGCGCTGCCGGCATCGACAATGACGAAGTCATACATGGAGGCAAACACGCGGAGCGTCTGATCAACGCCCTCGGCATCGTCACGCGCGCCGCCGCGGCCAAACCCCTCCGCCGCCGCGAGCACGTGCAGTCCCGACTCGTGTTCCGTGACAAACCGTCGGGCCAGTGCGCGATCGCCCCATCCCACCTGATCGATCAACTCGAGCAGGCTGTAACGAGGACGAAGGCCAAGAAAAATGGCGACATCGCCCGGGCCTTGCTTCACGTCTACAAGCAAGGTCGGCCGCTCGGTCAGGCGCCGAATATCGGCTGCGGTGTTGACGGCGAGTGTCGTGGTGCCGGTTCCGCCTTTGGTTCCGAAGAACGTGACGATCATGGATGTACGGCGTATCGCAACGCAGGTGCCATTTTGAGAATGGTGTCGTCTGGCAGATTTCGCACCGAAAAGATTCAGCAGACAGCGATTGGCAACTCGCTGGTCCGACGCATGGCGTTTCACATCTGTAACTCGGAATGCGCGTTTCGTCG
>WUUC01207403.1_pt1 | contig 10485 bp, 6 predicted proteins | sample 6278441 | NCBI WGS metagenome assembly WUUC01 (sample SAMN13675441, study PRJNA597444) | soil metagenome | isolation source: soil | place: USA: Washington | collected 2017-10 | reverse complement strand
TCTGGGTCGGCGTCTTCGCGACCCGCCTCGCCGTCCAGCTGCCGTTCTACCTGGCCGGCTCCCTGGTCGCGCTGGGCATCGCCAGAACCGCGATGGGGCTGCCGATTTTCGCGCTCGCGATCTGGCTCTCATACGTGATCTTGAAGCGGGGCGGCATCGAGGTCCCGGAGGTTTTTGGCAGCGCGCGAGGCCGGGCCAGGCGCCGTCCCTGACTCCAGGGCACGACCTGTCATGGGCTGCCGCAGAAGCCGCAGCGAGGAGTACCGACTCGCCGGTCGTTCTCGCAGCTGGCGCAGCTGGCAACCACGACTCTTCCGCACCCCTCACAGTGAGGCTTGCCGCGGAGAGGGAATCCACAGAACGGGCACTCGCCACGCCGCACCCGGCGCGCGGGGATGCGCTTCACCAGGAAGCGCTGGAGGGCGACAAACGCGACTAGCGTGAAGGCGATTCCGACGATCGAGATCGCCAGGGGCCCGACCTCGCTGAACTCGATGTAGCCATCGGTGTAGTCGACGGCCATCACGGCGCCGAGCAGTGCAGTGGCTCCGATCCCGGCAAGCGCGGCGGGCAGGTAGCGGGAGCTCCGGGACCGCAGGCGGCTGAGTAACCAGTAGGCGCCGCCGAGCATCAGGGCCAAGAGGCCGATGCGAAGCAGGAAGACGATCCGGTCGTGGTCAGCGCGATCGTCGTCGGCCCGCGCGGCCGCGTCCCGGCGCGACTCAATCAACAGTCCCTGGGCCTCGTCTGCCGCCGGCTGAGTCCGCTTCTCAACAGCGATGGCGGCGGCGACGTCCCGGGTCGCCGCGTTGACCCCCGCCTGGGCAGACTCATACTCCGTCTGCAACTCGGTAGATGGCTCGCCCGCATCCAGCGCCGTCCGGTAGGCCTCGCGACTGAGCTCGAGCTCACGGACGTCCTTACGTCGATCCACCCGAGCGACCTGAACCGACCGGATCGCCTTCTGGTGGTCTCGAATCGCGCCAACCTGCTCGGGGCCGATCAGCGCCCGGTCGGGCGGATAAGCGAGATTGGCCTGCTCGCCCACCTCGTCCAGCTTGAAGTAACCCCAGATGGCGCCGATCGCGATGAAAATGGCGAGAACGACCGCCAGGGTCGTCTCGCTCCGCGTCGTCTCGATCTCGCCGTCTCCGGCTCTGGCACCCGCTGGACGGAAACGGCTCCTGCTCTCACTCATTTCGATTCTCCATTCCCGCCGCTTCGCGGCGGATTGGTTCGGGGACGAAGCTCGATCACCAACTCGCAGTCCAGGGCGGTCGCGATGCGCGCGAGCGTGTCGATGCGGGGCGGCCTCGCTCCCCGCTCGACCCGAGCGATCGCCGACTGCGTCGTACCGCAGAGCTCGGCCAGTTCACGCTGCGAGATCCCCCAGGAATTTCGTCGCTCGGCCACCTGCTCCGCGATCAGGCCGAACAACTCTCGGTCGTCGGCATCGGCACTGCCGCCGACGACCTCGCGCAGGAACGCGAGGCGATCATCCAGCCGGCGGAACGACTTTGGCTCCTTCTCGCTCATAGCAATATTGCTATGTATAGCAGGATTGCTATAGAGCCTTTTTTCGGGACCGACGGGGCCTGGCGCGCTGCGGATGCCCTAGCCGCTGCCGAGGGCGACCATCGAGATCGTCGGCTGGCAGTCGCCGCCGCAGTCGGTGGCGGCGATCGCGACTCGCCCGTCGCGCACGTCCATCCCCTCGAGATAGAGGGCCGGGTCGTTGCGGTGGGGCCAGGGAATCCGCAGGGTGCCGTCGTCGCCAAAGGCCTTGTCGACGCGGCCGTCGGTGCGGAGGCGGAGCAGAGCCAGGTCCTTGGGTTCGCCGATCGGGCCGCGCCGCTTCAGCGTGACCGCGAGGAGCGCGCGGCCGCGCGAGTCGAGGGCGAAGTCGGCGACGTAGAGGCGCGGGATGCGGAGGGTCGCGGTGCCGCCTTTGCCGAAGCTGGGGTCCGGCGCCCCGCTGGGCAGCAGGCGCTTCAGGCGGAGGCCGTTGGGGAGGCGGCGTTCGACCCCTTCGACGTAGGCGAAGGCGACGGTCCGCCCCTGCCGGTCGACGGCCAGCGGCGTGTATTCGGAGCCGAAGGGGCTCGGCACATGCCCGTTCCTCCCGAACCCCGGGTCGGGCGTGCCGCCCGCGCCAAGTCGGAGGACCGAGCGTGACCGCGCGCCTCCGCTCTTGGTGCCAACCGTCAGCTCGTTCCCCGGTCCCACGAACGCGGCGGTGGCGAGCGATTCACCGCCGCGAGGGAAGAAGAGGCCAGCGGCGGCGAAAGTGGGATCGAGCTGGCCGTCGGCGTCGAAGCGGGCGAGGAACAACGCGCCGCCCTGGGTGATGCCACCCCCCGGCTGAGCGACGTCCACTCGGGTCGTGCCCGTCGTGACGAGTCGATCGGCAGCGTCAAAGCCGACCGCGTCGAAAGACGATTCAGCCGGTTCGCCAGTGGCAGAGGCAGACAAGCCGAGGTTGCTCGCCACGTACCCGTCGCCGCCGCCGAAGCTGCGGTCGATCCCGCCCGCGGAGGTGAAGCGCTGAATGAAGGCCAGGGAACGCGAGGCGGTCAGGATCCCCTCCCCGCGCGGTTCGATCTGCGCGCTGCCGACCGCGACCGGCCGGCCCTGACGGTCGACCGCAACGGTCGACATTGCGACGGTCCCGCTCGGCGGCTGGACCATGCGGGCGTAACCGGCTTCGCCGAACGAGGGATCGATTCGGCCCGACGGCAGCAGCGCGACCATCTCCTCGCCACCGGCGAAGAGGACGCGGCCACCGCCGAGCAGCGACACCCCCGAGATTTCCGGCAGCGAGCCGGAGAGGAAGCGGGTGCCCTCCTTGCCGAATCCCCGCACGACGTGAGCTCCGGCGGCCTGGGCCAGGGTTGCCGGCCCGAGCGAGGCGACGGCAACCGCGACGAAGACGACCAGTAGGACGAGGAGCCGGGAGAGCGACCGCATCCGCCCTACCTCCCGCCGAGCGGCTGTTCGCCGAGGTAGTACGCGTTGCCGAAAGCCGGGATGCGCTCGTTCCAACCGAGCGCGAGCCGGCCGCCGGAGATGGCCGCCCGCACGTTCGTCACCTCGCCGCCACCCCCGACCGACCGCTGGCGCACCCGGCCGCCGGGCGCGAAGGTGAGGAGCGGACGGGGACCGCGGTTGAGGACGACGAGGGCACCATGCCGGGTCGGCACGATCGCGTTCGGCTCGGCCGCGCGCGGGATCGAGGCGGTGCGGCGCCCGTTGCGGCCGAAGCCGCGATCGAGCTGGCCGTCGCGGTGGAAGCGCAGCAGGGTCAGCCTGAACCGCTTGCCGTCGCGGGTGACGCCGGCCAGGTAGATGTGCGAACCGTCGCGGCCGAGCGCCACCGCCCGGGTGCGACCGCCGCTGCTGGCGAGCTGCTGGCCGCCGACTCCGGTCAGCGTCCAGCCGTGGGAGCCGAAACGGGGGTCCGGGCGGCCGTTCCTCAGCAGCCGCACGAGGACATAGCTGCGGCGGGAGTAGCCGGCGACGAGCGTGCGGTCGCCAGGCGCCGTGGCGAGCGCGCGGGCCTGCATTTCGCGCCTGCCGGGTGGGGTCAGGTCGATCCTGCCGCCCTTCCCGAACTCGCGGTCGGGCCTGCCGTCGCGGTTGTAGCGGAGGACGAGACCGGGTTCGCCGGACCCGCTGACGTCGCGCCTGCCCATCACGATCGCGCCGCCGTCGGCCGCGAAGGCGACCGCTTCGGCGAAGGTGCGCTTCGGCAGGGTCACCGCCCCGTTCGCCCCAAAGGACGTTTCCGGCGCCCCATCGGCGCTGCGGATCTGGACCAGGCGCGTGCGCGGATAGCCGTAGAGCGTCGTCAGCAGGTGGCCGGCCCCGTCGGCCGCGAAGCCCGTGGTGGAGCCCTCGCCCAGCGCGACGTAACCGGCGCCGGCGCCGAACGAGCGGTCGAGGCTGCCGTCGGGCGCGTAGCGGATCAGCAACGGCGTGCTCTCGACGCCGAGGCTGGAGTTGCCCAGCGCCAGCATCCCGCCCTGCCCAGCCGGGACGATGCCCGCGATCGTCTGCTCGGCCGGGGTCGCGCGCCGCTCGCGCACGATCCCGCCATCCCCGAACCCCGGCAGGAGGACCCCCTGCGGCGAGAGCGCGGCGAGGAAGGCGACCGTCTCTTCCGGCCCCGCCGAGCCGGCCGCGACCAGCGAGCCGTCCGGGCGCCGGTTCAGGAATGCGACCCCGTTCCCGGTGAGCTCGTCGGAGCGACCGCGGAGCGCTTCCAGCCGCACCACCCCGCCGGCGCCGAACCCCGGTTCGAGGTTGCCGGCGGGGTCGAAGGCGGCCAGAAGCGGCGCTTCCTCGCAGTCGGCGACTTCGAAGCAGGCGCCACGCGGCAGCGACGCGCCGCCGAGGACCACCGAGCCGTCAGCGCCCCAGGTGGCGGCGTGGGCGTCCTCTTCGCCGCCGAGGTCGAAGAGGCGGGCGCCTTCGCTGCCGAAGGCGCGGTCGGCCTGGCCCGCCGCGGTCAGGTGGATGTAGAGCAGGTCCTTGCCGTCGTTGCCGGGGCCGGTGCCGACCGCGTGGACCGAGCCGTCGGGCAAGACCCGGGCCCCGACCAGGGAGAGGCCCCGGTGGATCACGAACCCGTTGGCGCCGAAGGCCGGATTCGGGGTGCCGTCGGCGCGCAGCTCGAGCAGGAAGTTGCCGCCGACGAGGAGGCTGCCGCCATCGGGGGTGGGAGCGATTTCCCGGACGCCGCCGCCGTCCCCGGGAAGCGAGAGCGACTTCCCTGCGGCAACGCCGCCGTCCGCGCCGATCAGCTGGTATTCGACGAAGTAGAAGATGATGTGGGTGCCCCCCGAGCCCGTCCCGGCGACGAGCGTCTGGCCGGAGGGGAGCTCGGTGGCAACCGAGGCGAAGCCGATCGAGGCCATCGTCCCCCCCGTGCCGAAGCTCGTGTCGACGCTGCCGTCGGGGTTCAGCCGGGTCAGCTTCGATTCCCTCTGCACCAGGCTCTTGCCGCTGGCGAGCGGAAACCACTGGGAGAACTCGGGCAGCGGCCCGAGCGGCGGCGCCGGGTCGGGCGCCCCGTTCGGCAGAAACGACTCCACCTTGTAATCCCGCCCCGCCACGAGGCCGCCGTCGGCCCGCACTCCCAGCGCCGAGAACCTGGTTTCCCAGTAGTGGGAGCCGAGCCCCTCGGTCTGCGTGCCGCGCTGGGGGAAGCCGCCGCTCCGGGTCGTGCCGGCCGCTAACGCGGCGGCCGCGGCGGCGGTCAGAGCGCAGAGCGCGGCAAGCAAGACGAGCGCCAGCCGCCTCCCCCGCCTCCGTCCCTGAGCCCGCCGCTTCACGTCACCATCCACACGACCGCTGCGACAAAGTTGCGGCGCACAGGATCGCTTTATGCGGCTCACCTGAACCAATAGCGGTAGGCAGGTATCCGTGCTCAAGGAAGGCGACAGTTCCGGGCCAGCGGATCGATGCGGTCGACCATGGCGACGTCCCCATGGCCCCCGACACCGCAGTCGAGCAACCTGTCGCGCGCCCCGTCGTTCCCGTAGAGCCGATCTTCGCCGTGCTCTCCGCGCAATGAGTCGCGACCGAGACCGCCGACCAGGAAGTCGTCGCCGCCGCCGCCCGCGAGCGCATCGTCGCCGCCGCGTCCGAGCAGGATGTTGCGGGAGCCGCTGCCGCGAAAGACGTCACCGTGGGCGCTGCCCTCGATGCTCTCGACCGTCGCGCCGATCGACGTCGGCGGAAAGTCCTGCTGGACGGGGCAACCGGGCGGGAAGATCCCGCCCGGGGCAAAGCCGGCGGAACCGCCGATCTCGGCCTCCACCCCCTGGTCGCTTCGGGCGAAGGAAACGCTGTCGACACCGGCGCCGCCGGCGATCGTCTCTCCGTTGCAGGGGAAGGCGATCAGAAGATCGGAGCCTGGGCCGCCTTCCAGCAGCGCCCCGCCGGTCAGGGCGTCGTCTCCGGGACCACCCCGCAGGACGTCGCCGTCGCGGGAGACGTAACCATCGAGGCTGTCGTCCCCCGCGCCGCCTTCGATCGCGTCGGCGCCGCGATACCCCCTGACGAAGGCGCTGACCGTGGCCGGGACGGAGGGGTCGATCCGCAGAGCGTCGGCGGCCGAGCTGCCGCTGAGCAGGACCGCTTCCGGCGTGCCGGAGAAGGGACAGCGGGCGGCTTCCGCCGAGACCGCCACGCAGCTGTCGCCGGTGGCGATCACGACCCCGCGCGCGCTCAGCAGCCAGGCGCCGTCGGCGACCGAGACGACCACTTCGATGCCGGGGCTCCCCGCGGCGAAGTTCGGCAGGTCGACCACGGCGCTGAGGCTGCCGCCGCCGCTGGAGCCAGTCGAGTCCACCTCCAGTGTCGGGCGAAGGTCCAGGGGCCTGCCTCCGGCCGCGGCGAATTCGAGGAAGCGCGCTTCGCCGGAGGCCGAGTAGGGAGTGGTGCCCGGAAGCTCGCAGGAGTCCTGGGCTTCCACCGTCCGGCAGCGATCCTTGCTGACCCCGCCGTGGGCGATGTCGCCCGGCCCGACCCCGACCAGGTCGTCGATCCCGCCGCCGCCGTAAAGGATGTTTGGAACCCCGTCGCCGCTGATGGTGTCGGCGAAAGGAGTCCCGACCACGTCCTCGATCCCGGCCAGGCTGTCTTCTCCGTCCCCCGAAGCCGAGCCGGCGGTGAGATCGACATGCACGCCACCCTCGCCGAGAACGACGTTGCCCTCTCCGGAGACGGCGAAGGAGACGGTGTCGTGGGCTCCGTCGCCGCCGTCGATGCTGTCGCGGCCAAAGTCGGGCCGAAGCAGGTCGCCGTCACCGGGTCCACCGTCCAGTCGATCGTTGCCGACGCCACCGATCACCTGGTCCCAGCCACCAGGGCCGCCGTTGAGAGTGTCATCGCCAAGGCCGGCATCGAGGAAGTCGCCGAACCCGGGGCCGCCCATCAGCCGGTCATTGCCCCGCTTGCCGATCACGATGTCCGAGCCGGGGCCGGCAAGCACGGTGTCGCTGCCGTTGTCGCCGACCACTTCGTCCTCACCCCCGCCGGCGTCGATCCGGTCGCTGCCAACTCCTCCTTCGACCGAATCGGAACCGGCGCCGGCGCAGACGCGGTCGTTGCCGCCGCGACCATCGATCCGGTCGCGCCCGGGACCGGCCACGATCACGTCGGCGTGGGCCGTGCCCCGGATCTCACCCTGGGCGACGATCGTCGCCGGCTTGCCGAGGCAGTGCGGGAGCGCCGCTTCGACTCCGGTCGCCACGATGAAAAAGCAGCAGATCGCGCCCGTGCCGATCCCGACGCAAGCCCTGGCGAACGCGGTCACCTGCCTCGGTGCCGCCCAGGAAGCGCAACGCCCGCCGGACCGCAGTAGTACTCGATCTTCCTCGGCGCGAAGCTCTTCATCGCGCAAGAGTAGCCCCGACCCGGAGAGCAGCCCACACCGCGGCCCGCTCAGGCGCCCGATAACCCCACCCATTGCTAGCGATACCGAGTCAGCATCATCGCCGTGTTGCCGGGTCCGTTGCCCCCGAAGCGCTCGAGCTGTACCCAGCCACCGGCGACGACCTTGCCGTCGGGCTGGGTCAGGGCGGCGCGGGCGAGGCTTTGGGAACCAGGCGGGGCGGTGTGCCAGACGCCACCTTCACCGAAGGTGCGGTCGCTTCGGCCGTTGGGGAGGAAGCGGCGGGTGGTGAAGTCTTCGTGCCCGGGTTCCTCCTGCCCGCGGGCGTAGGGGGCCGTTTCGCCGCCGGTGGCGAGGACCCGGCCGTGACCGTCGATCGCGATCGCCTGGGGTTCGAAGCTGAAGAACTGGACGCCGTGTTTGCGCGGTGCGGGTTCGTGCGTGTCGATCGGGGCCCGTTCCATGTAAAGCGACCGGCCAAAGGAGCGGTCGCGGCGGCCGTCGGGGAACAGGCGCAGGAAGGCGATGGGCTCTTCGAGTCCTTCCGGGAAGAGAGGCACGCAGAGAACGATGCGGCCCCGAGAGTCGACGACGAAGGGCGCCTTGAAGAAGGAGGTAAACCTGATCGAGCGTGCCCCCGGCTTCGCGAACGCGATCCTGCCGTTACTGCCGAAGTTGCGATCGATCCTGCCGTCGGCGGTGAGCCGGTAAAGGACGTACTGCTGATGGATGTAGCCGGAGACCAGCAGCTTGCCGGAGGGCAGGGCCTTGACCTCGGTGAAGCCGGTATAGCCGCTGAAGCGGCCACTGCGTGCAGGAATGATCCTGAAGCGACCGTGGTGGCCGAAGCCGCGGTCGATCTTCCCGTCAGGGCGGTAGGCGATGACGACGCCGCCCGCGCGCTCCGGTCCGACACCGGGCAAACTGCGGGGCGCGGCGGCGATGTCCCCCGCGCCGACGATCGTCCCGTCGGGCTGGATCGCCACGTCGTGGAGGCGTTCTCCGCCTCCTTCCGTCCCAATTGGTCGACCGTTGAAGGATGGGCGTGGGATGACCTTCCCCTTGCGGCCGAAGCCCGGGTCGAGCCTGCCCCTCGAGGTGAGACGGACCAAGACGGGGGCGAACTCACCGCTGTTTTCGTAGTAGCCCGCGAGGAGAACCTTGCTGCCTCTCAGCCCGGCGACCGCTTCGGCCTGCAGGACCCCGCCCTCTTCCCCCTCGCGGTAATAGACATTCACAGGGGCGGTGATCCCGTTCCTGCCGAAGCTTCGGTCGGGCGAGCCGTCGGAATTGACCCGAGCGGCGGCGAAGTAGTGCCCGCCGCGCGCGATCGGAGAGACGGCAGCCAGCATCTTCCCGCCTCTGGTCGGTTCCAGATCGGCGATGCCGCCGACCTGATCGAGGTCTTCCGGGGGGGTGAAGCGCGCTTCGATCTGAGCGATCCCGTTCGTGCCGAAGGGGGCATCGGTGGGATCGGCGGCAAGTGCCGCTCCGGCCGTGAGCGCGAACAACACGGCGCAGCAGATCAATGCCCTCTTCAGCCCCACGGTCCCTCCCCATCGTTTCATCTGTAACCCGCTCGAATCGGGAAAGTCCCGCTAGAACGGCGGCAGTTGCGAGCCCCGGAAGTTCGCCAGCCGGGCGAAGTTTCCGCCGCCCGCAATACCCACATACCCCGATTGGTAGGTCGTATCGCTCGCCGAGAAGAGCTGGGTGAATTCACCCGTCGCGCCCGCAATCCAAGCCGAGAGAACCCCGGCTTTGTCCACCAGTCCGAATCGCCCCCCGATCGCCAGCGAGACGCCGGTCTGCGACGCCAAGGTGGTCGGGGTGCCGGTGGTCCACTTCACGAGAGTCACCGTGTAGACGCCGGTGCCGGCGGAGGGTTCGGCGAAGCGGAGTTCATAACCGCTTCGCGCGGCCGCCGGATTCGGCATGTTGAGCAGCAACTCGAAATGCCGCCCGGCGAGGCCCGGTCGTACTTTCAGGGTCGCCGCGACGGCGTCGCCCGATCCGGCGTCGGCAAAGGTCGCTTTCGTCCAGTAGGCGCCGTTGATCGCTTCGCCGAATTCCCAGGGATCGTAGGGACCCCATCCTTCTCCGGCCACCACCCGCCCGGTCCGGTTGGCCGAGGGGTAGTCCCAGGAGAGCGCCGCCCAGGCGCCGCCCCCCGAAAGGGGTAATTCAGTGATCGCGAAGGCGTCGTCGAGGCGCAACGCGCCGAGCGCGGCGCTCATGTTCGCAACCGACGAGAGAAGCTGGCCGATCTTGAAGTTGGTCAGCCTGGATCCATTCCCCGAGGCCTCGACGCCGCCGTTGCCGCCGCTGAAGCTGCTGTCGGCGGCCGTCAGGATCTGCGTGAACCCGGCGCCGGTGTTCGTCCACGCTGCCACGTCGCTCCCTTCGTCGACGAGGGCAATCGAGCTGCCAGCGGCAAGCGAATAGCCGGTTTTCGTGGCGAGGACGGTTTCCGTCCCGGCAGACCACTTCGCCAGGATCACTTCGTAGACGTTCAACGAGGTCTGCACGAACCGCAGCTGGTATCCGCTGCGGGCGCTTCCCGGAGTTTGCAGGTCGAGCCACAGGGCGAAATAGCGACTAGGGAAGTTATTCCCGGGGCCGGCGGCCACCGTCGCGACGGTGGCGACTCCCGTCCCGACGTCGGCGACGGTGGGTGCGTAGTAGGCGCCGTTGATGGTGGGCCACGCTGAGACCGCACTCCACCCGGTGGTGCGGTTTTCACCCTTGGCGGGCGTCCCGCCTGCCCAGCCGAGCGCCGACCACTTCGTGGAGAAGTTGGAGACGGCGTTGGTCGTGGCATTGAACGGATCGGTCAAGGCCATCGCCCCAAGCTGGGAGGCCACAGGGGAGCTGGCTTGCGTGGTGAAGACCTGGTCGACGCCATTGGTCGTGGCTGCCACACTCGTCGCCACCAGGCGGTAGTGGTAGGTCGCGCCCTGGGCAAGCCCCGTCAGCGCCTGGCTGACTGCCACTGCGCTGGTCCCCGCGCCGACTTCTTTCGGGCTGACCGGGATTTTCGTCCCATAAGCCGTGGTCGGTCCGTATTCAAAGTAGTAGCTCGTCGT
>WUUC01207105.1_pt1 | contig 10487 bp, 9 predicted proteins | sample 6278441 | NCBI WGS metagenome assembly WUUC01 (sample SAMN13675441, study PRJNA597444) | soil metagenome | isolation source: soil | place: USA: Washington | collected 2017-10 | reverse complement strand
GTCTGCATATCAGCCGCCTGACTCGCTAATTGCATTTGCTGCTCAGCCTGCTTGCTCTCTAATTCCTGACTTTGATTAAAGTCCATCTCGTTGCTAATCAGTTCGGCCTGCTTTTCAGGAAGCATGGTCTTCATCTCTTCACCTTTAAGAAATGAGGCTTGTGCGGTCTGTCCTGCGTAATGACTAATAATGACTTTATTGATAACCGCACGAGTGAACGGCGTGGTTTCCCTGCCTTCAGAAGTCAAGAGCCATTCGGAATAAGAGGTAATATATTCTGGATGCCTGTCAAGAATCGGATTGCAGCTTACAGGCTGACCCTCGGCGTCTAAAACAGGTAATTCAGGAATAAGTCTGGCTTTCTCAAGGCACAGGTCAACCATCTGCGGCAGTGGGTTCATTGCTGCATCATACACAGATACACCACTTTGATTCTCCAAGACATCAGCAACCTGTTTCAGCTTCTCTAATCTAATCCTCGCCTCTACGCGGTCAGACTGATACGAGTTCAAATCTAACCCTCGACCGTAAAGTTCGGTGGCACGCTGCCAGAGAGCTTTAACGACTGTCGGGTCGGCAGGGTTGGCGTACATTCTCAGTCCAGCAAGGTCTTCCTTGCGTTGTTCGGCGGTCTGCGGCCACCACGATTCAGGGACTATCTCAATTCTAAAATCTCTGCGAATATCCGACTCTCGAAACCACCTTCCAGCGTCTCCACCAACCTTCTTATCCAGAGTCGCATACATCTGCGGGGGCCAGTTCTCTTTCCGAAGTTCAAGTATCTGGTAACCTTGCTCCTGCTCCATTTCTGCACGAAGTTGCAGCATCGGGCCACGGCGCCCTTCGCTCTGACTCTGAGCAGCATTAACAGCCGTAGCAGTCTTATTCTTGCCTATCAAATCGGGCGCACCGGATTCTAAGGTACTCGCTCCTGTCCGGTACTGCATTGACTGTCCGATAATTCCGTCTAATTGATAAGAGCCTGTGACACCTTGCCCGGGCGGGATTCTGGCGACAGCAGAGGACAGAGGAACTTCGTCTGGAATGTTGTTGACTTGAATGATGGCGTTTGGAGTGCTTCGAGCCTGAGCTAACTTTTTGGCATCAACCCAAGCCGTCCGTACCATTGTGGGTGCCACGGAATCAAACATCTCTTTGGCGAACATCAAGCTACGAAGCTCATTCTTCTGCTCCTGAAGTGGAAGTAAATCCCACTCACCCAGACCATGAAAACCCTCTCCGATATTATTCACACAATGAGTCAGGTGTTTACGTTTATCACAGGGATAAATGTCTAGGACAACATCGCCGACTTTGCAGTAATACGCACCTTGAGAATAACTACCACGCTCGGTCTTAACGTCTTCTAATTTAGTACCCTCCTGAACGACCGTTCTTTCTTCAGGCTTGACGCTTTCAGGTAGCTTAGTCTCTTTCTGAAACGTGTATCCACCATAAGCCGCGACATCCAACCAGACTTCCTTAAAATGTAAAAGCTCAAACTGCTCACCACCCTGTGCCGCTTCGCCCTCTGTGTCTGCAAACACACCAGCTTGTGGTGAATCCAGTTTCAAATCTTGGGTATATTGTAGTTTCAGTGGAACATTAGATGTCGAAGGGATTTTGACGTTCGGGTAGAGTCTTTCGAGAACACCGCGCATGATGAGGCGGTCGCGGGTTACTGCCAGTGCTTCACCAATCCCATCTTCACCGCCGATAACTTTCATCTCTAACGGGTCGGGTGACTCACAAACAATATCTCCGGCAGGGACTTCTCTATAGCCTGTGACTACCGGAGCATTGAAACCTTCAGCCCGAATAACATCGGCTTTCGTATAGCCACAGTTCGGGCAGGTGATAGTGCTACCCTCTTCTTCTGTCTCGCCAGACTTTCCACAGGCCGCACAGTCCCACACGCTGACACTCGGATTAACCGGCTTGCTTTCAGTTACCGGAATCCTAACTTCCGTCCCCTTAACGTCAGCTGCAAAGTCAGTGATTCGATACGTCTCACCCGATAATTGAAGCCATAACTTCGCTTCTTTTTGTAGAAACTGAGCCTTGAACAGAGTTAACTGCGCATCTTTCAATAGCTCTTCGGCGTAGCGTGCAGCTTCTACCTTGTCAACTCTATCACTAGACCTCGCCCGCACTTTTAACGTCGCGCGACTCTTCACAATCTGTGCCGCGTTGATGTCAACGAATGTTTGTAGAATGGGGTCAACGTAGCGGGCATCACCCCTCTTTTTCTTATCCACCCACCTATTCGTTGCTTTAGAGACAAGTCCAACCTGATACCCACTATAGAACTTTCGCATCTTGACGATAAGACGTAGACGTTCTAACTCGGAATCAGCATTAATGGACTCTATTTTACGTGCGGTGTTTAAGAGATATTCTTTGAAGTCTACGAAGCGGGCAGAGTTGCGGTCAGCCTCCTGAGCGTTACTCAAGACAGGTGATGCAGTTTCTGCTAGTTGAAGATTAGTGCTCACTTCGTCGGCGGGCCTCGTCAATTATATCTTGGCGCTCGTCCTCATCCATTGAGGCGAACATGGCTTTGACATTACGGCCATCTTCGGCTTCCCACTCAGCCTCCTGTGCTTGATATGGGTTAAACGGGGCGGTCAGCACTTCAGATGAGTCCACACGCTTGGCTGCTTCACTAATCGGTGTAAACCCATGCCGCATTACTAACCTGTCAAGCAATGCCTCACCTACCCGTATCGCTCTCCTGTTCGTCCTCTCCTGCTTTTTGACCATCTTAGCCAGTAGCTTATTTGTGGCAAGCAAGTAGGCTAGGCCGTTAGAGAGAATTAAGATGATAAGGATGAAGGTGACGGTCATAGAAGATTTAAGGGCCGCTGTCGAGCCTCTTTACAAAGCAGGAGTCGGAGGTCTCCGAAAGGCGACGAGTGGTTACGTCCTCAGTGGTGGCGATTCCTTTGCCGATATTGCCACCCATCCCCGGCTTGCCCGCAGCCCATCTCAAGAATACTACTTACCGACCTTCTTAGCAGCCTTCTTCGCGCCGCTCTTCGTGCCTTCCCTGTTCGCCACTTCCGCCGGAGTCTCGTCGTGGCTCTCCTGCAAAGGTGAATCGAACGTAGCCAAGAGTGCCTCACGACGCTTGGCGGACTTCTCAGGGTCAACCTGTCCCACGAGAGGCTCTTTGCTCACAGGGTCTATGATGTCTCCCCATCCTCGCGCGCCCGGAGGGATGGAGTAGAACGTACCGTCTGCGCGTAGGACTTGAACACCAGCGGGCGGGTCAGTCGGCATGTCCAAGTTGTTGATTTGACCTGTCGGAGTTCCCCACGGCGTGTGCGGCTGTGTGCGGTCGAGAGCGCCGATGAACTTCCGATTAGCCAGATTGTCGTCCCAGAACCCGATGTTGTTATCAGCCATCCGTTGCTGGATAGAATTCTCCTGACTCTCAAAAGCAGCCAATGCCTCACGACGGTTCGCGTCTTCTGCTGCCTGTTTACTATCGGGCGTCGCGCCACTCAAGGGCCTGCCTTCAACCACTACCTTCTGTGTCTGTGCTTGCATCTCTTAATCTCCTTATTGGTTATAACCTTACCGCTCGATAGCGGTGTTCAACGTTGTTGTACAGATAATAGCATAACTCCGTGAAATCACAGAACATTTTTAGTCCACGTCCAGATAAAACGCGCCCTCATCCTGCGGTTTATTATCCCCTTCGTATTCTGCGAGCCAGTGGGTTCTGGCATGAATAGCTTGGGTCTGCTCACTGTCTGGTAGTTGTGGAATGTTGTCTTCGTGGAGATTTTGGGGGAGAGGCTTTTCCATTTCCTCTTTTTCCGTCAAGGGCGTCATCCCCGGCCCCCACTCCGCTGTTATCATTCTCGTTGAGTCGTTGGTATCTTCGTAAGCTTTAACGGGCAATGCTTCACGCATCCCCGTGTCTTTCAAGGGTGTAGGAGCGTACAGCCACGAAACAACCTGCTCACGGTGGGTCTTTAGCCCCTTATCATCTTTTGGTGTTTCAAGTTGGTCATCGTCTACTATATCGAACCACGACGGTTCACCGAGCAGATAAGTACCATCCGGTAGTAGCGTATCCTGATGAAACGGATGTGGCCTTGTTTTATCGGAATTTAAGTAATGCCGCCACTGCGGAATACCGCTCGTTTTCTGTGATTTACATGCCTGAAAGTGAAAGCCGTGCTTCTGGTTGAGCGTTAATCTTTCGCCTTTCTTCTCGTGCGAAATCCGCGCTCTGACTATTCTTTCACCCGGCAGGATATGCCCCTTAACGTCTTCCGCCATATCGTCAAGCAAAGGGGCAACGTAGTTGAGGCCACGATAGCGAAACTTCTTATTGGGCAGCTTAGAATTAGCGGCAGAAGTAGCAACGAACGTCCACGATGACAAGTGCTCTGTTGTGTAACCAATATCTAACCCAAGCTCACACTGCCAATGCCGGGGAATCCTTCTCTCACCGAACTTCTCAAAGAACTGCGACCACGTAATGACATGGACTCGCCTGCCGGGTGCATCCTCGTACTCTGGAATTACTCTTCCGTCCCGCAAATGCTCAAACTCATTCTGATATTCAGCAAGGAATGTTTCCAGCCCTGAGTCGTTAAGAAACTTCTGCGCCCTCTGAATATCAACGCCCTTCCATGATGGTATCGAGGTTGGCAGAATCCTGTGCCTCAACTTCCCGTCACTAGTCGTGTAGGATTCATAATCGAACATGGTGAAGGTCTTGGTCATGCCGATAGTCGTTCTAGCAGCTAGAGCATCCGTCTTCCCCGTATAAACCTGATTCATCACTGAATGGTCTGTGATAAGGTTCTGCCCGAACTTAATTGTTGCGTGCGCTCTGGCCTGTGTCGGAAACACAGACGACGTTAATTGCCTGAGCTTTGTCATTGACAGAGCTAGAGAGTCGTTCACCCCGTCAATGTCATCCACGTTAATGTCGTCTGGTCGCCTTCTACCGATACGCAGACCGCGAAGCCTTGAATTAAGCCCCTTAGCCCTACATATCCACCCATTGCCGCAGACAAACAACTCTTCAGACCATTTCTCATTGGACTTGCCGAACTTCCGCTGCTTCGGCTCGGCCATTCTTGGATAGTATTCAACCAGCTTGGATGCATCATGCTCAATTAGCTCCCGACAGTTGCCGATGTGCTCACTGGCTTGGTCTTGAGCCTCGCATACATACAAGCAATAGCCCCCGTCTAAAACTGCGCCACGCATCACACTGGAAGCTTCCAGTGTTTGTGATTTACCAAGTCCACGCCCTAAGACCAAAAGCGCCGTGTACTCTTCTTCCGCAATCTCAGCATCAGCGGGCATTGGCAAGCCCAGTATGAGATATCCCTGCTGCTTGCGAATACGAAACAGCACAGACCAAAACAAGTCCCAGAACTTTACGTGGTCAGCCGAAAACTCTTCCTCAAACGCAAAAGGAAACAGAGTGGTCAGCCACGCGCGCCAGCCCCTCTTTTCAAGCCGCCTCGCCTTCCTCTTCGCCCGCGCTAAGTCTTCGCTGCTCAACATCTCTTGCGCGTGTTGTGGCTTCGAGTAGTCGAACTGTCTTGTCTGCCATGACCCCGTGGAGGGTTGCCAATTCACCGGCTGGCTGTTTCTCAATATACGTGCGCTCACTTGCTATTTCCGCCTGTGCTTGTAGTGCCTTGAGGTTCGTAACCATATAGTCGTAAACCATCTCATCAAGGCGCTCGCCCTTTTTAGACCCAAGTTCACCCAACTTATCAGGAGAAAGCGAGGCTTTATAGTTACTCACGGTCTGCTGTGGGAGTCCCTGCTCGCGGGCAACTTCCATCACGCCACAGCCCAAAAGCAGCGCCGCAATGACTCTCGCCCTAGTATCTAAGTCGTGCGCCTTGCCCCTCTGTGCTGGCCTCTTCGCCCCCTTCCCCTTTGTCGGCTTCACCATAAAATCAACTCCCGATTGGCCTGCAATCCCATCTTGTCGGCGCGCCTGTCAACGTAACTGGCCCATCGTAATTGACAATCGCCAATGCGTCTTTATCGCCCAACTGCTTTTGCGGTCGCACGGTCACGCCCTCCTCGCTACTTACGACAACCACATCAGCGCCGAAGATTACTTCCGCTGGTACGTCAGGACTCAAAACCCAATGCGGAATAGCATCGCCTTTGTTGAATCTCTTTTTCATGTCTCACCTTCCCCCGTAAAGAGCTATGCCCAACGTCAGACAAAACATTCCGAGCCATCCGAGATTCACTCTTGTGCTAGGAACATTCAGCGCTGCCAGTAGAAAGAGAATCAGCGCAATAAGGATTAGGATTAAAGATGTTGATAGTTTCATTGATTACTCCCTCAATTCTCAAAAGTCTGCGCCTCAAACACTGGCGCACCGTTTCTCTTCTGATTTGCCTCTGCTACACATCCTTGCACATAGGCGAGGTCTTGCGATGGACTTTTGAGACACACAAAATTACTTGTATCCGTGGCTATGTCCATAACGCCCTGACTGTCAGTATCCATTGCAACAATCTCACGGCTTCCGTCTGCCTCTTCAACCAACGCCCACGCAACTATGTCTGAAGCAATATAGCTACCATTCTCTTGAAGAAAGATTGCTTGCCAACCAACAGCGGGCATGATTTGAATTATCTTAGGTTCGTCCGAGTCTTTCATATTTGAGCGCCTTTCCACTTCAACTACATCCATCGCTTTTCATAGTCGGGGCAATATTGCCATTCATCCGAAGATAACTCTGCCTTAAGACTATCAAGCGCAGCAGCTTGTGTGAGCCGCCATTCTGAATCCTTCTCTAGCATCACATCGCCTGACTTTTCTCTAAGTCTCCAGCGATAACCCGAAGGGCCGCTTATCCTAGAAACCATCCGCTTCATCGCGCCCCTTCGTCCGTATTCAGTAGCAATTACAACGGACTTGCACTGAACCTCAACCGTAACAGAGGCAACCACCGCGTCTCCCTCTATCGTTTCCCATTGCGATAGCACCTCGACGCCGACTAGTTCCCCCTCACCATCGCAGATGCGCCGCACGAACTCATCGCGAGCAATCTTTCTGGCGGTGTCTTCACTAATATATGCACTCATAGCCATTCACCTTTCTGCGTCTGCCGAAAGGCAGCGCTTCTCCCTGACCGTGATAACTTTATTCGTTTAACCTTACTGATTTCTTCCTCCTACTGCTGGACTAGCACCGACCGATTGAGATAGTATCTCGCGGCTGTGAACCTTTCTCGGAAACAGAAAGTAGTGGTTGTCATTGGCGGCTCGGTTATTCTACTAATGCTGCTCTTTCCTCCGTGGGCTACACGCGGCGGTCGTGATGCTGGATATGGCCCTATTGTTGGCTCATCCACTCGTCTCAGAATTGATATGACCGAACTTGCAGCCCGCCCATCCTTTGGTGATGATGTTCAGCTGGATATTTCCCATCTCTTCGTTCAATCTTTAATCATCGCTCTGATAACTTCCGGCGTCGTCTTCGTTATGAAGAAGTCTTAAGGTTGCCATGTGGAAACAGCATTAGAGCCGCTTGACTTGCTTTTATCTTCTTTGCTTGGGCGAGTAAACGCACCTGAAATTGCTGGAGCATCGCTCTTACCGCTGCTTGCCTTTGCCTTCTCCCTATAAGTCGTCGTACTCTCACCAAAGAACGACCCCGCACCCATGCTAGCGCCAACACCCAGACCGCTCTTTTCGTAAGCCTCTAACGCATCCTGCAAGACCATCGGGGAGAAGTTAGCCAGACGGCTCGACTTAATTCTCTCCCAACCTGTTGTGCCGGGCTTGCCCAAAACATAAACAGACTGCCCTGTGATGTCTTTACCGTAGCCCTCTTTGTCTTTTTCACTGAAGAAGACATCATGGACGAATGATGCATTAGGCGACTCTTTACCGCGTGCATAAGTGCCAAGCTTTTGCACAGCACTTGATTCCGGCCTAACGCCTTTTATCTTCGACTCGTAGATATGCTTGCCAAGCCCAAACGCTAATTTGATATGCCCCTGAAACCCTGCTGAAAAATCAACACAGTGGTCTCCCCAACACGCTTTCATGAATTTCTTATCGTCGGGGTCAAACGAGATAGAAGCGCCAGACGCTTTAGCTAATGCCATCTGTCCCGCCACAAAGGTTGTGAAAGCGAACAGAGTCTTGAACGCCTCGACGCGAGCGGGACGAGTCAACCCTCCGGCCCGCTCTGGCAATAGCATCCTCGCCGGGGTAACAGTCAGCATCTTGACCCGCGACACCCAGAAGCGTGGACTGAACAGCGCATTATTCAGGACGGGCGCAGCGCCTTCTATTGAGCGGGGCAATGCGCTTCTACCTGTGGCATCGTTGATGAGCCTCGCGCCCTGTTCAAAAACCGCCTTGTCTTCCGCCTTCTCAGGGTCGAATCCTAGTTTCTTCGCTTTGGCAAGATAGTCCTTGAACCATCCAGCTTTGACAGTATCAGCCATCATCGAATAGGCACGGCCTGAAGCTGCCACGCCGGGAACCCTGTCAGCTAACTCTGTCTGGAAAGATTCATCCCTCGCCCCCAAACCTTGCCCGCGCAACCCTTCGGAGGTAAAGCCGATTTTGAACCTCTGCATATACTTAAAGTCAGGGTCAGCCTCTATCTCAGAGACAAGGCGGTCAAACTTCTGGGGGCTTAACGCTTTAAGCTGATTGATGAATCCACGGCCCCAAATTAAAGGATGTCGAGCAAGAGCCATCTTTCCTTGTCTTAGTCCCCAAGATAAATCCAGCGTCGTCATCGCAGCGCGGGGAAGTCCCAAGATGTCAACCACGCGCCTTCCGAATGTTCGAGCGGGGCTGGCGTTCAGATTATCAAACTCGCGCATCAACTGTTGACGGGCTTTTCTCGCTGCGGTCTGAGCATCCAATCTTTCGTTGACTAAACGCCGTAAATCTTCAGGGCGATGCGGGCCGGGGGTCTCTCTCTGCACAGAACGTCCCTGTGATTCCTGACGCATCCGTGCGCGTTCGTCTGATAGCTGCTTGTAGGACGATGTGTAAATCCTTCTGAGATGCGGTTCAACCTGTTTGCCGAACTCTCGCAGCATTTCCTGATTCCACTGAGCCAGAGTAATTCCTTTTCTAGCCAGCTTCGCCGCTCCGATAATTGCATAATCAGCAATATCCAAAGGAATAGCGGAAGTTCCGGCTTGGGGGTCTTTATTGACCACCTGCTTTCTGGCTTCCAGACGCGCCCTCGCTTCACCTTCAGCCTTAGTCAATCTCTCCTGTAGGGTTTCCAGCCGTGGACGTGAAGCTCGCTGCGTCTTACTCTTTTCCAGTTGAGCAGACATCTCCGCTATTTGCTGTTCTAAAGTCTGAAGCTTAGATTCTTGCTCTTTAAGCTTAGCGGCAGATTCAACCAGAGACTTCGATTGTTCAGGGGTTAGCTTTTGACCGGGCTTTAATTGTTTCTGAGCCGTCAGAATCACACCTTCGGGAGAAAGTCTGGAAACGATTGATGCGGCTTGGATGGCCTGACCAGCTTCAGTTAGCTTCTTCGATAAATCAGATGCTACATTCGCGGCCCGCTCGTGCTCGCCCTTGTTTTGCAGCACACGCATGAGTTCTATGCCTGTAGCAGTATCTTCCGCTGTCAACTCACTCTTTTGGGCAAGGTCTGCGATTGAACGGTCAACGCCCTTTTGTCGAATCGAAGCTCTGGCTTTATCAAGAGTGTCTTTATTCGTGATGGCTTCATATGTCTTATCTTCACCGCCCGTCATACCAGCGCGTTCGGCAGTTTTCGGGAATGAGCGTTCACGGATTGGCGGGGCGGCAACCTGAGCACCCGCCCCTCTTCCCGCAGCATTAGGTTTAGTTACTTCATTGATGGACTCCTTTCTAGGTGTATCGGAAATACCTTTACCGATGGATTTTCTTGCTGCTTCGTGAAACTCCGAGACATTCTTGAATTGCGCTTTGGCCTGCTTATTCCACGACGCTATGGGGCCGCTGGTTTTACCTTCTTCTTTCACATGGTAATTGCCGCGCGCATCCACATAGCCCCGATTACTATTCCAGTCATTGAAGGCTTGGGATATTTCAGGGGCAACCGCTGCATTAACTTTGGCGGCGGGCGATGCTGGTACATTCTCTGAGGCATTCACATCCTCCTTTACTGTTTGAATAGCGGCTTCACGGTTCCCCGTTCGGCGCGGGTCTTGAACTGTAGATATTCCACCTGAATTATTCCTGACTCTTAATCTGCCCCTTCCGGCGCTGCCTAGAATTTCACCGCCATCTATGTTCGGGTCACTATGGCGGATTACTTTTCGTGCTGGTTGCTCAGCCGTAGCACTCACTTTCACGCTCGGCGCTGCCACTCCTTCAGCTTCAACCTTCAACTTCATCTTGGCGGCATCAAGTAGTAAGCCCGTATCATCTTGGACTTGAGCATCCTTTGTAGAGCGTTTCACCGACCGAACAGCATTGCCTTCCACATGATTAAGAAACTGTCC
>WUUC01079587.1_pt1 | contig 10487 bp, 6 predicted proteins | sample 6278441 | NCBI WGS metagenome assembly WUUC01 (sample SAMN13675441, study PRJNA597444) | soil metagenome | isolation source: soil | place: USA: Washington | collected 2017-10 | reverse complement strand
CCGCGCTGCAGCCCAGGACGTCAGCCAGTGTTACAACTCACCACGGATCGCCAAGGCAACATTCGCGACGGTCTGTGCGTGGGCAGCCGCCGGAACCTGGTTTTCGGCATGGAAGCCGGTCCAGCGGTGGTGTTCGATACTGACGTCGACTTCGATGACACGGTCGCGTTGGCGGCGCTCGCGCAGAAGCACATCGACGGCAGGATTGATTTGCGCGCGGTCACCATCACGAACAACGGCGGCGGTCTCCCAGGCCAGGGCGCCGACACTGCATTCTTCGAACGCACCCTCATTGACGTGCTGAACGGCGAGGCACTCCACGCCCAACAATGAGATCGCATATCCATGCGATGACACCGGTGCGGCGCGCGGCGATGATGCGACGCCGCCGTTCGACGGCGCATTTTCACAGAGGAGGTCACATGCGTTTGCTTCGCGGATCGTCGGGTGCTGCAGCGGGCTCGATCCTTGTGTTGTTGCTCGGATCGTCTTTGCTCGCGGAAGGGTTCCGGCCGCTCCCTAACCCACCGTTGTTGCGATTCACGGCGGTCAAGGTGCCGGAGCCGTTCCTGGGTATCGGTGGCAAGACACTCGAACCCGGGACCTATGATGTCGAACTGTCGGCAAAGGGCATGACCGCGATTATCGGAGTCTTGCGGGGCGGCAAGCGTGTGGCCGAGACGACCGGGAAGTTAGCCCTGGAGGGAACGGACAAGGTGTTCGCGGCGGACTTCTTCTTCGACCGTACGAGCCAGCTCTCGCACGAGGGCAACCGTTACAAGCTCGTGCCGACATCGATCAAGCGTCCCGGCAGTGCGAATCGCCCGCCGGAGAATCTGTCAGGGTCCCTGACATTCGAGCTGCCGACCCCCAAGGCGCCCCCGGGCGGAAAGTAGGATCGTGATGCGCCGTCCTCCGGTCCTTTCCGTGCTCATCGTCCTGGTCCTGAGCCTCGTCTGCATTGCGGCGTCGGCGCCGCATTTCGAACAGGCGCGCCGATCGGTAAACCGGCAGTGCGTCTTCAACGACGAGTGCTCGCCCGGGCTGATATGCGCCGGCGCCTTCTGCCGTGAACAGTGCCGCACGGCGCGTGACTGCGGCCGTGGCGATGTCTGCGAGACGTTCGTCATCGACAGCGAAGAGCGGATCCTGCGCCGACCAGCGGCCAACGAAGCGGTCGCCAGCGATAGTACGCGGGCGCTGCTCGGCCAGCCCGGTCACTACGTTCGGCCCCGCTGTGTCCCGGCGGGTTTCGTGGCGCCGGACCAGGCGGTCGTGCTGGCGCCCGGGGTGGCTGTGCCTGCGGGGACCGCAGTCACGCCAGGACCACCGATCGAGCGAGACACGGACCGGGCCGGCAACGACTACAAGTCCTTCGAGACCGCTGACGGCGCTGAGGTCTGCGCGACTGCATGCTCGAACGACGAGCGTTGCCGCGCCTGGGCGTGGATGAAGCCCGGGGTTCAGGCACAGGCGGCGGTCTGCTGGCTCAAGGACAAGGTGCCCGTCGCGAAGCGAGACGCGTGCTGCGCCTCGGGCGTCAAGCGGTAACCCGGTCAGCCGCTGCCCGCCCTCCCGACGTTCGGGAAAATCTCGGACTGCGGCTCCAACCCGCGGCGCTACTCGGTGACAGACACGAGCGGGTCGGCAACCGGTGGGGTGCGCTGCGCCCTTTCTACGAACGGACAACCGATTGCGGCCGGGGTTGGCGCCGGCGCCCACGGCAAAGGGCTGGACCTGCGACCTCGGCACCGCATTTTTGGGGGAGACCGGTGCTCGCTATGGCGCAAGCAATGTCTGCCGGCGGATTCTGGCGTGCGAGGACGCCGCATTCGGTGAGCTCCGGCTCGATACCGAATCGATGGCCCACGCCATTGTCGAAGGTGCCTAAGGTTCGAGCAAGCACTGGCGCCCTGCGCAGTAGCGCGGACGTCGAAGCGCGAAAGGAAGACGTCATGCAGATGGTCTTGAAGAGTGCGTTGGTGGTGTGCGTCCTCGTCGCAGTCGTCGCGTTGCCATCCCGATCGAACGCGCAGCCGGAGCGGATTACGTCCGATCGTGCGTCCGAAATGGCGGTCGACGAGGACGGACGCGTGTATTGGCTGCGGTCGGTGTTCGCGGAAGGCGGAGACGTGCCGGACCTCCGGCGGTTTCATGCGAATGTCACTGAGACGCTGCTGACCACGGCCGCCGGCGTGCGCGGTTTGCACGCCAGCGCACCTTTTGCGTTCTACTTGAATGGCAATCGCATCGTTCGTGGTTTCAACGCCACCGAGGTTGAGATCGTGCTGGATCACTCCGCCCGAACGCGGCCCGTCGAGCGGGATGGCAGGCTGTTCTGGGCGCGCAGTGACTCTGTCGTCAGTGCGCCGGCCGATGGCAGTCGCCAGCTGACGCTGGTCGCTCGCGTCTCCTCTCCGCCGGTGCAACTGGCAGTCGACGACACCCACGTGTACTGGCTGGAACGGCAGCCGAACGGCAACTCCGGAGTTCAGCGCGCGCCGCTCAACGGCGGCAGCGCGGAGATCGTTCTCGGAACCTCGATGACGATCGGCTCCATCACGCTGGATGAACAGAACCTGTACTTCTCGACGTATTCGTCCGCCACGGAGGAAGGCGGCGGGGGCGTGTTCGCGGTCGAGAAAGGCGCGCTCGTTTTTCGATACCGCACGATCAACCCTGAACGGCCGAGAGGGGCAGCGTCCGGCATCGTCGTCGACGCGACACACGTCTACTGGGGCGAACACCTCGATTCCGGGCGCTTTGGCCTCAGGCGCGCCCCGAAGAGCGGCGGGGGATCGGCGACGATTGCCGAAACGCGCAGCAGCTTGCGGAGCCTCGGGCACAGTCGAAACGCAGTGTACTGGGCGGATGAAACCGGTATCTATCGTGTGCCCAAGGCCGACGTTTCGGTCGATGCGTCACTGACCTTCATCGAAGTGACGCAGGGCCTCCAGAACCTGCACAACGCCGTGCCGCTGGTCAGCGGGCGCTCTACGCTGGTGCGGACGTACGCGACGATGGCCGGTACGGCCACGCAGGCCAGCGCCGACGTCGTGCTGCACGCGGTTCGCGACGGCGATGCTCTTCCAGGATCGCCCCTTAGGGCTCGGCGAGTTCCGCTCCATCTCCCTCCTGAAATCGAACGGTTGACCGATCCAGCGGCTCGACACCGTGCGATGCGGCTGAACCTGGCGTCTACCGCCTGGTTCGTTCTGCCCCGCGAGTGGACCGACGGCCGCGTGCACCTTCGGGCTGAGCTCGTACCCGCCGAAGGTGCGTTCAGGGATCCCCTGCCCACGAACAACGCCGCCACAATGGAGATCACGTTCACCCGCAAGGAGGCCTTGTGTCTCGTCACGGTGCCCGTGATCGACAACTCGGCACCGGGTCTGGCGTTTCGCATCACCGACCCGTCGTTCCGTTTTTCGTTCGAGCGGTTCGCGAGCCTGTACCCGAATGCGGACGTCCGTGTGCGTGAACTTCCCGTGCCGTTCGGACCTGTGAACGCGTCAGCCGACGGCGTCCACACGATCACGTGGCTGCGGCCATGGATGGTGTTCAGCGACGTGGGCTCCTGCGATGACAACGCGCGCCGCTATCACGTCGGACTGGTCCACCCGCGTGCGCACACGGAGGGGGACGGCCTGGCCCTGCCGACGCAGGCGGCCTGGGTGCGCATGGAAAACCTCAACGCAGATTTCGATTTCCGTAGCAACTTCATGACGGCGCGAAGCGGCCACACGCTGGCGCATGAGATTCTGCACCTCGATTGGTGGGCACATGTGGCCGGCCGGCAGAGGGGCCAGTCATGCGGCGAGCCCGCCCATCAGGCGTTCGATCACGGCTATCCCTACAGGGATGGCCTGGTCGACGATGGCAGCCGCTCGTTCTTTCCACGGCAGACCGACCGTCTGCATTTCGGATGGGATCGCATCGGAAACCACATCATTCCGCCGGACGACACGCACGACGTCATGACGTACTGCGACCGCACGTGGATCAACGATTCTCACTGGCGCGAGATCTTCAACATGTTCGGCACTCGGGCGACGGCGCGCCGCGAGTCGCCGGCGCGGTTGCCGGACCTCGCTCGTCAGCTCCTGCGTCCTTCCGGAGATCGCAGCTCGAGAGCGCCTGGATTTCGGAAGGCCGCGTTCCGAGTTGCCCAGCTGGCTCGTCTGCCAAACGCCCAGGCGCAAGCGCAGCCCGGCCCCGTCACTGACTCGGAATTCGAAGGTGACGCGCTGTATATCGCCGGCGCCCTGACGAAAGGCGAGGTTCGTCTCGGACCGATCATGCGACTGCCGCGCGGGTTCAGCGGGAAAGATCATCTTCGAAGGATCGCCCGCGAGTCGCAGTCGGAATCGAAGGGCCCGTCCGCGCTGCCGCCATTGAAGCTTCAGCTGCTGGACTCCGCGCAGGCGGTAATCCAGGAGACGTCGATGACCCTCGTCAGCGCCTTCGACGGTGCTCAGGCGGGCATGCACTCATTCGCGGCGCTGGTCGGAATACCGGGGCAGACCACAGGTGCGCGAATCGTGGATTCGTCCGGCGCAGAGCTCTGGAAGGCACCGGCTGCGGACCAGTCGGCCGTCGCCATCGCCTCGGTGGAGGTCCAGGCGCAGGACAGCCGCGTTCGGGTCAATTGGCGGTCATCGGGCACGAATACGGCCACTCATCTCGTGCAGTACAGTCCCGACGGCGCGCAGTGGCTGACGACGGCAATTAATCGAACCGGCGACACGCTCGAATTCGACGCATCGCATCTGCCGGGTGGACAAGCCGCGCGCGTCCGCGTGCTCGCCGCTTCAGGATTGAGTTCGGCCATGACCGTCTCCGCACCATTTGCGATCGCGACGAAGGCACCCAAGGCTGATATCGTCGTGCCGCTCGCCGGTCAGACGTTCTCTTTCGGCACGCCGGTGATTGCGGCGGCATTCGCGTACGATGCCGAGGACGGCGCGCTGACAGGCAACGCCCTCCGCTGGTCCATCGAGGGTCTTGGGGAGATTGGCATCGGCCGGGAAATTGTCCTTCCTGAACTTCCTCCAGGCCGTCATCGTCTGCGGCTGGCCGCGACCGATCGCGAGAAACGCACGGCGGAGGCGCAGCGCGAGATGATCGTCACGGCGAGCTCACGACAGATAGTTGCCACGGACGGCCCGGCAGTCACGGTGAACGATGCGAGAGCGACCACGCCCGTTCAGCGCGCGTTCCATGTCACGGCCGCGACACTAGAAGCGGCGCCCACTACCTTCACCGGCCCCTGCCCGGCTCGCATCGAGTTCACTGGCACGATTACCGTCGCGTCCGGCTCCGGAACAGTGAGGTACCGGTTCCTGAGAAACGACGGTGCCTCGGCGCCGATCGAGACCTTGCAGTTCGACGGGCCGGGATCTCAGAAGGTCACCACCACGTGGACGCTCGGCGGCTCGCAGCTCCCGCCGTATGCGGGATGGCAGGCCATCGAGATCGTCGAGCCGAATCCGATGAAATCGAACCAGGCTTCCTTCCAAGTGCGGTGCCAATGAGCGGCGCTCGTGCAGTCTGTCTGGTTCTCGCCGGTGCGTTCGCTGCGGTCGTATCGGTCGGATCGCGGCAAGCAGGGGTGGATTTCAATCAAAACGGCGTCGTCGACGGAGCCGATGGGGTGGCGTACCTGCAGGCGTACGGCATCCGGCTCGCCACCTACGGCGTCACGGACGATCGATTCAACATCGGTGAACGCCTGCCACGAAGAACCGCAGATTGGCAGGTGTACTCGATCTCGGAGCCGTGTCTCGCCGCCTTCGGTGTCGTACGCGAAGCGTTTCCACCAGTGCAGGTGCCGACGCTGCCGACGATCGTTCGCTCCTTCCAGCAACTGCCGCAGCAATACGTCAGGGGCATGGGACAGGAGCGCTTCCTTCTTCAATTCGCGGAACTGCTCGGCCGGCTTGCGAAGCGTTGGGCGATTGTGGCGAACGGCTTCGAAGGCAATTTGGTGATCTGGCGCGAGACAGCCGGCCTCGCGGGTGCGATCCAGTTCAAGCGTCCGGGCGACACGGCGTTCGAGCCCTGGGAACGTCTGCGGGACATCACTTTCGACCCGCCTTCCGGAAAGGTGTCATTCCTTAGACCAGGATTCGGGCAGCGCTACACGGGAGTCGTTGACGACGGTTTCGATGGCACATCCCGGGGTTCTGCCATGTCCGGCAAGTTCGTGCAGGACGGAACTTCCGACTTGTTCGCGTGGAGTGCAACGCCTCATTACCGTACCGGCGCCACGACCCAGCCCCACGGGTTCGGCTACTCGCACATCTTCGACGAGTGCCCGCGGAACAAGCAGGAGATTGGTTTTACGGGACCCGCAATACAGTTCGTCCTCAACGAGGGCTACAACGGCTATGCTGCGACACATGAAGCAGGCCACGTCGTCGAGCACCTGATAAGGCGTCAGATCGGTTTCCGCCCGGACGATGCCGCCGAGTTCGACGCGACGTTCGGGATGAACGAGCTGGTCGAACGAGAGAAGACGGCCCTTCTTGGCTCGGGCTTCATCACGCCGTATGCGGCGTCTGGACGAGCCGAAGACTTCGCCGAGACGTTCACGCACTATTACCGCAATCGCAGCGGCCTCGCGGGGCGACTGTCGCGGGAGCGCGCCGTCGATCCATCAGGCCGGCTGGTTCGCAAGGTCGAGTACGTGCGGCGCGTGGTCGACTGGCCCGATCCGGGACCAGCAGCTGCGGTGCATCCGGGAAGACGGGACGAGAGTCCGTATGTGTTCACGTCGACCCCTTCCATCCGATATGCAACCCGGACCCGCCCGGCCGACACGATCCCCGATGCCGGTGTCACGCGCGCGAGGCCCGCGCTCGTCAGTGCCGACCGCACGCTGTGGTTGTTCGTCGTCGGGCTCGATCTGCAGATCTGGTATCGTCCGATCGACGAGGCGAACAGATTCGGACCATGGCGCACACTGCCGGCCTCCACGCGTATGCCGCTCGCCGTCACCTTCCACGATACTCGCAAGGAGCTGTTCGTGTTCTTCCGTGGCGACGATCACCGCATCTACTACGAGGTGCTGAACACGGAAGGGCAGCCGCTCCGGAGGGGTTCTTTCCCACATCTGAGATCGGCATTCGAACCGGGTGCCGCGGTGATGAACGGTCGCGTTTATCTGTTCACGGTGGGCCAGAACGGCACCGGTGTCGTCACCGATCTTGCCATTGACGCGAGCGGCACGTTCACGGACGCCACATCCTCACGGCCGATCGCAGGCGCGTCGTTGCGGACCGGGATTTCCGCCGCGTACGACGAGGCGGCGAACCGGGGCATCCTGCTGGCGGCGCTCGGCTCGGACTTCCGGATTCGCACGCTCATCGCGCGGCGAGGCGCGACAGTTTTTCAGTGGCGGCAAGAGAGCGGCAATCTCTCGGCAGCGGTTTCGGTGACCGGAAACGCGCTGCTCTTTACGAAGGGGCTGGGCGACGGCCGCGTCTACTGGAAGGCCTTCGATTGGGGAGACTACGCGCCTTGGGGTGGCCTGTAAACCACGTCACCTGGCGGGTCGCACGGGTCGATCCGATTGGTGGCTCTGCGTTACGAGTAGGGCCTCCTGAAGCATCGACGCACGCGTCTCTCGCAGGTCCTGGAACCCTCTTGAAGACAGTCGTTCTGCTGCCGCTTGGACAAATCGAGCCGCGGTATCAGATGGATTGATGGCGTCGCCACACATGGTCCGACGCCCATTCCGAAGAGCGTGACGTAAGTCCGTGGTTCGCGAGATCGGGCCCGGACAATTCCTGATCGTTCCGGGATTGTTCGCATAGAGCGGCTTCGCGGCGTTCGGCCGAATCTTTTCAGCGCAGGTCCCACTGAAACGCGTTACGCTCCCCGGAAGCCCGAAAACGGGCCAGGCGGTTTCACGTGACCCACGCCGAGTTTCTCCACCGCCGCAATCAGCTCATCCGCCTGTCGATTGCTGCCAACGCGACGTTCGTCGTTTTTCTGCTCCTCGCAATCTTTCATCACGTCGCTTGGTTCCTCGTGGGAGTGTATGTCCTCCCCCTCCTCTGGTCGCTGTTCTTCGTGCGGCGAAGTCAGGGCAGAACCGTCGTGCTCTGGCTGAGGAAATTCGATGTCATCGAACCGCGGCCATTCCCATTCGAGGCATTCCTATCGATCGCCTGCGCAGGGCTGGCCGTGCCGGTGACGATTCAGGACTCGGCCATTCCGTGGTCCGCGCAACAGGCATCCGCGCGCATGTTCTTGCGCTTCCCCCTGGAAATGCTGACACTCGGGGCAGGCTTGATGCTCGTGGCGATTCCAATCGGACTATGGGCCGTGTTCAATGTGAGCGAGGAGCACACGCTCTATTTCGTTGTCGGAGTGCTCGCTGTTTCTCTGCCGTTCATGCACGCGTTCTTCAAACGGAGGCGGAGAGCTCTGGGTACCTTTCGACTGGACAAGCAGGATTCGGTTGAGGAAGTGCAGGACTTTCTGCGCCGCATCAAGTCCGGCCGTTCGCGCACGGCGGGAGGCGTGGCGGTCTTTCGGATTGCAATCCCGCAGTGGCGCGAGGTCATCGCTGCGGCGCTTCGTCACGCGGATGTCGTCATCATCGACGTCTCCATCCTGTCTGAGCACCTGCTCTGGGAGCTCGAGCAGACAAAAGCGCGCCTGCGCGGACGGCAGCTGATTCTGTCGTGCCGAATAGTGCCTGGTGGCGCTTACGAATTGCCCGAAGACGTCCGGGCCAAACTCGCGTCGACGGTTGGCGAGGCACTCATCGAGGAGGCCGGACGCGCCTACTATCCGAGGGTCACGCCGCGCTGGAGCCTGGCGGCGGTTCGGCGGAACCGCGCCTTCGTCTTGAATCTCCAGGCACACATCGTGCTGTGTCTGCTCGCCGGTGACGAGCCGGCTGTGACGTCGGCAGAGTTGAAGCGTGAACTCGTGCTGCCGCAGCGGGTAGAGGTGATCGGCACTCTGGCCGTGTGGCTGTTGCTAATTCCGGCGGCCATCCAGCTGCTCAGGACAGTGTTCTGAAGAATCAACACTGTGAGTGGGCGCTACCGAGTGAACGTCTCGACGCAGTGGAACGGACGATATAGGCTGCAGCTTGAGTGGCGCGCTTGCACGGGCGCCTGGAAGTCGAACGTACTGAGGTGCGCCTGGTCACAACTGCGCTCCCGCGCGAACATCTGTAGATCTCGACGGCTGTTTAACGATGAGTTGCCTCTTCCGCCCCTTTCGGACGCCGGCCATCGAGGCTCACGGCGGCTGCCTTCGTCTTGTCTCAAGAACTCCAACTCCGGGCGGACCGCACGGCGTTGCGCGGCGCGCCGAGTCCGCGGCTCCGGCAGGCCGTGATCACAATCGGCGTGCACGTGGTGCGCTCCGTCCGCGACTCGTCCTGCACTTCGCGCGCTCCCATCCGGACGCCGTCACCTGGACGCCTCTCGCGCGCGCACTCGGCGCGGTACCGCCGTAAACCAGCACGTCCCCACGGCCGACACGCCGGAGGGGTCGCTCCCCCCCCGCGAGCCATCTTGGCCACGCGAATCCGCCCGCGACGCGATCCAAACGCTGGCCGCCGTCGACCGCTGCCGGAAAGTGGTCGTCACCATCCTCGGAGGCGTGGCCGCAGAAGAAACTCGCTCACTGATGAATAGTGCAGGCTAGACGTGCAGACGAAGATAGTGTTGCCCCCGATTTGAACCTCGGAACAGGGTCAACTGGTCGACGCCGTTCGTGGCGGTTCACGTCCGAACGTGCCGGCGTTTGCAAGAACTTGCAAGCCGTTCCGAAACAGGCGTCCACGATCGACCTCGAACGGCCAAGACCTGGGAGAGCCGACCCCGATTTTCCGGTGTCGGCTGCGATGTGAGGTCGTTGGTGCCGGCCTGTCACGCCGGAGGCCGCGGGTTCGAGTCCCGTCGACCCCGCCAACTACCTGCCGTCAGTTACTTACATTGTTCAGATGATCGTTTTGGCCTCCGGCACGTCGCCGGAGGTCAAGTGATAGTTCAGACTCTCGTCCAAAATCCTCAGGAAAAACAAGATCTCATTCGTCGAAAAACAAGTGCCTATGCCGCGGACACAATCGCCCTATGACGATTAGCGTGGCACCAGACGGGCACCGTCGGCCGCGGTGTCGCCGAAGGAAACTGCAAAGTTCCCCGCGCTTCATAGACCCTGCGGCGTTACTCAGAACCGAGCCCCTCGCTGACTCCCGTATAATCCACGGCAACCGTTCTTGCCCCTCATTCCCGGCGTCCGCCTCGGCCCGTACGAGATCCTTTCGCCCCTTGGGGCAGGCGGCATGGGCGAGGTCTACAAGGCGCGCGACACGAAGCTGGGTCGCGACGTTGCGATCAAGGTGTTGCCGGAAGCGTTCGTCTCTGATCCCGAGCGGGTCGCCCGCTTTCAACGTGAAGCGAAGACGCTCGCGTCGCTGAATCACCCGAACATCGGCGGCATTCACGGCCTCGAAGAAA
>WUUC01184230.1_pt1 | contig 10488 bp, 8 predicted proteins | sample 6278441 | NCBI WGS metagenome assembly WUUC01 (sample SAMN13675441, study PRJNA597444) | soil metagenome | isolation source: soil | place: USA: Washington | collected 2017-10 | reverse complement strand
TGATGTGGTGAATGCCGGAGCGCTTCGTGCTCGCGAACGGCCAGGGCCGCGAGCGCGTGGACAAGGTGCTGGCGCGACTGCTCGCCCCACACTCTCGCTCGACCATCCAGCGTTGGATTAAAGAGGGCCGCGTCAGCGTGGACGGGGGGCCGTGCCGACCAAAAGATTTCGTCACGGCCCGCAGCGTGATCCTGGTCGAGCCCGGCCCGGAGCTGACCTCGAACGCGGAGCCCGATGCCAGGGTGCCCTTCGGGGTGTGTTTCGAGGACCCTCACCTGATCGTGGTGAACAAGCCGGCGGGCATCGTCGTGCATCCGGCGCGCGGGCATCGCACCGGCACGTTGGTCAGCGGGCTCTTGGCCCGTCCCGGTTTCGCCAGCGCCCCGGCGGATGAGCGCGACCCAGAGGGGCGGTTGCGCCCGGGTATCGTGCACCGGATCGACAAGGACACGAGCGGCCTGTTGGTGGTCGCCAAGGACGCCGTGACGCGCGAGGGGCTCAAGCGGCAACTCGCGGACCACAGTGTCAAGCGCGTGTACCATGCCCTGACCGTGGGCGTGCCTCGCGCCGGCCGCATCGAGACATTGTACGGGCGGCACCCGCGATCGCGGCTCAAGTTTAGCTCTCGGGTCGACGCCGGCAAGCGCGCGGTGACCTCCCTGGTGGTGCTGGAGGTGCTCCGCCGCGGCGCTGCCGCCCTGGTCGAGTGCCGACTGGAGACCGGGCGCACCCACCAGATCCGGGTGCATCTGTCCGAGCAGGCCGGAACGCCGCTGCTCGCGGATGCGTTGTACGGTGGGACTATCGGCAACGAAGAGGTCCGGCGCATCTCGATGGAGTTGGGCCGGCAAGCCCTGCACGCGAGGCTGCTCGGCTTCCAGCACCCGGTGAGCGCGGAAACCCTCCTTTTCGAGAGCGAGCTTCCAGCGGACCTGAGCCTGGCGCTGGCCCGCCTGAGAGGGTGAGCGGGCGTCCGCCGAGCGATTGGCGATTGTGAGCCGGGGGTTAGGGCACTACGCTGCCCCTATTCATGTCTTCCGCCGCTCCGCCTTCGCCGTCGCATTTTTCGGCCCTCCTACGTCGTCTCAACGACGGTAGCCCGGGAGATCGGCAGCTCGAACACCTCGGACACGTCGCCTTTGGGCCGCAGCTCAGAATCGAGCGTTTCCGCATGGGCAACGGGCTCTCGATCCTGCTGCTCGAGGAACACGCCGCCCCCACCGTGGCCTATCACACGTGGTTTCACGTGGGTTCCCGCAACGAGTCCCCGGGCAAGACCGGTATCGCTCATCTGTTCGAGCACCTGATGTTCAACGAGACCGAGGCCCTCGAGGCTGGCGAGTTCGATCGTCAGCTGGAGGAGCTCGGCGCCGAGAGTAACGCGTCGACCTGGCTCGATTGGACTCACTACGACATCGCGGTGCCCGCGACGGCCTTCGAGCGCGTGGCCGAGCTCGAAGCGGAGCGAATGGACCACCTGGTGCTGCGCACCCCACAGGTCGAGAGTGAGAAAGAAGTGGTGATGAACGAGCGCCGCTATCGAGTCGAGGACGACGTCGAGGGAGCGCTGAGCGAGCTGTTGTGGTCCACGGCTTTTGATCAGCATCCTTACCGCTGGCCCACCATCGGTTGGATGGTCGACATCCAGGGGTTCAACGTGGAGGATTGCCGGCAATTCTACCGCACCTATTACGCGCCCAACAACGCCACGCTCGTGATCGTGGGCGACGTCACGCCGGAACGCGCGTTAAAGAAGCTCCAGGACGTGTACGGGAGCTATCGGGCCGCGGTCATTCCCGATCCTCCGATCCCCCGCGAGCCGGAGCAGCTGAGCGAGAAGCGCCTGGAGGTCCAGAAGCTCACTCCCACCTGGAAGCTCAACATTGGTTATCATAGCCCCGCTCTCGACCATCCGGATCACCTGTCCTTGAGCCTGCTGAGCGAGGTGCTCTTCGGCGGCCGCTCCTCGCGGCTGGTCCGATCGCTGGTACGCGAACGAGAGCTGGCGAGTGACGTGCGCGCCTCCCTGTCGCCGCTGCGCGATCCGGGGTTGTTCGAGATCTTCGTCAGCGCACGGGAGGGTGTGGTCGCAGATCAGCTGCTGGCCGTCGTGGACGAGGAGCTCGACCGGGTGCAACAGGAGCCCATCACCGTCGACGAGCTGACGCGCGCCAAGGCGCGTATCGAGCTCGGTTTGCTGCAGGGCCTGACCAACAACGAGGGCAAGGCCTCGACCATCGGGTTCTACGAGGTGGTGCTGGGTCAGCCGGGCGCCGCGTTCGAACGCCTGGCGGCGCTCAGTGAGATCCGCATCGATGAGCTGGTGCAAGTAGCACGGCGCTACCTGAATCGGCGTTCGCGCACCGTCATCTCGGTGCGCCCTTCGCCACACGGGGAGGAGGAAGCGCCAGAAGCCGACGGCGACGAGGATCTGGCCGAGCTGGATGCTGATGACACCGTCGGGCCCGCCTCGTCCATGCGTCCGAGCCTGAAAGGCGGCCTGTCATGAGCACGAGCCGTCCGATCATTTTGCTGGAACGAGACGCCTCGCTCCCGTTGGTGCACGGCGGAGTTTGCACCCAGAGTGGTGCGAGCGACGACCCTCCGGGTCTGGAGGGCTTGACCCGGATCTGTGGCCGCCTGATGCGCCGTACGGCTGGGGGGCATGGCGCGGACGAGGTCGACGCACGCATCGATCGCATGGGCGCCTCCCTCGGACTGGATTCCGGCCATGGCAGCACGGCGCTGTCGGGTTCGGTCCTGGAGCGTTCGTTCTCTGAGTTCATGAGCCTGTTCGAGGAGATCTTGACGGCGCCGGGGCTCGGAGAGGAAGAGCTCGGGCGGCTCAAGCGCGAGACCATCGCGGAGCTCAGTGAAATCCTCGACAGCGACCAGCAGCTCGCGCAGCGCTGGTTCTTGCGTAGCCTGTTTGCTGGTCACGCTTACGGTCGCACGGTGATCGGCACCGAGAAGAGCCTGGCTGCGATTCAGGTCGCCGACGTGAGGCGCTGTTTTGAACGGCACTTCTCGCGGGAGAACGTGATCTTCAGCTTCGCTGGTGCGGTGGAGGCGGAGCGCGCCGAGCGCGCGGTCGAGTCGATCTGGCAGAAGTTACCGAGCCTCGGCGGGGCGTTCGCGGCACCGACCGATCCACCGCGTCTGCCGGGGCGTCAGCTGGTGTTCGTGGACAAGCCCGAGCGCACTCAGACCCAAATTTTGCTGGGCGGCATCGGCAGTCATCCGAGCGACGAGGATTACTTCGCGCTGCTCGTCGCCAACACCGTCTTCGGCGGCACGTTTACCGCGCGGCTGACCCAGGAGGTCAGGGCCAAGCGGGGTTGGTCCTACGGCGCGTATTCGTCACTGGGTTACGATCGGCGCCGTCAGGCCTTCAGCATGTGGACGTTCCCGAAGGCGGACGACGCCGCGGCGTGCCTGGCGCTGGAGCTGGAGATGTTGACCGATTGGTGGAAGGCTGGCGTCACGGAGGAAGAGCTGACGTGGGCCAAGCGCTACCTGATCCAGTCGCAGACCTTCTCGAACGACACGGCCGCCAAGCGTGTGGGTTTGCAGTTGGACGAGATGCTGAGCGACCTCCCGCGCGGCTATCACGCCGCGTTTGCCGCGAGAGTCGCCAACGTCACGCTGGAGCAGGCCAATCGGGCGATCCAGAACCGTCTTTCGCTATCTGACCTGGTCGTGGTCGTGGTCGGAACGCACTCGGTGATCGGTGATCCGGTGCGGCAGGTGATCGGCGACCTGACCTCTGAGCGCGTCGTCCCGTTTGATACGGAATGAGCTCGGCTCAGCCGAGCCCCAGCTCCGAGATCAACGCCTGGACCAGGGCTGACGCTTCGCTCAGCGCCTCCTGTTCGGCTTGCCAGACCGGTGTTGCCCCATCCAGGGGGCGACACAGGTCCGCATAGAACTTTAGCTTTGGCTCGGTACCGCTGGGCCGCACGAGGATTCGCCCGCGCTCGCCCAGTACCAGCTCCACCAGGCTCGTGTTCTCCAGCCAGCGGGGGCGCTGTTCGCCCCCCGTTCTGAAGTCGACCACGCTGCTGATGGGCGCGCCGCCGATTTGGCGGGGCGGATGGCTGGTGATGCGGTCCATCAACGTTCGGATCTGCGAGGCGCCGGCCACGCCGTCTCGGACCACGCTGCGTTGAACACTGACCCACAAGCCATGCCGCCGATACAGCCGTGACAGGCGCTGCCGGAGCGAGCTCTGCTGAGCTTGCTCATGCGCCGCCAGCTCAGCCAGGATCAGCGCCGCGGAAATGCCGTCCTTGTCACGCACCAGCTTGCCGATGGAGTAACCGAGCGCCTCCTCATAACCGAACACGTACTCGAGATCGCCGCCTGCCGTGAGCTCGAGCGCCGCCGTCCAGATCCATTTGAAGCCGGTCAACGTCTGCTCGAAGTGCGCGCCGTGAGCCGCTGCCACGCTCCGCAGCATCGGCGATGACACGATACTCTGAAGCACCAGCGCTCGAGGGCTTCGTGGCGCCCGTTCCAGCAGGAAATCGGCGAGCAGGAGCCCGATCTGGTTGCCGGTGAGGGGCACCCAATCCTCACCCTCGCCGGGTAAGCTGGCAGCCAGGCGGTCGACGTCCGGGTCGTTCGCGAGGATGAGCTGCGCGCCGACGCTGCGGGCCAGATCCGTCACCAGATCCAGCGCTCCAGGCTCCTCCGGATTTGGAAAACGCACGCTCGGAAAACGCCCATCCGGCTCGCGCTGCTCTCTCACGACATGCACGTCGGAAAAACCCGCCTCGGAGAGCACCCGCTCCACGGGGCGGGCGCCGACGCCGTGCAGCGGCGTGTACGCAATGCGTAGATCGCGGGCGGGAGCACCCGCCGGGCGCAGCGCTGCCAGGTCACAAAAGTAGTCCGCCACGATGCTCTCGGGAACGCGCTGCACGTGCGGATACTGACCGTTCAGCGCGCCGGGCAGCATGGGCTCGTCGCTCGCGCCAGCCGAGCGGGCAATCTCCTCCTGGATCTCTCGATCCAGCGGGGGCACGATCTGGACCGCGTTGGGCCCGTACAGTTTGTATCCGTTGTAGTCGGCGGGGTTGTGGCTTGCCGTGATCACGATGCAGGCGCAGGCGCCCAGACGGAGCGCGGCGTAGGCCGCAATCGGCGTGGGGACGGGCTCCGGAAAAAATCGGACCGTCAGGCCGTGCGCCGCCAACACGCCCAGCGCCTCCTCCAGGAACCCCGCACTCGAGAGGCGAGCATCCGCGCCCACGATGACGGGCGGCATGGGCGAGCGCGCATACGTCGACTTCAGATGACGAGCGACACCCGCCGTGGTGCGGCGAATCACTGCGCGGTTCATACGCATCGGACCAGGCCCGACGATCGCGCGCAGTCCGGCGGTCCCGAAGGAGAGGCTGCCGGACATGAGCTCCAGCAGCTCCGTCTCGTCACGGACATCGACGTAGCCCTGCAGCTGACGGCGGGTCTCGGGATCGGGATCACAGGCGATCCAGGCACGCGCCTGGGCGATGGCTTGCTCGAGGTCCATGGTGGCTCGTCGGGCTCAGGTTTAGCGTGGCTGGAGCGCGCTTGCGCCGGGTGGCAGCAGGGGCTAGCGCTGAGCGGCCCGAGCGTGGGAGAGCTCCTCGAGCAGATGCGTGGTGTACTGCCCGGAGCGGAACGGCTCACTGTTCAGCACCTGGACCATCAACTGCAGGTTGCTGCGCTTGGGGCCGGTCTTTCCCACGAGCACGAGCTCGGTCCGGGTCAGCCCATCCAGCAAGCGTGTGATCGCCTCCTCGCGTGAGCTCCCGTGGGCCATCACCTTGGCCAGCAACGGGTCATAGTGCGAGGTGATGCTGTCGCCCTCACGGAAGCCGCTGTCCACGCGGAAGCTCGGGCTCTGCTCGGGGAACCTGAAGCGCTCCAGCAGTCCGGGCTGCGGTATGAAGCCGCGCTCAGGATCCTCGGCATAGAGCCGCACCTCGAGCGCGTGCCCACTGGGCGCGAGCTCGGGCTCGAGCGCGATCGGATCGCCCGCGACCGCTCGCAGCTGCAGCTCGACCAGGTCGACACCGAAGATCAGCTCGGTGATGCCGTGCTCCACCTGCAGACGTGGATTGACCTCCAGAAAATAGGCGGTGCCCGCCTGGTCCACGACGAACTCGACCGTCGCCAGCCCCACGTAGCTCTGCGACGTCACGAGCTCCAGCGCAGAGGCCAACAGCTTGTGTCGTGCCGTGACCGAGCTGCCGAGGAAGGCCGCAGGCGAGGGCGCCTCCTCGATCAACTTTTGATGGCGCCGTTGCACGCTGCACTCGCGCTCGCCGAGCGCCCAGGCTTGCCCGGGTCCGGCGCTGACGACCTGAACTTCGATGTGGCGAGGTCGTTCCAGGTAACGCTCCAGGTACACTCGCGCATCGCCAAAAGCGGCTCCACCGCGCTGCGAGCAGCTGGCCGCTGCTTTGGCCAGGTCGGCCAGGGCGTCCACGCGCAGCATGCCGATGCCACCCCCGCCGCCCGCTGCCTTGACGATGAGCGGCAGCCCGACGGCGCGAGCGGCAGCGGTGAGGCCCTCCAGATTGCCGGGATCGACCGCGGCATCGCTGCCCGGCGGGGGCTCGATGCCGAGCGAGCGGGCGAGCGCGCGAGCCTTCAGCTTGTCGCCAAACACCGAAAGCGCGGCCGTCTCCGGACCGATGAAGCTCACCCCCTGTGCGCGGACGGCGGCCGCGAACTCGGCGCTCTCGCTGAGCAGGCCGTAACCGGGATGAACGGCGTCGGCCTGGCTGGTCTTGATCGCCTCCAGCAACGCGGGGACGTTCAGATAGCTCTTCTGGAGTGGTGCCTCCCCGAGTCGGATCGCCTGGTCCGCGTGCTCCACGTGGAGCGCCGACGCGTCCGCGTCGGAGTAGACCGCTACCGTCCGCACTCCGAGACGGCGGCAGGTCTTGATGATGCGCAGAGCGACCTCTCCGCGGTTGGCGATCAGTACCGTCTTGAACATTCGACCTCCAGGAGCCGAGCCGAGCTCAGTTTGCGGAGACTAGAGCGTATAGTTATGGGATGCCTTCTAGCTCGAGGCGAGGGCCAGCTGCCCGCAGGCCGCATCCACGTCATCACCTCGCGTCTGTCGCACGGAGCAGCTGACGCGAAGGCGAGACAACTCTCGGCGAAACGCCTCGACTGCGTCGGGACGAGGAGCGCGCAGACTGACGGCCTTGATCGGGTTCATCGGGATCAGGTTGACCTTGGAGGGCAGCCCACGCAGCGTCTCCACCAGGCGCCGCGCATGCAAAATCGTGTCGTTTATGCCGTCGATCAGCGTGTATTCAATCGTGATACGGCGCCGCTTCGGCAGCGGGTAAGCCCGGAGCGCCGTCATCAGCTCGTCCAGGGGTTGATGATTGTTCATGGGTATGATCGTGCTGCGCGTCTCGGAGTCGGGCGCATGCAGGGACACCGCCAGACCCACCTTGCCGCCGAAATCCTCACCGAGCTTCCGGATGCCGCTGATCAGACCGACGGTGCTCACCGTGATCCGGCGTGGGCTCATCCCAGCGCCGAGCGGATGGGTCAGCAGGCGAATGGCACGTGCGGTCTCCGCATAGTGATGTAGCGGCTCTCCCATGCCCATGAACACAAGGTTCCTGATCCGTTCGCCGGGATCCAGGTGTCGTCGGGCCAGGCTGACCTGCGTGACGATCTCGTGCGCGCCCAGGCCGCGCTTGAGGCCCGCTTGACCACTCGCGCAAAAAACGCAGCCCATGGCGCACCCGACCTGGCTGGAGACACAGAGCGTCATCGGGCGGTCCGGGAGATCTCCCCACTGCTTCTGCTCCTCGTCGTCCTCGTCCTCGTCGTCGGCGTTGCCCTGCGGGATCAACACGCACTCGATGGCCAGGCCGTCGTGTAACCTGAAGAGCAGCTTACGCGTGCCGTCGGTCGAGCGCTGAGCGCTCAGCTCCTCGAGCGGGCAATTTTTGCCGAGCTCGGCCAGGCGCGCGCGCAGAGGGCGGCTGACATTGGTCATTTGCTCGAAATCGAAGACCCCATGCTGGTGGATCCAGCGGAAAATCTGGTCCCCACGAAAAGCGGGCTCCCCGAGCTCGGCCAGGTATTCACGCCAGTCTTCTGGCAGGCGCGCCACCGCGTGGCGCTCCTTCGAGCCTGGATGGCGCGGGGCAGGGGGCGGAGCGGCGATCAGCGGTAGTCTGGGCGAGCTCATGGCGCCTCCTTCTTTGCAAGAGCCTTGGCTTCGTTCCAAAACGCGTCCAGTCGTTCGAGCGGAATACCCGCCGCGGGTTTGCCCTCTGCATCCTGGGGCCAGCCTCCCTGCTCATGGACACGCCGTTCGACGTGGGCGAAACGTTGCGTGAAGCGGTCGTTCGTCCGCTGCAAGGCGGCGCTGGCGTCGAGCCCGTGTTGGCGCGCCAGGTTGACCACGGCAAACAACAGATCCCCCAGCTCGGCCTCGACCTCGGTCGCGTCCGCTCCGGCGATCGCTGCGTCCAACTCCGCCAGCTCTTCCTGAACCTTGGCGCGCGAGCCCGTGGCATCCGGCCAATCGAAGCCGACGCGGCTCACACGATCGCTCAGGCGGTGCGCCCGATCCAGTGCTGGCAACGAGCGCGGCACTTTGTCGAGCAGACCGCGGCGCCCAGGCTTCTCCTCGGCCTTGATGCTCTCCCACTGTCGGGCGACGTCCTCGGCATTGGCGACCACGGCTTCCGCGAATACATGCGGATGCCGGCGTACCAGCTTCTCGCAGATCCCCCGGACCACGTCGTCGGGCCCAAAGCCATGGGCCTTGCGCGCCATCTCCGCCAGGAAGACCACTTGCAACAGCAGATCCCCGAGCTCTTCCTGGAGCAGCTGACCCTCTCCGCTATCGATCGCGTCAATTACCTCACACGCCTCTTCCAGGACGTAGCGGCGTAGGGAGGTGATGGTCTGCTCGCGATCCCACGGGCAGCCGTCGGGAGCCAGCAGCCGTTGCATCAGCTGCACCAACCGGGGGAAAGTTTGACCGTGCTGCTCGTCGAGCGGGGCACGGTCCGGAACTTGGAAAGAGCGGGACACCATGGATTCCTGGACAGTGCTGGCTCTGGGAGCCGGCGGATTGCTGCATCGGTGCGCGAGTTTACCGGCCGGCGCGACCCTGGCCGCAGGGCACGTGCACGGCCCGTTGCCCACCTGCGCATAGCAGCCAGTTCGGTACGAGGCAACGGTCCGACTCGGGGCGTCCGAACTCGGCACGCGCCGGGCTGCCTGCCTCAGAACAGATAGCGCTCGCCGGAATCGCACAGAATGGTCACGACGTTGGCTGATGCCGGGAGCCGCTGCGCGATGGTGCTGGCCACGTAGACGTTGGCACCCGCGGATGGGCCGACGAGGAGCCCCTCCGCGTGCGCGAGCCGGCGGGCGCTGCGTTCCGCGGCGACGTCCGAAACCGTGACAATTTCGTCGATCACGCTGCGATCCAGCACGTCGGGCACGAACCCGGCACCCAGACCCTGAATGGCGTGTAGCCCGGGCCGGCCCCCGCTGAGCACGGGGCTGCTCTTCGGCTCCACCGCGATGATGCGCACTTTGCCTAGCCGTTCCCGTAGACAGCGGCCCACCCCGGTCAGGGTCCCACCCGTGCCCACGCCCGCCACGAACACGTCAATCCGTGCCCCCAGTTGCTCCAGCAACTCGTTGGCCGTACCCTGGTAGTGACTGGTCGGGTTCGCAGGGTTCTCAAACTGGCTCGGCATGAAGGCGCCGGGCGTCTCGAGGACGAGCTTTGCCGCACGGCGAACCGCGGCGAGCATGCCGTCGGTGGCAGGAGTCAGAGCGATTTCCGCTCCGTAGGCGCGCATGATGTGGCGCCGCTCCAGGCTCATGTCCTCCGGCATCACCAGGATGCAGCGATAACCTCGCACGGCGGCGATCATCGCCAGGCTGATGCCGGTGTTACCGCTGGTCGCCTCGACCAGCGTGGCGCCTGGCTGGAGCAGACCCGCCTGCTCCGCAGCCTGGACCATGAACAATGCCGGCCGATCCTTGACGCTACCGGCAGGGTTCAAGAATTCGGCCTTCCCCCAAACGCTTGCACCACCGACGGCTTCCGTCCGAGCCACTCTCACGAGGGGCGTGCGCCCGATCAGCTCGAGCACGTTCTGAGCGACGGCTGCTGGCGGTCTCGCGCGGGCGCCGCCGACTGGAGACGGCGTGATGGGAGACTCCGATGAGCCCTGCGCGTCGGTCATGCAGCCAGGCTAGCACTCTGCTCCTCGCCGGGGACGCGGCAATCAACCGTTCGGGTACACCTCTCGGCCAACGGGCCACGCCGTCGGTCAGCGCGCGGTGCCATGTCACGTCACTGCAGCAGCAAGCGGCTCGGGCTCGGCTCAGTTCCACAATTGCACGGAGGTGTGACACGGCCGTCCGTCGTGGAGCGAGTGACGGCGCAGGCTCTCGTCTGCAGGCTCTGCCGGGCGGCGCTCGACCGCCGCATTG
>WUUC01087178.1_pt1 | contig 10489 bp, 8 predicted proteins | sample 6278441 | NCBI WGS metagenome assembly WUUC01 (sample SAMN13675441, study PRJNA597444) | soil metagenome | isolation source: soil | place: USA: Washington | collected 2017-10 | reverse complement strand
GCCCGGCACCGCGCCACCCGGCTGCGCCCACTTCGACCTCGGCCCCGGCGTCCCGCCCCTGCGCGCCCGCAGCGAGGGCGCGTGGGGCGACGCGCTCGAGGTGACGCTGTCGTTCACGACCCGGATCCTCGCCGTCACGTCCCACCGCACCGGGGCGTTGGTGCTGGCGCCCGGGTCGGGGGTGCCGGTCGGGGCCCTGCTGCGCCTGCGCGGCACCCCGGAACACCCGGACGCGCTCGCCGTCGTCGCCCGGCTGGTCCGGGAGGGGCGTCGGGACGGTGCGGGCAGCGACCTCGTCGCCGAGCTCGACCAGGCCGTGGTCACCGCCGCGACGACGGCGACCGAGCTCGTGGAGGCCGAGCTGACCGTGCTCGACCCCGACCCCGAGCGGCTGCGGCGGGAGCGGTTCACCGGGCTCGGCGTCCGGCCCGCCCATCCGCGCTACCTGGCCGACGTACTGCGCAGGCGGTCCCGCCTGCTCGCGCCCGTCGAGCGGTCCCTCGACGCTCCCGACGACCCCGGCTTCGAGCCCGACCCGACCCTGCCGGGGCTGGTCGGCGTCCTCACGCGTCCCGGGGCGGACCGCTTCGGGCTCGTCACCGAGGACGACGTGTTCGGCGAGCCGGTCGCGGTCGACCCCGACGCCACGTCGGGGATCGGCGCATTCGGCGCGGCGCCCGAGGTCGCGACGGTGGTCGTGCCCGACCTGTACGCGCCCGTCGCGGCGCCGGTCCCGGAACGGGACGCAGACGAGGGCGGCGACCCGACCTTCCGGCCGTGCGCCTCGCGGGTGCCACCGCCCCGACCCCGCACAGCGGCCCCCGTCGCCCTGGCGGGACTCGCCCTCGACCCCACCGACCCCGACGGGCTGCGCGCGATCGTCGCCCGGCAGTCCCGGCTCGCGGCGGCGGCGGAGAGGCTCGAGCTGGTGGCGCTGCTCGACGTGCCGCCGGGACTGCGGGCGCCGCAGGTGCTGCGCTGGCGCAGCGCGTTCGACTCCTCCTTCGCGGCGGCCTACCACCCGTGGCTGCGCACGCCCGGACCCGAAGCCGACGGGCCACTGGTGGACCTGCCGCCCTCGGCGGTGGCCGCGGGCGTGCTCGCCCGGACCGAGCTGACCCGCGGGATCGCCCGCGCCCCGGCCAACGAGGTGGCGGCCGGGGTCGTCGACGTGGCCGAGCCCGTCGACGACGAGCGGCACGCCACCCTGCACCGCCTCGGGGTCGACGTGTTCCGCGCGCTGCCCGGCGGGGTGTTCCTCACCGCGGCCCGGACGCTGTCGGCCGACCCGGTCCTCCGCCAGCTCACGGCGCGCCGGCTGCTGCTGCTCGTGCGGCGCACCGTCTGCCGCCAGCTCGCCTGGACCGCGTTCGAGCCCGACGGGCCCGCCTTGCGCGCCGGTCTGCGCCGTCACCTCGAGCACCTGCTGGGCGCGCTGTTCGACGACGGCGCGTTCGCCGGCGCGACGGCCGAGGAGTCGTGGTTCGTCCGGATCTCGGAGCCGGGAGCGGCCGGACCGGGTCAGGTCGTCGTCGAGATCGGGCTGGCCCCGTCGGCGCCGCTGGAGTTCGTCGTCGTGCGGGTGGCGCTCGACGCGGCGGGCGCGATCGAGCCCGCTCTGGACCTCGGCGAGTCGGTGGTCCGCCATGGCTGACCAGCTCGCACGCACGTTCCGCTTCCGCGTGACGCTCAACGCGTCGCCACCCGTGCCGCGGCGGCCCGCGCGCGCCGGGGAGCGTCAGCAGCCACCGGCGCCGGGCCCACCGCTGGGCAACGGCGCGTTCCAGGAGTGCAGCGGGCTCGACCTGGAGATGGACCTGGGCGAGTACGTCGAGGGCGGGCGCAACAACGGGGTCCTGCAGCGCGCGGGCCGGGTCAAGCTCACCCGGATCACGCTGCGCCGCGGGATGCTGCACCCGCCGGACGGCGCCGTGAACGCCGACCTGTGGCGGTGGTTCGCCGACGTCGTCGACGGCGTGCTGCCACTGCGCCGCTACGACGGCATCGTCGAGGTGCTCGACGCGACCAACACCCGCGTGGTGGCGAAGTGGACGTTCGACCGCGGGCTCCCGGCGAAGATCGTCGGGCCGCAGCTCAACGCCCGCACCGGTGAGGTGGCGGTCGAGGAGCTGCAGATCGCCCACGAGGGACTGCGCCTGGGGGTGGTCTCGTGATGGAGTTCAAGAAGGCGATCCTGGTCGAGGTCGCGGCGACGCCGGACGCGCAGCCCAAGGACGTCGGCCGGCCGATCGAGGTCCAGATCAACCCGGCCACGCTGCGTCTGCAGATGGCGAGCACCGTCGACTTCGGCAAGGACGCGGGGCGTCAGAAGATCCAGTACCAGGGCTCGACGTCGACGCTGTCGTTCGACCTCGTGTTCGACACCGCCGACGAGGGCACCACCGAGGAGCCGCTGGACGTCCGCACCCGCACCCGCCAGCTGGAGCGCTTCGTCCTGCCCGCGATGAAGCAGGCCAAGGCGGTGCCGCCGCGGGTGCGGTTCGAGTACGGGTCGCTGTCGGTGATCGGCGCGATGACCGCGCTCAACCAGGACTTCGACTTCTTTGCGCGCAACGGCGTGCCCCTGCGGGCCAAGTGCGCGGTAACGATCAAGGTGCAGCGTCCGGAGTTCGACGCGTCGAAGGCCGGGCCGGGGGCCAACACCGGCGCCGGGGCCACGCCGCCCCTCCCGCCGGACGCCGCCGGTCCCGGCGCGGCCGCCGCGCCGCCCCTCCCCGCACCCGCGCCACCGCCCGCGGACCGGACCGGCACCGCGGTGGCGGGGGAGAGCGCGCCCGACTTCGCCAGCCGGATGGGGCTCGACCCCCGCGCCTGGAAGGACCTGCAGGGGATCACCGACCCGCTGCGGCTGCCGCCGGGGCTGCAGGTCGACTTCTCGTCGGCGACCTCGCTGGGCGCCGGGCTCGGCGTCGAGGTGGGCGCGACCGCGCTGGCCACCCCGCCCCCGCCCGTCGCGGGCCGGCCTGCCGTGGCCCCTGCCGACGGCGCCGCGCTCGCCGCCGCGGGTGGCCTGACCCGCGCGCTGGACCGGGCGGCGGCGGCAAGTGCGGGCGCGGCGGCGGCCGCGACCCGGGCGGCGTTTCGCCCGGACCCCGATCCGGGAGCCCCCGCGGCGCCCGCGACCGTCGTCCCGGGCGCTCCGGCCGGGCGGCGGGACGAGCCCGCGGCGGACCCGCGGGCCATCGGGTTCGGCTTCGGAGTGCCGCTGCGGCCCCGGCTCGGGGTGGGCCGGAGCGCCCCGACCGCGCTCGTCCGCGTGCGCGGACGCAGCAGGTCGACGGGCGGCGAGCCGCCGGAGACCGACGACCGGACCGTGCCCCGGTGGGAGGCGCTGCCCGTCGCGGACCGGGGACGCGGGTCGGGCAAGGCCTGCGGGTGTGGGTGCGGAGGTGCGGCATGACGGTCCACGTGGGGGAGCTGGCCACCCAGGTCGAGGTGCAGGGCGTCGCCCCGCCACCCGCGCCCGGCGCCGCCGCGGCCCGGCCGAAGGCCTGGGACGAGTGGCAGCGCCACCGCGAGCTGGCCGAGGAGCTCGCGGCGGTGCGCGCCCGCACGTCCGGAGGTGGGTTCGATGGCTGACGCCGCGCCCGCTTTCGCGGCGACGTCCCCGGTCCTGTCGGTCGGCGGGACGCGCCGCCCCGAGCTGGCCCGCGACCTCGTGCGCCTCGACGTGGAGGAGGACGTGGAGGGCCTGTGCCGGTGCACGGTCCACCTGCTGGCCGTGGCGCCGGTGGCGCGCCCGAGCGGCGACGTCGTCGAGCACCTGGCCGGTGACGACCTCGATTTCGGCAAGCGCCTGCAGGTCTCGCTCGGACCACCGGGCACCGAGCGGATCGTGTTCACCGGGACGGTGTCGGCGCTGGAGGTGCAGTTCGTCGAGGGCGACGTCCCCACCGTCGTCGTCTACGCGGAGGACGAGCTGATGCGGCTGCGGCTCACCCAGCACAGCGAGACCTGGGTCGACGCCGCGGACGCCGACGTCGCCACCGGGATCGCCCGCCGGCACGGCCTGACCCCGCGGATCGCGGCCGACGGGCCGACCTACGACGTCGTCCAGCAGGCCAACCGCAGCGACCTGGCCTTCCTGCGCGAGCGGGGCCGCCGGATCCAGGCCGAGGTGTGGGCCACCGACGGTGCCCTGCACTTCGCCACCCGAGACCAGCGGCCGGGCACGCGGGTGACCCTGACCCGCGGCAGCGACCTGGTCGAGGTGACCGCGCGGGCCGACCTCGCCGAGCAGTGCACGGCCGTGCACGTGTCGGGCTACGACGCTACGAGCCGCGAGGCGATCGAGACCCGGGCGCCCGCGTCGACCGTCGACGCGGAGATCACCGGCGGCCGGACCGGCCCGGCGACCCTGCGCCGGGCGTTCGGCGACCTACCGGGACGGCGGGTGCGCGACGTCCCGCTGGGCTCCGCCGAGGCGAACGTGCTGGCCCGCGCCGAGATGCTGCGCCGCTCCCGGCGGTTCGTGCAGGTCCGCGGCACGACGACCGGGACTCCGCAGCTGGTGGTGGGCAGCCGGGTGACCCTGGCCCGCTGCGGGCGCCCGTTCGACGGCGACGGCTACTACGTCACCCGCGTCCACCACAGCTTCGACCTGGGCCGCGGGCTGCGCACCCGGTTCGCGGCCGAGCGCGCCACCGTCGACGTCGGCTGAGCGGGAGGACCCACCATGGATCGGCATCCGCCGCAGGACTGCTTCTTCGGCCTCCACCCGGCGCTGGTCACCGACATCGTCGACCCGGACCGGCAGGCCCGGATACAGGTGCGCTACCCGTGGTTGGGCGCCGCGGGGGAGTCCGTGCGGGCCTGGGCCACGCTGCTCACGCCCTATGCCGACGACGACCAGGGGTTCGTCGCGCTGCCCGCGGTCGGCACCCAGGTCGTGGTCGGCTTCGAGGCCGGGGACCTGCGCCGCCCCTACGTCGTCGGGTCATGCTGGAACGGACGCGAGATGATGCCGGTGACCCCCACCCGGCCCAACGACCGGCGGGTGCTCAAGAGCCGCTCGGGCGCGGTGCTGGAGTTCGACGACAACGCCGCGGGGGCGCGGGTCACGCTGGCCAGCGCGCGCGGGCACCGGGTCGTGCTCGACGAGGGCGCGCGGACCCTGCAGGTGCAGCACTCCGATGGCTCGACTCTCACGTTCGAGGCCTCGGGCGCGATCACCCTGCGTGCCAACGCGACCGTCGACGTGCACGCCTGCTCGCTCAACGTGCACGCCGCCACGGCCGTGTTCGACGGCTCGGTGCAGTGCACCAACCTGATCGCCTCGGTCGGCGTGGTCTCGCCGAGCTACACCCCCGGCGCCGGGAACGTCTGGTGACCGAGCTTGCGAGGTCACCGTTGAGCACAGCACCCCTGGGCACGGTGCCGACGAGCGTCAGCGAGGAGGGACCGTGACCACCACGGAGACCCGCGTCGGCCACGAGTGGCGCCTCGTCGCCCCGTGGTGGTTCTGGCCGCAGCTCGGCGGGGCCCCGTCGCCGGGCCCTGCCGACGACCGCCGCCAGGTGCGCGTCACCGTGCCCCAGCTGCAGAAGTACGACGACCCGAACCTTGTCAACGCCTTCCTCGCCGCACCGCAGCAGCGGCTGGCGTTCACCCCGACCGGAGACCGGGTCGCGACCGTCGAGACCCTCGTCGGCAGGTTCCCCACGTCCGTGACCTACGGGCCCCGCAAGCTCTACCTCGCCTCCCACGGCCGGCACTACCTGGTGGTGTGCGCGCTGCACTGCGACGTGGCGGGTTTCCCGCACGCCCGCCGGGAGGACGTGTGCGAGACCGGGTTCGTCGTCCGCCGCCGCACGGCCGACGTCCCCGGCGGCCCGCACGGGCCGGTCGCTGCGGCGCTGCGGCGGTGGGCCGTCGCCCGGCGCAAGCTCAAGGTGACCGAGCGCCGCCTGCGCGCCGCCACCGGGCTGCGCCGCCTCGCGCTGGCCCGGCGGAAGGAGGTGCTCGTCGCCGCGGAGGCCACCACGCGGGAGGCGGCCCGCGCGCTCGCCGCCACGGTCGTGGAGCCGGGCTCGACCCGCCGGCTGCAGGGCTGGGTGCCGGCGGGCGCCGACGCGGCGGGGAAGCCGGTGGACCTGCCGCCCTGCACGGGGTCGGGCGGCCCCGTGCCGCTCTCGGGCGTGGGCGCCTGGCGCGACGTCGAGGAGCAGCCCGTCGAGCTGGCGGAGGCCGCGTACCCGCTGACCGCGCTCGTCCCCGACCCGACGCGGCCCGACCACGACGCGGCCGGCGAGACGATCTTCTTCGGGGTGGTGCCGACCGGCTCGGCCGACGTCGACCATGGCGGCGCGGCCCGGTTCGACGACGAGAAGGTCTACGAGATCCGCTGCTTCGCCCGGCGCCACCGCCCGGAGTGTCCGCGCGACGGGCGGCACTGCACGTGCCCGATCACCTGGTCCGAGCCCACCGAGCCCTACCGGCTCGCCGACCACTTCGACCTGGAGGGGTGCGGGAACCGGCCGGTCACCGTGCAGCTGCCCGACCTGCGCCGGCTGCAGGCCGACGCGCTGCGGCTGGGCCCCGGCGGGGCCGGCGGCGTGCGGTTCAGCTCCCCGCCGAAATCCGAGCTGTCGTTCACCTCCGACAAGGTCGACGCCGCCGCGTCACCCGGCGCGATGAAGAACGACGGATTCCAGATCTGCTCGTTCGCGATCCCGTTGATCACAATCGTCGCCTTCTTCGTGCTGCGTCTGTTCCTGCCGATCGTGGTGCTGCTGTTCGGGCTGTGGTTCCTGCTCATGCTGCGGTTCTGCATCCCGCCCGACGTCGACATCTCCGCCGAGGCCGCGTTGCTCGCAGACTTCACGAATCTGAAGGTCGGGCTCGAGGCCGACGCCGGCGTGGCGGTGGAGATCGCGGGCCGGCCCACCTTCCGCGCGAGGCTCAAGGAGCTGCTCGACGGCTCCACGCTCCAGAACAAGAAGCCCTCGCCGACCACTGACGCGCTGGTCAAGGCCTACGAGAAGAGCGAGCTCGACGCCCGGTCGTTTGCCTCGATCGGCCGCGGTGCCCTCACCCAGGGCGCGGCGCCGGCGCCGGCCCGGCGTTTCGAGCCCCGGGTCGAACGCGACGCGGTGGTGACCCCATGACCCGGCCCACCGTCCGCGACCGGCGCGACCGGCTCGGCCGCGGCTGGGCCTTCCCGCCCGGGCCCGACCCGTCCGGGGCGGTGGCGCTGCGCGCCGGGTCGGCGCTGGTGCGCCAGTCGATCCTGCTGATCCTGGACACCGAGCCGGGGGAGCGGGTCATGCGCCCCGACTTCGGGTGCGGGCTGCGGCGCTACCTGATGGAGCCGAACACGCCCGCGACGCGGGCCGCGATCGCCCGCGAGGTGGAGGCGGCGCTGGGGGCGTGGGAGCCCCGCATCGAGCTGCGCGAGGTCGAGGTGACCATGACCGACGACCCGAGCACGGTGGTCGTCTCCGTCGCGTACCTGCACGTACGCGACCAGAGCCCGGACGGCCTGCAGGTGCCGCTCGTCCTCGCCGGAGGGCCGGCGCGATGACCCTGCCCTTCCCCGTGCTCGACGACCGCGACTTCGACCAGCTCCTCGCCGAGCTGCGTGGTCGCATCGCCGTCTACACCCCCGAATGGACCGACCTGGGGCCGAGCGACCCCGGGATCACGCTGCTGGAGCTGGTCGCGCACCTCGGGGAGACCCTGCTCTTCCGGTTCAACCAGATCCCCGACCAGACGCGGCTGTGGCTGCTGCGGCTCCTGGCCGTGCCGCCCCTGCCGGCGCGCCGGGCGACGGGCCTGGTCGCCTTCGCCGCCGGACGGCTCGTCGGGCCGCCTGCCGGGGTGCCGCTGGGGGCCGCGGTCCTGGCGGGCGCAGTGCCGTTCCGCGTCGGCAACGACGTCACGGCGTTCCCGATCGCCGTCACCGCCGTCGTCCGGACCCAGGTAGACACGCCCACCGACGACCTGCTGCGCGACGAGCTGCGCCGCGTCGTCGACGCCAACGACCTCGACCCGGACGACGTCGTCACCTACGAGGAGACGGTGCTGGCGCCCGACCCCACCACCCTCACCGACGAGCAGCTGCTCGATGTCCGCTCGGCCGTCGACCGCAGCCTGTGGATCGCCGTGCACGCGGCCGAGGGTGCGCCCGGCACGACCCGGGAGCAGCGCAAGGTGCTGCTCGACCCGTTCGGGCCCCTGGCGCGTACACCGATCACGCTCGGGTTCGCGGGCGACGACGCGGAGCCTCCCTCCCTCGACAACGCGAGGCCGTGCCCGGGGGAGACCCCGGCCCAGCCTGCGCCCGGCGCCCCCGACTCCAGCCTGGTCTGGCAGGTGACCGGCGTCCGCGAGCGGAAGGCTGCGCTGTTCCCGGTCGGGGTGTCCACGGACACCACCGACGGTCTGCGGCGCAGCGGCGTCGTCGCGCTCCAGCTGCCCGCGGACCGGCTGGGGGACATCGGTCTCGAGGACCCGTTCGACACCGACGCCGACGACGTGGCCGATCGTGCCGGTGTCGGCCGGGACGCCCCGCCCGCCCTGGCCGACGGGCGGCCGGTGCTGTTCTGGCTGCGCGCCTTCCCCCGCGAGGGCGTGCCGGAGATCGGGCGGCTGCGCTGGGTCGGGGCGAACGCGGCCGACGTGGAGCAGGTCGCCCAGGCGCCGCCCGAGGTGCTCGGCCGCGGCCACGGCCTCAGCCACCAGGTGCTGGGACTGGCCAACGCGCCGGTGGTGGCGGACTCGGTGCAGGTGCAGGTGCAGGAGGACGGCACCGACTGGGTGCCGTGGGTGGTGGTCGACTCGTTGGCGGCCAGCGGCCCGGCCGATCGGCACCTGTTGCTCGACGCCGGCGCGGGCCGGCTGCGCTGCGGCGACAGCGTGCGGGGCCGGGTGCTGCCGGCAGGTGCCGCGGTGCGGACGCCGGGCTACCGGCACGGCGGCGGGCGGCAGGGCAACGTGGCCGCGGGCGTGATCACGCAGGTCGCCGACGGCGGCACCGTCACCGTGGCGAACCCGTTGCCCACCGCAGGCGGTGAGGACCCCGAGTCGATCGACCGTGCGCTCGAGCGCATTCCTGGCGAGCTCACCCGCCACGACCGCGCGGTGGTGGCGGACGACTTCCGCCAGCTCGCGCTGGTGCCGGGCGTCGGACGCGCCGAGTGCCTGCCGCGGTTCGACCCGCGCAGCCGCGACCGCGACGCCGCCGGAGTCGTGACGGTGGTGGTCTGGCCGGCGGAGGACCCGCGCCACCCGGACGCCCCGCTGGCCGACGAGACGCTGGTGCGCGCGGTCTGCGCGCGGCTCGACGCCCGCCGGCTGGTGACCACTGAGCTGTTCGTGGTGCCCGCGACCTACCACCCCGTCGCGGTGTCGGTGGGGATCGCGGTCAAGCCCGGCCACAGCACGATCGGCGTGCGCCGCTGGGTCGAGCTGGTGCTTCGCCAGTACCTGTCGCCGATGCCGCCGTTCGGGCCGGAGGGCAACGGCTGGCCGCTGGGTCGCCGGGTGCACGGGCCGGAGCTGGAGGCGGCCGTGCTGCAGGTCGAGGGCGTCGAGTTCGTCGAGGCGCTGGAGGTCGCCGACATGAGCACCGGCACGCCCGCGCCGGGTCCGGTCGCGCTCGCCGCGTGGGAGGTGCCCGAGCTCGTCGAGGTGGCGGTGGTGCTCGGTACCCCGCCCGCCGCCGGCAGCGGCGCGGCGCAGCCGCTGCCGCCGACAGCGCCGGAGCCGGTGCCGGTGCCTGTGCCGAGGAGCGAGTGCTGATGCTCGAGAGCAGCGAGGCGGGGACCGCTCCCGGTACGCGGCGGGTCGCCCCGGTCGTCGGGGCCGTGGCCTGGCGGGCCTGCGGGCGCGACGGGACGGAGGTCGACGCGACGAGCGGTGAGCTGCGGCTGGCCCGGCTCCCCGCCCCCGCGCCGCGGCCCTGGCCCGTCGGCGGGCGCGCGGCCGGGCGGGCCGCCCTCGGGTTCGACCGTGCCGGCTGCCTCTACCGCGGCGACCCCGAGCGCGGTCAGCTCGCCCGCGTCCCCTGGCCGGAGCGGGGCGAGCCGGTCGACCTGCTTCTCGGGCCCGACACCGAGCCGGAGCCGGAGCCTGGCGGGTTCGTGCCGGCGGCCGACCCTCGCCGGCCGCTGCGCGCGTGGGCGGTGGTCGCGGACGCCGACGAGCACCTGTTCGTGCTGGACGGCGCGACCGGCCTCGTCGCCGTCCTGGATCTGGTCGACGGGCACCTGCTGCGCACGATCGCGCTCCCCGAGGCCGTGGTCGACCTGGCGTCCGGGCCGGACGGGGTCGTGCTCGCCGCCCTGGCGTCCCGTGAGCGGCCGCTCGTCACCCTGGACGCGATCGGGCTGCCGGTGGACGCGCCGCTCGACGCGCCCGCCGCCGCGCTGCTGGCCGCGGTGCCGGCGGCCGCCCGCGTGGCCCGGCTCGCGGCGGCCGTGGACGGTGCCGTGTGGCTGCTGCTGCGCGCGGGGGCCGACGCCGCGGC
>WUUC01076098.1_pt1 | contig 10489 bp, 7 predicted proteins | sample 6278441 | NCBI WGS metagenome assembly WUUC01 (sample SAMN13675441, study PRJNA597444) | soil metagenome | isolation source: soil | place: USA: Washington | collected 2017-10 | reverse complement strand
TAGGAATCCGCCGTCCCCGTCGTATGCCGCCGGCGGCCCACCCATCCCGGCCGCCGCAAGCTGCGCGGCGACGACAGCAGACATCGCCACAATCCCGTCGACCGCGGCCTTGCTCGGCGCCATCTGCCCATGTCCGCTAGCGTCAAGAGTCGGCGCGTGCACCGTGGCGATGGCCATGGCGTTGACCAGTTGCTCGCCCTGCAGGCCCATCAGGCTGCCGACCGCGATCGATGTGGCGAGTCCTAGGTTGGTGCTGCCACTCCAACCGTGCACAGTGATGTCGGGGTCGCCACTTCCTAGCTGAAGCCGGGCGTCGATCTCATAGCCGAGCACGATTGCCCACGCCAGGTCTCGTCCGCTAGCGTCGCTGGCCTCGGCCGCGGCGAGGAGCGCCGGGATCAACAAGGACGGGTGGCACGAGTACGGGCCAGGGTGGCCATCCATGAAATCCAAGCTGCGTAGTGCGGTTGCGTTTGCCATTGCCGCTCCGGAGATCGTGGAGCGCAGCGGGCCTGCTACAAGTGTGGCCTCACCGGCCGGTGCTGCGACCGCCCGGTAGGCGGCCTGTGCCGACGTTGACTTGGCCCCGCCGAGCATGCATCCGAGTGCGTCCAGCAGCCGGCGGCTCGCCTCTCGAACCACCTCGGCTGGCAGCGAGTCGGCCGGCGTGCCGTCGGCGAGGCGGGCCAGCTCCTCCAAAACCGTTGAGCGGATTGGGGCGTGAACCGGGGTCATTGGTCCGGACCCAGCGTCGGAGGCGAATTTGATCCCATAGTTCGATTGGTCCCGTGCGCCGTCAGCTCTCGGTGAAGCCCCGAACGATGACCCGCCGGCTGAAGAAGGCCAGCACCATCAGCACCAGGATCAGACAGACGCCCATCGCCGCGGTGAGCGGGAAGTCGGCGTAGCGGTTCCAGTACACGTACATACGAAGCGAAATAGTTTCTGTACCAGGCGTTCCCAACAACAAGGGGAAGGTGAGATTCCGCATCGCGTGTGCGGCCACCCAGAGCCACCCTGCGATGAAGGTCGGCAGCAGCAGTGGCATCGTGACCCGGAAGAAGGCGCGCAGCCGCCCGGCCCCCGCCACCCAGGCGGCTTCCTCGAGTTCGCTCGAAACCTGAATCATCGCGCTGTTACCCAGGCGCGTGGTGAAGGCGAGATACTTGGTACCGATGGCCACGATGATGATGATCAACGTGCCGTAGATCGGAATCCACGCGGCCGCGGGGTTGAGATAGAAGATGATCAAGCCGAATCCCAACGCCACTGATGGAATTGCGTTGGGCGCGAACGCCATCGCGTCCATTAACACGCCACCGCGAACCCGAACTCTGATGACAACCCACGAAACCAGGAAGGCGATCACCATCGTCGCCGTGGCCGCGCCAACCCCCATAGCCACCGTGTTGATGGCGGCGTTGACGATGGCGGAATCATCGATGACCCGCCGGTAGCTGTCGAGGGTCATGCTGTCGATCGATTCCCAGGAGGGCCCAGTGTAGACGGGCACCAGTGACGCGAACACCAGAGTGGCCAGCGGCAACACGATCGAGATGAGGAAGAAGAAGGCGACAAATCCGGTGGCGGGCCATTTCCAGCGGCCCAGCTTTACGCGCTGCGGCCGAAAACCCTTGCCGGTCACGGTGGCAAAGTTCTTCGATCTGCGGACCACTACCATGTAGTAGTAAACAATCAGGGCGATCATCAGTATCAGGAAGATGCTGGTATATGCGGACGCAAGTCCCCAGCTTGAAGTCGGACTCACATACGCCGTGAAGTAGATCAGAGTCGGCAGAATGAAGACATTCGCCGGCAGCCCGAGCAACAACGGCGTGTCGAAATCCTCCATATTGCTCAAGAAGGCAAAGATTCCCGCCGCTAACAGCGCCGGCGTCATCAGCGGCAGCGTCACGTGACGCAGTGTCTTCCAGCGCGACGCCCCGCTCATCGTGCAGGCGTCCTCGAGGGAGGGGTCCATCAACCGGAAGGCGCCAACGATGAGAAGGAACAGCGTCGACGTGCCCTTGAGGGATTCGACCAGGACCATCCCATACAGCGAATAGATGTTGAACGGCCCGGTGTCGAGATGAATCCCGACGAGACTGAGCAATTCCCGCATCCATACATTCAGAGCGCCAATCTTCGGGGAGCCCAACAAGACCCATGACATCGCTGAGAGCATGCCCGGCATCGCGAGCGGGATCAGCATGGCCACCCACACGAGGTTTCGGCCAGGCATGTCGGTGCGCTCAACCAACCAGGCGAACACCGTGGCCAGCACCAAACTGATCAGGCTCACCGCACCCGCATAGATCACCGTGTTGAGCAGCGTGGAGTAGGTCAGCGACGATCCGTACACCTGCAGGAAGTTCTCCAGCGTGATGCCAGTCGGTTTCGCCGGAGTACCCTGCCGAAAGCTCATGTTGAGCAAGTAGGCCATCGGTCCCGCGATCAGCCACACCAACAGTGCGGCGATACCCAAGGCGAGGGCGTGGGTTCGCATCCATCGCAGGGGCGCAAGGGCGAGGTTGCGGCCGCGATGACTCGGAACTCGCGGTCGCGGCGCATCTAGCGGTGGTCGCTCAATTGTCTGGGTCATGAGGTTTCCATCCAGTTCCACACGGTTACATGCCGTTTGGCGGGAACTCGCGCAGGAGCTTCCCGAAGCCCTCGATGGGTTGTGTTGTTCCGAAGTGGTTGCACATCTCCCACACCACGGCCTGGGTGCTGCCGATCACCGGGGCCTTGATATCCGCCTCGAGTTCCTCGAGCACGTCCAGCACGCGTAGCCGGCCGCCCGCCATGTAGAGCGCATCTGCCTTTCCCGCAGCGGCGCGAAAGGCGTTGCGGCCGAGGCGGTACGCGACTTCGCCCGGGATCCGGTGAATGCGGGTCAAGTCCTCGGACATGCCGTATGAGCTGACGATCTCGAACCCCTCGGCTTCCATGAAGGCCTCGAGCTTCGGATTCCGGTCTACGTAGGGGCTGGATACCGCGATCCGCTTTGCGCCGATAGCGCGGAGCGCCCGCATCGCGGAGGTCGTCGTGGTGGTGGCGGGCTGACCGGTCACCTGACAGAGCTCTTCGATGAGACGCAAGTCGGATCCCGGCCCGCCATGGGTGATCATCGGCGAACTGTTCAGGACGAAATACTCCGCACCATTGCGGGCCAGCAGGTCGGCCGTGTCGTTGAGCCTGGCCAGCGCCGCTTCGGTCTCACCATCGGACTGATCGCGCTTGCCTAGGGTCGTAAACAGGATGCCGTACCCATCGGGAAGCAGCCGGTACAGATCGATCGGTGTGGAGTGCAGCATGCCGTAGGAGTGAATCCACCCCACCAACGCCCGCCATCCGAACTCCGCTCCCACGCGCATACCCGTCACGCCCGTCACGCCCTTTCGCCTGCCCCGGCGGCATCGGTGACCGCCCGCAGACTGGCGGCCCTCAGCAGATCGGACACGCTGGCGGCCCGCGGTAGCGACGCGGCCTCCGCGGCCAATGCCTCGCGTCCGTCAGCGGAGAATCCCACGCGGTCGACAGCGGCGAATTTCCTCTCTATGTCGGCAAAACCCCATGGCAACGCCGGGCTGCCGGGAACATCCATGACCGCCTCGGTAAGTCGCCGACCGTCGAAGAGCTCGACCGTCACCACGGCCGGACAACTTCGTTGGTCTGTGATCGCCAACGTGGGGTCGGGCATCGTATGGATGCGCTCCATAAGGTCGACCGTTGCCGGTGCCCTCCAGCGCTCGTCGGCGAACTGCGCCGGCGACAGCCTTCCGTCCTCGAGGGCGGCGGCGAGCAGAAAGGGCAGGCTGTGGTCCGCGGATTCCCGGGAGTCCGGTCGCTGCCTCTGCTCGATCTGGAGATGTTCCCGCGTGGCTTTCGAGTCCGGGAGGCGAACCTCGACCCGTCGAACTGTCCCAGCGGTCAACCGTTCTCGCCCGGCGAGCCGCACAGCGGCCTCCACGGCCGCCTGCGAGGTCGCGATGGCCGGGTATGCCTTGACCGAGACATGACGGATCGCCCACGTCGGCTGGTCGGACAGCGCCGCACGCAGGTCGGTGTTAGCGCTGACACCGAACGCACGCAGCACACCGGAGTTGCCCTCCAGAATCTCGTCCGGCCCGGTGAGCCCATGCTGGGCCAAACGGGCGGCGAGGACTCCGTCGCGCGCCACGAGTGCGTTGGCGCTCGCTTTGAGCATCGAGATCGAGCCGCGGCGCACCTGCTTGAGGGCGTAGCCCTTGGCCAGCCCGATGGACAGGGCGTGTGCCAACCGGTCCGGGTCCAGGCGCATCAGGAGCCCTGCCATCGCGGCAGACACCAAGCCACTCACCGAGACGCCGTCCCACGCCGCGCCCTGCTCGCTGCGCGCGTATACCAACTGCCGGAATCGCCAGAACAATTCGTAGCCCAGCGCCGCCGCAGCCAGCAGGTCACGGCCCGATGCTCCCTGGACTTCGGCCACCGCCAATGCCGCCGTCAGGTTGTCGCTCGGGTGCCCGCCCGGCCCGGCACCGATGAACGCGTCGTTATAGTCCAGAAAGCGCGCGGCCGTGCCATTGACGAGGATCGCGTCAAGGACGCTGACACGATCGCCAGTGAACAACACAGTGGCTTCCGCGGGTCCCGACCCGATCGTCACCATGCGCGCAACGTGCACAGGTTGGGCGTCGAAAGCGCCTGACGCGCAAGCGATCGTGTCGAAGACCTGAATGGCGGCGCGCTGCAACACGTCGTCCGGCACTGGGCTGGCGAAACCCTCCAGCAGACAATCGGCGACGTCGCGGATCCACGGCCTCGCGGGCCCGATACCGTTCACCGCGACATCGCATGGGCGGCCGCCTGGCGGGAGAAGACCACATTCCTGGTTTGCCCGGTGCTGCCCACATAACCGTTGTAGAAGATGCCCATGATGTCGCCCGATGCATACAAACCTTCAATAGGGTCTCCGGTGACATTGAGCACCTGGGCGTCGGTGTTGACGTGCAGCCCACCAAACGTGAACGTCACGCCGGCAGTGACGGGGTACGCCAAGAACGGTGGCGTGTCGATCGCCACTGCCCAGTTGGATTTCGGCGGTATCAAGCCGGTGGTTGACCGGCTGTCGAGTCGGGTCGGGTCGAAGTCGGCCGCGTCGTCATCGATCGAAGCGTTGAACTCCTTTACGGTGTGCTCGAGGAGCGCAGCAGGCACGCCAATTAAGTCGGCGAGTTCGGAAATTGTTTGGGCCTCATACGATTCCCCGCCGGCGCGGTAACCACTGCGGAGCAGCGAGTTGCCCTCGTAATTGTTCACCTTGCTGTCGAAGATCTGCCACGCCATGCCATCCGGTTCCGCGAGCGCTTTCCAGCCCATCTTGGCGTAGGTCATCATGCGCAGATTCTCACCTTCGTCGCAGTAGCGGCGGCCCTCGGTATTCACCGAGATCCCCCAGGTGTACGAGTAGCGGCTGTATCGCTTGCCGATGAGGCTGTAGGCCGGGCTGTCGGCGGACACCACCGACGAATGGCCCAGGCTCCACTGGCCCGACGCCGCGGCGCCCATCGCGAGCGCCATTTGCAGCACTTCGCCCGTATTGTGTCGGCTGCCTCGCACCTTCATCAGGTCCGCGTTGGGCGGAAGGTACCGCGCCCTCATCTCCGGGTTGGCCTGGAACCCTCCGCTGCACAGGATGACGTTGGGCGCGGTGAGGTCGTAGATGCCCTCTGGGTCGACCACACTGACCCCTTCGATCTTGCGTGAGTGTCCGCGTAGCGCGGAAACCTTAGAGTCATAACGGATCTCGATGCCCATCCCCAGAGCGATCGCCCTGAGCTGCTCGAGTTGACCCAGCCCACCGCCCTTTGGGTGGATCGTGTACCCCGGCTCGAAGTGGAACTTGCCATCAATCTCGAGCTTGAGGTCCAGCTGCCACTTGAGGCCGATGTCCTTGAGCCAGTGGATGCCGGCGTTGGAGTTGTCGACGATGAGGTTGAGCAGGTCGGGATTGATCCGCCCGCGGGTGGCCCTGGTGAGGTGGCCCTTCATGTCCTCGGGCCGGTATGGCCGGATAACCGCTTTCCTGAACTCCTCTTCGGGCAGATCGGGCAGGAACTCGCGGACTTCGTCCGCTCCGTTCTGTACCCACCGGAAGCCGCTATGAGACCACCGCGGGTTGCCCCCGAAATCTTCCTCGGGGGCCTTCTCCAGCATGAGTACGCGCGCCGCACCCAGTTGCTTTGCCGCGATCGCGGTGGCGAAGGCTGCGCTTCCGCACCCTACGACTATGACGTCGACGGCTTCCGCTCTCGATGTGGTCACTGATCGTCCCTTCGGATCATGTTCAAGTGGTCGTGCGGCGTGAGCAGGGCGGTCAGATCCCGCACGGACGTCAAACATTCGAGCTCGCCGACGATTTCATGGATCAGGACCGCCCGCTCTTTGCCGACGATCGGTTCGGCGCACTCGAAGAACTTGGCCGACGACTCGTCGGGCACGACCAGATCGCGCACCGGCCTCGATGCCGATTCGAAGATCTGGCCGCGCTTGGTGTGCACACGAATGAATCCCGACGCGCTGTCGAGGTACGTCGTCCGATTCAGCAGGTCCTGCACGTCGGGCCGGTGAAGGAATTCTTCGGTGCAGTTGTCCAGCGTGAGTTTCCCGTCGACAAGGGCGGCGATCGCGACAAAGGCCGGGCTGAATTTGCACTCCAGTTCGGTGGTCGGGAAATCCCGCTTCGTGGTCTGTCCCGAGATTCGGCTGATTGTGATCGCCTCCACATCGGCCGGGCGCAAATCGTGTTCGCGGCACAGATCACGCATGGTTTCGATGAACTGGTGTGTGCCGGTACACGCCGGATATGGCTTGATGCGAATTCCCTTGTCCACGAGGTGGAAGTAGGAACGAAGGCTTGTCGCCACCTTCGTCATGTCGCGAGTTTCGGGGTACGACAGTGCCTCGACATAGCCGCGCCGTGTCGTCATGATGTGCGGGTCGGCGGTGAAGCCCTTGGCGGCCAATGTGGTGGCCAGAACACCGTTGCGTGCGGCGTTGCCGGCGTGCAGTGATTTGGTCGAGGTGCCGAAGTTGGCCATGAGGCCGCTGGCCAGCGAGGCTGCGATGCCGATCGCCATGACTGCTTGGTCCGCGTCGAGTCGGCTCACCCTGGCCGCCGCCGCGGTGGCGCCGATGGTGCCCACCACGCCCGTCTCGTGCCAGCCGCGCCAGCCCGGACCGTTGCCCTTCTCGGTGCTGCCGTCCTTGCTCTTTCGGCCCGGCCGGAACTCCTCGTCGATGTGCTGACGCACCTCGCGGCCCACGACGTAGGCGACAAGCAGCTCGTCACCCGACACGTCGTCACGCTCGCCAAGGGCCAGCGCCGCCGGCAGCGTGTGGGTGCTGACGTGGCCGCGGTCGTCGTAGTCGAGAACGTGTGCGAAAAGCCCGTTGGCGAGGGCGGCAAGTTCCGGAGACGACTTCCGGTCGGACGCAAAGACGGTGGCGACCCCCGCCGCGCCCGTTTCCTCGACGTAATCCATCATCATGCGAGCGGTTGCCAGACGGCTGCCCGCGAGCGTGACCCCGATGGTGTCCAGAATCGCGGTCTTGGCTCGTGCGCGCGCCGGCTCCGGAATGTCGGACAACCGCATCCCGACTGCGTACTCAGCGATGTCCCTAGTAGCGTTCGACGTCATCTCAGCGGCTGCCGCCCTTCATTAGTGGGTCCGTGACCGCTCGCGCAGCCGGGACGGTGGTGGGGCAACGCTCGGTCACTTTTCGGGGATGAGGCCGCACCACTGGGGGTTGAAGTGAATCATCACGTCGCGACCGGGTGCGATGGACTTCGTGGCGTTGCACTGGGCGAGCAGCCGGGTCTTGCCTAGTTCCAACTGATGCTCGACACTGTCACCGAGAAACGCCCGCCCGATGACCTTCCCGCGCCAGACACCCAGTCCTGTTGGCTGCGTGATGTTTTCGTCAAGTTCGATGTGCTCGGGCCGGATACTGACCGCCACCGCGTGTCCGACTGGCAGATCGAGAGTGCTTGAGACGATCAACGAACCATCCGCTGTGGACACTTCGTAGAGCCCATCTCCGCAATTTCCCGCGATCGACCCGTCGACGAAATTCGATTTGCCGATGAAGCCCGCGACGAAGCGTGTCGCCGGCTGGTTGTAGATCTCGCGGCCTTTTCCGGTCTGTTCAACCTCGCCTTGGTTCATCACCGCGATGCTGTCCGAGACCGCCAGCGCTTCCGACTGATCGTGCGTGACATATACCGTGGTGATGCCCAGATCTCGTTGCAGCCGTTTGAGTTCGAATCGCATCTCCTCGCGCAGCTTGGCGTCGAGATTGGACAGCGGCTCGTCGAGCAGCAGCAGCGGTGGTTCCATGATGAGCGCCCGTGCCAGCGCAAGGCGCTGCTGCTGACCACCCGACAGATCGGTGGCCGGTCGATCCGCGAGGTGATCGAGGCGCACCGTAGTCAGGACTCGTTCAACCTTTTCGCGCATGGCAGCGCGGGAGGGTCTGGTCGCGCGCGGCCGCATCTTCAGGGGAAAGGCGACGTTGCCGTAGACGTTCATGTTGGGCCAGATCGCATACGACTGGAAGACCATTCCCAGACTGCGTTTGCTCGCTGCCACATTGGTTCCCGTAGCGCTGTCGAACATGACGCGGTCACCCACCACGATGCGCCCGCTGTCTGGATCCTCCAGGCCCGCGATGCTGCGCAGTGTGGTCGTCTTACCGCAGCCGGACGGGCCCAGCAGCGTCAGCACGCGGCCCCTGTCGACTTGCAGACTCACTCCGTTGACCGCCGGGACGTCAGCGACACCCCGACGCACTTTAAACGTCTTTACCAGGGTGTCGACAGTCAGCATTGTTTCTCCAGACGTCGGATGTAGATCGCTCGAGGCCGCGGCTCATTACTGGGGGAAGCCGAGCGTATTGGCGATCTGGTCCATCCAGTCCTCCATCTTGACGTAGTTGTCGAGCCCGGCACCTGAGGTCTTGTGACCCTTGGCGGCCGCGGCGACCTTGGAGTCGGGAGAGTAGATCGACGACTTCAATGGATCCTCATCCAGCAGCGCCTGTCCCTCCGCAGAAGCCATGAATTCGATGAGCAGTAGTGCTGCGTAAGGGTTCTTGGCGATCTTGTCGTTCATGACACCGAGCGCGTTGGACAGACGAACAGGTACCGGGTCGATCAGTCCGACCGCAAGGTTGTCGCCGGCATCTTCCATCGCCCGCAGAGTCGAGTGGTAATTGGTGAAGATGTGCAGCGGCACCTCGCCCGCCGAAACTCGCGTCAGTGCGTCCGTAGTGCCGCGTGTAAGGATCGGATCGGTGGCTTTAAGGCATTTCGCGAGATTCAGCACCCTATCCATGCCCCATTCGGCTACTAACGGGGCCATGTTGCTGGGCCGCAGGTCCAGCATGAACTTCTGGCCTTGAAGGAATCCGGTGTCGCAGAATCCCTCCCACGTAGTGGGAATATCTTTCTGGTTCAACATCTTCGGGTTGTACGCGTATCCGGCGATTTGTGAACCCACCGCGACAACGTTGCGGTTTTCAGGATCGATCATCTCCGTCGGGATGTTGAGGATGCCCGCCTCGGCCATTCCGAGAATGTCGTAAGGAGCCATCAGGGCACGGAATTGCTCGTACTCCTCGGGCGGCGCCTGCTGGATATCGATGTCCTGCAGCGCCCCGGAATCCGCCTCGAGTAGAAAACGCTGATACGCGTCGGTGCCGCTGAAATCTTCCAGCTTGGCGGGGATTCCCGTCTTGGCGGTGAACGCCTGCGCGATCTTCTCAGCAACGTCGGAGGAAACGAAGCCGTTGAGCGCCGGGCCCTCCTTGGCTTTCTGCACGACCTCGTCGTGGCTGGTCAAGAAGAGCATGCCTCTTTGCTGCGCTTGCTCGGCGGCCTGGCGAATCTCGGGGGGCAGATTGGCCGGCAGTTCAGTTGGCGCAACCTGTTGCGGGCCGCTCTGCGACGAGTTAGAACCACCGCTACCACAGCTCGTGATGCCGAGGCAGGCGGCCATCAGAACGGTGATTATCGCCCTGGCTGGTCTCGAAGACTCGGGAAAGTGTGACATCGCCGCCCCCTTCCGTTGCGAACGCACAGCGACCAAGGTTGATGGGATCCTCGACCATCGCTACTCACCAGTCAGTATTAATAGCCAATAGTCATACTGTTAGTCCGATCCTAGAGCGGCGGTCGCGCGATGTCCAGCATTTTGCGCGACCTAGATCACAATCAGCAACGGAAGTAATCCCGATCACATACGCAGTCGGCTAAGAACTATCGTCGATATGGGCTTGGATGCTTGAGTTCCGACCCCGCAAGGCTCGACGGGCACTTGACATTCCGGCGCCGAACGTTCACGGCTCGCGGCGCACGGCGTCGAAACCGTGACCTGCACGGGGCTAGGGAGCCAGTGGACTCAGCTGCCCTTCGAGACGTGGCGGGCGGTGCGGCCGATGTGCG
>WUUC01078080.1_pt1 | contig 10490 bp, 9 predicted proteins | sample 6278441 | NCBI WGS metagenome assembly WUUC01 (sample SAMN13675441, study PRJNA597444) | soil metagenome | isolation source: soil | place: USA: Washington | collected 2017-10 | reverse complement strand
GACGCTGCCGAGGTCCAGCTCGATGGTGGCGTCGAACTCCAGCTCACGGTTCGGCTCGTGCCAGAGCCCCTGGGCCTTCGAGTACGCCTCGACCAGGCTCACCTGCCGCTCGCGGCGGCCGGTGAAGCGCAGGTAGCGCAAGGTCTCGTCGTCGATCGGGAACAGCGCGCACGTCGACCCGAACTCAGGACTCATGTTGGCGATGGTCACCCGGTCGGCTACGGGCAGCGCCGACACGCCATCGCCGTGGAACTCGACGAACTTGCCGATCACCCCGTGACGGCGGAGCAGCTCGGTGATGGTCAGGACCAGATCGGTAGCAGTCGTGCCGACCGGCAGCTCACCGTGCAGCCGCAGCCCCACGACGTCCGGCACCCGGATGGACATCGACTGCCCCAGCATTGCCGCCTCGGCCTCGATGCCACCGATCCCCCACCCCAGCACGCCCAGACCGTTGACCATGGTCGTGTGCGAGTCGGTGCCCAGGCACACGTCGGGAAACGCCCAGCCGTCCTCCACCATGACCACCCGGGCCAGGCACTCGACGTTGACCTGGTGCATGATTCCGGTGCCCGGCGGCACGACGGCGAAGTTCTCCAAGGACTGCTGCCCCCACCGAAGGAAGCGGTACCGCTCGCCGTTGCGGGCGTACTCCAGCTCGACGTTGCGCGTCAGCGCGTCCGGGCGACCGAACACGTCAGCGATGACCGAATGGTCGACGACCAGCTCCGAGGCGATGACGGGGTTGACCTTGTCCGGGTCCCCACCCAGCGCGGCCATCGCGTCCCGCATGGCAGCGAGGTCGACGACGGTGGGCACCCCGTTGGTGTCGTGCAGGAAAACCCGCGACGCGAAGAGGTCGACGGGTGTGTCAAGGCCGCCGGCCAGGACCGCCCGAACCTGCTCGTCGGCGTTCGCCGACCCGTCGTGGAAGCGGAGCACGTTCTCGAGGAGGATGCGGCGGCTCACGGGCATGCCGGCGGGCGCGAGGTCCGTGATCCGGTGGTAGGACAGCGAGGCGTCGTCGACCTGGAGCTGCGCCACGGTGCCCAGCGCATTGCTGCGGGTCCCCGTCAGGTGGTGCCCGGCTTTCACGACGCCTCCCGCCGGCTCGAGGCGGCTGCCGCCTCAGGGATGTCGCCCGGGAAGGCGGGCGCGCAGAACGTGTCCACGTGTCCACCCTCGACCACGCAGCGGGCTGCCGCCTCTCGCCACGCGGCGTAGTGCGGAGTGGCTCGGTGTTCGGTGAGGAACGCCTCCTCGTCGCGGTAGAGCTCGTAGAGGACGAAGCGGTTCGGGTCCTCGATGGACCGGTGCACGTCGAAGCGCAGGCAGCCAGGCTCGTCGCGCAGGCTGGCCTGGGCGTTGGAGCGGATCGCCGAGAGGAACTCCGTCGTCCTGTCGGGCCGGACCTGTAGGGAGACCAGGACGGTGTGCATGCGTCAGCCCCCCAGCGCATCGGTGGTGACGCCACACGACAAGGCGAGCACCTCGAGGTCATGGATCGTCCTGCGCGGCAGGGCAATGCCTTCAGCCTTGGCCTTGAGCAGGTTCCGGTCCTCGATCTCACCGGGATAGAACACCTCGTCGTGGCCGGCTGCCAGAGGCACGCTCTTCGTCGAGTCGACGAGCTGGCCCAGGTCGCGGTGGAAGTCCTGCGGCGCCCGGAGCGCATCGACTCGGATCGCGATGACGAGGTGCCCACAGCCACTGCGCTGGTCCGGGACATACGGCCCGGCGACGCCGGTGGCGAAGGAGCTGCCGGTGAGCACCCCGGAGAGGACGTCCATCATGAGGGAGATGGCGTACCCCTTGTGTCCCGCCATGGGCAGGATGAGTCCGTCGATGGCGGTCTGCGGGTCGGTCGTGGGGGCGCCGTCGGCGTCGATGGCCCAGCCGTGGGGAATGGCGGCCTCGCGCTCCCTGGCCGCGTAGACCTTGCCGCGGGCCACGGTGGTGTTCGCGATGTCCAGGACAACCGGACCCAGTGGTCCCCCGGGGACCGCGACCGACCACGGGTTGGCGCCGACCGTCTTGACCCGGCCGCCCCACGGGGCCATGGCGGGGCTCCCGTTGGTGGTGAGGATGGCCGCACAGCCGGCCTCGGCCATGGCGCGCGTGAAGTACGCGGCGGTGCCGAAGTGGTTGCTGTTGCGGACCGCGACAACGCCCACGCCGTGAGCCTGCGATCGCTCGACGGCGAGGTCACAGGCAGTCCTCGTGACGACCTGCCCCACACCGTCGTGCCCGTCGAGGACGTTGACGGCGCCGCCGTCCACGACGAGCTCGGTGCTGGTGACTGGGCTCATCACCCCGAACCTGATTCGGTCGACGTACCAGCCCAGGCGCAGCAGGCCGTGCGATGGGTGGCCCCAGGCGTCGGCAGTGGCCAGGCTGTGCGCGACGTACGCCGCGTCGTCCGCGGGCAGTCCCACCGCCCGTAGGATCTCGGTCCCGAGCTCGGTGAGTGACTCGAGCGGGAAGACGGTCATCGTGGAGTCGCTCATGCGCGCGCCCCCACGGGGGCTCCGGGCGTGCGTCGGCGAAGGTCGGCAGCCTGTTCCGGGGTGAGCGGTCGCGTGGCTTCGTTCCGCAGGAGCAGGAACAGGCGGGCTGTCTCCTCCAGCTCTTCCAGCGCGTCCGCTGCTGCCGCCAGGTCCTGGCCGGCGACGACGGGGCCGTGATTGGACAGAAGCAACGCATGGCTGTCACGGGCGGTGGCCTCGGCCAGGTGGCCGAGGGAGTCGTCCCCCGGGGCGTGGTAGGGCAGCAGCGGCAGTCGGCCGACGCGCATCACGTAGTAGGCGGTCAGGGGTGGCAGCGCGTCCCCGGGGTCGACGTCGGCAAGGCAGGACACCGCGACCGAGTAGGTGCTGTGCGTGTGGACGACAGCCGCCGCGCCCTCGCGGGCGCGGTACATCGCGGCGTGGAGGAACGCCTCCTTCGACGGGCGGGGGCCGTCAAGGTGGGCGCCGGTCATCGCATGGAGGACCGACAACGCGTCTGGATCGAGCAAAGCCAGGGACGCGCCCGTGGGGGTGAGCAGCATGCGGTCGCCGATCCGTGCACTGATGTTGCCGGTGCGACCGAACGTCAGGCGGCGCTCGAAGAAGGATGTGCCGAGCGCGGCGATGTCTCGTCGGATCGTGGCTTCACGGGTCATGGTTGGGTGGCCGCTCTCGTCAGCAGGTCGGGGCTCCCGAAGTTTCCTGACTTCAGGAGCAGGGCGATGGGTTCGGCGCCGGTGGTCAGGCACCAGGGGACGCCACGGTCCGCCTCGTCGGCGACGACGACGGACCGCACGCCGAGCGCCTGGACGACGGCCCCGGAGGTCTCGCCCCCGGCGACGACCACGCGGCGTACCCCGCTGGCCACGGCATGCCGGGCGGTCCGGGCGAGCACCTCCTCCAGGACGTCGCCGGTCTTGTCACCGAAGACGTGCTGGGTGACGGCGCGCTCCTCGGCGCTCGCGCTGGCGTGCACCATAACCGACGTCCCGGCCGGCGCGCTGTCCAGCCAGGCTCGTGCGCCGGACCACAGGGACTCGAGGGTGGCACCGTCGGTCGGCACGACGCGGTAGGAGGGCAGCACGCCCCGCGCCCGTTCTACCTGCTCCAGGGTCGCCGCCGAGCACGAGCCGGCGACGACCACCGCGGGTCCCGGCGGCAGGGCCGACGGCATCGCGGACGCTGCCTGCTCGGCCCGGAGCTGTGCCATCGCCCGCGCCAGGCCGGCCCCACCCGTCGTCACGCGCCACGAGGCCGTGGCCGAGGCGAGAGTCAACAGGTCGGCGTCGTCGACGGCGTCGGCCACGACGTGCCGGACGCCGCGGCCACGAAGGTCGGCGAGGCGCGCGTGCGCCCGGTCGACCTCAAGGAGGTTCTCGTGAGCCAGGTGGCCGACGAGGTGCGGAGTCTGGGGTGCGAGCACCCGTCGCAGGTCGGCGTCCGTCATGGGTGTGAGGGGGTGCTCGACCATCGACGACTCGGACAGGAGCCGGTCCGCGACGAACAGGTGCCCTTGGAAGACGGTCCGGCCGTGCTCGGGCGAGGCGGGGCACACGACCGTCGCCGACTCGCCGACCTCGTCGAGCACGGCGTCGACGACTGGACCGATGTTGCCCCGGGGAGTCGAGTCGAAGGTCGAGCAGTACTTCACGTAGAACCGGTCCACTCCGCCCTGCCGCAGCCAGCGCACGGAGTCGAGGGACTCCTGGACCGCCTGTGCCACAGGCGCGGTGCGGGTCTTGAGGGCGACGACCACGGCGTCGCAGGGGGGTAGCTGGTCCTCCAGACCGGGAACGCCGAACACCAGGGCGGTGTCGATGCCGCTGCGTCGGAGAGCCGCGGCGACGTCGGTGCCACCGGTGTAGTCGTCGGCCACACAGCCCAGCCACGGCGCGGTCGTCATCGCAGCCCCACCGGCTTCTCCCCGACGACGTGCTCACGCAGTGCGGAGGCCGCCAGCAGGGGCGGGCTGAGGACGGGCATGCGCAGCGCACGCTCGAGCCCGGCCCGGGCGGGCGCGAGGGAGAAGTTGGCCAGGACGACCGCGTCCACGTCCTTGACGTGGGCCGAGGCCGCCGAGGCAAGGACCCGCTCGAGAGCCGGCACGTCGCCGGCAGCCACAGCCGCCGGCGCACCCGACACGACCTTGCCGATGACCTGGGTTCTCGCCGAGGTTGTCGACCGTCCGAGGACCGTGCACAGCCGATCCACCGAGTCCTGCACGGCCGGAGGGAGCGGTCCCAGGAGCAGCACCGACCCGAAGCCGCGGCGGGCGACCTCGGCGAACAGCTCCTCGTCGGAGCTGAGCATGGGCACGGAGCCGGTTCGCCTGAGGCGGTCGACAACCGGCCCGTACATCGAGCAGGCAAGCAGGACGGCGTCGGCCCCACCGCTGACGGCGTACTCGATCAAGGCGGTCATCCGGTTGGCGAGGGCCGGGGTCAGGCCACCAGCGGTCTCGGCGTCCGTGACGAGCCGGTCGTCGAGCAGGCTCCACACGGTCGCCTCCGGGAAGCCGTCCGCGAGGGCCGCCTTCGCCGGGCCCACCGAGGCCGCCGTGGCGTTGATGACCGCCACGGTGGGTGGCCGGTCGGCGCTGTAGGGGGTCATGTGCGGCGTCTCAGAGGGTCTTGATGGATGCCGCGAGCGCCTCGGCGAACTCGCGGCAGCCGGCAGAGCCGCCCATGTCCGAGGTCGACGTCCCTGCAGCGACGGTTGCAGCGACACCCTGCTCGATCAGCTGGGCAGCGCGCACCATCGACGCGTCGTCGTGGCGGGTGCCGAGCCAGTCGAGGAGCATGGCGGTGGACAGGATCATGGCGATCGGGTTGGCCTTGTCCTGGCCGGCGATGTCGGGCGCGGAACCATGCGCGGCCTGCGCCATGGCGCGGTCGTGTGACGCGTTGAGCGACGGCGCCAGGCCGAGCGAACCGGCCAGCTCGCCGGCCAGGTCCGAGAGGATGTCGCCGAACATGTTCTCGGTCACGAGGACGTCGAACTCGTTGGCCCGGCGGACCAGGTGGACCGTCACGGCATCGATGTGGAAGTCGTCGAGGAGGACCTCGGGGTAGTCCTTCGCGACCTCACGGCAGACGTCGCGGAACAGTCCGGTGGTCATCTTGAGCACGTTCGCCTTGTGCACGATGGTGACCTTCTTGCGCCGCCGCATGGCGAGCTCGAACGCCTCCTTGGCGATCCGCTCGCAGGCCTTACGCGTGATGATGCCCAGCGCGATGGCCACGTCGGGAGTCGGCATGAACTCGCCGGTGCCGCGGTACGTGGACCGGTCGGCGTAGAAGCCCTCGGTGTTCTCCCGCATGATGACGAGGTCGGTGCCGGGAACGACGGCGTTGGCACCCTCGTACGACCTGGCCGGGCGGACGTTGGCGAACAGGTCAAAGTGCCTGCGTATCGTGCCGCTGGGGTTGAGCTCGGATTTGAACGGCTCCGGGTACGCCGCGCTGTCGTGCGGGCCCAGGAGCCAGCCGTCGGTCTCGGCCAGCGCGGTCAAGGTGGCCTTCGGGGTGGCCTCGCCGAGCTCCTTGATGGCCTCGAAGCCCAGCGGCAGCTCCTTCCACCGGATGGCAGGCGCGCCCGCCGCTTCGATGGCGGCGTCGGTGACGAGGACGGCGGCGGGGACGATCTCGGGGCCGATCCCGTCGCCGTTCAGGACACCGACTGTGTACTCGCGGGGGGTCGTGGTCGTGGTCACGGAGGTTCCTCTGTTCTGGGCGGGTGCGGTCAGGGAGCGACGGTCAGGAGGGCCTGCGCGTCCTCGGACAGGACGTCGGCCTGGGTGTAGACGAGGCAGGCGTCGGGGTCGACGGTGAGGTTGACGTGACCAGCCAGGCCGCCGCGGTCGTTGACGACCTGGACGACGTGGTCACCGACCTTGAGGTCGTACTCGAAGCGCGACCCGAGGTAGGAGGTCGTCAGCACCTCAGCGCTGATCACGTTCGTCCCCGGCATGGCCACCTCGTCGGCGGGCAGGACGTTGAGCTTCTCCGGCCGGACGGCCACGGTCACCTCGTCGCCGGCGGACACGCGGTGCGGCGTCTCGACCACCATCTGCTGGCCGTTGGCGGCGAGCTTGACGGCGACGCCGGAGGGTCCGACGTCGGTGACGGTGGCCTCCAGGAAGTTGCACCGACCCACGAAGGCAGCGACCTCGGCGGTGGCCGGCGACTCATAGATCTTGGTGGGGGTGCCCACCTGGATCATGTGGCCGTTGGACATGACCGCGATGCGGTCGCTGAGGGCGAGGGCCTCGTCCTGGTCGTGGGTCACGTAGACGGTGGTGATCCCGAGGTCGGTTTGAAGCCGCTTGAGCCAAGCCCGGGCCTGCTCGCGGAGCTTGGCGTCCAGGTTGGACAGGGGCTCGTCGAGCAGCAGGACGTTGGGCGAGTAGACGAGGGCCCGGGCCAGGGCCACGCGTTGCTGCTGGCCACCCGACAGCTGGTGCGGGTACCGGTCGCGCAGGTGGAGCAGGCCGACCTTGTCCAGCGCCTCGTCGATGAGGCGGCGCTGCTCGGTCTTGTCGACCTTGCGGATCTGCAGGGGCATGGCCAGATTGGCGGCGATGGTCTTGTGGGGCCACAGGGCGTAGGACTGGAAGACCATCCCGAGGTTACGTCCCTCCGGCGGCACGAACAGCTTCTGGTCGGTGTCGACGAAGGGAACGTCCCCTACGGCGATGGCTCCGCTCGTCGGCTGCTCGAGTCCGGCGATGCAGTTGAGGGTGGTGGACTTCCCGCAGCCGCTGGGGCCGAGGAGGGTGAAGAATTCACCGTCCCTGATGGTGAAGTCCACGTCGTCCAGGACGACGTTGTCGCCGAACAGCTTGTGCAGGTGGGAGACCTTGACGTCAGGCATCTCTGTTGTGTCCCTTCAGGAGGAGTCCGGCGAGCCCGACGAAGGCTGCGGTGATGGCGATCTGGATCGAGGCGAGGGCGGCGACGGAGCCGGTGTTGCCCTGAACCCAGAGCTCCAGCATCGTCGTGCCGATGATGTTGGTGTCGGCCGAGCCGAGGAAGACCGCCGGCGAGTACTCCTTGAGCATGGTCACGAAGGTCAGGACCAGGGCGCCGACGAAGGCCGGGGTGAGGAGCTTGGCGAGGATCATGGTGAACGTCTTGATCCAGTCGGCGCCCGAGACGCGCGCGGCGTTGTCGAGCTCCTGGCCGATCTGCATGACCGATGGGGCAAGCGAGCCGAACCCGCTGGGCAGGGCGCGTAGACCGAAGCCGATGATGAGCGCCCACAGCGTGCCCTGGATGAACGAGCCGGTCCCGAAGGGCGCGTAGGCGAAGGCCCAGAAGAGCCCGATACCCACGATGATGCCCGGCATCGCCTGCGGTGCGAGCGCCAGGTACTCGGCGGCGCGGCGGTAGCGGAAGGTGGAGCGTCGGGCGACCATGACGGCCAGCAGTGCGAGCAGGCTGACCAGCACGGCGCCGACAGCGGCCACGATGACGCTGTTCTTGATGGACTGGATGTACGCGGCGTACGTGAAGATGCGGTCGTAGTTGGCCATCGACAGCGTCTTCAGGGGCGACTGGAGTGGCGTGAAGATCAGCGTGAAAGACCGGAAGACCAGGCCGGCGATCGGGATGAACGCGCCCATGACCACGTAGAAGACAATGGCGAAGAAGCTGACCCACTTTAGCCATCCGAGGTCGAGCCTCCGGGGCCGGGTTGCCTTGCCCCGCACCGACACGAAGCGCTGCGCGTCCTTGAGCAGCTTCGCCTGCACCGCCACCAACCCGACGGTGATGAGCAGGATGATGGCCGACGCCGCGCCGAGGATCCCGTAGTCGGGGTCGATGGACTGAAGGCCGTTCTTGTACAGGAACGTCGAGAAGACCTGGATGTTCGCGGGTTGGCCGTAGAGCAGCGGGACGCTCAGCGTCTCGACGGACATCGAGATGACGAGGATGGAGCTGTACACGATCGGCGGCCGCAGCATCGGCAGGATCACCTGCACGAGGATCCGCAGCGGCCCGGCCCCACAGACCTGCGCGGCCGACTCGAGGGAGGCGTCGCTCTGGCGCAGGGCGCCTGCACAGAACGTGTAGGCGATCGGCGCCAGGGCGACGGCCTCCGTGAGAGCCATGCCCGGGATGGAGTACAGGTTCCACGGGACGGTGCCAAGGACCTGCTGGACCTTGACACTGACGAAGCCGGCCGGGCCGTACATCGTGATCCAGCCGAAGCCGAGGATGAGCGATGAGATGAAGAAGGGCCACTGCATCGCCGCGGCGAGGATCCGCCCTCCGGGGATCTTGGTGCGCACGACGACCACGGCCATCGGCACCGCGATCAGCAGGGTGAGTACCGTGGTGAGGCCGGCGAAGAGCACCGTGTTGAGCATGACGCGCCCGAAGCCCGCCTCGGTGAAGAGCTTGACGTAGTTGTCCAGGCTGAGCACTCCGCCCGCCTCGTAGAGCGGACGGTCGAGCAGCGACTGGTAGAGCGTCGGGACGACCGGCGCCAGCACCAGGACGGCCAGCAGGAGGATGACGACCCAGTGCAGGAGCACCTCGCGCCCCTGCCCGAGAACCCGCCGGTACCGGGGCGCGGGGTACGGCCCCGGCACCGGCGGGCTGTCGCTGCGTTGCGGCGACGTCGTTGTGGTAGTCATGAGTTTCTCGAAGCCCTTCGTGTCCTCGGTGGGTGGCTGACCGCTCAGCGGCCGAGCAGCCCGTCCCAGCGCGTCGTGAACGCCTTCACCTCGTCCTCGGGGACCTTGGTGTACTTGACGTCGATGACGTTCGCCTCGCCGACCTTCTTGACCAGCTCCTGGTAGGTGTGCCGGCCCTCGGTGGCCTCGATGCCCTCGCGGTAGGACGTGAGGCCCCCCTCGGCGACGGCCCGCTGGCCCTCCTCGGAGAGGACGAAGTCGGTGAAGAGCTTGGCCGTGGCCACGTGCGGCGCCTTGGCCTGGACGCCGATGCCGCGCGGCAGCACGACGGTCCCGTCATCGAGGAAGGTCAGCTCGATGAGGCCGCCGCTGTCCTCCACCTTGGGGTACGCCGGGGCGGCGCTGATGAAGAAGCCGGCCAGGTACTCACCGGAGGTGATCTTCTCGAGCTGGGTGCCCGACGAGGACTCCGCCTTGCCGAGCGGCAGCACCTTCTCCAGCGACGACCAAGCGTCCGGACGGGCGTCCGTGAACGCGTGCGAGACCGTGAAGCCGAAGGCGCCACTGACGTCACGCGTCGTGATCTTGCCCTTGTACTTTCCCGGGTCCTTGCCGACGATGTCGGCCAGGCTCTTGAGGCCGGTGGGCTTCTCCTTCATCAGCGACGCGTTGTAGACGATCGACAGTGGGTCGGTCGACATCGAGTAGACGTTGGGCATCACCTTCGCCACGTCGGGGAGCTTGGCCAGCTCAGGGGACTCGTACGTCAGCAGCGCGTCGGGGTGCTCACCGAACTCCGCCCACGCCTGCGCGGCGTTGGAGACGAGGATGTCGGCGGGCGAGCCGCCGGTGGCCTGCTCGCTCAAGACCTTCTGGAACACCTCGTCGCTGTCGAGGTTGTTCGCGGCGATCTTCTTGACCCAGGGGTACTTCTTCTGGAAGTCACGGAAGATCGGCGCCCAGTTCTCCTGGTCGGTATTGGAGTAGATCGTCAGGGTGCCGCCCTCGGTCTTGGACGTGGCGATGACGTCCTTGTACTCGGCCGGGTAGTAGGTGGGGGCCTCGCCGGTCTTGACGACGTTGTTGGCGCCGACCCCGGCGCCGTCGCCCGAGCCGCAGGCCGCCACGAGGGCAAGGGACGCCGCAGCGCCAAGGCCCAGAGCCACCCGGACGGGGCGTCGACGAGCGTTCCGAGCGGTGCCCAGTGGGACAGCAGTCATGCTCTTCCTCCTTGAAGAACGAGGCCCGATGCCTCAGGTTGTTCGGCACACAGTGAACGGTTATAACCTATGACGTCAAGCCGCAGCAGGAGATCGTCTCGGCAGTTGACACCGATCGCCGCC
>WUUC01135923.1_pt1 | contig 10491 bp, 9 predicted proteins | sample 6278441 | NCBI WGS metagenome assembly WUUC01 (sample SAMN13675441, study PRJNA597444) | soil metagenome | isolation source: soil | place: USA: Washington | collected 2017-10 | reverse complement strand
CGCATCGACGGGGCGGGGGCCGTCACGTTCACCCTCGCGCTGCTGCTGCTGATCACTGGGCTGGTCGAGGGGCCTGCCCTGGGATGGGCATCGCCGGTCACGCTGGTGGCGTTCGCGGTTTCCGCGGTCCTGCTCGCGGCGTTCGTCCGGATCGAGGGGCGCCGCCCCGACCCGCTGTTCGACCTCGCTCTGCTCGCCAGTCCGCGCTTCCTGGCCTTCGCCGCGGCCGCGGCGACGATCGTCTGCGTGCTCATCCCGCTGCTGATCTACCTGCCCTCGTACTTCACCGAGGTGCTCGCGATGAGCCCGGAGCGCAGCGGCGCCATGCTGATCACGCTCACCGCGCCCGCGCTCGTGCTGCCCGCCCTGGGCGGTCTGATCACCAAGTGGGTGCCGGCGTCGGCCATCGTCGTCGTGGCGGTCGTCCTGGTCGGCCTTGGCCCGGCCTGGCTGGCGCTGATCGGGCCGAAGACCGGGCCGGCGGAGCTCGCCGGACCGCTGCTGACGATCGGGTTCGGCGTCGGCATCTCCACCGGGCTGATCGACGGGGTGGCGATCAGCAGCGTCGTGGTCGACCGGGCCGGTACCGCCGCCGGCATGCTCAACACGGCGCGGCTGGGCAGCGAGACCATCGCCATCGCCGTTTTCGGTGCCGTGCTGGCCGCCACCACCGGCGGGCGGCTGGCCGATCCGGGATTCACCGGAGGCTTGCGCATCGTGCTGTGGTCGATGGCCGTGATGGCGCTGTGCGCCGTGTTGCTGTGCGCGGTGCTGCTGCGCGACCGGGGCGCCGTACGGCCGCGCTCGCCCGAAAGCGTTTCCGTGTGACGAAAAACGTCGGGCGACCAGCACTTCTGGGAACTCTCTAGAATCTCTCAAATTCCTCACTTGCGCCGTCGGGCATTGTGATTTTCAGATCACTATTCCGTCGTTTCGACTCGCCCGGCGAGAGGAAACTAATGAAAGCGCTGGTGTTGTCCGGAGGAAAGGGTACACGGCTGCGGCCCTTCACCCACTCCATGGCCAAGCAGCTGGTGCCGGTGGCCAATAAACCGGTACTGATTCATTGTCTGGAGGACATCCGGGACGTCGGTGTGCGCGAGGTCGGCATCGTCGTCGGCGACCGGGCCGAGGAGATCCGTTCGGTGGTGGGCGACGGGGACGGCCTCGGGATGGACGTCACCTACATCCGCCAGACCGAGCCGCTCGGCCTGGCGCACTGCGTGTACATCGCCCGGGATTTCCTCGCCGGCGACGACTTCGTCATGTACCTCGGCGACAACGTCTTCCTCGACGGCATCGGGGACGCCGCGGCGATGTTCGCCGCGCGCCGGCCGGACGCCCAGATCACGGTGGTCAAGGTTCCCGACGCGCGGCAGTACGGGGTGGCCGAGATCGACCGGGACGGCGTGGTCAGAGCGTTGGTGGAAAAGCCGCGCGAGCCGCGCAGCGACTTGGCCGTCACCGGCGCCTACTTCTTTACCGCCGCGATCCACGACGCGGTGCGCGCGATCAGGCCGAGCCGGCGCGGCGAACTGGAGATCACCGAGGCGCTGCAACGGCTCGTCGAGGAGGGGAAGACCGTCATCGCCCACGAGCACACCGGCTTCTGGAAGGACACCGGCAGCGTCGACGAGCTCCTGGAGTGCAACCGGCTGCTGCTGGAGGGACTCCCGGGCGACATCCGGGGCACCGTGGATGCGGACAGCACCCTGCGCGGCACGGTCGTCATCGAGCCCGGCGCCGTGGTGACCCGCTCCCACCTGGTCGGCCCCCTCATCGTCGGCGCCGGTGCCCGGGTCAGCGGCAGCCGCGTCGGCCCCGGCACCGCGCTCGGCCGCGACTGCGTCGTCCAGGACTCTGACGTCGCGGAGTCCATCGTCCTCGAGGGCGCCCGCATCGCCGGCATGCCCCGGCTGCGCAGGTCGGTCATCGGGCGCTGGACCGACGTACGGACGCCGGCGGAAGCCGGGGTCAACCGGTTGATCGTCGGCGACCACGCGCGTGCCTGGGTGGCGGCATGAAGATCCTCGTCACCGGAGCGGCCGGTTTCATCGGCTCGCATTACACGCGCACGCTTCTGGCGGGCGGATATCCGGAGTACGCCGCGGCGCAGGTCACGGTACTGGATGCGCTGACGTACGCCGGCTCCACCCGGAACCTGCCCATCGGTCACCCGAGGCTGACCTTCGTCAAGGGCGACGTGTGCGACCCGGCCGTGCTCGACCGGGTGATGCCGGGCCACGACGCTGTCGTCCACATGGCCGCGGAGTCCCACGTCGATCGGTCGATCACCGGTCCTGCCGCGTTCGTGCGTACCAACGTCGACGGCACGCTGCAGGTGCTGGACGCCGCCCTGCGGGCCGACGTGCGGACCGTGGTCCACGTGTCCACGGACGAGGTCTATGGCGCGATCGAGTCGGGCTCGTGGACCGAGGAGGATCGGCTGCTGCCGAACTCGCCCTACGCGGCATCGAAGGCGGCGGCAGACCTGATCGCCCGCGCGTACTGGCGCACCCACGGACTCGACGTGCGCATCACGCGCTGCGCCAACAACTACGGCCCGTACCAGCACATCGAAAAGCTGATCCCGCTCTTCGTCACCAATCTGCTCAACGGGCAGCCGGTGCCGCTCTATGGGGACGGCCGGAACCGGCGCGAATGGCTGCATGTGGACGATCACTGCCGCGGCATCCACCTCGTGCTCACCCAGGGCAAGCCGGGCGCCATCTACAACATCGGCGGCGGTACTGAATTGTCCAACCGCGAGATGACCGAACGGCTGCTGCGCCTGAGCGGAGTGGACCGCGGAATGAACAGCGGAATGGTGCGTCACGTGACCGACCGTAAGGGGCACGACTTCCGCTATTCACTGGACGACACCAAAATCCGGGTCGAGCTGGGATATGAGGCCAAGTGGTCGATAGATCACGGGCTGCGCGAAGTCGTCGATTGGTATCGGGAAAATCCCGCTTGGTGGAAACCACTTCAGGACAGGTGATCGTGTGGCCAGCAACAGCGGGATCCCCGTCGACGCATGGAATTCGCGGCCGGCCAGGCATCAGCCGGCTTGGGAGGATCCTGAACTCGTCCGGCAGATCGGGAGCCAGCTCGCCGAGTTGCCGGTCCTGGTATCGCGGCATGAGATAGGAGCCCTGCGGGCCGTGCTCGCCGCGGTCGCCCGCGGCGAGCGGCAGGTGATCCAGGCGGGGGATTGCGCGGAGGACCCGGCCGAATGCACGCCCGGCCACATCGAGCGCAAGGTCGCGCTCCTCGTGCGCCTGGCCGGCGTCATGCGGGCGGGGTCCGGCAAACCGGTCGAGTGCGTCGGCCGGATGGCAGGGCAGTTCGGCAAGCCGCGGTCCAACCCGACCGAGCGCGTCGGCGGGCGGGACATCCCCGTCTACATGGGCCACCAGGTGAACAGCCCGGAGCCCGATCCGGAACTGCGCCGCCCCGATCCGAAACGAATACTGGCGGGCTACTGGGCGGCGAACGCCGCGCTGGACGCGCTGCGCGGGTGCAACGCACGCGCCCGGGAGCAGGTCTGGGTCAGTCACGAGGCACTGCTGCTCGACTACGAGCTGCCGATGGTGCGCGCGGCCCGCGACGGGCTGTTCCTGTCCTCGACGCATTGGCCCTGGATCGGTGAACGGACCCGGCAGGCGAACGGGGCGCACGTCGCGGTCCTGGCCGCGACGGTCAATCCGGTGGCGTGCAAGGTGGGGCCCGGCGCCTCCGCGGCGGAGCTGCTCGAGCTGTGCGAGCGCCTCGACCCGGACGGCGACCCCGGGCGGCTGACGTTCATCGCGCGGATGGGCGCGGGCGTCGCGGCCGAGCGGCTGCCTGCCCTGGTGGCCGCGGTGCGCTCCGCCCGTCCCCATGTCATCTGGCTGTGCGACCCGATGCACGGCAACACGATCGTCCGGCCCGACGGGCGGAAGACCCGGCGCCTGGACCACATAGCCCAGGAGGTCGCGGAGTTCCAGGCGGTGGTCACCCGCGAGGCGGCCGTCGCGGGTGGCCTGCACCTGGAGACCAGCCCGCACGAGGTGACCGAATGTGTCCCCGACGAGGCCGGGATGGCTGATCTACCGGAGGCGTACACGAGCCTGTGCGATCCCCGGCTCAACACAGAGCAGGCGCTTTCCGTCGTCTCCGGGTGGGGCGGCTGAGGAGTCAGGAGTGGCAATGAATCCGAACGAGCACGGGCACGCCTACGCAGGAACCGCAGAAATCGAAGAAACCGCAGAAACTGCAGGAAAGGTCGCTCTGGTCACCGGCGCCGCCGGCGGAATCGGCGGGGCCGTCGCCCGGGTGCTCGCCGACCACGGCGTCACCGTCGCGGCGACGGACCGCGACGCGGAGCGGCTGGAGACCACGGTCGAGAAGCTGCGCAGCGAGTCGTACGCCGTCACCGGCCACCACATGGACGTCACCTCCCGAGCGGAGGTGGCGGCCACCGTGGACCGGATCGAGCGCGACCTGGGACCGATCGACTATCTGGTCAACGCCGCGGGGATCCTCCGCACCGGCGGCGCGCTCTCGCTCACCGACGAGGAGTGGGCGGAGACGATGGCGGTCAACGCCACGGGCGTGTTCATCGTCTCCCGCGCGGTGGTCGGCAAGATGATGGCCCGGCGGCGTGGCGCGGTGGTGACGGTGGCGTCCAACGTCGTCGGTACCGCACGGTTCGACATGAGCGCCTACGCGGCGTCCAAGGCCGCGGCCACGATGTTCACCAAGTGCCTGGGCCTGGAGACGGCCAGGCACGGAATCAGGTGCAACCTGGTGGCCCCGGGGTCGACCGACACCCCCATGCTCAGATCGCTCTGGACGGGCGGCGATGCGGTCCGGGCCTCGCTTGAAGGAAAGCCGGATGTGTTCCGGGTCGGCATTCCGCTGGGCAAGCTGGCGCTTCCCGCGGACGTCGCCAACGCCGTCTTCTTCCTGTTGTCGGACCGAGCCGCGCATATCACGATGCACGACCTCACGGTCGACGGCGGCGCGGCCCTCGGTGTCTAGAGCGTGAGGTGCCAGATGGGTATCCCCGAGATCCAGCCTTATCCGATGCCGCATGCGCACGAGCTGCCGGCCAACATCGCCCAGTGGCAGGTGGAACCCGACCGGGCGGTCCTGCTGATCCACGACATGCAGCGATATTTCCTGCGGCCCTTCGCCGGGAGTTCCCCCGTGCCGGACCTGATCCGCAACAGCGCACTCATCCGGGAGCGCTGCGTCAAGCTCGGCATCCCGGTGGCCTACACAGCACAGCCGGGCGGGATGACGCCCCAGCAGCGCGGCCTGCTCAAGGACTTCTGGGGGCCGGGCATGACGGTCGCGCCCGACCAGCGCGACATTGTGGCCGAGCTGTCCCCCAGCCCGTCCGACTGGCGGCTGACCAAGTGGCGTTACAGCGCCTTCCACCGGAGCGGACTGCTGGACCGGCTCCGCGACAGCGGCCGCGACCAGCTGATTTGCTGCGGGGTCTACGCGCATGTGGGGCTGCTCATGACCACCGTGGACGCACTCACCTTCGACATCAAGTCGTTCCTGGTCGCCGACGCCGTGGCCGACTTCTCCGCCGCCGACCACAGGCTCGCGCTGGATTACGCGGCCGCCAGGTCCGCGTCCGTCATCACGACATCGGCCCTGCTGGAAGAGTTCGAGCGGGCGGGAGCCGAGGCGGCGGGGAGGCCGTCATGAACGCGCAGCCGGCGACCGCGCACTCCTTGCTCCGGCGGCTGATGAGCTCCGATCCACCGCCGTTCGTGCTGCTGCGCCGGCACGAGCCGGGAGGGGAGGATGGGATCGAGGTGCTGGCCGGGGAGGTTTCCACCGTCGGCGCGCTGGCCGACATCCCGCTGCCCGATGCCCCGGCCGCCGCCGGCGCCCGGCACGAGGTGTTCGCGCTCGTCCCGTACCGGCAGATCGCCGAACGTGGCCTCGCCTGCACCGATGACGACACGCCGCTGACGGTGATGAGGGTGCGAGAGCAGGGGCGGCTGGCGGTCGACGAGGTGCTGGCCTGTCTTCCGGATGTGCCCGTCAGCATTGAGGCCGCCGGGTTCGACATCGACGATGAGACGTACGCGCAACTGGTGCGCCAGATCGTCCGGGACGAGATCGGGCGGGGCGAAGGCGCCAACTTCGTCATCCGCCGCTCCTTCGTCGCCGACCTGCCCGGCTTCTCGCCGCTGGTCGCACTGACCTTCTTCCGCCGGCTGCTGACCCTGGAGACGGGCACGTACTGGACGTTCGTGCACTACACCGGGGACCGGACGCTGGTGGGCGCCACCCCGGAACGGCACGTCAGTGTGCGCGCCGGACGCGCGGTCATGAACCCGATCAGCGGGACCTACCGGTACCCGCCGTCCGGCCCCGACCTGGACGAGGTGATCGGCTTCCTCGCCGACCCGAAGGAGACCGACGAGCTGTTCATGGTCGTCGACGAGGAACTGAAGATGATGACGCGGGTGTGCGAGGCGGGCTGCCGGCTGGTCGGCCCGCGCCTGAAACAGATGGCACGGCTGGCGCACACCGAGTATTTCATCGAGGGCCGCACCTCCCGCGACGTGCGGAGCATCCTCCACGACACCATGTTCGCGCCGACGGTGACCGGCAGTCCGCTGGAGAACGCCTGCCGGGTGATCGGCCGGTTCGAACCGGGCGGCCGGGGCTACTACAGCGGCATAGCGGCGCTCATCGGCCGCGACGACGCCGGCGGCCGGCGGCTGGACTCGGCCATCCTCATCCGCACCGCGGACATCGACGCGACCGGCCGGATGCGCATCGGCGTCGGCGCGACACTGGTACGTCACTCCGATCCCGCCTCCGAGGTGGCCGAGACCCGGGCGAAGGCGGCCGGGCTGCTGGCCGCCCTGCAACCCGGCCCCGCGGTCGGCCTCGACGCGCACCCCCGGGTCCGGGCCGCCCTGGCGCAGCGCAACGAGCGGCTCTCGCCCTTCTGGCTGAATCCCGGCGGGCATACCGGTGACGCGCGTTCGGGCGACGATGGCGCGCTGGCCGGGCGGCGGGTGCTGATTATCGATGCCGAGGACGACTTCACCTCGATGATCGGTCATGTGCTCCGCTCGCTCGGTATGTCGGTCACGCTACGGCGCCATGACGAGCACTACCTCCCAGACGATCATGATCTGGTCGTGATGGGGCCCGGGCCGGGCGACCCGGAGGACGACGGCGACCCCAGGATCGCGCGCGTGGCGGAGGAGATCCGCAGGTTGCTGGCCGCGCGCCGGCTGTTCTTGGCGGTCTGCCTCAGCCATCAGGTGCTCTGCCGCATCCTCGGCTTCCAGCTGGTGCGCAGGCCCGAGCCGAACCAGGGAGCGCAGCACGAGATCGATCTGTTCGGCAAGCGCGTTGTCGTCGGCTTCTACAACAGCTACGCGGCCCGCTCCGGCACCGACAAGCGCGAACACGACGGGATTCACGGCGTCATCGAGGTGAGCCGGGACGCCTCGACCGGCGAGGTGCACGCACTGCGCGGCTCCGGGTTCCGGTCCATCCAGTTCCACGCCGAGTCGGTGCTGAGCCGGGACGGAGTGTGGATCATCCGCGACCTCCTCACCGATCTCCTGGCCGATCGCACAGCGGATCGTACGGCGGATCGCACGGCCGCCGGATGACGCCGCCACCTCGAGGAAGGAAGTGACAGCATGGCGACCATCGTGGTTGCGGGGGGCGGGGTGGGCGGTCTGGCCGCGGCGCTGGCCACGGCGAGACGTGGGCACCGGGTCGTGGTTCTGGAGCGCAACCCCGAGTTCACCGAGCTGGGCGCCGGGATACAGCTGGCGCCCAACGCCTTCCACGCCCTCGATCTTCTCGGGGTCGGCGACCGGGTACGCGACCGCGCCGTATACATCGACGAGTTGCGGTTCATGGACGGGACCACCGGTGAGCGGGTCGCCGGAATGCCGCTGGGCGACGCCTACCGGCGGCGGTTCGGCAACCCCTATGCGGTGGTCCACCGCAGCGATCTCTACCAGCCGCTGCTGGACGCCTGCGGGCAGATGCCGGGGATCGAGTTGCACGCGAACAGCCCGGTCATCGGGTACGAGCAGGATGCGGTCGGCGTCTCGGCGCTGCTGCCGGCCGGTGAGCGTTACACCGGCGACGTACTCATCGGCGCCGACGGTATCCGTTCCGCCATCCGGCAGCGGGTCGTCGCAGACGGTGAGCCGAGGGTGTCCGGCCACACGATCTACCGTTGCCTGATTCCGATGGAGCAGGTCCCGCGGGAACTGCGGTGGAACGCCGTCACGCTGTGGGCGGGCCCCAAGTGGCACTTCGTGCACTATCCGATCGCCGGTGGGGCCCGCCTCAACCTGGCCGTCACCAAGGACGACGGGGCCGCCCGGGCGGTCGCCGGGGTTCCGGTCCCGACCACGCTGGTCCACGGTGAGTTCGCCGGGCTGAGCGCCACCGCCCGCCGGCTCCTCCATCTTGGCGACGACTGGCGGACCTGGGTGCTCTGCGACCGGGATCCCGTCGACACCTGGACCGACGGCCGGGTGGTGCTGATCGGCGACGCCGCGCACCCGATGCTGCAGTATGCCGCTCAGGGGGCCTGCACCGCCCTGGAGGATGCGGTGGTGCTGGGGGCGTTTCTCGACTCGCCGGCCGAGGATTTCGTTCAGCTGCTGCAGAAGTTCAACGCGGTGCGCCGGGAACGCACCGCCAGGGCACAGTGGGTCGCCCGGCAGATGGGGATTCAGCTCTATCACCCGGCCGGAGACGAAGCGGTCGCCAGGAACGAGATGCTCCGTTCGCACTCGGTCACCGAGTTGTACGACAAGGTCGCGTGGCTGCATGGCGCGCGCGATTTCACCGAGGCGCCGCCCGCGTGAGGGCGTGCCCACCTGAGCCGATGGGATGGACACCTGATGTTGGTCGAAGACGTCGTCAGCTATCTGGAGATGACCTCGCCCGCCGAGCTCCGGCCGGGCCGGCCGCCCCAGCGGAAGATGCGGCTGCGTGAGATCGGGCTCGAGCACGCACCGGAGATCCGGGAGATACATGACCGGCTGGCCGCGCCGCACGGCTGGCCGTCCCTGGCGTGGTCGCCCGAGAAGTGGCTGGAGCATCTCACCCGGCCGGGGGTGCGGATATGGATCGCCGAGGTCGGCGGTGAGACGGCCGGTCTGGCGCAGCTGCAGGCCCAGCCGGGTGGCGACGTGGAGATAGAGTTCTTCGGGCTCGCGCCGGAATTCGTGGGCACCGGCCTCGGCGGTCATCTGCTGACCCTTGCCACGGAGCTGGCCTGGAAAATCACCCCTGTGGACGGCACCCCGATCGGCCGGGTGTGGGTGCGCACCTCTTCACACGACCACGCAAACGCCACGACGAACTACAAGGCCAGGGGTTTCCGCCTTTACCATACGGAGACCAGGCGGCGTGAGTACGTCACGACCGCGCGCTGACCGCCTCGGCTCGGCTACGTGGTCACCGGTCCGCCGGAGCCCCGCCGGCGGCTGGGGCCACGTCGGTCATCTCCATGTCCCCGATCCCCTCGAGCAGGCGTCGCGGCCCCGAGCCCAGCCTGCCGAGGGTGTCGTCCGGGTTGGCCATCGCGCACCGGTCGATCGACAGGCATCCGCATCCCACGCACTCGGTGAAGCTGTCGCGCAGCTGCTGAAGCTGATGGATCCTGGCGTCCAGCCGGCTTCGCCAGCGCAGGGACATGCGTTCCCAGTCTTCGCGGGCGGGAGGCCGTGAGTCGGGCAACTCGGAAAGCGCTGTACCGACCTCGGCCAGCGGTATTCCGACGCGCTGCGCTATGCGGATGAGCGCGACGCGGCGCAGCGTGTCCCGCCGGTAACGTCGTTGATTGCCTCTTGTGCGACGACTCACAATGAGTCCCTGCCGCTCATAGAAATGCAGGGCGGAAACCGATACGCCACTGCGTTCGGAGAGCTCTCCGACGCTGAGTTCTGCCCTCGGATCGACCATCCGGCCTCCTCGTCTCGTGTCTTGACCTTAACAAATATTCAGGTTCTAGTATCGGCGATATCCGGTGACCACCAATCCGCTGAGCACCAAATCTTTGTACAGGAGGAACCGTATGTTCGATGATCCGTTCCGGCTTGCCGTGATCATCGGTAGCGTGCGGCCGGGCCGATTCGGCCTGACCGTGGCGAAATGGTTCGTCGGCCAGGCCAAGCAGCGCGATGACCTGGTGATGGACATCGTCGATTTGGCCGAGGTCCCGCTGCCGACGGCCGGGCAGGCCCGGCCGGTGTCCACCGGCGAGTACGACTCTCCGGATGTGCGCCGGTTCGCCGAGCGAATCGGCGCCGCCGACGCCTTCGTCGTGATCACCCCCGAGTACAACCACGGCTACCCGGGGCCACTCAAGATCGCCATCGACTCGCTGAACCCGGAGTGGCAGGCGAAGCCGGTCGGTTTCGTCTCCTACGGCGGCGTCTCGGGCGGCCTGCGGGCGGTCGAGCAGCTCCGCGCCGTCTTCGCCGA
>WUUC01117084.1_pt1 | contig 10491 bp, 11 predicted proteins | sample 6278441 | NCBI WGS metagenome assembly WUUC01 (sample SAMN13675441, study PRJNA597444) | soil metagenome | isolation source: soil | place: USA: Washington | collected 2017-10 | reverse complement strand
CACTCCTTCCTTACCCAGCTTGAGCACGATCGCGCCGGCGACGACGGGCAGCGAAAGCAGGAACGAAAATCTAAACGCTGCGGGGCCCGACATGCCGAGCGCCATTGCGCACGCGATCGTCAGCCCGCTGCGGCTGACGCCGGGCAGGACCGCGATGCCTTGCACGACGCCGAGCACGAAGGCGGCCGTCATCGTGAGTGAAGCGCTGGTCCCTTTGCGCTGGCGCGTCGAGTACACCGCCAGCGCGGACACGAGAAAGCCGGCACCGACGATCCAGCGCACGGTCGCGTACGCCTCGACCCGATCTTCGAGGAAGAGCCCGATCACCGCCGTCGGCACCGACGCGACGACGATCGACGCCAGCAAGTTGCCTTCCTCGGTGCGCAGCAGCTCAGAAGGCTTGCTCAGGCGCTCGAAGAAGACTCGCGCGACCTGCAACAGATCGGTGCGAAACACCGTGGCTGTAGCGATCAGCGTGCCGGCGTGCAGCAGCAATACCAGCGCCAGGGACATGTCCGGCACGTTCGCGATCATCGCGAACAGCGCCAAGTGTCCGTCGCTCGAGATGGGCAAGAACTCGGTGACGCCTTGGAGCACGCCCATGCCGAGCGCGTTGACGATTTCTTCCGCCATGGCGGCGCGAGGCTACACCACAACGCTCACATCTGGGCCAGCACCGAGAAGCTCGCGATCAACGCCAAGTCGTTCGGCGGTTCGACGCGGTCGTAGTGAAAGTCGTCGAGCATGGTCTGCAGCGCGTCGCCCTTCAGCTTGAGATCGAACGCCGAAAGAAAGCCCAAGACCTCTCCGTCGTCGTCCGGTGTGGCGCTCCACGTGAGCTCGGCGCCGCCCATCAGCGTCTTGAGCGGCGACAGATCGCGATCGCCCGTGAAGTATCGGCCGCGCGGTGCGAGCACGTAGTCATCGGAGTAGAAGGCCGCGCCGCTCTGCACGTGGATGCGGCCACGCAAGCGCAGGCGCAACCAGGGCGTGAAGCTCTGCTCGTAGCCGAGCTCGGCGCTGAGCGCGCGCAGGTGCCAAGTGTCGCGGTAGACGCGCAGCATCGGCTGCAGCGCGCCCGACAGAGGCTTGAGCCACCAGCGCAGGCCGAGGCTCGCGGCGTAGCGCGCGCGGTTTTCGGGGTGGTGCTCTTGGGCGGCGGTCGGGCCGATCAAGACGGCGCGATAGGGGTTCGCGAGAAAGCCGTGCTGGATCTGCGCGCTCGCGCCGAGCTGCAAGACAAGCACGGGCGTGAGCGTCTGCGTGATGCCGAGCTGCAAGCCGTGCACGTCGATGTCGCGCACTTCTCGGTTCTCAACGTCGTCCTCGAAGCAGTGGTCCGACGAGTCGAGCCGGCCCTTGAGCACGGGGTCTTCCGCGCCTTCTGCGTCGCACGCGCGATCGAAGCTGCGCGCGTACGCGATCTCCGCGGTGGTGTTGCGATCGAAGAGATCCGTGCGCGCCGCCACGTCGAAGCCGTGCGAGCGGTAGTCGTTCTCGAAGCCGTAGCGGTAGTTGGCGAGCAGCGCGCTCTGGTCGTCGCGCAGCGCGAGGCCGCCGCCGAACACGTGGCGCACGTCCGCGACGCTTGCGCTCGAGATGGCGTCGACGCTAGCCGCCGGTGCATCGACGACCGCCACGCTCGCGCCGCTCACCACATCTGCGTTCCAGCCCGCGCGCATCGAAAGCGCATCGCTGAACGCGACGTTGGCGTTCACCTCGGGCACGAGCACCGTCATCGAGAGCGGCCCGCCCGCTTCGTGAAACACCGTGGTCGCCGCTTCAATCGAGGAGACATCGGATTGAGCGCGCGCGTGCAGCGCCGGCAGCATGCCGAGCGCGAAGCACGCGACCGCGCGCCACCCCGTGGCGAGCAAGCGCTGGCCTGATCTCAGTTGCACCCGCAGCCTCCACCGCGCGTCGAGCCGCCGCCGCTCGCGCCTTCGCGGTTGTCCAGCACGTGCTGCTCGTGCGTCGTCGTCGCGCCGCCGCTCGTGAACGCCATCGAAGGCTCGGCGAGGTGCTCTTTTTCCTCCGGCCGCACCGTCGCGCACCCGCTCCACGCCGTGAGGGCGAGCAAGAGCGCGGCAACCCGCGAGACGCGCGTTCGCATCGTTCTAGAAGAAGACCGCAAGGCCACCACTGATCTCCTCCCGCGTGATGTAGCGATCAGGCTCGATGAACGTGTGCATTCGCGCTTCGATCCGCAGCGTCAGCCCGTAGCGCAAGCTCAAGCGCAGCCCGACGCCGCCGGAGAGCGTCGCGATGCTGCCGCGCGCGAGTAAGAACGTATCCGCGTTCGGGCTGCTGGCAGTGACGCCGGCCTGCACCGTCGCTAGCAGGCCGAGCGGCGAGCTCGGAAAAAAGTTCACGACCGGTCCCACCGTCGCCAGCACGAGCCGCCCCGAGCGCGCCACCGCGATCCCGCTGCTCAGCTCGACGCCGAACGCCGGATCGAACAAGTAGCTCAGCCTCGCGCCGAACAAGCCGCCCGTGCCGAGCGCACCGCCGATCAGCGCGATCTCGCCGCGCGCGAGCGGCAGGGCCGAAGGCGACAGCAGCCACGGCAGGAAGCGCTTATCCGGCGCCTGCTCCGCGCTCAGCGTGTACGTGTGCACGGCGTCGCCCAGCACGAAGCCTTGGCGGCCGTCCGGCAGCTCGATGCGCAGCCAAAAGCCGCGCGTCGCTCGCCCGCGGATGCGAAATGCGTCGCCGCGCAGCGCGGTATGCACGCGCCGAAAGCCGCTGCCCGGTCCGCTATATACGGACGTGCGCTCGACGATCACTCGCGCGAGCGCGACCTGCTCGTCGTCGGCCCGTGCGACGCTCGGGACGATCGCGCCCGCCATCACGAACAGCGCGATGGCACTCGTCACCACGACGAGCACGAGCAATCCGCAGCGGAAGCGCGAGCGCTGCGCGCGCTTCATTGCGCTCCCTGCGCGATCCACTCGGCGATCAGCTCGGCCGCGTCGTCGCTCGTATCGAAGATACGGCGCGGGTGCGCGGCCCGTCCCGTGGGGCGTAAGTAGAGCGGGCTGCTCTCGGGATCGGCCTGCACGGTGAAGCGCAAGGCCTCGAGGTTGCGCGCGTACGCGTCGGGTACGACGTCGATGATCTCCCCGTCGTCGTTGCACGGCGGCGCTTCGTCGGTCGCGATGAGCCGCAGCGCCGAGCGACTGTCGTGGCAGCCGCCCGACTCGCCGCTCATCCCGCTCGCGCACGAGTGGCGCGTCAGCACGTCCGGCTGGATGCGACACACGAACGTCTCTTCGTCGAGCGCGACATCCGGAGCGATGATGTCGTCACCGAGATCGACGCTGCCGATGAATCCGTTGTCGCGCGCCTCGCAGGCGCCGCTGCAAAGCGCGAGCGCGAGCGCCGCAAGGCGTCGCGAGCGCCATGAACGCAGGCCGTCTCGCATGCTCTTCGCAGCGTCGCTCGCGCGGGCACGCACGTGAGGATCGTAGGCAACCGTAACGAGCCGGGTCAACGGATACGCGCGTGCTACAAGCGCAACGCGATGTCGCCTTCGACCTCGACGCGCGATACGGCTCCGGACACAGGCCGTGTGCGCGCGCCTACAGTTGGATTGTTTGAGGGGGCCGCCTATCCGTTTCGCGGCGCGCGGTTCGTGTACGTCGAGCATCGCGCGCTCGCGCGCTACTGGCTGCCGCCGATCGTGTTGGCGACGCTCGCGACTGTGCTCGCGGTGTGGCTGGTCTTGCACCATCGGGATTCTCTCTTGTCGTTTTTCTGGAGCGCGCCGCCGATAGGCGACGATCTTTGGTCGGACATCCTGCGCGGGCTGCGATCGTTCCTTGGCTTCGTGATCACGGCGCTCGCGCTCGCCTTCGGGGTCATCGCGGCTCTGTTCGTCTCGCAAGTCGCGGCCGCGCCGTTTCATGAAGCGCTCAGTCACGCGGTCGAGCTCATCCGCTGCGGCACGAGCCCTGATGCGAGCACGCTTGCCGCGCTGATCCGTGATGCGCTGCGCTCCATACAGATGGCGCTCGCCAAGCTCGTGCTCTACGTCGCGCTGATGCTGCCGCTGTGGATCGGCAGCGTGCTCGTTCCCGGCGTCGGTGCGATCGTCGCGAGCGGTGCTGGCTTTGCGATCACGGTGGCCTTCGTCGCGCTCGATCACCTCGACTGGGCCGCATCGCGTCACGGTCTGCGCGTGCGCGAACGAATCGGTTTGTTGCGGGCGCATCCAGCGCCACTCGCGGGCTTTGGTCTCAGCGTCTGGGCGCTCTTGTTCGTGCCCGTCGTCAACTTGGCGCTGATGCCCGCTGCGGTCGCTGGCGGCACGTTGCTCTTCATCGACTTGCGCCCGCGCGACCCACCGCGAAGCTGACCGACGTATGCAGGTCCTAGCATTCGGCTAGTGCACGTCGTGTCGTGATGATTGAAGCGCATGCATGGTGGCTGCGTCGCACCCACGGCTCACCTTAGGCGTTGCGGCTTGAGCGCAGGTGACGCTTGGTCTACGGTGACTCACTTGTAGGAAGTGGGCGTTTTTTCCTCGGAGGAGCTCATGCGGCGCGTGTTGTCAGGGATGCTGGTGGTGCTGCTTGCGATCGCCGTTTCCGCCTCTGGCGCCGCGGCCGACAAGAAGAAGAAGAAAGCTGGTAAGCGCGCGGAAGCCGCGCCTGCTAGCGCCGAAATTGCCAAGTCTCTCGCGGAAGTCCGCTGGGGCATGAGCAAGGACGAAGTCGAAAAGGTCTTCATCGAGAAGATCAAATTGAAGTACCGGCCGATGATCGCGAAGACGAAGGACGCGGTGGAGGAAGACCGCCTGCGCCAAGTCGCTAAGCAGGAGCTGTCCCGAATCCGCGAGGGCTACGTCGAGTTCGACGGCCAATCGACCGGCTGGGACGTCAGCTTCCTCAAGGGCGAGTTCACGCAAGGCAACGACGAATCGATGATTGTCGTGCGTGACGAGAATTCCCAGAACTTCTACTTCTTCATCGGGGGCAAGCTCTGGAAATGGTACAAAGCGTTCGACGCGTCGGTCTTTCCCGCGAATAACTTCGCGAGCTTCGCGGGCGCCGTACAGCGCAAGTTCGGCAGCGCCAAGGAAGCCAAGGGCGAGCTTCGAAGCGGCGCCGGTGAGCGCCAATGGCTCGAGTGGCAGGACGACAAGACTCGACTGCGAGCGGTCGACGAAACCGATTTCTATGGCTTCTACAGCTTGGTGTTCGAGGCAAAGGACACCCTTGGCAACCTCGCGAAGCTCCGCACCAAGGACGACAGCAAGGCCGACAAGAAGCACGCGCTTGTTGAAGCCGTGACGTCGGATACGACGGCCGCCGAAGATGCGGATGACAGCGCGAACGTCGTCGATCGCCTCACGGGCAAGATTCGGCAGCGGGAAGACGCGCCGGAAGCTGCAGCGCCCTCGACGGGCTCGGGTAAGAGCAAGAGCAAGAGCAAGAACGCGACGGCGAGTAGCGCGCCGATCGCGGACGAGGACGATCCGCTTTCGGGCCTCTGACCGAGCTAGCCGGAAGAACCAAGTAGAGAAGGGGGGTGCGCAGCAATGCGCGCCCCTTTTCTCTTGGCGCGGTGAGACGCGAAAAGCGGCAGGCGTAGCCAACGTCTACGGTACGGCGATCACTTTGATGTCGACGCCGAGGACGCGCCTGAGCACGGGCGTGACGATGCCTTCGAGCGTGTACGGCTTTCCAGGGCAGCCCGCGCAGGCACCCGAGAGGCGCACGGTGATGGATGCGTCCGTGGCATCCACGAGCTCGATGCGACCGCCATCGGCGTGGACGAGCGGCTCGATGTATTCCCGGATCGCGGCTTCGGCTCGTTCGCGCACTGGGCGAGATCATAGCGCGCATTCTCTGGTGGAGTCAGCGAAAGCAGCTTGCGGTCCGCCGTGCGCGAAGGCCGTTAAAAAGCAAAGGCCGCGGCAGTGACTGCCGCGGCCTCGCGTGTCGGAGCGCTGTTCGCGCTTACTCGGGCAACGTTGCGATTTGGCCGAGCTCCTTGGTCAAGCGACCTTGCAGCTCCAGCGTGCGCTCCATGAGGCCCTGGGTCTCCATCAGCTCGCCACGCAGCTCGCCGAAGAGGTTTGCGGCACCGCCGAGCTGCGCCATGCTGCGACCCTTGTCGACCATGATGACGTACTGGTCGAACTTCTCGGCCATGTCTTCCTGGCCTGTGTAGAGCTCGCGCTCCACTTCGCGGCCGCCTTCACGAGACGACACGAGCACCTTCGGCGCTGCCTTCTCGTCGTCTTCCTTCTTCTTGTCTTTTTCGGCAGCCGCGGCGTCGTCGGCGGGCTTCGCGCGAACGATCACGATGCCGCCCGCCATGAGGTCGCCGTTCTTTGAGAGCACGAGGCCGTACTCGCTCGCCATCAGCTGGTCAGCCGCCAGCGCCGCCTTGTCCAGCGCTTCGCGCTTGCGCTCACCGGCCGTCATCGCTCCCAGCGCTTCAAAGCGTTTCCAGAGCACGTTGATGTTGTTGTAGTACTCGAAGAGCGCATCGACCGTCGCGGTCGGGAACGCGAGGTAGCGCCTGCGCGCGAACTCGTCCGCCGAGAACGGGTGCTTGAGCCCGACCAACGCTTCGATCGACGCGTAGTCGATCTTCGCCGTCTTGCCCGGACCGCCCTGCGAAGTCTCGACCGCCTTCTTCAAGCTGGCCTTGGCGGTATCCACCGTCTTACCGACCGCGGTCACCTTGGCGTAGATGTCCTTGCCATCGCGGACCGCCATGCTGAACTGCTTGCGCTCGGCGCCCGTGCTGCCGACGCCGAAGCCGACCGCGATGCCGAGCGCTAGGCCGATCACGACCAGCACGATGTTGCGCGTGTTCGACTTGCGACCGATCTCGTCTTCCTTGACCGCCGAGTCGTCGATGACCAGGCGCACCTTCTTCTCGGTGAAGGTGCCCGGCGCGGCTGCCGCGAACGGGTTGCCGCTCGCAGCGCGAGGCTGCTGCGGAGCCGCATGCTGCGGCATCGGCGCACCGAACCCCGGCGCGGGCTGAGGCGCGGCGGCTCGCGGCGCGGCGAAAGCCGGCGCCGGAAGACTGCCGCCGCCGCGGGGTGCACCCATCGGCGGGCCGCTGAGCGGACTACCGAGCGGATTGCCGACGTTCGGTGGTGGCACGGACCCGCGCATCGCCGGGGGCGGCAACGAGCCGCCAGGCGTGGGGGGCGCCGAGCCCATCGGAGGCATGGAGCCTCCGACCTGCCCCGGCGTGATGGTGCGACCCAGCCGGGCCTTTAGGTTCTTGATATCACGCGGTTTGTTGGACGGTTCTGCCATTCGCGCAGCCTTGCTGGAGAGGACACCCCGACGCAGACCCATTGCATCGGCGGCACACGCTGACCGTGTGAAATTTCACGGCGGCGTATCCCGCTTTGCACAGCCGAACAGGGGAGGAGGCAAGGTATCTGTGGGCGGCGAACGGTGTCAAGCGCGTGTGTGTTTTGTGCGAATATATGTGTAATTGCGCGATGTTAGATCGGGTCAGATCGGCTAAAATTGGCGCTTAAGTGTGCAAACAGTGTGCAGTTGTGCGCAGCGCCGGTCGAATGTCGTCTGAACCTTGGCCGTGCGCAGCCCGCCGCATAGAGTGCGCACGCCATGCGGCAGCTCTCGATCGAAACGCGGCAGGCGCTGCGCCCGGGGCGCGCGCCATTGCCGTATCGCGCGGTGGGGCAGGGACCCGCGGTGCTGCTTTGCGGTGGCCTGGGCGCGGGTTCGGCTGGGTTTCATCAGCAGCTGGTTCACCTCGAAGGCCGTTACAGGTGTTTGACGTGGGAGTACCGCGGGCTGCAGCGAGGCTCGGGCGCAGACGAGAATGCGCCCAGCATCGAGGAGCACGCCGCCGACGCGCTCGCGATCCTGGAGGCTGAGCAGGCGCCGCGCGCTGCGTTTATCGGTTGGTCGCTCGGCGTGCAGGTCGCGCTCGAGGCTTTTCGCGCTGCGCCGCAGCGCGTCGCGCTAATGGCACTCGTGAGCGGTGGCTGCCGCGCCGCCTGGGGCAGCTCGCCGGATGCGGGCATAGTCCGGCGGCTCTATCCGAAGATCTTCAACGCGATCGAACGCGCGCCGGATCTCGTGGGTCGTGCCCTGCGCGCGGGCGCCAAATCACCCGAAGCGTTTACTTGGGCGCGGCGCGTCGGGCTCGTCGGCTCCGGGCTCGATGCGGATCTGTTCGCTGAAGTCGCACGCTCCTTCGCCGCCTACGATACGGGCGCGCTGATCGAGACCCTGCACTGCATGGAGCGGCACGACGCCAGCGATCTGTTGAGCGAGATCGATGTGCCGACGCTCGTCATCGGCGGCGATCGGGATCCGTTTACGTCGCGTTCGGCGCTCGAGCGCCTCGTGAACGGTATCGCAGGTGCGGAGTACTTGCTCTTGCCGGGGGCGGGGCACTACGTGCTGCTCGATCGCGCGCAGCACGTGAACCTGCGCATCGACAAGCTGTTGAGCGAGCGCGGGTACTAACAAATGGGCGTTGTTGCGAGGCTTTGTGAAAGCTGCTTCATTGGCCGCGCATAGGCGCCGCTCTTCGCGCGCGCGAACGAGCCCGTCATGATTCTGGTGATCGATAATTACGATTCGTTCACCTACAACCTCGTGCGCTCACTCGGCGAGCTCGGCGCTGCGGTCGAGGTTCACCACAACGACGCGATCGACGTCGCGGGCATCGAGGCGCGCGCGCCGCACGGGCTCTTGATCTCGCCGGGCCCTGGCACGCCCGAGCGCGCGGGCGTGACGATGAGCGTGCTGCGAGCGCTAGCCGGCAAGCTGCCTATGCTGGGCGTTTGCTTGGGACACCAAGCGCTCGGCGCAGCGTTCGGCGCGATGGTCGTGCGTGCAGAGCGCTTGATGCACGGGCGCACCTCGCGCATCGAGCACGATGGGCGCGGTGTCTTCGCGGGCTTGCCCAATCCGCTGCGTGCGATGCGCTACCATTCGCTCGTGCTCGACCCGAGCAGCGTGCCCGCAGAGCTCGAGGTGAGCGCGTGGACCGCCGAAGGCGAGATCATGGGCTTGCGTCACCGGCACCACCCGCTCGAGGGTGTGCAGTTCCATCCGGAGTCGTTCTTGAGCGAGCACGGGCACGCGCTGCTCGCGAATTTCGTCGAGCAGTGCGCGCGGCACGGCGCGCTGCGCGGCAGTGAGGCGGCGTGATGCGAGAAGCGCTCGAACAGGTGATCGCGGGCCACGACTTGGCCGACGCGGCGATGGATGCCGTGATGGAGGGCATCTTCACCGGCACGGCGACGCCGACACAGGTCGCCGCGTTCTTGATCGCGATGCGGATGAAGGGTGAGAGCGTTGCGGAGCTCGCAGCGGCTGCTCGCGTGATGCGGCGCCACGCACTCGCCGTCACGGTGCGCGGTGATCAGCCGATCGTCGATACGTGCGGGACGGGCGGCGATGGCTCCGACAGCTTCAACGTGTCGACGGCCGCGGCGATCGTCGTCGCTGCTTGCGGCGTGCGAGTGGCCAAGCACGGTAACCGTGCGGCGAGCTCGAAGTCCGGCAGCGCGGATGTGCTCGAAGCGCTCGGTATCGATCTCAACGCTTCGTCGGACCGCATCGCGCAGAGCATCGAAGAGATCGGCATCGGCTTCATGTTCGCGCGCTTGCACCACCCGGCCATGCGCCACGCCGGGCCTGTGCGCACCGAGTTGGGCGTGCGCACTTTGTTCAACTTCATGGGGCCGCTCACCAATCCGGCGGGCGCGACGCACCAGGTGCTCGGTGTGAGCGACGCGAAGAAGCAGCGCGCGATGGCCGAGGTGTTGCAGGCGCTCGGGACGCGTGGGGCTTGGGTCGTGCGCGGTGAGGGCGGCCTCGACGAGATCGCGGTCAGCGGACCCACGCATGTGGTCGAGCTGCGTGACGGCGCGTTGCGCGAGCTCGATGTGCAGCCCGAGGACTTCGGCGTCGCGCGCAGCCCGGCGGACGCGCTGCGCGGCGGCGACAGCGTGGAGAACGCCGCGCAGCTCCGCGCGATGATGGCCGGCGACGTCGGCGCGAAGCGCGACGCGGTCGTGGTCAACGCCGGCGCTGCGCTGTACGTGGCGGGAGCCGCCGCATCGCCGCGCGACGGCGCGCTGCGAGCGGCTCAGGCGATCGATTCGGGCGCAGCGCGCGCGAAGCTCGAGGCGTGGGTCGCGTTCGGCAGGGCGTCGTGAGCGGCGAGTTCCTCGATCGCATCCTCGAGCGCAAGCGAGTCGAGGTCGCGCGGCGCGTTCGGCATCGCGCGGTGCTCGACCGCGCCAGCGGGCTGCCGCTCGACGATGACCGCGGGGCGTTCGCGGTCGATCGATTGCGCCGCGGCGCTGCAGTGCTGCCCAAGGTGATCGCGGAGGTTAAGCTGCGTAGCCCGAGCGCCGGAGCGATTCGGGCGCGATCGAACGGCGAAGTCGTGCGGATTGCGCGCGGCTACGTGGCGGGCGGTGCGAGCGCCGTCAGCGTGCTGTGCGACGGCCCGGGCTTTGGCGGC
>WUUC01016664.1_pt1 | contig 10491 bp, 13 predicted proteins | sample 6278441 | NCBI WGS metagenome assembly WUUC01 (sample SAMN13675441, study PRJNA597444) | soil metagenome | isolation source: soil | place: USA: Washington | collected 2017-10 | reverse complement strand
TCCCCGTCCCTTGATCCCGCTTCACCAGGAACTGGGTGTACTGCCGGAGCTCTGGGAACGAGACCTCCAGGCCTCCGGGCAGCCGGGCGGTCTCTCCGCGGCCGATCCCCCCGCGCTGCCACTCCACCAATCCCGTCTTGTCGAGGGAGAACACGCTCTGCGCGGCGGTGAGCCGAAGGTCTCCCCGATACGCCGTGTAGGCCAGGAAGGGGCTCCGCGCTTCGAGCATGGGGCCGCCGAGGACGAACGCCTCCGAGTCCGGGAGGAGACGCAGCTCGATCCCTACCTGCGGACGCAGCGACGGCAGCTTCACCACCCCTCTCCACGGGACGCGCTGATCGCGTGGATCGTCGGTGATGAACACGACCGGTTCCGACGCCAGGAGGCGGCCGTCCTGCCGGACCTCGATCATCGGCGCCCAGCCGTACCCCGACTGGTAGACCTTCACCCCGCGAAAGCCCAAGGGATCGTTGACCCGGATCTCCTCCGATCCGACGGGCCGGCCACCGTCGAGCACGTCCACGCGGGAGACGAACTCCCGTGGCAGCCCGCTGGCCCGGTAGGTGACCTCGAAGTCCCGCACCTGCAACTGAAACCCCGCGTGCATGGACTCCCGGAAGAACCGGCCCTCTCGTGGAGGGACGTCGTAGCTGGCGTGAGCCTCCGTCCAGGTCTCCCCCTCGATCACCGTGGCCACGCCGGTGAATCCGGTCCCCTTGCCATACGCCACCCCTACCAGCAGCAGGAAGAACGACCAGTGGAACAGCAGGCTCCCCACCTCCCGCGCCGCTCCCTTCTCGGCGGCCAGGCCGCCGGCTGCCCCGTCCGGGGCGGACACTCGATACCAGCGCCGCCGCAGCACCCGCCGGGCCCGTTCCAGCGCCCTATCCGGGGGCTCGGGGACCACGCCGGCGGCGAAGTGGCGCATCCCGCCGAGGTCCCGCAGTGGCTGGGCCCGCTGGCCGATGCTGCGCAGCAGGGCCCGGCTCCTGGGAACGAGGCACGAGGCAAGGGAGATCAACAGCAGGACGTACAACAACGTGAACCACCACGACCCGTAGACGTCGAAGAGGCCCAGGGCCTCGTAGACACGCGCCAGGAAGGGACGATCGCGGTACAGGGACGCCACCCGGGCCGGGCTGTTGGCCACCTGCGGCACCAGCGATCCGGCCACGCTTCCCACCGCCACCAGCAACAGGAGGATCAGCGCGGTGCGCATGGACCGAAGGGTCCGCCACACCGACGCCAGGGAGCGGGACACGGTCGAAGGAGCGCTCGCCATCGGGGGCCCGAGGCTGATGCTAGCGGTTATATCGGCGGGGTGAACCCTCGGATAAGCCGGAGCAACCCGATCCGCACCAGGAAGACCTGCCACAGGTTGGCCACCAGCAGAACGCCGATGGCGACCATCAGCGCCCCGCTGACACCGGCGAACCAATGGTAGTTGCGCTTCACGAAACCGAGGACCCCGAACAGGCGCCGAGTCCCCAGGCCGAGGAGAACGAAGGGAAGGCCCAGCCCCATGGAGTAGGAGAACATGAGCAGGGCGCCCCAGGCCCCGCCGCCCTGAGCGGCAGCCAGCGTGAGGATGCCTGCCAGGACCGGGCCGATGCAGGGGGTCCACCCGGCGGCGAACGCCATCCCCAGAGGCAGGGCGCCGGCCGGGCCGGGCCGGACCCTCGCCAGGAACGGGCGCCGCTCCGTGTACAGGCCGGCAACCCCCACCCGGAACCCCTCCGCCAACATCAGGGCACCGAACCCCACGACCACCAGTCCGGCGATCCGCTCCCCCACCTCCGACCGCAGCACCGGGACGAAGGTCCGCGTGAAGGCCCCAAGGGCGGTGAACACGACGGCGAAGCCCAGTACGAACAGCAGGATGGGGACCAGCTGGCGGCGGCGCTCGTGGGCGGCTCCCCCCGAGACGAAAGCCAGGTACCCGGGAAGAAGCGGGAGGACACAGGGGGAAGCGCACGAGACGACCCCCGCCGCGAAGGCCAGGACGGGTGCCCACCAGGAGACCAGTGCCCCCCCGAACTCCACGTTGGCAGTGTCTCACGCGGTCCGCTGACCTCTTCCTGGCCAGGCTGGGTTGCAAACCACCTCGAAGGGCCGCATCATTCAGGAGGACGCTTGTGAACGGATTCACAAGAACCCGAAGACCGGTCGTTTCAGAGCGTGGAAGGACCGCGGATATAATCGCGGCGCTTCCGCCGCGGGGGGTTAGGCCGTGAAGCTTCCGATCCCGAAGGCACTCGAGCGCAGGCTCCGGCCCGGAATCGCTCGGGGAGAGCGGTTCCTCAAGGAGTGGGAGTGGACGTGGACCTCCGCGTTCATCGCGGGGATCGCGATCTCCTTCGCGGCCATCGTCCTGCTGGCGGTGATCCCCTCCTGGTGGATCTACTTCGCCGAGAACCAGCTGGGATGGGGCGGCACGAACCGACTGATGGTGACGGTCAGGGACATGCTCGCCATGGGCTATCTCACCGTGGTGGCCGCAGGCTTCGTGGTCACGGCATACCAGGTGCAGGTGATCCGGAAGCGGCTCCGCGGAGAGAGGCAGGCGGAACGGTACTCCGGCGGCTATCGTTGACATGAGGTGATCGACACATGCCCTTCGTGAAGACCGAGGTCGACATCCACGAGGACTACACGGTGGAGGCCGTCGATCCGGAGTGGCTGAAGCAGGGGGTGAAGTCCCCCAAGCACCTGATGCTCGACCCGGAGCCGTGCATCCTGTGCCGCGCGTGCGAGGACGTCTGCCCGTGGAACTGCATCTTCATGCTGGACCCCGGCATCGTCGACCACACCGGCGATGAGGCCACCGCCCAGCAGGTCGAGCAGGCCATGGCCATCTTCGTGGTCGACGACAACGCGTGCACGCGGTGCTCGGTCTGCGTGGAGCGGTGCCCGAGCGACTGCCTGTACTACGCTCGGCTTCCGGAACCCACCGAGGGACAGCGGACCATGGGCGCCGTGCCGACGACCCAGCGAGCCGACGAGGCCGACGTGGCATGAGGCTTCGACCTCCTCCGCCTCGGGAGATGATCCGGAGGAGCGTCGAGCTCCTGGACAAGACCCGGGACACGGAGGCGTGGAAGTCCATCTTCCGTCCGGGATCCGTCTTCCGGAAGGGCTACAAGGACACTCAGCGCGACCGGGCGCTGGCCATGATGAATAACGTCCTGTACCACCTCCACCCGGTCAAGATGAAGCGCCACGGGCTGAAGCTGACCTACACCTTCTGCCTCGGTGGGCTCTCCTTCTTCCTCTTCGTGCTCCTGACGGTGACCGGGATCTACCTGATGTTCTTCTACCGGCCGTCCGCCGAGCTGGCGGCGGGCCAGGCGTACCAGGACATGATCAACATCCGGACGAACGTGGCCTTCGGCGACCTGGTGAGGAACATCCACCGGTTCGGAGCCCACCTCATGACCATCACGGTGTTCCTCCACATGGGCCGGGTGTTCTACACCGGCGCGTACAAGCCCCCTCGAGAGTTCAACTGGGTCGTCGGGACGATCCTCCTGCTCATCACGCTCCTGCTGGCGTTCAGCGGCTACCTCCTGCCCTGGGACCAGCTGGCCATGTGGGCGTTCACAGTGGGGACGAGCTTCGGCGACTACGCTCCCCTCGTTGCCGACGAGGCACAATTCATCCTCCTGGCCGGCGTCACGGTGACCGGCGATACGCTGATCCGCTGGTACGTGCTCCACGTCCTGGCCCTGCCCTTCGTGATCACCATCTTCCTCGCCGTTCATTTCTGGCGGATCCGGAAGGACGGCGGTATCTCGGGACCCCTGTAGACGATGGCCGAGCGCGCTGAAGAGCTCAACAAGGAGACGTACGAGCGGGTCCTTCAGGAGCTGCTCGGGCAGGGCGTGTCCCGGCGGGTGGCCGAGGGTCGGGCCCGCCGGGTGGCCATGGTCGAGTACCAGAAGGAGCACGGCGACACGGCCAGCAGGCCGCCGAAGACCGCCGGTGGCGACGGCGAGGCCGCCGCCCCTGCCGAGGGAGCGGCTGCGGCTCCCGCAGCGGCCCAGGCCGCTCCGGCCGCGGCCGCGCCGGCGCAGGTGGCCGTGGCGGCACCGCCTGCGGCGGCCATCCGCACCGCTCCTCCTCCGACCGGGAAGCCGCCATCTCCCAAGCCGGGCGCGCCCGAGAAGCACCGTCTGCTTGCGCTGGTCCCGCCGGAAGGCGTTCAGCGCGTCGAGCGGGAACAAGGGGATCGCATCAACGTCTTTCCCCACCTGGTGACGTCGGAGCTCCTGTCGCTCGTCGTCGTAACCGCGGCCCTGATCGTGTTCTCCACGTTCGTGAACGCTCCCCTGCGCGAGCTGGCCAACCCCAACCTGACGCCGAATCCTTCCAAGGCCCCGTGGTACTTCCTGGCACTCCAGGAGCTCCTGGCGTACTTCCATCCCATGATCGCGGGCGTGCTGGTGCCCACGCTCTTCTTCGCGTTCATGTTCGTGCTCCCGTACGTGGACCGGAACCCCAGCACGAAGCCCGGCGACCGGAAGCTGGCCATCGTCCTGTTCACCCTGCTGATGATGTTCTTCGCCGTCCTCACCATCGTCGGAGCGTTCTTCCGGGGCCCGGGACAGAACTTCGTGTGGCCCTGGGTGGAAGGCCTCTTCTTCGACCTATGACCCAGGAGCTGCTCGCCGTCCTCATCGTCGCCGGACTGTTCGGGGTGTTCGCCCTGCTGCTCCTGGCGTCGCTGGTCCGCGCCCGGCGGGCCGCGGCAACGTTCCGGGCGGCCGCCGCGGGAAGGCTGCCGGAGCGCCGCGAAGAGGCGCCGCGTGAGCGCCCGGCACCGCGCCCGGTGTCACGGCGGGAGTTCTTCCGGCAATCCCTCCTCGCCTCGGTGGGGCTGTTCACCGCGGAGTTCGGGGCCGCCACGCTGGCGTTCGTCTGGCCAAATCTCAGGGGAGGCTTCGGCGCGAAGATCGACCTCGGCCTGACCCCCGACGCGATCAAGCAGCAGATCCAGACCGACCGCCAGCCGTTCTACTTCGGGGCCGGCCGCTTCTACCTCTCGGAGTACGACGGTGAGAACGCCGAGGAGTATGGAGCGGCTGAGGGGCTGCTCGCTCTGTATCAGCGGTGCGTCCACCTCGGATGCCGGGTCCCGTTCTGCGAGCAGAGCCAGTGGTTCGAGTGCCCGTGCCACGGGTCCAAGTACAACCGGGCAGGCGAGTACCGTGACGGTCCGGCACCCACGGGGCTCGAGCGGTTCCAGGTGAGCGTCGAGAACGGGATAGTGGTGGTGGACACGGGCGCTAAGTTGAACCCTCCGCCCCGAGGCGTCGTCACGGTGCAACCCAACCCCGAGGGCCCTTTCTGCGTCACAATCGGGGGGGAGTGACGTCGTGTCGCTGCCGCTCCTCGTAGGCCTGGCTCTCGCCGGCCTCGCTTTGGTGGCGTTCTTTGGGGCCGTGCTGTGGATCAACCTCCGCCGCCGGCCCGCGCGCCCACCGGAGATCCCGGCGGGGATGCGGCCCGGCCCGGCCGACGAGGTGCTCGAGCGGGGCCTGTTCGAGCGGCTCCTCGGCTGGAACGTGCTCTTCGTGCTGTTCTTTGCGGCGTGGATCCCGGCACTGTGGCTGCGAGAGCCGAGCCAGAACGTTGCAGACGATCTCGACTTGGTGAGCCGGGCGGTAGACCGAGGCCGTCAGTGGTTCCTTCCTTCGAGTCCCGAGAACCCGTTCGGGTACGGCTGCGCGAACTGTCACGGCATGAATGCGGAGGGCGGCACCACACGCTTCACCGCTCCTGACGGCGAGCTCGTCCCGAACTATCCGGTGCCGCCGCTGAACAACGTGTGTGGTGGGCCGAACACCGGCCACCCCCAGATCAAGAGCATCGAGGACATCCGCACGACGATCATGGAGGGACGGCAACCGGAGACGCCCATGCCGTCCTGGAGCGTCCGGTTCGAAGGGCCCATGAGCGACCAGCAGATCGAGGATCTCATCCGGTACCTGGTGTCGATCCAGCAGGGCGTCCCCGACGACCAGAACGTGTGCACGAACCCCTCGGCGGTCGTGGCGGCGGCCACGCCCGAGGCGGGTGCCTCACCCACCCCCACCGGAGGGGAAGCTTCGCCGGGCGCGGAGGAGTCGCCGGCCGAGTCCCCGTCCCCGACCCCGACCCCGACGGGATAGGCGGATGGAACTCCTCGCCGTCAGCCGGGTGGCCGTCGAGGGAGTTCTCACGATCGTCGCCGCGTTCGTCCTGTTCTGCGGGAGCGTCGTCCTGCTCCTCTCGGCGATCTTCGGGCCCCGGATGGGCTACCTCGTGTCCGCGACGGGGTTCTTCGGCTTCATGGTGATCCTGTCGGTGATCTGGGTGTTGGGCGTCCCGGGTAGCACGCCGCCGTTCCGGGGCCCCAGGGGCGAGCAGCCCACGTGGATCGCGATGGCCCAGGGCCCGTCCCTTTCCTCCGAGCAGGTGCCGGTGCAGCGGTACCCGGGAGGGCCCTGGAAGGCGCCCGGGAAAGCCCTGACCTCCGAGGTCGAGCCGGCGACCCTGGCGTTCCAGGAATTCCTGGCGGGGCAGGCCAACCGCCAGCTGGGCCAGGAGGGCATCCAGGGCCAGGTGGGCCCCGACGCCTTCGAGGTCGAAGACCTCCGCTTCGCCACCGTCGACGGGACCCAGTACGCCGTGGGGCGGGCGTTCGCGACCACCGGCGGCCCGGAGGTCCTGGTCGTCGGGCACAAGGACCCCGGCTTCGTCGCCCTGCCCTCGTACGTCTTCCTGGCGGCGTCGCTGATCGGGCTGGCAATCCATCTGCCGTTGCTCGACGTGGCGGAGCGGCGGCGCAAGGAGATCCTGACCGGTGGCGAGCAAAAGCCCTGGCTGGGCCCGGCCTAGAGGAGTGCCATGGACCTGTACCCCGTGATCGCGGCCATCGAGGAGGGAGGCCTCTCGTTCATCCTCTTCGTCGGGATGGTGGTGGCGGTCTTCGTGATCCTCTGGCTGACCGTCGCCAGATAGCCAGACCCTCCCTCAGGCGAGCGTCGGTGCCGCATTCTTGACCACCTCGACGGTCCGCTCGATCTCCGCGTCGCCGTGAGCCGCCGAGAGGAACCACGCCTCGTAGCCGGAGGGTGGAAGGTAGATCCCCCCTTCGAGTAGCGCATGGAAGAAGCCTGCATACGCGTCGTGGTCTGCCCGGCGCGCCTCGTCGAAGTTCCGGACCGGCTGATCGGTGAAGAACAGGGAGAACAGCGACTCGACACGGTTGATCGTGTGAGCGATCCCGGAGCTCCCGAGCGCGTCGGCGATCCCCTCCACGAGCGACGTGGCGGACTTCTCCAGTCCCGGGTACGGGTCTTCGTCGCGGACGAGCTGAAGCGCGGCCAGCCCCGCCGCCACGGCCACGGGGTTCCCCGACAGCGTCCCGGCCTGGTAGACGTCCCCGGCGGGAGCCACTCGGTCCATGAGCTCGGCCCGCCCGCCGAAGGCGGCGCAAGGGAATCCCCCGCCCATCACCTTGCCGAGAACGGTGAGGTCGGGAGTCACGTCGTACAGGCCTTGCGCTCCACTCCGGCCCACCCGAAACCCCGTGATCACCTCGTCGAAGATCAGGAGCGCGTCGTGCTCGAGGGCGATGTCGCGAAGCCCTTCTAGGAAGCCCGCCTCCGGCGGGATCACGCCCATGTTCGCCGCCACCGGCTCGACGATGATGCAGGCGATCTGGTCGCCCACGGCCTCGAAGATCTCCCCGACGGCGGCGAGCTCGTTGTACGGGACCACGATCGTGTCGCGGGCGGCTGCCTCGGTAACCCCGGGGGTGCTGGGGAGCCCGAACGTGGCGACGCCGGAACCCGCTCGCGCCAGGAGCCCGTCGGCGTGGCCGTGATAGCACCCGGCGAACTTCACCACGCCGGGGCGCCTGGTGAACGCGCGGGCCAGACGCACAGCGCTCATGGCCGCCTCGGTCCCGGAGCTCGTCAGCCGAACCATCTCCACCGACGGAACCGCGTCCACGATCTCTTCGGCCAGGCGAACCTCCGCCTCCATGGGGGCGCCGAACGACGTCCCGCGGGCTGCTGCGTCTGCGGCGGCCCGAACGATCTCTGCCCGAGCGTGCCCGAACAACACCGCCCCCCACGACTGGACGAAGTCCACGTATCGGCGGCCGTCGGCGTCCTCGATCCACCCGCCGTCGCCGCGGGCGACGAAGATCGGATCTCCGCCCACGGCGCCGAACGCGCGCACGGGAGAGTTCACGCCGCCGGGGATCACCGCTCGGGCCCGCTCGAACAGCTCATCGGACCGCGCCACCCGGCTATCCTCCGGCCAATCGAGTGGAGGAGGTCGGCATGCGGCTCAGGTTCCCGAGCGGGCGGCTGGAGGACCGGCACCCGGCGAACATCCGCCACTTCGGCGATCGGCGCACGGTCGGCGAGCGGCTGGCCGATGCTGTCGCGGGCCGCGTCGGGTCGTGGCCGTTCATCATCGTGCAGTCGCTGCTCCTGGTGGCATGGATCGTGGCCAACGGCTTCCTCATCCGCGATTGGATCGGAGGGAGGCCCTTCGACCCCTACCCTTTCATTCTCCTGAACCTGGTGCTGTCGTTCCAGGCCGCGTATACGGGGCCGGTGGTCATGATGAGCCAGAACCGGCAAGCGGCGAAGGACCGGGACGAGGCCGAGCACGACTACGAGGTGAACCGGGAGGCGCTGGACCGCTTGACGCGGCTGGAGGATCGATTGTCGCGACTGGAGGAGCTGCTCGCACGGCGGCCGGGCAGTTCTTAGCCTCTCCGCATCTGCCGGCGCTTCCTTCTGGCCCGCATCATCTGTCGAACGTGCTTCGGCGTGCGCATCGTCGGGGAACTCGTCGGAACGATGCTGATCGAGCCGTCGGTCTCCAGGACCGCCAGCTTCACAGCGGCGACGGACTCCAAACCGTGTTCCCGGACGACCATCTCGATCTCCCGGCGGTCGAGCCCCTCTCTCCGCAGCTGGGGTTCGATGAAGTCCCCGTCCTCGACCAGTACCGTGGGGGTGCCCTCGATCAGCCGGCCCCATACACCGCCCCGTATCCGAAGGAGCGCCACCCCGCGGTTCGCGCCCAGCAGCACCACAGCGGCGAGGATCCCTCCCTGGAGCGAGAAGTCGGGCCCCACCATCGCATTCTGGACAGCGTTCCCCACGAGCAGCACGACCACCAGGTCGAAGATGGTCATCTGCCCGAGTTCCCGCTTGCCCATGAGACGAAGGGCGACGAACAGGGCGACGTAGACGAGGGCGCTCCGAATGACGATCTGCCACAGTGGCGTACCGAGCTCGAACATGACCTCTTCCTCCCCGTGGACGGTCGACGAGGTGAGCATGGCATGAGCGCCGTGGAAGGGGCGCTCAGGCCAGCCAGTCCGCCGCTTCCTTGGCGTGGTAGGTGAGGATCAGGTCGGCGCCCGCCCGGCGGATCGCGGTGAGCACCTCCAGCGTGGCGGCCCGGCCATCGATCCACCCCCGCTCCGCGGCGGCCTTCACCATGGCGAACTCCCCCGACACGTTGTAGGCGGCCATGGGGAACCCGGTCTCCGCCTTGGCCCGGCCGATGACGTCGAGGTATGGCAACGCCGGCTTGACCATCACGATGTCGGCGCCCTCGGCGATGTCCTGCCGGATCTCCCGGAGGGCTTCTTCCGCGTTGGCCGGATCCATCTGGTGCGACCGGCGGTCGCCGAACCGGGGCGCTCCCTCCGCCGCCTCACGGAACGGCCCGTAGAAGGCCGAGGCGAACTTGGCCGCGTACGACAGGATGCCGGTATCCGCGAACCCGGCCTCGTCCAGAGCTCCTCGGATCGCTCCCACTTGGCCGTCCATCATGCCCGATGGAGCAACGAGGTCGGCGCCTGCGGCCGCCTGCGAGACGGCGATACCCCGGTAGATCTGGACGGTGACGTCATTGTCCGGCGCGTCCGAGCCGCCGGTGAACACGCCGCAGTGCCCGTGGTCCGTGTATTCGCACAGGCAGAGGTCGGCGATGAGCACGGCGGCATCCCCGACCTCCTCCCGCAGAGCGCGCACCGCCTGTTGCGCGATGCCCTCGTCCTTCCACGACTCGCTCCCCTCAGGGTCCTTCCGAGCCGGGATCCCGAACACCACCAGCGCGAGGACCCCCTTCTCCACGATCTCCCGGGCTTCCTTCCGAAGGGACTCCAACGTGTGCTGGGAGTGGCCGGGCATGGACGCGATGGGCAGCGGCTCGTCGATACCTTGCTTGACGAACAGCGGCGCGACGAGGTGCCTGGGGGTAAGGTCAATTTCCCGGACCAGCGAGCGAAGGATCTCGGTCCGCCGAAGCCGCCGCGGACGGTGCTCGGGGAAGCTCACGGGTGCGATCGTATCGCGGCTGGCCCCTTCAGCTCACTGCGCCCCGACGAACACCGAATAAGCAGCCCCGATCACAGACTCGTCGGGAAGAACATCACCACGATCCGCAGGTTCTCGTAGCTCGCCGTGGAGAGGG
>WUUC01056195.1_pt1 | contig 10493 bp, 13 predicted proteins | sample 6278441 | NCBI WGS metagenome assembly WUUC01 (sample SAMN13675441, study PRJNA597444) | soil metagenome | isolation source: soil | place: USA: Washington | collected 2017-10 | reverse complement strand
TTGCCTTCATCGCCGACAGCGTGGTGGCCGAGGACATCGCAAAGGATTCGGAATACAAAGGAACGCGAGTCCTGATGGATGCGCGCATGGACAACGTGCGTCTGAAAATCCAGATCGACTTCGGCGTCGGTGACGTCATGGTGCCCGGCCCGCGAATGATCGAGTACCCGGTTTTCCTGGGCGGCGACACTATCCATCTGCTCGCCTATCCAATCGAGTCCTCAATCGCGGAGAAACTCCAGGCCATGGTCGCGCTTGGCAACGCCAACAGCCGGATGAAGGACTTTTATGACGTCTGGATCTGCTCGAAGCATCTCGACCTAGATGCGGACACACTTCTCAAGGCAATCGACGCGACATTCAAGATCGGGAGACGCCCGTTCCGGACGACGAAGTCGAGGCGCTCACCACTCCTTTCGTGGAGGGACATCGAGTCCAATGGAACGCCTTCGTCAGAAAGATCGGCGAGACCGAACTCGTCGATGCATTTGGCAGGATCGTCAACGATGTCAAAGTCTTTGCGATGCCGGCGCTGCAGTCGCTTGCCAGCGGCGAGAGGCTTAAGAAGCAGTGGAAGGCGGGGCAGGGGTGGGTGTCTTGAAAGAACAACTGCACATGGAGCTGGCGGCTGCCGTTGATCGGCACCTTGGGCCGTTGGCGAGGCTCGGGGGCGAGGTGCTCATGACAGGCATCGACTCGCTACGCGAAGCCCCGTTCTATGTAATGGGCCTCAATCCCGGAATCGGTTCGAAATACGCGGTTCGAGATCATGCCGCGAACTGGAATGTAAAGGATTTCAGCGCCTATCTACATCAGTGCTGGCAGGACGACTGTTGGAAGGTTGATCCCTTTGGTCGTCAGCAAAAGCTCACCAGCTGTAATCACGAGCCCGGCTTAAAACGACATCAGAAGGCTGTGGTGCGCCTAATGAGTATGATTTGCGCGGAATCTCCGACGAAGGTCATAGCCACCAATGCGGTCTTTATTGCCTCGAAGAGCGCGGCTTCCTTTTACGCCGAACATGGAAAATCGTGGAACGAGGCTTGGAGTGCATGTTGGCCCGTGCACGAATGGCTGCTATCGATCGTGCGGCCAAAGGTCATCCTATGTCTGGGATTTGGGGAGCAATTGAGCTCGTTTCGCTTCCTGGCGACTGCGACGAACTGCGCGAAGCTGTGCCGGGAGCCTGAGGCGGGCTTCAAGTGGTTCGACGCCGTAGTTGACGGGACGTCCGGCACGATCACTCCACGAGTGATTGGAGTTTCGCATCCAAGCTATGGGGTGCGCGTGAAGGATGCCAAACGATTGGCAGCAGTCGTGCAGGAACGGATCGATCGAGTCTGACGCTGCCGCCAATACGCGCCTGCAGTGTGACGGGGAGGGGCTGAGCTATCCTTCACAGCACTTGCTGCCGGCAATCGCAATAGACAATGCCAAATCCCAAGCGGCTAAGCTTCCTTCGTCGGCTGGCTTCTCAAGTTCATGGATCACGCTGTCCGCCGCTTGATAGCGCGCGTGATCCAAAATGCCGTCGCGATCTCGGTCTACCATCGTGACATGCAACTCACGAGTCTTTCCCGCCGCGACTTCCGCCGCCGAGCCGACCGCAATGTCGTGCTCGATAGTTAGCTCATTCGAATCACTAAAGTAGACGAGAACGCGCTTTTGGCTGCCATCGATGGCCTCATACCGGAGATCCATGCGCTTGCGCGTCTGCATGCTCGACATGAACAGTGGCATCCATCTAGCCAAGTAGGCGGCTTTGGCGTTTTGCCTGTCAGCAGACGATGACGAGTCGCTTGATTGAGCGGCTGCACCCATTTCCAACAGCGGCAGGCGCGGATGGTCTTCCGCCATCGTGGCGTCGGATTTGGGCCGAATGATCAAATTCCATGGGAACGCCGACGTGCCTTCCAGATAAATTTGGATCGCTCCGGCAACCAAGACAATGACCACGAAGAAAATCGTGGTTCGACGTACCTTATTTGTCGGTGGCATTGCCGCCTACAAGTTGTTCTGGGCGCCGCGTGCGCTTCTGATTGAGCGCAGTGCCCTACTCACGATGGGTGTCTTTCGAAGGCTCAATAGGGGGCGGGGGCTCCAGTCGGTGCCAGGCATCCCGATACTCCTTTGCTTCGTATTCTCGCGGCTGAAGCCAATGACTGATACGGCCATCCTTCTCGCCACGATGAGCGAGCGAGCGGACCTCCGACGGTGTGAGCACAAAGCACTCTGGCGATGACGCAATCTTGCTACAAACAATAAAGAAATCGCCAAGCAGCTTGTCGAGCGTAGGCCCCAACGGCACTGGCGCACGCTTTGACAGGGCCTTCAATTGAATCGTGCAGGTTCGCGTCGCATCTTGGCTATATGCCACCACATCGATTCCGCGGGCGTTTCGCGCCGTCGGCATCACGTTCCATCCCAATAGCGACAGTCTGTAGCAAACAAAGTACAAGCCCACATTGCCGACGACCTGGGGGTTTAGCTTCAGCGGTGTGGAAGCAAGAATCTGTACTTCGGTCATCGAGCCACCCGATTTAGGACCCGTTCAAGGCCGTCCCAGGTGGTTACGACTGGTGAACGGGATCGAGGATCGGCGAGACCGGCGTCTTCGAGCGTGCAGTCCATTTTTGCGAAATTGCAGGGGGCGCAGGTCACGACGAGGTTACCTATTTCGTTCTGGCCACCGGCCGAATGGGGGATCAAGTGATCGTACTGAGCCCACATGGCTTGAAAGGCCGCATGTTGCTCCAAATTCTTTCGGCCCCAGATCTGCAGCTTCGGGTAGTTCGACCGGAAGTACTCGCGAACCTGCCTGCGTATCACCGGTATGCCGCAGTACCTACACGAATAGCCGTCTCGTCCGTGAAGTTGCGCTTGCAAGAATGCAGAAGGCATGCGCTCTTTCGCTCTTACTGTTGCGGCACCAGCCTTCGTCCTCCTCGGCGCATGTGGGCTCTTCGCGCCCCAAAGCGACTCCGTCCACGCTCTAACCGCCGGCATGTTTGCTTGATCGAGAAGATTCGCGGCAGTCCCGAAGTCACCGGCAACATGAGCGGTGGCCGCCGAATCGAGCAACCGCCTTGCGTCGTCGATTTCAGGTATCGGCGTTCGCAGGCAGGTACGCAGCGTGGTCATGGAGATTAACGATTGATCCTGTCATTGTGCCGCCGAACAATCCAGCGGAGTTCCGCTGGTACGCCGACTTGGCTCTGTCACTGTATCTTCCATGCGCGTCTGCTCCAGCGAATTGTTAGGCGTCACTCGCGCTCTCGCTCCAGATATCGCTGTATCACTGCATCTTCCTCTTCCGCTGTAGGAAGATATTTCTCAACGCTGAGGCCCTCCACAAAGTCGCAGGCGCACCTTACAAAGCCCGGAGAGCGACCCAGATCGCGTAAGCCTCGGAGCATATTCTTCTTCTGATCAAGGTTGCAGCAACCCTCGAAGTGCCCAATCTTTGACAACTTGATACGGCTCCTTCATCCATGAAGCGTCGCGAGAGATGTAGGATCGCCCGTCCGCCCGCAGCGCGTGACGTTCCAGAATTGGAAATACCTTACGCTCCTCACCAATTGCGATCTTGCTAATCACATACGCGAAGCGAGATATTTGGGTATTTCTCACAGAGCGACCGTCGAGGAACGATTGATGATTGTCGGGCGGTGCCGTCCTCTCCCAACGAAGCATGAGCGAGAGGTATAGGAACTCGACGGGCTCTTGTAGGCGCATCTCCGCGACGCCTAACGGTTGAGTTGAGCGGCGCGCACGCCGACGTATGAGCTTGGCGCTTTATCCCTCACGCGTCCTCTCCAACGATTTGTTAGATGGCCTTGCATACTTCGCACACTCCTTTTCGACCGAGAAGCCACACTCGGCGGTACTTCCTCCGGAGCCGGGAGCTAAACGAACGGATTCTGAGGCGTATGTGACTATCGGGGGTGACAATTCGACCGGCGACATAGCACAGCAGCTCGACTGGATGATGAGTCGAATACGACGTAGTGAGCTTTTTACGTATTGCATCGCTAGTGGGATCGCCCACCCGGAGATAACCGTCATAAAGCGAGGCAGCGGCTGCCGCCATGACAGGCGAGCACAACTCGACTAGTTCGAAAGCCACCGGCCCTTCTTCTCTGTGAACGCAATAGATATCCGGCTCAGGTGGCCTACGGTTCTCAATAGTTGCCAAGTCATAGTGCCCGATTGAGGAGGCGAATTTCTGAAACACCTCGCGCTCACGAGACTCTTTGGCCAAGTCGTTACGCATCATTGAGGGCCCTCTATCGTTTGAGCTGGGCGGCACGCACGCCGTGGCCTCAGCCTGGCACTTTATCTTCCACGCGTCCGCACCGGCGATTTGTTAGGCCGCCCGCACACCACGACTTGCCTCCTCGATCTTCTCGCGACGCCAGTATCGGAAGCGGAGCACAAGAAGGCCGGCACTGATAGTACCCAGACCAAGCCATTGGTTCCGCCCCCGAAATGGATTTGGAGTTTCGTCGGCAAAGTTGTACTTGTCGTAAAGCTGACTATGGTGTGCTTCGAGCTGAGCAATGGAAAGGTCTCGGTTGCACCAGTCCGTCGAATCGCGGCGCAAACAGTCCTCGCGGTCCCGCAGCGACGATTGAACAGCGGCCATGATTCTTTCGTTCCGCATTTGATCTGCGGTTTTGAGTGGCGTCTGCAGGGCCCGCATCTGGTCGAAATAGGCCCCCAACAGGGAGCCAACAAGTAGCGCGATGAGGACGAGCGTCATCGGCGAGGGACGGCGCGGCATAGGCGGCCTAACGGTTGAGTTGAGCGGCGCGCACGCCGGAATACGGGCTTGGCACTTTATCTCTCACGCGCCCGCTCGAACGAAGTGTTAGGCGTCACCGCGACTCTCTCCATCGTCGGCGCCAGCTGAGGGAGGCGAAACCGTGCCAACGGCGCTGACTTTCATTCGAACGTGCGACGCCAGAGCCCACAGTTCGTCCCTCAGATTGGGACCGGCATACGGTGCCGTTTCGGCCGGTAGTTCATCTATGTGCTGGGCGAGCATTTCCACGGTAATTTCATATTGCTTTCTAGCGCCACGATACACAGACCCCATCGCACGAATCACCGCCGCGCTAAAGTTCGGATGTGGTTGCGACGCGGAAAACTCATTCGCCTCAATTAGTACTTGCGCCACTTTGAGGTTCGCGCACTTCGCAGAGATAGATTGATCCACAAACGATAGTTCGTGATCGGCGTTATGCGCAAATTCGTTGCGTATAGATCTGATTTGATCCAGATCAAAGGCCACATCGGCGCTAATCCACGCCAAGGACTGCGCAACCCGTATTCGTGCGGAGAAGGACCCCAGGGGACGCGCGCTCGGAAGTAGCTCCTCCTGGTGAGATCGAAGTCGGCGAGCGAAAAGACTCTCTAGCTTTGAATCGAGCAGTGCTGCACCCAAAACTGCACACGCCCGATCTGACTCAGCGCGGAAGGTGCCACTAAAGGCATCGAGATTAAAAGGGGTGCTTGGTTTGCGAGCCATCGTGACGCCTAACGATGAGTAGGCCGCAGAAATGCGGTGATAGAACGGAGCGATGGCGCGGCAAAACACTGGAGGTTGGTCGAAACCATGTGTTTCGACTTCATCATGGGCCGCCAAGGCCGTCAATGCGCCTAAATCATGCCAATAATCGCGCCACGCTCTGCGCTACTTTCTGGCCGAGCGAGTACGACAGAACTCCTTCTACAGGTATATGGGCGTGCGCCAAGTGGTTGCCAAAAACTTTGCGCGAGCGTTGGCTATGGAGCGAGATGCGTTGGGCACACTACATGTGAGGTTTCGTACGAATTTTGCGCGAAAGGCAGGATAGGCTTTCAGCCGCTGCTGTCACACGATGCTCCTCATGGCATCGGAAGCATTCATTCAGTGTCGTGTGCCGCAGGCGACGAAGGCGGCGCTCCGAGCAGCCGCCGAACGGCAGCACCTCACGGAGTCCGCGCTGCTCAAGCGCATGCTCGAACTTGTTCTGCATACGTCGGGTGCGCCGGAGGCGGGCGAAGTCAGCGTCGCTGATCGCCCGTCGCGACAGGCGCGCCTTTACGTCCGGCTGACGGTGGGTGACCGCCAGCTGCTGCAGGCGCGTTCTGCTGCTCGCTGCCTGGCACCGGCGACCTATGCCTCCACCTTGCTGCGGGCTCATCTGCGCGCCCTGACGCCATTGCCAGAGGCAGAGTTGCGCGCTATCCGACAGTCGACCCACGAACTCGCCGCGATCGGCCGAAACCTCAACCAGATCGCGCTAGCAACGCATCGCGGCGGGTCGGGCGCCGGCGCAAGCCGGGAGGAGCTGCGGAATCTCCTCAAAGCCTGCGTGGCGCTGCACGATCACATTCGCTCATACATCCGCACCAATCTCTCGAGCTGGAGTTCCGGCGATGCCACGTCGCAGCTTTAGGGTCGCTAGGGACGGCGCGTTCCTGGACATCGTGAGCCATGGACGCGGAGTTCCCGCGCAAGGCCAACCGCTATTGCCCGCCCAGGTCGAGCAGATCGCCCGCACCGTCCGGCATACCCCGGAAGTGATGATCAAGATTTCCGGAGGCGGCCAGAGCGCCAGGGCGGTCGCCGCTCATTTCAAATATCTTAGCCGTCAGGAGTTCGAAATCGAGACCGACGACGGTGAGCGCCACAAGGGGAAGGATGCGGAAAAGCCGCTAATCGAAGATTGGGGGCTGGACCTCGATGCCGCGGAATCACGCTCCCTCTATCGCGGCACGCCGGGACGCAAGTCGGCGAAGCTGGTGCACAACATCGTGCTGTCGATGCCGGCGGGCACGCCGGCAGCGGGCGTGCTCGAAGCGACCCGTACGTTCTCCCGCGAGCAGTTCGCCTTGAAGCATCGGTACGCCCTGGTGCTGCACACCGACCAGCCCCATCCGCACGTCCATCTGGTGGTGAAGGCAATGAGTGAGCAGGGGAAGCGGATGAATATACGCAAGGAGACCTTGCGGGAGTGGCGGCGACAGTTCGCGAGCCACCTCCGAGCGCAAGGCATCGCCGCGAATGCAACGGAGCGAGTAATTCGGGGCGTCACGAAGCCACAGAAGCACGACGGCATCTATCGGGCTATGCACGCCGGCCGATCTACCCACATGCAGGAGCGCGTGAAAACGGTCGTGGCTACGCTGCGTGCCGGCAGCAGTCAAGTTGAGCCGGCCAAAGCCCAGATGCTGGATACCCGCCGAAGCGTGGTTCGCGGCTGGTTTGGTGTTCGAGAAACTCTTCGCGCTAATGGCAGGGAAGGGCTTGCGAACGAAGTCGAGCGCTTCATGAGGGGCATGCCATCGCCACTGACAGAACGCGATTGGATCGCGCAGGTTCTGCTGGAACACGTACGGCAGCCACTCCGAGAGACGCAACTTGCTATGACGCGATGACATTCGTTTTCGGTGGCAGTGCCTGGCCGCCGCGCGTACTTTCTAGCTTGAGAATTGCGAAGGACTTCACACTCTCTCGCGCCTATGTAGTGCCTTCCGGCTGAGTTCCCGGACCTAGACCGAGAGTCTCTCGCGGTACCATCTTCGAACCAAAGGACACGGAGCGAGTTCAATGTCGAAATGGCTAAACGGAAACATCAACGGGCGTGCGGGAGTTCAACGCGATTTATACGCGACGGAGCAAGACGCGATTGCCGCTCTCTCCGATGTGACAAAGCGATACGAAGCCAAAGGGCTGAGGGTCAAAAACGTTCTCTTTGGAGTGAAAGTAACCTGTGAAGTGTGGGACGCAGACGGCAACACAATCGCCGTGTACTGGCTCGACGATGAGCCAAACAGCCGTCAACCTGATGAGCGACTGGGTTCGCGTTCGCCAATCTAACGGCTCCGTTCGCATGCCCGCGATTCACATCAGAGCACGACACCCGACGATTGACACGGTTCTCGTGCACGTCGGGAAATGCCTGCGCTGCCGCCAGCCGCTAAGCGCCGGTTTCTCGCAGTGCGCATGCGGGAATCCTCCCCTGAGCGCGCGGAATGCGCTGACGGTGTTTCTGTCGCAGCGTCATGAATCTACGTTCCGTCGGTACGTTCGACAGTGGCGGGCGGATCGTTGGGAAATTGAAGACCTCAAATTCGGCGTGCGCAACCCTCGCGGCGTCCGGCTCTTCGCATCTTTGGCTCGATGCATCAAGTGCGGCGGGAAGGCGTTCTCTGCCGAGACACTGCAATGCTCATGTGGAGAATCCGCTCAAGTAGGTGTGCTGCTACCGCCTGGGATTCGATTCATGCTCCAGCAACTCGATACCCGCTACCCCTTCGCTGCCGCGCGGAACTCCGAAGCAATTGAGCCCCCGACGCAGACGCGGCGTCGACAACCGACGCGGGAACGAAAGAGAGCGCCTGAACTACGGACGATGTATGAGCTTCAGAACGGCAAGTGCTACTACTGCTCCAAGGCATTGGGACAGTTCGGGTCGCGCGGTGCATTCGTACGAGACCACCTTCAGCCGCATGGGTGGGGTGACCGCGACGAAAGCGATTTTGAGGACTTCTCGAACCTCGCGCTGACATGCTGGTCCTGCAATGAGTCGAAGGGAATGCGGAGCGAGGGCACCTTCTGGAATCGCCTGAAACGGATTCACGGCGAGAAGTGGGTGCTCAAGAGGCAAGCTGCGATGTCGGCAGCGAGGATGTGGCGAAAGCGACAGCCAGGCTCTGATCGGCTCCCATCCGTGCTAATCCGCCCCCTTTCAGCCCGATGACGCGTGGGAGCTCAGCTGCCTAACTTGTTTGTCTCGATGCCATGCCCCGGGCGATTTCTAGCCTGACATGCGCAGCGTTGGTCTCAATTTGACTCGTTCGGCGCCGGACGCCCGGAAATCCGGCAGTGGGCGGCCGTCGTGAACCGGAAGGCTTGCGTCGCGCGCTCCAATTCACGGAATTGCGCGATTAGGTAGCCGACAATTGGCGAATGTCGCTTTCGGCTCTCGTAAAGTTCGCGACGCCGGTGCGCGCTCGGATGGCTGCTGAATTGCCGCGGCCGCGCCTTCCGTTGAAGGCACAGCTCCTGGTGCCGGCGCGGGCGCGGAACCGCCCCCTGATAGGGACCGCATTCGACTATCTATTCCGGTTCAATCTGGCGCGTCGATTTCCGTTCGCTGTTTCCCGCCAATGGGTTGCGGAAAGTGCATTGCGGCTGGTGAGCCGGCTTGCCGATCAAGATTTGATAATGCTCGGCCACGACTATCCCGGCGACTACCGTCCTGCGGTGCGGATCAAGCGGCGCATGGCCGCAATAGTGGAAGAGGCGAAGGGACGTGTAGCATCATTCGTCGCTGGAGCGCGGCTATCCGACGCGCTCATCGTTAGCGCAATAAACCTTGCCCATTGCGACATCTACTACAGGGCGGGGAGACTTGATGAGAGATTTGGTAGACCGATGCGGGCTCAAGTGAGTGAATTGCGCAGCCTGATTCAAAACGTTGACTGGAAGCAAATCAGTGCGAGCCGTGTTTGCCTATTGAACCCGCATTTCGGCGATGGCTCGAGATTTGTAGGAGGTGCCGACGCGGACGCACTACTTGATGACTTGCTACTCGACGTGAAGACAACAGGCTCTCTAAAGATCAGGACAGAAGACTGGCGCCAGCTCTTAGCGTATGCGGCGTTGAACCTGCATTTCCCGATTGGTGGTGGCAAGAGACGACGCCGCATCCGACGAATCGGCTTCTACTTTTCCCGGCACGGATACCTCGTGAGTTGGCCACTTGCCGAAGTCGTCGACTCAGTGCGATTTGCCAAATTTGCGGAATGGTTGCGGGAATTTGCGGAAGGTCTTCACGTGCAACGCCTCGCCCGAAGGGCCCGTGCTAACAAGCGGCCGGTGCCCTGAGATAGACTGCTGCGCTTCGAGCACCGCGAGGGAACGATGGGCGTGCAATACGAAAGTACGAGTTTTGGAGATGTGCGCGCTGCCGCCATTCATGGGCGGCCCGGCGTCGGAGTTTCGGAACTTGCTTTCAGCCTCAATTGGGTGATCCAACCTAAGCGCAGTGAAGTCTTGAGCCTTTTCGGGACGTCGGCATGGATCTCCGTTCTTCCCGTTGGAGTGGAGCATCCGCTTTTTCTTGGGCATGCGAGTCCCGAAACCGCATGGTGTACGGAAACACGCGATCACGCGGGCGAAACCAATCTTCTATATCGGCTGACACTGCCGAGCCCTCAACTTCTCGCGATAGAGGAGTTACGTCATGGCCGAGAATTGGTATTCCACATCGATGTGCGTGGCAATAGCCTTGGACCGCGAGGTGTCCGTCCCTTCGACCAGAAGCTGATGCTTCGCGTCAACATTAGTGATTGGATACGCGTGCTGAAAGAAGCGAATGCCGCCGACGTGTTGCTCGTGGGCGTTCACCTGCCGACTGCGACACTCGAATCTCGATTCCGCGCCTCCATCGATCTCGTGCGAAAAGCGAACGAGCATTTGATCCTTGGCCACTATTCAG
>WUUC01212599.1_pt1 | contig 10494 bp, 9 predicted proteins | sample 6278441 | NCBI WGS metagenome assembly WUUC01 (sample SAMN13675441, study PRJNA597444) | soil metagenome | isolation source: soil | place: USA: Washington | collected 2017-10 | reverse complement strand
GAAGAACACCGGTCCGCCGATCAACACGGACAGGACCGCAGCGATGAAGCTCAGGTCGTGGAGCAGCTCACGCAGCGGGCCGGCCTCCACACCGAGGTGTAGCGCCGCAGAGAACGCCATGGCGTTGAGCGCGAGCGCGACGCAGATCCCAAGGCGCAGCAGCAGCCCATCATCGCCGGCGCGAGCGCTTACGTTCAGCGGTCCGACGCGATAGCCGACAGAAGCGATGGTCTCGACGTAGCGGCGCAGCTCGAACGTCGGTTCCACCCACAGCTCGAGCGAGCCGCGCGCGACATTGACCTCGATGCGCAGCGCGCCGGGCACGCGAGCGAACAGCTGCTCGATCACCCAGACGCATGCAGCACAGCGCGCACCTTGCAGCGAAAGCGCGATGCGCATCGGCGTGGTGCGCGCCGTCAAGTCGCGCTCGAGCTGCTCCACGAATACGCTGTCGAGCTCACCTCGGGCGCCCTCGCCGATGGGCTCGCCACTCGGTCCGCGTAAGTCGTAGTAGCGATCGAGGCCGGACGCGTGCAACACCCGATGGACGGCCTGGCAGCCGCGACAACAGAAGGCACCACTACCACTGCTGCCCAGGGCCTTACCGCAATGGGCGCAAGCGATCGCTGACGGCGGATGAAGGCTCGACGGCTCAGGCGGCAACAGAGTGGTCGTGGAAGCGGCGTTCATAGCTTCAATGGCAGGCGTGACTGACGGCCGGGGTCTGAGCGTCACCCGCGTGAAGAAGTGCGTAGACGGGACGCAGACCGATGTAGAGCGCGGCACACGCGAGCAGCACCGCGACGACACGCGGCGTGAGCTGACCGCCGATCCGTAGGACGCGTCCGAGCAGCGCACCGCCGCCCAGCACACCGAGCGCGGTGGTGACGGCGAAGCCGGCCATCAACGCTGCGCCTGCCGCTCGCTTCTGCGTCGAAGCCGCCAGCAACAACGCGGCGCCGAGCGCGGCGCACGGCAAGAACGCGGTCAGCGCGCCGATCACCGAAGGATCGCGTGGCGCGACGCGCGCGAGCCATGCGAACAGCGTGCTGCGCGTGGGCGCGTTGACCTTGCGAAGCTGCGTAAGGGCCGGGCGGCCGGTGCGGAGCAGACGACGCGCCAGCACGAGCAGCGCAACCACGGTCATCGCCGGTACGGCGTAGCCGAGCCAAGGCGCAAGGCTAGACAGTTGCGCGACATGACCGACACCGCCCGCGACCGCACCCGCGGCCGCGTAACCGATCGTGCGCCCCAGCTGATAGCGAAGGAGCCCCGCGCGCTGCGGTCGCCGTGAGCAGGCAGAAGCGGCGAGCGGTCCACACATCGCGGCGCAGTGAACGCTACTGGCGAGGCCGGTTGCAGCGCCGAGCAGAATAGGCTGAATCAGCATGGCTCGATGGCGTGCTTTGCACTGCACATGCCAAGCGACGACGCGCAAGGTCCGCAGCGGCCGCACGCCTTCGTGCAGCATTCGCGTCGCTGCCTGTTGTGCGCGAGTTTCGCGCGACGCTTGGCCGCAGGCGTTGCGTCGGCTGCCGCAAGCCTTGCGCGAACGCGCGCGGAGCATGCGAAGCGCGGTCAACGAAAAAAAAATGGGCGGCCCTCCGTTCGAGGGTCGCCCATCTCCTTAAGTCCGCGCTCGCGCTACGCGGCGGCCGAGCTCACCTTCTCATCGACGCTGCGCATGGCGAGCACGGGACAAGGCGCGATCCGCAGCACGCGCTCCGCTACCGAGCCCATCATGAAGCGAGAGAAGCCACGGCGGCCGTGTGTGCCCATCACGATGAGATCATAGCCACTCGCCTTTGCGAGGTCCGTGATCTCGCCCGGCGGAAAGCCGCTGCGCTGCGTTGTATCGACGTCCTTGGCGCCCTTGGCCAGCGCGCGCTGTTTTCTCTTCTCGAGCTCCTTTTCGATGTCTTCGATCGCGTCCGCGAGCTGAAGGCCCCCGTAGACTCCGCTCGCTTCCGGGAACGCATAAACCACCGGCTCGAATGCGTGCATGATCGTGATCGACGCGCCGTAGCGGCCGGCGAGATCGATCGCGGTGTCGAGCGCTTCGTCGGCGTGAACCGAGAAGTCGGTCGGGACTAGAATCTTGGTGTAGGGCTTCATCGCGATCTCCTTGAGCTCGTTTGCACACTGGTACGGAGCACGGCGCGTGCCAGGAGAATGGGAAGTCACAAAAGCATCGGGGTCGTGCTCGCCACACGCGCGTGTGCTCTCTCGGCTTTGGCGCAGCACCGAGGGAGCTGGCCGAGCAAGAGAACCAGTGCGTGCTGTGCCTTGGCGACGAAGTCTTCTGCGCTCGGCACGACGTGATATCCGGGATGATCGCGCCATAGCTCGGCGATCCGCGCGTCGATGCTCGCGGCTTCCGTCACGCCTTCTATGCGAACGGGATTGCCGTGGGTCGTGTAGCCATCATCCTGCGGCGTGCGGAGATGAATTACCGTGGAGTACCCGGCCAGCTCGGCCTCGTGCGTGGTGCGGACGGCGCTCCACAACGTGTCGGGTCCCGGCCAGTACGCACCGCCATCCACCGTGCCGCGATCGCACAACAGCACGTTGAGCCCGGGCCTCGCCGCGGTCGCGATCTCGAGCTCGCGCTGCACGCTATAGATTGCGCGCTGTGCGGCCTTGAGCGGAGCGGCTTCACGGCTGCGCGGAAAGCCGCCTCTGAAGAGGATGCTCGCCGCTTCCGGGAGCACGGCTACGTGCTCACAAATGTGCAGACGAGCAAGCTCCAAGACTGCCGTCTTACCCGCGCCGGGACCGCCGGTGAGCACGATGCGCTTGCATGTGGCGGCGGTGGGCGTGTTCGCGCCGCTCGAGCTCACGAAGCGTCCGACGGTTCTTTGCTCCCGCCAGAGCTTGGCCCGTACTGATGCAACCGATACTGGATGGTACGCGTGGAGACGCCGAGCATCTCCGCAGCGCGCGAAGTCGAGCCACCGGTATGCTCGAGCGTTCGCAGGATGGCGTAGCGCTCGAGCTCGGCCAGCGAGGCGCCCGGAATGTGGGGCATGCCATCGCTGCGTTGCCCTGTCGCTTCGGCCACCTGTGCCGGCAGGTCGCCCGCAGCGATCTCGGTCGTGCGACAGATCACGACCGCGCGCTCCACTGCGTTCTCGAGCTCACGCACGTTGCCGGGCCACCCATACGCCGTCATCGCACGCAGAGCGTCCTCGCCGAAGCGCTCGATGTTCTTGCCATTCTCTTCGGAGTACTTGTGCAGGAAGCGCATCGCCAAGAGCGGGACGTCCGAAGGCCGCGCGCGCAGCGGCGGCATCTCGAGCGACACCACGTTCAAGCGATAGAACAGGTCCTCGCGGAACTTACCTTCCTTGACCATGCGCGGAAGGTCGCGATTGGTCGCGGCGACGATCCGCACGTCGACCTTGATCGTTTGGTTGCCGCCGACGCGCTCGAGCTCGCGCTCCTGCAGGAAACGCAGCAACTTCACCTGAATCGCGGGCGAGATCTCACCGATCTCGTCCAAGAACAATGTCCCGCCGTCAGCCTGCTGGAGCCGGCCGTCACGCCGCGTCACCGCGCCGGTGAACGAGCCTTTCTCGTGACCGAACAGCTCACTCTCGAGCAGGCTCTCCGCCAAGGCCGCGCAGTGCAGCTTCACGAACGGCCCCGACGCTCGGTTCGAGTGCTGATGAATCGCGGCGGCGATCAGCTCCTTGCCGGTGCCGCTCTCGCCCGTGATCAACACCGATGCGCGCGAGGGTGCCACCTGCAAGAGCATCTCGAAGATCCGCAACATCGGCGGGCTGGATCCGACGATGCTGTCGATGCGGTCGCGCTCGGAGATGCGCCCCCGAAGCTGCGTCGCCTCACGGCGCAACGCCTTTCGCTCGAGCGCGCGCTCGAGCACGATGCCGAGCTCGTCGATGTTGAGCGGCTTGGTGAGGTAGTCCGCGGCGCCGCTGCGCATCGCGGTGACGGCGGTATCGACAGCGCCGAACGCCGTCATCACGACCACGGTCGCTTCGGGATCGAGCTCGCGCGCCTTGCGCATCAGCTCGATGCCGTCCATGCCAGGCATCTTGAGATCGGTGAGCAGCAAGTCGGGCGCAAAGTCCTCGAGCTTGGGCAGCGCCTTGAACCCGTCGGCGGCGGTCTCGACCGCATAGCCCTCCTCGCGCAGCAGCTCGGCCAGTGCCGTGCGTGCGTTCGGCTCGTCGTCCACGATCAGGATGCGGCCACGCGCGCCGGACGGGCGAACGCTGGCCTTGGATGTGTCGGCAGGAGGCGGCGTGCTGGTCATGTCTTCGTTTCGCGCAATGTTTGCGTTTGGTTCCATGAGCGCGCAATCCATTCGGGATCTAGAAATGCTCACCGCGCGTCGCGGCTTTCATTGCGCCCTTCAGCATAGGCCGTGCCAGCGCTAGCGCGGTATGGAGCGGACGATCGGCAAGGTGATCCGGAACACCGTCTCCCCGGGCTGGCTCTCGGCGCTGATGCTGCCTCCGTGGTCCATCACGATGCGGTGCGCGATCGCCAGACCGAGCCCTGTGCCTTGCTCCTTCGTCGTGAAGAACGGCTCGAAGATCGGCGCGTCCGCGGCGAATCCGGGTCCGGTGTCGCGGACGATCAGCACGGCTGCGTCGCCGAGCAACCCGATGTTGACGCTCACGGCGCCGCCCGGTCCGGCCGCCTCCACCGCGTTGCGCATCAGGTTTAAGACGACCTGCTTCATGCGTTCGACGTCGACCTCCAGCAACACGGCCGGGCCTGGCTGCAACACGAGCGAAATGCTCTTCGCGCTGGCCTCCGGCTCGGCGAGCGCGATCAGGTCAGCCGCCACGTGCCGCAGGTCGACGAGCGATAGGCGCAACGGTTGCGGGCGCGCGAACTGGAGAAAGTCGTCGACCATGTTCGCGAGGCGCTGCATCTCGCTCTCGGCGACCTCGACGGCGGCGTCGATCGGATCGCTGTGCGAGGATTTACCGCGGGCGAGCTTGCGTCGCGCAACGCTGAGCTGAAGCAACGCGGCGTTGAGCGGGTTGCGAATTTCGTGCGCCAAGCCTGCCGCCATCGTGCCGAGCGCGGCCAGCCGCTCGGCGCGGCGCGTACGAACGCCGAGCTCGTGCTCGTTGCTGACGTCGATGCCGATGGCGCAAAGCACCGGCTCGCGACCGTCGTGGAGCGTCGTGAAGTGCCAGCGTACGCGGCGTCGGGCGCTGCTCGCCAGCGCGCCGGCCTGAACCGGCCCTTCATAGGTGGCGCTCCGCCCGCGCATCACCTCCGCCAAAAGTGCGCGGACCCGTGCTCGATCGGCGTCGGGTACGAACAAGTCGAGCCAGTGCTGGCCGGCGGCGTTTCGCTTGCTGACGCCGGTGAGCCGCGCGGCGGTCGCGTTGAACAACAGCACGCGGCCTTCGCGGTCGCTGGTCGTGATCAGCGCCTCCGCCTTTTCCACGATCTCGTCGTAGCGCGCTTCACTCAGCTCGAGCTTGTGCTCCACGTCTGCGCGGCGCTCGCGCTCCGAATCCTGCACGCTGCGGAGCGAGCTCTCCGTATACGTCTCGAGCATGATCGCCAGCTCGATATCGAGGATCTTGTGCAGGGCCATCACGGGTGGCGCGCGACCGCTATCCTCGAACGAGATCTGCTCTGCGATCGTCACCAGCTCGGAACGGATGAGGTTCATCGCGGCGAACATGTAGCGCTGCGGCAAGCCAATCCGGACGTGCATGCGGCCGATACGGCTGCGGCGTTCGAAGTAGGCGTCGTCCCAAGGACCGACCAGCAGCGTAGCCAGCCACATTTGCAGGGTGCCTTTGAGACGCTGGACCTGCTCGGGCCCGCTGAACACGTTGTGCGCGTTCTCGTGCTCGCGTAGACGCGCATAGAAATGTTCGGCGATCGCAGGGAAGCTCGGCGCAGCGAGCGGCGCGAATGCCCGCAGAGCCGCCTCGTCCTCGGTCGAGAACCGGACATAGCGTTTGAGCTCTTGCAGCGCGTTGAGTTCGTTCACGCCAGCTCCTTCACAGCTCGAGCTTATCTCCGCTCGCAGGGACATGAACATTCGGAAAGCCGCGCTCGACGAGCTTACGCTTTAAGACCTCCTGGGCGTCTGGCTCGCCGTGGACCAGCACGATGCTACGCAGCGGGCTCTTGTCAGCGACCTTGTCGGCGAAGCCTAGAAGGTCGCCCTGGTCGCCGTGCGCGCTAAAGCCATTCATCACTACGACCTCGGCCGCCAACCGGCGATCGACTCCCAAGATGCGCAGCGTAGGCCTGCGCTCGACGATGCGGCGCCCCAGGGTGTGCTGCGCTTGGAAACCGACGATCACGATCGTGTTCTCCGGACCGTCGGCCACCGCCTTCAAGTGATGCAAGACGCGACCCGCTTCGCACATACCGCTCGCGGAGATGATTACGCATGGCTCTCGGCTGTTGTCGATCGCAATGGACTCTTCGCGGTCCGAGACGTAGCGCAAGCCCTCGAGATCGAACGGCGACTGCCCGCTCTGCAAGAGCTCGCGCGCCTCGGCGTCGTAGCACTCGGGGTGCATCCGAAACACCTGAGTGATGTTCGTCGTCAGCGGCGAGTCGACGTACACGGGAAGCACGGGGATACGGCCCGCGCTGCGCAGCTTCTTGAGCGAGAACACCACTTGTTGAGCTCGCTCGAGCGCAAACGAGGGAATCACCACCTTGCCGCCGCGCTGGACCGTGCGGTTGATCACCTCGCACAGCTGGTCGTCCAGCACTTCGATCGGCGGATGCGTGCGGTCGCCGTAGGTGCTCTCCATGATCAACGCATGCGCACCAGACGGCAGCTCCGGGTCTCGAAGTAAGGGCAACCCGGGCCGACCGATGTCGCCGCTGAACACGATTCGCTTCTGCTCGCCCTCGTCCAGCACGTCGAGCACCACGATCGCGCTGCCGAGCACGTGGCCCGCGTCGAGCAGCGTCAACCAGACGCCTTTTGCGATGCGGTGGCGGCGGCGATACGGAACGCTGATCATCTGCTGCAGCAGCCGTTCGACGTCCTCGGAACCATAGAGCGGCTCCACCGGCTCGCCGGTCGCGTGGCCCCGCTCGAGCGCACGATTGAAATAGCGGGCGTCCGACTGCTGAATCATCGCCGCGTCCTCGAGCATGACCGCGCACAAGTCGCGCGTCGCAGGTGTCGTGTAGACCGACCCGCCGTAGCCCTGCTTGCACAGCAACGGCAGCGCGCCTGAATGGTCGATATGTGCATGCGAGAGCACGACGGCATCGATGCCGTGCACGCTAAAGCCCAGGTCCAAGTTGCGCTGGCGAAACTCCGCCCGGCGGCCCTGAAACAAGCCGCAGTCGAGCAGGACGGTCGCATGCTCGGTGCGGATGACGTGACGCGATCCGGTGACGGTCTGCGCCGCCCCGATGCACTGGACTGAGATGCTCATGCGAGGCTCACGGGGCCTTCGAGCAGGCCGCGAAGGAATGCTTGAGATACGTGGGCTTGGGGCATGCGCGGCCTCTTTCTGGAGTCGGGCCTGTGCAGAGGCCGTGCCATGCCGCTGCCTGCGGTTTGGCGCCGCGTTTCACGCAAATCCTGCGTCGCCGGCTAGATCAGCGAAGGAACTGCGGAACGCTTGAACGCAAACGCTGCGTTTCGGCGCTGGCACGGCTCTTTCATTGCGTGCCGGCATGACCATCCTGTGCGGAACCGACTTCTCACCCGAAGCCACCAGCGCTTTGCGCATCGCAGCGGACTTGGCGGCGCGCATGAACCTTCCGTTGCACCTCGCGCACGCGGTCGCGCTCACGGACGACGACTTAGTGGACAAGGTGACACGCGCAGAGATCGCGCGCGGCCACCGCGAGCGACTCGAAGCTCAAGCCGATCAACTGCGCAAGCCGGGGATGCAGATTTACTATCACGTGAACGAAGGCGCTCCGGACGAGGTGCTACTGCATCTGGCGGGCGAGGTGTCGGCGACCCTGATCATCATCGGTGCGCTCGGCAAGCGAAAGCGATCGCAATGGCAACTCGGAAGCCATGCCGATCGCGTCGCACAGCGTTCGCAAGTGCCAGTGCTCATCATCCGCAATCCGGATGCGATCGGCGCGTGGGCGCGCGATGAGCGCCCGTTGCGTATCCTGCTCGGAGCGGATCTCACGGCCAGCACGGAGATCGCGATGGGTTGGATCAATGGCTTGGCGCGCTTCGGCCGTTGCGATGTCGTCGCCGCGCACTGCTATTGGCCACCCCAAGAGTACGAGCGGCTTGGCCTGGGCGGTGTTCGCAACTTCATCGAGCCTGTGCCGCAGGTGACCGAGACGCTCGACCGCGAGCTCAAGGAGCACCTGACGCGCTTCGCCAAGTGCAATCTCACCCGCATTCGCATCGAGCCGCATCTCGGCCGGATCGGCGACCGTTTGACGGCGATCGCCGCCGAAGAGAAGGCCGACATGATCGTCGTGGGCTCTCATGAACGCGGCGCGATGCGGCTCTGGGAGGGCTCCGTCTCGCGCGTCGTGCTCCAACACTCCGATGTCTCGGTCGTATGCGTGCCCGCCCCGCTGCAGGCGAAGCTGACGGACCTCCCGCACGTGCGCTCCGTGCTGGTGGCGACCGACTTCTCGCCGACTGGCAATGCCGCGGTCAACCTGGCCTACGCGACGGCCGAGGAGGGCGCGGTGATTCACCTCGTGCACGTCATGCCCGATCCGCAAGAAGGCACGATCAAACCCCGCGACATCTTCCCCTCGCAACGCTCCCTCTGCGACAAATACGCGGCGATTTGTGAGCAGCTGATGCACCTCGCGCCGGCCGCTGCGATTGGCCGCCGACAACGCACCGAGGTGCACGTGCTCGAGTCGCGTCATCCCGCCGACGCGATCGCGCAGGCCGCGGAGCGTATCGGCATCGACATGATCTGCATCGGCACCCATGGCCGCGCCGGCGTCACCAAGGCGCTCCTAGGCTCGGTCGCACAGGACGTGCTGGCACGGACGCATCGACCCGTGCTGCTCGCGCGCAAGCCGGCGCTCTAAGGCTCATCGTGCAACTCTTCTTTCGGTCGCCGGCGCTCGCGCTCCTGCTCGCTATCGCCGGCTGCTCGGGGGCGAGCCTGCGCAACGGCATCTACTGCGACGACCAGGCGCGCTACCGCGTGGGTACCCTACCCAGCCGTTTCGAGCGGATCGCCGTCGATGACAACGACTTGGCATTCCACCACCGCGGCGGCGGCACGATCAGCGTCAACGCGACGTGCACGAGCTATGAAGACGTTCCGCTGCCGGCGCTCGTGAACCATTTGCTGTTCGAGACGACCGAGCGGCGCTTCCTCGTGGAAGAGACCGTCACGCTCGATGGTCGCGCGGCTCGCCACGTGTTGGTTCGAGCGGAGCTCGATGGCGTACCGATCGAGCTCGAGCTCTACGTCATGAAGAAGGACGGCTGCGTGATCGATCTAGCGCACGTGCGCACCATCGACGCATCGGTCGAGTCTCGCGATCTCTTTCGAGACTTCGTGGCGCGCTTCGCCCTGCTCGAGGTGCATCGCGATGCTTAGCCGCCTCATCGCCGGGCTGGAGGGCCTGGGCGAAGTCTCGTCGCTGTGCGGTCAAACGGTGGCGCGAGCGCTACGCCGTCCGTTCGGCATGCGCGAGATCATCGAGCAGCTCGAGGCCATCGGCCTGCGCTCGATGTCGATCGTGCTGCTGACCGCGATCTTCTCCTCCATGGTGATGACCGTGCAGTTCTCTCTTCAACTCGCCCGATTCGGCGCCAAGGAGTGGGTCGGCAACGTGGTCGGCGTTTCGCTCGCTCGCGAGCTCGGTCCGGTGATGACCGCGTTGCTCGTCGGCGGGCGGGTAGGCGCAGGCATCGCCGCCGAGCTCGGCTCGATGGCCGTCACCGAGCAGATCGACGCAGTGCGCGCGCTCGGTGCGGATCCGATCAAGCGCTTGGTCGTACCGCGCGTGATCGCGACGACGTTCATCCTGCCGCTGCTCTCGACGATCTCCGTGGTGGTCGGCGTGCTCGGTGGCGCGGTCATCGCTTCCGTCGACGTGGACCTGCCGCTCGAGCAGTTCGTGCACGCGGCGCTGCGCTCCGTCACGATGGGCGACTTCCTCTCCGGCCTGACCAAGACGGTGTTCTTCGGGCTGAACATCGCGCTGGTCGCTTGCCACCGTGGCTTGCGCGCGCGCGGCGGCACGGTCGGCGTCGGACGGGCGACCACCGAGACCGTGGTGATCTCGTCGGTGGTGACGCTGGTCTCCGACTTCTTCCTGACCCGCATGATCCTGGCGATCGGTTGGGAGTAGTCATGGCCGACGAAATAGCGATCCGTTTCGAGGGCGTGCACAAGGCGTTCGGATCCAACGTGATCTACGAGGGCCTCGATCTCACGATTCTTAAGGGCGAGGTGCTGACGATCCTGGGCGGCAGCGGCACGGGCAAGAGCGTGATGCTGAAGATGATGTTGGGCATCATCCCGTGGGACGCCGGTCGCGTCACCGTGCTCGGCACGGACA
>WUUC01131006.1_pt1 | contig 10494 bp, 6 predicted proteins | sample 6278441 | NCBI WGS metagenome assembly WUUC01 (sample SAMN13675441, study PRJNA597444) | soil metagenome | isolation source: soil | place: USA: Washington | collected 2017-10 | reverse complement strand
TGGTCGATGTCGACAATACGCTTCTCGACAACGACCACATCCAGGCCGACATCAAGGCCCATCTGGAGCGCGACTACGGTGCCGCCTGCCGCGATCGGTACTGGGCGATTCTCGAGGACCTCTTCGTCGAGCTGGGTTACCGGGATTATCTTGGCGCGCTGCAGCGCTACCGCGTCGAGCACCCGCAGGACATGCAGTTGTTGTCCATGTCATCATTCCTGGTCGACTATCCATTCGCCAATCGTCTGTATCCGCAATCGCTGGATGTGCTCGCACAACTGCGTAAATGGGGGCCGACCGTCCTTCTCACCGACGGCGATGTCGTCTTTCAGCCGCGCAAGGTTGAGCGTTCCGGCCTCTCCGAGGCAGTGAGTTCACACGTGCTGATCTACATCCACAAGGAGCTCGCGCTCGATGATGTCGAGGCCCGCTACCCGGCGCTGCACTACGTCCTGGTGGATGACAAGCCGCGAATCCTCGCCGCCGTCAAAGACGCCTGGGGCGACCGCGTGACGACCGTGTTTCCTCGACAGGGACAATACGCGCACGACGCGGAGGCCCTCGCCTCGTTCGCAGTACCGGACGTCACAGTAGATCGGATCGGCGACCTGCTCGGCTGTGATCTGAGTAGCCTTATTACCGTACGCCCTCGACTTGAAGCCATGCGGAGGTGAAGCGATGAAGGCGACACAAAAGCTCCATGAGCTTGGCCAAAGCGTCTGGCTCGACAATATCACCCGCGACCTCCTGACCAGCGGCACCCTGAAACGCTACATCGACGACCTGTCGCTGACGGGACTGACGTCGAACCCGACGATCTTCGATCAGGCCATCAAGAACAGCTCCAGTTACGATTCCGCAATCCGCAGCAAGCTCCAGGAAGGAAAGTCGGGCGAGAAACTGTTCTTCGGACTTGCAATCGAAGACCTGGCGCAGGCCGCCGACCTGTTCCGGCCGGTTTGGGACCGCACCAATGGCGTAGACGGGTGGGTGTCGCTCGAAGTATCGCCGCTTCTTGCTTACGATCCGGCGAGTACGACCTCGGCTGCCAGGGAACTGCATGACCGGGCGAATCGTCCCAACCTCTTCATCAAGATACCTGGAACGAAGGAAGGCTTGTCCGCCATCGAGGAGTCGATTTTCGCTGGCGTGCCCGTGAACGTGACCCTGTTGTTCAGCCGGGAGCACTACCTCGCCGCGGCCGACGCATATCTGCGGGGCATCGAGCGGCGCATTGCCGCCGGCCTTAATCCCAATGTCGGCTCCGTTGCATCGCTGTTCGTCAGCCGGTGGGATTCAGCCGTCGCGAGCAAGGTACCCGCGCCTTTGCACAACCGGCTCGGTATTGCGGTCGCAAAGCGAACCTACAAGGCATACTGCGAGTTGGTCGGCTCGGCGCGCTGCCGGCGCATTTACAACCAGGGAGGCCGGCCACAGCGTCTGTTATGGGCGAGCACGGGAACCAAGGATCCGGCTGCATCCGACGTCCTGTACATCAAGGCGCTCGCTGCCGCACTCACGGTTAACACCATGCCGGAAGCAACGGTGAAGGCCTTCGCCGATCACGGCGATGTTGGCGAGATGTTACCGGCCGATGGCGGCGACAGCGAAGAGGTACTGGCGCAGTTTGCAAAAGCTGGTGTCGACATCGACGCGCTGGCGGCAACATTGCAGGACGACGGCGCCAAGTCGTTCGACAAATCCTGGAATGAATTGATGGGTGTGATCTCCGCCAAGAGCGAAGTACTCGCGAAGGCAAGCTAGAACTGATCCCTGCAAAAGGCCGTGCAATGAACATCCTGGCCATCGACGTCGGCGGGACACACGTCAAAATCCTCGCCACCGGCGAGAAGGAAAAGCGGGAAATCGACTCGGGGCCGACGATGACGGCGCGGCAGATGGTTTCGAGCGTCAAAAAACTCGCCGGCGATTGGAAATATGAAGTTGTGTCGGTTGGTTATCCGGGCCCGGTCGCGCATGATCGGCCGATGGCTGAACCTTACAACCTGGGAAAGGGCTGGATGGGTTTCAACTTCGCCGCGGCGTTCAAATTGCCGGCGAAGGTCATCAACGATGCCGCGATGCAGGCGCTCGGCGGCTACCGGGGCGGCAAGATGTTGTTTCTCGGTCTCGGGACCGGGCTCGGCACGACGCTGATCGTCGACGGCATCGTGCAGCCGATGGAGCTTGCGCATCTCCCCTATAAGAAGCGGACCTACGAGGACTACGTCGGGGCCCGCGCGCTTGAGGAATTCGGCAAAAAGCAGTGGCGGAAGCACGTCGAAGACGTAGTCGAGTGCTTGGTCGCAGCGCTCCAGCCCGACGATGTCGTGCTCGGCGGCGGTAACGCCGGAAAGCTGAGAGAATTGCCTCCATTGTGCCGGTTGGGAGATAACGCGAACGCATTCGAGGGCGGATTTCGCATGTGGGAGGGGCCGCTATCGGTGAGGAAGCCCCCTCACGCAGACAACCCGCATCGCGCGCGGTTGCGCGTGAGAGGAACCGTGGACGTGGCGGCAGCCGCGACACCTCTCACCGAACTTCCGGCCTGGAAGGCGCTTGCGGTGCATTTCCAAAAGGTTGAACGCCTGCATCTGCGGGAGTTTTTCGCAGCGGACATCAAGCGCGGCGAGCGTTTGACGGCCGAGGCGGCGGGAATCTACCTCGATTACTCCAAGAACCGTGTCACCGATGAAACGCTCGGTCTGCTGTTGCAACTGGCTGAACAGTCCGGGCTGCGCGGGCGGATCGATGCGATGTTCAGCGGCGAGAAGATCAATGTTTCCGAGAAGCGGGCCGTGCTGCATGTCGCGCTGCGTGCGCCGAAGGGAAATTCGATCCTCATCGACGGCGAGAACGTGGTGCCTCAGGTCCAGGCGGTGCTGGACCGGATGACCGACTTCTCCAACCGGGTGCGCAGCGGCGCGTGGCACGGCCACACCGGCAAGCGGATTCGTAACGTCATCAACATTGGCATTGGCGGCTCCGATCTGGGGCCTGTGATGGCCTACGAGGCACTCAAGCATTACAGCGACCGCGCGATCACGTTTCGATTCGTCTCCAATGTCGACGGCACCGACTTCGCGGAGGCAACCGACGGCCTCGATCCTGCTGAGACGCTGTTCATTGTCTCATCCAAAACCTTCACGACCCTCGAAACCATGACCAACGCAATGAGCGCGCGGAACTGGTTGCTCAAGGGATTTAGAGGCAACGAGAAGTCGGTCGCGAAGCACTTCGTCGCGGTATCGACGAACGCAGGGGAAGTGACAAAGTTCGGCATCGACACCGCCAACATGTTTGGTTTCTGGGATTGGGTCGGCGGACGATATTCCATGGACTCCGCGATCGGGCTTTCGACGATGATTGCCATCGGCCCGGACAATTTTCGCGCGCTGCTCGGCGGCTTCCATGAGATGGACGACCATTTTCGAACCGCGCCGTTCGAGCGCAACCTTCCGGTACTGATGGGTCTGCTCGCAGTTTGGTACAATAATTTCTTTGGCGCGCAGACCGCCGCTGTGCTGCCGTACGAGCAGTATCTGAAGCGGTTCCCGGCCTACCTGCAGCAGTTGACGATGGAGAGCAACGGAAAGCACGTCACACTCGACGGAACGCATGTCACCTATGACACCGGGCCGCTCTATTGGGGCGAGCCTGGGACCAACGGTCAGCACTCCTTCTACCAACTCATCCACCAAGGGACCCGTCTCATCCCCTGCGATTTCATCGGCTTTCAGAACGCGCTCAACCCACTCGGCGAGCAACACGACATGTTGATCGCAAACGTCTTCGCGCAAGGCGAAGCGCTCGCATTCGGCAAGACCGCCGACGAGGTAAAGGCAGAGGGCTCGGCCGATTGGCTCGTCCCGCACCGCGTGTTCGAGGGAAACCGGCCGTCGAACACAATTCTGCTGGAGCGGCTGACGCCCGCGGCGCTCGGTAAGCTGGTCGCGCTATACGAGCACAGCGTCTTCACTCAGGGCGCAATCTGGCAGGTCGATTCATTCGACCAATGGGGCGTCGAACTCGGCAAGGTGCTGGCGCAACGCATCATCCCGGAGCTCACCAATCAAGCTCAGCCTAAGTTTGACCACGACAGTTCGACCAACGCGCTGATCCGCCGCTACCGCAAATTCAGGGAGAAGTCATCATAACTTCGGCTTAGCTTCCCGCAGCCTTTTGAAAGGAACCAGCCATGCAACTCGGAATGATCGGTCTAGGCCGGATGGGCGCCAATATGGTGCGGCGGCTGGTCAGGCAAGGCCACCAATGCGTGGTCTTCGACATGTCCGCGAAAGCAGTGGAGGAGCTGGTTAAGGAGAAGGCAACGGGCAGTACCTCGCTGGCGGATTTCGCGAAGAAGCTGGAAAAGCCACGGGCGATCTGGCTGATGGTACCTGCGGCGGTGGTTGACAAGTCCATCGGCGATCTGCTGCCGCTGCTCGAGGCGGGCGATACGCTGATCGATGGCGGCAATTCCTACTACATCGACGATATAAGACGCTCCAAGGAACTGGCGCAGAAGGGCATCAACTATGTCGATGTCGGCACCAGCGGCGGCGTATGGGGTCTGGAACGCGGCTATTGCATGATGATCGGCGGACCTGACCAGGCGGTGCAGCGTCTGGATCCGATCTTCAAGACCTTGGCCCCCGGCGCCGGCGATATCCCGCGCACGCCGGGACGAGAGAAGCATGCCGCCGGCACCTCCGAATTAGGCTATCTGCACTGCGGACAGAACGGCGCCGGCCATTTCGTCAAGATGGTCCACAACGGCATCGAGTATGGGCTGATGGCCGCCTATGCCGAGGGATTAGGCATTCTGCGCGCGGCGAACATCGGGAAGAAGACCCACGCGGTCGACGCCGAGACGACGCCGCTTCGTATTCCCGAGCATTACCAGTACGACCTCAATCTGCCCGACATCGCGGAGGTTTGGCGGCGCGGCAGCGTGGTCGCCTCATGGCTGCTCGATCTGACGGCAACCGCGTTGATCGAAGACCCCGCGCTCGCCAAATTCGCAGGCCGCGTGTCTGACTCGGGCGAAGGACGCTGGACCATCACGGCGGCGATCGACGAGGCGGTTCCCGCCCCGGTGCTAACCACGGCACTTTACGAGCGCTTCAGCTCTCGCGGCGAAGCCAATTTCCAGAACAAGCTGCTGTCGGCAATGCGTTACGAGTTCGGCGGGCACATCGAAAAGGCGGCCGGCGACAAACCGGGGTCATCATGAGCGAGCCCCGATCCGACGCCCTGGTGTTTTTCGGCGCGACTGGCGATCTTGCCTACAAGAAGATATTTCCCTCGCTGCAGGCCATGCTGAAGCGTGGTCACCTCGACGTGCCAGTCATTGGCGTCGCAAAGGCTGGTTGGACCCTCGAACAGCTCAGGGCCAGGGCACGAGACAGCCTCGAAAAACACGGCGGGCTCGACGAGTCGGCGTTCGATAAGTTGTCGGGCCTATTGCGCTATGTCGATGGCGACTACGCGGATGCTGCGACGTTCGAAGCCATCCGCAAGCAGCTCGGTTCGGCGCAGCGGCCGGCGCATTATCTCGCCATCCCCCCGCTGCTGTTCGGCACCGTCGTCGAACAACTCGCGAAGGCCGACTGCACCAGCGGCGCCCGCGTCATCGTCGAGAAGCCGTTCGGGCACGACCTCGCCTCCGCCCACGAGTTGAACAGGATTTTGCTTGCCAGATTCGATGAGGATCACATCTTTCGCATCGACCACTACCTCGGCAAGCGGCCAGTGCACAACATGGTGTTCTTCCGATTCGCGAATGCGTTTCTGGAATCGTTCTGGAACCGCAGATTTATCAAAAGCGTACAGATCACGATGGCGGAAAACTTCGGCATCCAGGGGCGCGGCGCATTTTATGACCAAACCGGCACCATCCGCGACGTCATCCAGAATCACCTCTTTCAGGTGCTGGCCAATCTCGCGATGGAGCCGCCCGCACGATCCGACAGCAAATCCCTGCGCGACGAGAAGGTCAAGGTCTTGAAATCGATCCCGCCGATTGCGGAGAAGGACCTGGTGCGCGGACAGTTTCGCGGCTATCGGCAAGAGCCTGGCGTCGCGCCGAACTCGCAGGTGGAAACCTTCGCCGCGCTGCGGCTGGAGATCGATTCGTGGCGCTGGCAAGGAGTACCGTTCTTTATCCGCGCCGGAAAATCACTGCCCGTCACCTGCACAGAGATCATCGTTCGCTTGCGCGAGGCGCCGCGGATCTTTCCTCATTGCACCGCGATACCGAACCATTTGCGGTTCCGCATCAACCCTGAGATGACCATCGCTCTCGGAACCACCGTCATGGACTCCGACGACAAGGAGATCGGCCAACAGGCGGAATTGCTGGCGAGCCACCGCCCGGGCGCAAACGAAATGGATGCTTACGAGCGGGTGCTCGGTGACGCCATGAGCGGTGACCGCACGCTGTTTGCTCGCCAGGACTATGTCGAAGAGGCGTGGCGGATCGTCGATCCCGTCCTGAAGAAGGCAACCGCCATTCATGAATATGAGCCAGGCAGCTGGGGACCGCCCGAGGTGGACAAGAATGTCGCTCCCCCCGGCGGCTGGCATAACCCGACGGTGGCGTAACTCGGAGTGATGCGATGCCCGTTGAGGACGCCAAGCCAGATTCCGCAGCGGATCCCCACGCCGCGAAATTGTGCGCAATTGCCGGATCGCTACCGGTGCTCGATCTCATTCATCCCGGCCTCGGAGCGGATGAGCATACCGCCTCGCTCGTACCAGGCGATCCAGTTCTTCAGGACAACGCGCTGCTCATTGCCGATGTGGCCGCCACCTGGCAACGGATGCAGGGGAAATAGATGGACCACCCCGTCGCCCGAGGCCGCAGCTTTCCGCTTGGCTCCACGCTCCGCGATGGCGGCGCCAATTTCAGCGTGTTTTCCAAGCATAGCACGGGCGTCGAGCTGTGCCTGTTCGATCGCGTGGATGACCCAAGGCCGGCGCGCGTAATCGCGCTCGATCCACGGACCCATCGCACCTATCACTACTGGCATGTATTCGTTCCCGGCATCGCGCCCGGCCAGCTTTACGCGTTCCGCGTCCATGGGCTGTTCGACCCCGTCAACGGCCTGCGCTTCGACGCCAGCAAGACGCTGCTCGATCCCTATGGAAAATGTGTCGCACGACCCGCCGGCTATAGCCGCGCAGCGGCATGCCGCCCCGGAGACAATGCCGCCACCGCCTTCAAGAGTGTCGTGGTTGACCTCGGTGCATATGATTGGGAGGACGATGCACCACCATGCCGGCCGTTCGAGCGGACCGTCATCTACGAGATGCATGTCGGCCGATTCACGCGGCATCCGAACTCCGGCGTCGCCCCCGCCGAGCGCGGCACTTACGCCGGCCTGATCCGCAAGATTCCCTATCTGCAAGACCTCGGCGTGACTGCGGTGGAGCTGCTGCCGGTGTTCGCCTTTGACGAACAGGATGCTCCGGCCGGATTGATCAACGATTGGGGCTACCAGCCGGTTTCGTTGTTCGCGCCCCATCCCGGCTACAGTGCGCGGGGCCGCTTCACCGAAGTTCTTGACGATTTTCGCGACTTGGTGAAAGCGCTGCACCGCGCCGGCATCGAGGTCATTCTCGACGTCGTCTTCAACCACACGACCGAGGGCGGCACGGATGGCCCGACCATCTGCTTTCGCGGGCTCGCGAACGCGACCTATTACATTCTCAATAGCGACAAGGCTACCTATGCCGACTACGCCGGCACCGGCAACACCCTCAACGCCAACGAGCCGGTCGTTCGCCGGATGATCATCGACAGCCTGTGCTACTGGGTGCGAGAGATGCACATCGACGGCTTCCGCTTCGACCTCGCTGCCATCCTGTCGCGTGACGAGCAAGGCCGGCCGATGCCTTCGCCCCCGCTGATCTGGGACATCGAGACCGACCCCATCCTCGCCAACGTCAAATTGATTGCGGAAGCCTGGGATGCCGGCGGGCTCTATCAGGTCGGCAGCTTTTTCGGGGATGCCTGGAAGGAATGGAACGGAAAATACCGCGATGATGTTCGTTCGTTTATCAAGAGCGACAACGGCATGGTCCGCGCGTTGGCCCACCGGCTCACCGGCAGTCCCGATGTCTACGCCTGGGAGCGCCGAGAGCCGGAGCAAAGCATCAACTTCGTGACCTGTCACGATGGTTTCACCTTGAACGATCTGGTCTCGTACAACGCCAAGCATAACGAGGCCAACGGCGAGCAAAACCGCGACGGCTCGGACAATAATTTCAGCTGGAACTGCGGCGTCGAGGGACCGAGCGTCGATCCGGAGATTGAGCGGCTGCGTACGCGCCAGGTGAAGAATCTCATCGCGCTGACGCTACTCTCGGTTGGCACGCCGATGTTGCTGGCCGGCGATGAGGTGCGCAGTTCCCAGCGCGGCAACAACAATGCCTATTGCCGCGACGACGAATTGCTTTCATTCGACTGGACGCTGGTCGAAAAATACGCCGAGGTCCATCGTTTCACCAAGCAGCTCATCACATTTCGTCTGAGCCGAAACCTGCCGACCGAACGTTTCGATATGACGTTGCAGGAATTGCTGCGCGAACACCCTGTCCAATGGCATGGAATCAAGCTGAACTCGCCTGATTGGAGTGAGCCCTCCCACACCATCGCCGCAACCTCCGCCCTGCTCTGGGATCAATTGCTGTTGCACGTCATCATCAACGCCTATTGGGAGCCTCTCGAATTTGAACTGCCGCCACTGACCGAGGCCTACGAACCGTGGCGGCGATGTATCGACACGTTTCTTGCACCGCCTGAGGACGTGTGTCCGCTCCACGATGGCCCGGTCGTGCCATTGCCGAAGTATCGCGTTCAGCCGCGCTCGCTTGTGATTCTGTTCGCCAAAATGCGTACCGACGCCGCGCACCCCTAGGTAACTGGCCGGAGGAAATCAACAATGACCGATGCCGAACTCGACCAACTCGCGATCAACACCATCCGCACGCTGTCGATCGACGCGGTGCAGGCCGCTAACTCGGGCCATCCCGGCACGCCGATGGCACTGGCGCCTCTTGTCTATACGCTCTGGAATCGGGTGATGCGGTTCGATCCGCAGGACCCGATCTGGCCCGGCCGCGACCGTTTCGTGCTGTCGAACGGCCACGCGTCGATGCTGCTGTGGTCGGTGCTTTACCTCACGGACACTCAGGCGGTGAATGCCGAATACGAAACCTTGGGCCGGCCTGCCGTCACCCTCGACGATATCAGGCATTTTCGCCAGTTCGGCAGTCACGCGCCTGGGCATCCTGAATACCATCTGGTATCCGGTGTGGAGACGACCACCGGCCCGCTCGGACAGGGTATTGCGACCAGCGTCGGTATGGCGATCGCGCAGCGCTGGCTCGCAGAGAGATACAACAAGCCGGATTTTGCCATCTTCGATTACGATATCTACGCCGTATGCGGGGACGGCTGCCTGATGGAGGGCGTCGGCTCGGAAGCGGCGTCACTCGCCGGCCATCTCGGCCTCGATAATCTCTGCTGGATCTACGACAATAACCACATCACTATCGAGGGAAGCACGAGGCTGGCGTTCACCGAAGATGTAGCCGTCCGTTTCACCGGGTATGGCTGGAATATACTGTACGTGAGTGACGCTAACGATATCGCGGGCATCGAACAGGCCCTGGCGACATTTCGCGATACGAAAGGTCGACCGACGCTGGTGATGCTCAGTAGTCATATCGGATATGGCTCGCCACACCGCCACGATACTGCTGCGGCGCATGGCGAGCCGCTTGGCGTTGAAGAAGTCAAGCTCACCAAGCGCGCCTATGGTTGGCCGGAGGACTCAAATTTCCTGGTGCCCGACGGCGTTCGTGAACACTTCGACTCCGGCGTGGGCGTACGAGGCGCTGAGGCCCACCGCAAATGGCAGGATCTGTTCGCCGCCTACGAGGCGAAACATCCGGCACTGGCGACGGAGATCGACCAGATGCAACGCCGCGAACTTCCGACGGGATGGGACCGCGACCTGCCGACCTTTGCGGCGGATGCAAAGGGAATCGCTGGCCGGGAGGCTTCGGGAAGGGTCCTGAACGTCCTGGCGCAGAACGTTGCCTGGTTGATTGGCGGTTCGGCCGATCTCGGTCCATCGACCAAGACGCTGTTGACCTATGAAGGCGCAGGCGATGTTCAGGCCGCCACACCGGGCGGCAAGAATTTGCATTTCGGCATCCGCGAGCACGCGATGGCCGCGATCCTGAACGGTTTAGGGCTTTCTAAACTGCGGCCTTTCGGCGCGACTTTCCTGATCTTCAGCGACTACGCGCGGCCCGCGATGCGACTGGCCGCGCTGATGGAGCTGCCAGTGATTTTTGTTTTCACACACGATGCGATGGGCGACGGCGAAGACGGCCCAACACATCAACCGATCGAGCAACTCGCGTCATTGCGGGCGGTTCTCGGACTTAGGATGTTCCGGCCGGGCGATGCCAACGAAG
>WUUC01058612.1_pt1 | contig 10494 bp, 7 predicted proteins | sample 6278441 | NCBI WGS metagenome assembly WUUC01 (sample SAMN13675441, study PRJNA597444) | soil metagenome | isolation source: soil | place: USA: Washington | collected 2017-10 | reverse complement strand
GGCTGCGGGACGGCATCTTCGGCTGGATAGCAATTCCCATGGGCCTGCTTGCCGGCGCCTCGGTCGCGATCATCCTATGGCTGACCACGCGCATCGAGAAGCGTCACGGACAGCGTGCGGCTGAGATCAAAATGGCGGCCGCCTTTGACCCGGACGACGCCATCCTGATCTTGCCCCTGGCGGCTTCTTTGAATTGGCTGGAGCCTACGCTCGCGGCGGCTTCCGTCGGCGCCCCCTTGTTTGCAGTCTGGGCATACCGCTACTGCTGGCGTGAACTCTTGACTGAACCTGCGGATACGGGTTAAAGGAACCCTGGCGCCTCCCAGCCCACATCACGCACCACTGCTTGAGCGAACCGCTTCTAAACGAGGTAACACATGTCCGCTGTAATCACGACCCGTACTGAATCCGGCGCCCTGGACCGGCGCGATCTGAGAAAGACCGGCATTCACCCGGACTTCTGGTATCCGGTCGGGCGCTCGAAGGACCTCAAGCGGGGCAAGGCGCTCGGCGTGTCCTTCGCCGGCGAGCCGATCGTTCTGGTCAGAACCGCGAGCGGCAATCTCTATGCGCTGGAGGATCGCTGCGCGCATCGGCAAGTGCCCCTGCACGCCGGCCTGGTGTGCGGAGAGCAATTGCAGTGCGGCTATCACCGCTGGACCTACGACCAGACCGGCCGCTGCGTCACGATCCCGTACCTGAACAAGGACAAGACTCTCCCCAATGGCGTGCGCGCCTACCCCTGCCGCGAGGCCTATGGCCTCATCTTCGTGTTCCCCGGCGACGCCAGCAAACAGGACAGAGTGCCTTTTCCGGATGTGCCGTCGGCCAATGATGCGCGCTACAAGACGCGTTATCTGGATCGGCGGGTGAACTGCCACTACTCCTTCATGCATGAGAACCTGATGGACATGAACCATCAGTTTCTGCACCGGCGGCTGATGGGAGGCATCAGGACTATCTTCAGGGAGCTGCGCAAGGGGGAGACCTGGATCGAAGTGGATTACACCTTTTCCCGCGCGAGCGGCCGGCAGCCCCTGGGCGAGAAGTTCATGCTGGGCAGGCGACCCCAGGCCACCGATGCGCGACCCAAGGACCTGATGACGATCCGTACCGAGTATCCCTACCAGACCTTGAAGTTCTGGACCGCGGGCAGTGACGATCCGGCGCTCGATCTATGGAATTGCTACATCCCGGTGGATCGCGCGCAGCGCGTGAATCACACCTTCGGATTAATGATGATCAAACGTCCCGGTATACCGGGCCTCATCCACCTGCTGTGGCCCTTCATTACCTGGTTCACGGACAGCATCTTCGCCGAAGATCGCTGGATCGTTGAAGAGGAGCAGAAGGCATTCGAGGCCCAGGGCGCCGACTGGAATCAGGAGGTATTTCCCGTGATGCGGGCGCTCAAGGCCCTGTTGACGGCCCAGGGTGTTCCTTTGACGTATGCCTCGGAGAGCCCTGCCGCTGCCTGCGCGGCCAGAAGATCAGCTTAGGTCGTAAGTCGCATGGCGCACCGGTCACCCTGAGGTGCGCTGACAGCGCCCAATGCCGGGCTTTCGCGCTCTCGCGGCAGGCACGCCCTGATCGCCGCTACTGCGGCTGGATGGATCTCCGCGGTCCGCTGGCGATGGAGGCATAAGGCCGTGCGAAAACCAAGGTAGTCGGCGCCCGCTGCCAGGAGCGGTGCTATGTCCTCGCGCCGCAGGCTGCCGGCCAGTCCCGTCAACAAGCCCCTTTGTTTCGCTGCTTGCACGAAGGATGTGAGGCGCGCGGCCGTCATATGCTCCCGCAGGCCGCCGCTGCTCTTGTCCGCGGTATCAACCATTACGCCTGCAAACCCGGCACTGGCCAGATCTGCCACCCACCAGAAGTCGGGTTCGAGATCAGCGAACAGGACGCCGATGAGACCCGCTCCAGCAGTAGCTGTCTCCGCAGCCAGACCTGCGAGACACTGTGCAAGGTGCGCTTTGCTGAACAAGCCTACTTTGACGAAATCCACGCCGGTCCCTGCCGTGGCCCTTACGGCCTCGGCCAATAGCTCGGGATCCGCGGGCAGATCACCCGCCGTGGCGCTGACTGGGCGTCGCCCATCCACAGCGGCGACAATCGCCTTGATGATGTCGAGGGGCAGGGCGCCCAACGCGCCGCGCGCTGGATCTTTTGCATCAACGAGATCCGCGCCGGCATCCAATACGATGCGCGCCTCCTCCGGACTAGTAACGCTGGCCAGCAGGCCCGTCATGGCGCCGTCTCCTCGAACTCGGCGCGCCAGCTATCGACTTTGGCCATCAACCATTCCCAGGCCTCCCATTCGCGTGCGCCCGCTGTCTTGTCCACCGCGATCTGCAGGTACTCGATCTCGCGTTCAACCTTCTCCCGCGGCAGGCGGCCGAGGCGACTCACCAGAATTGCCAACTCGATGACCGCGCCTTGCGCGCGATTGAAGCCATGAAAGGGCGCGTGCGAGGCCTCATGGACCACGCAGCAGTGGAAGCGCGGGCGTAGCTCGTCGTCTTCGATACGCAGGACCTCGACCTCGGCGTGCGCTAGACAATCCTGCAGACGCACGCCGTCGATGCGTTCGGCCGCGCACACGGGCCATTCACGCCGATCTGTAAGACAGCCGGCGTACACGCGCACGTCGTCCGGATAATTGATGCAAGCGCGCGGCTCGCGCAGGAGATTTTCGAGTGTGGCCGAAGGCTTGAACGGGGCGATCACCAGTGCCTCGTCGATGACGTGCACACCCATGGGTGCGATGTGCACGCTGCGGTCGGCGTTGCGGGTGGTTACGATTGACTCGCGGATCATGTTTTACGCTGCCGGCGCTGCCGATTCTTGGCGCGCAGCCGGTGGCGCCGGTCCACCAAGGTCGGACCTTCCGGCGTGAATCTCTCCAGGTCTTCTTTTGGCGGTTCCACGGCGAAGGCCCATTTCAGCTCCTCATCCTGGGCGTAGTGCTTCCCAAGCTGCCAGGCGATCTGCGCGCGCGCCAGCTCCATGCCGAGATAGAAAGCATGTCCGCCATCGTCCTCGACTCCAAGATTCGGGTACAGCATGAGCGGGTCCTGTCCCGTGTGAAACCCGTCGCGGTTGTAAATGTGCATGCCTTCTTCGGTGACCTGTATGCGGTAATTCGGATCTTTGATGGCGGCGGCCATGGATTTGATCTCATCCAGATTGTACGGGAACGGCTTGCGCTCGTGCAGTGCCAGCAAGCCATCGTCGATGAGCCGCGGCGGCGTGTTGTGGGCGCGCGCGGCATACATGATGCGTCGCGCGAGATCCGATTCGCGCACGACCGTGCGGCAGTGCGGGCTGACTTCCGTGGTGAGAATATGACCGATGCCCAGCTCCGAGATGATGCCCATCAGCAGCGCGGTATTGCCGGCGGTATCCGCGTGCGTGAGCTCAGTGAGATTACCCGTCCCCATCATCACTTCCACCTTAGGATATCGCTGGCGCACCGCATGGTAGCGCACGATAGAGTCCGTGAAGCCGGCGTGAATAGGCTCCAGAATGGGATCGACGATAAAGCGTCGGTCCGAACCCCCGAGGGTCTCGACCGCTCGGCAGAGCGAATCGAGATCGCGGGATTCCACCGGGATTAAGATCGGCGTGGCAGCGACTTCATCCGCAACGAACAAGCTCTCCTCGGTGAGACTCAGCAGATAGTCCGCACCCGCGCGGGCGCCGCGGATGAGATCATCGGTGTCCAGCGAGTCGATGCTCACGCTGAATCCCGCCTGCTTGAGCGCTTGAATGGCCTCGGACATATGCGGGAAAGGGGTGGACGGGAGGCAGCCCAGATCGATGACATCGGCGCCGTCGTTGCGGTATCGCTCCGCACGCTGCAGGATGGCATCGACCCCGAGGTCAGGCGCATCCACGATCTCGGCGAAGATCTGGACGTCCTGGCCGCTAAGGTCCCGTATTGCCGCCTCACGCCCGAAGTATTGCGGCAGGTCCTTGAGCTCTTTCGGGCCGCGCTCCACCGGTATGCCAAGGCGTTGGCTCAACGCGTCAATATCGCCTCGGCAGTGGCCGGGTAGGACGATGCGGTGGGCGTCGAACGTATCTTTCAGCCGCCGCGCGACCAAATCAGCTGTCATCAGCGCGGCCACGCTGATGCCGATCTGATGGACGCGGTACGTGAACTCGGTGGGCTGCATCTCCTGCAGAACCTTGTGCAGACTCTGCTCGGCAAGCCTGCCGGTCAGGAACAGGATGTGCTCGGGCAAGACGTTTCTCGGGGACTTGTTGTAGCCGCTGGCGTTGCGATCAGAAGCATGGGTCGCAAGATAGATGACGGGCACGCCAACGCGGCGCCGTCTCGAAGCATGGACTCGCCGACGGCGACGATCAGCGCGGCGGCTTGATGCCGTAGCGGCGCATCTTGCGGTACAGGGTATTGCGGCTCAGGCTCAGCTTTCCAGCGACCTTCGTGACGTTCCAGCGCAGCGTCTCGAGCTCTTCCAGAATGGCGTCGCGTTCGGCGCATGCGAGTGGATTATCGAGTTGTTGTGTCTCCGGCGACAGCCCGTTCGCGCGCGCGCCCTGCGACCTGCCGCCGCTGCGCAGCTCCTCGTCGAGATCGTTGATGGTGATCGTGCTGCTGTCGGACAGGGCCAGGATCGTGCGCAGGCTGTTGCGCAGCTGCCGGATATTACCCGGCCAGTCGTAATTTTCCAGTACCTTCATCGCCGCAGGCTCGACCGTGATTGCCATGTTGGGTCCAGCCTCGAGCTTGATCAGATGTTTGATCAGGCGCAGCCGATCGGTGCGCTCTCGTAGCGGCGGCAGAACTAAGCTGATGCCGTGCAAGCGGTAGAACAGATCCTCACGGAATCTGCCTTCACTGATTAGCTTATGCAGATCGCAATGGGTTGCGCTGATCACGTGGAAATCGACCTTGATCGGCGCCTCGCCACCTAAAGGCACGACTTCCTTTTCCTCCAGCACGCGCAGCAAACGCGCTTGTAGCTGAGGCGGCATATCGCCGATCTCGTCCAGGAACAAGGTGCCGCCGTTGGCTTGCACGATCTTGCCTCGACTGCCGTCGCGGCGTGCGCCCGTAAACGCGCCGGGTCTGTAGCCGAACATCTCGCTCTCGATCAACGTTTCCGGGATGGCCGCGCAGTTGACCGCTACGAACGGCTTGTTGGCGCGATGACCAGCGAGATGCAGGGCCTTGGCGAAGACGCCTTTTCCGGTACCCGTCTCACCGCACAGGATGGTCGGTATATCCCGACCGAGGACCTTCTTCGCGCGCCGGATGTTCTCGCTCATCCTGGTATCGCCGAACTCCAGTCCGCTGAATGGATTGCGGACCGCCTCCTGAATACCGCGCCTGACGCTGTGCGGCCAAATGCTGCCGCCGTTCAACACGGACGAGGCGTATTCAGGCGATTGAACGGCGGCAAAAAACCGTCGTCCACTCTTGGCGTCATGGATCGCAACTGGATGGAAGGCGTGCCGGGCGGCCAGGTTGAGCAGGGCGTTCATGCTCAAGTTGAAGATGTCTTCGACCGGCCTATCCAACAGCTGATCCTTGCGTTCTACGCCCAGCTGAACGATGGCGCTTTGATTAGCTGCCTTGGCCTTGCCGGCGCAGTCGAATGCAATTGCGCCTTCACCCAGCGTGCTGACGAATTCCGGACGGCTGTGAAAGCGCACCAGAAAGTGATCCTTGTAGGCGCTAAGAAAAATCCGGTTCTCGATCATCTGCGCCGACATCTGGACCAATACCTTGGTATGCTGCTGCGCCCGATTGGACTCGCCAGAGGCGTTGAGCACGGCCATCAGCTCGTCCTGGGGTGAAAAGATCGGTGCCGCGGCGCAGGTCAAAAAGGTATTGCAGGCGAAGAAGTGATCCTTGTGATGCACGATGAGAGGCTTCTTCTCGACCACGCAGGTGCCCATACCGTTAGTGCCCTGCGCGCGCTCGCTCCACACGGCGCCGTTGCGCATGCCGCTACGGGCCGCCGCGTTGGTGAATTGGGGATCGCCAATGTAATTGAGCACCACGCCGTCGGCGTCTGCCAGCAGAATTGCATAGCCGGATCCAGCTACCTGTTGGTAAAGGCTCGCCATCTCGAGCTTGGCGATCTCGAGTAGATGCGCGGCTCGCTCCTGCCTCGCGAGCAACTCACCGCGCCCGATCAGCACTGGCTCGTGCTGGCCGGCGGGATCCAGGTGGTGCTCCTTGAGACAGCGGTGCCAAGAGCGGGCGATCTGACGCTCGACTCCTTCGCCGTTACCGTGCTTCCCTTCGACGACCGATTGAATGAACCGAGCGTGACTTATGTCGGTACTGGAATACTCCATTGCGCTCCTCCGAAGGGGCCACCGCAGCCGGCATGTTGCAGCATGAAGCTCGCTGGCCTTTTTTGTGGGGCCGGCATCGTACGGGGCGATCTGGCGTCAATTATCATTGGCGTGCCGTGTTCGATTCTAGGTCATGCTCCCACGCGTGACAATCGCATTGCCGCCAAGCCGCGGATGTCGAGCCACGCCGTCGCAATCCTCATGCGTCTTGATACAAACCGATGCGCGCACGCGTCCTGCATGTTCTAGCGCCCGGTCTGTTGGACCGCGTCGGCCAATGGGCGCGCCAGTATGGACCTTTGCCGCGCTATCAGGGTATTGAAACCATACTGGCCCGAGCTCAACGCGACCTTGTGCCGGCGCGGGGTGTCGATGCCGCCTTGTGTGAGCAGTTCGGGCTGATCGCGGAAGCGGGTCGTGATCTGCCGCTAGGCGCCATACGGCGCTTCGGGTACGGCGGCGTTCGAGACGCGGGTCTCTGGGCATGTGCGGATCCGGTAGAACTCCGGGCCGACATGGCGACGGTATACCTGCAAGACGGCACCTCGCTCAACATTACGGAGGACGAAGCGCGTCAACTCGCCCGCACGTTTGCGACACATTTTGCGGGAGAGGACTGGAGGCTGGAGCTGGCGTCGCCGACACAGTGGCACTTGCGCCTGCCGGCACCTGCGTCGCTCATGACGCACCCGCAGCGCGCGACTATCGGCAAACCCATAGCGGCCTACCTGCCGACGGGTGACCAGGCACCGTTCTGGCGCGCGCGGCTGAACGAGATACAGATGCTCTTTCACGGCAGCGAAATAAACCGTCGACGTGAGGCGAGGGGAGCGCCACCGATAAGCGGCTTGTGGATATACGGAATAGGTGGACTCCCACCAGCCGAATTGCTACGGCCGCGGGCCACGACCGTGTGGTCCAATGATCCTTTGGCCGCCGGATTGGGCCGCCTGGCAGGCGTGGACATCATGCCGCAGCCGCCGAGCCTTGCTACAATCCTGATCCACCCGGGGCGGGGATCTCATTTGGTGATGCTCGATGACATGATTAGGCCGGCCGCCTATGATGAATTCTCCAGCTGGGGACAGGAGCTGGAATCGCTCGATTCACAGTGGTTCAAGCCCGCGTATCACGCCATAGCGAGGAGCGATCTGGCGCAGTGTTATCTCTACGATTGTTGCGGTCGACGGTTCAACCTGAATCGCGTGCGCTACTGGGGCCTCTGGCGGCGTCCGCGGCCTTTGGACGTATACGCGCCGGTGAGGCCGAGTGCGCCTTAGCGCAGGCGCAGCAGCGTTACTGATGTCACCGATGCCCAACGTCGTCCGCCGCACCTCGAGCGCGACATTGCTAGCGTACGACGTACATCCCATACTCAGGCGCATCTACGCGCAGCGGGGCGTCACCGATCCGCGGCAGCTTCAACAGTCGGTAAATCTTCTGCATCCCTGTGAGGCGCTATCGGGAGTGGACGCCGCGGTAGGGTTGTTAGAGCGGGCCCTGAAGGAGGATGAGACGGTCCTCGTGGTCGGCGACTTTGACGCCGACGGCGCGACGAGCACTGCCTTGGCCGTACGCGCACTACGCGCATTCGGTGCGCGCCATGTGCACTACCTCGTGCCCAACCGCTTCCGGGACGGCTATGGACTCACGCCCGAGATCGTGGCCGCTGGCGCCGCCATGTCTTCGCAGTTGTTGATTACCGTCGACAACGGTATCAGCGGCATCGAGGGCGTCGCGGCTGCGCACGCACAAGGCATGCGGGTGCTGATCACCGACCATCATCTGCCAGGCTCGCGATTGCCGGCCGCGGATGCCATCGTCAACCCCAACCTGATCGGAGACCAGTTTCCCAGCAAGTGCCTGGCGGGCGTGGGCGTGGTCTTGTATTTGATGATCGCCTTGCGGAAGAGGCTGCGCGAGACCGGCTGGTACGCGCCACTCGGCATCCCGGAGCCCAATCTGGCGAGCTGGCTGGATCTGGTCGCGCTCGGCACGGTCGCCGATGTCGTGCCGCTGGATCATAACAACCGCATTCTGGTGGAGCAGGGGCTGCGACGGATCCGGGCAGGTCTGTGCGTCCCTGGGATTCGCGCGATTCTGCGCGTGGCCGACCGTGATCCCGAGCGTATAGTGGCCGCGGACCTTGGCTTTGCCGTCGGTCCGCGCCTCAATGCGGCCGGCCGACTGGCGGATATGCGACTTGGGATCGAATGTCTACTGAGCGACGATGAGGCGCAGGCGGCGGCGTTCGCGCAGCGGCTCGACGAGCTCAATCGGCAACGCCGCGAGATTGAGGGCAAGATGCACGCTCAGGCGCTGCGCATTCTGCAGGCAGCCGGGGCCGAACTGGGGCAGAGCAGCGCGGCGTACGGCATGTGCTTGTTCGATCCCAGTTGGCACCAGGGCGTCATCGGCATCCTGGCCGGGCGCATCAAAGAGCGCATGCATCGACCTGTGGTCGTCTTTGCCGATGCCGGCGATGGCACGCTCAAGGGCTCGGCGCGTTCGATCCCCGGCCTGCACGTCCGCGATGTGCTGGAGACCATCGCTACGCAGAACCCTGGACTCGTCACTCGCTTTGGCGGTCATGCGATGGCGGCAGGCTTGAGCCTGCCCGTGGCCCATTTTCCCGTCTTTCGGGAGGCATTCGACCGCGTCGTGCGGGCCTTGGTGACACCCGAGCAGATGAATGGGGTCCTGTACAGTGACGGCGAGCTCGCTGAAGCCGACTTCACGCTGGAGGTAGCCAGAATCCTGCGCAAGGCGGGACCGTGGGGCCAGGGTTTTCCCGAACCGGTATTCGATGGCTTGTTTGATGTCATCAGTCACAGCGTGATTGGAGCGAGGCACTTGAAGCTGGCTGTGAAGCCGCAAGGCTGCGACTGTGTACTGCAAGCAATGGCGTTTAACGCAGCGACGCCGGCGTGGTTGCCACGCACGCGCGCCTTGCACATGCTCTATCGGCTCGAGGAGAACGTATACCAAGGCTTGGCCCGCCCGCAGCTCACGGTGAGCCATATGCAGCCAGCGCCGACGTGATCCGCCGAAGCCGGTTGTTGTACGATGGCGCTTTTAAGCTGATATGCAGGAACTGAATCCGCTGTACCAACGCCTCGAGAACCTCAAGGAGCGTATTGCCGCTCTCAGGGGGTATCTTTGACTACGACCTCAAGCAGGAGCGTCTCGAGGAAGTAGCGCGCGAGCTGGAGCAGCCCGGCATCTGGAACGATCCGCAACGGGCGCAGAATCTCAATCGGGAACTCGCGCGCCTGGAAGAGACGGTGCATGGCTTGCGCGACCTGATCAACGGCCTGATCGACGCTGAGGATCTCCTCGGACTCGCGGACGAAGACAAGGATGACGCCCTGGTGAACGAGATCGCGGCCGAGCTGGATCGTTTCGACCGGCAGGTCGACGCGCTCGAATTTCGCCGGATGTTTGCCGGCGAACAAGACGCGAATAATGCCTTTCTCGATATTCAGGCCGGTTCCGGCGGCACCGAGGCGCAGGACTGGGCCAATATGCTGTTGCGCATGTATCTGCGTTGGGGCGAGGCGCGTGGTTTCGAGATGGATATGATCGAGGTGTCGCCCGGCGAGGTCGCTGGTATCAAGAGCGCCACGGTAAAGTTCGAAGGCGAGTATGCCTATGGCTGGCTGCGCACTGAGACCGGCGTCCACCGCCTGGTGCGCAAGTCGCCTTTCGACGCCGGCGGGCGGCGGCATACCTCCTTCGCGGCGGTGTTCGTGTCCCCGGAAGTAGACGACGACATCGATATCGAGATCAATCCGGCGGACCTGCGCATCGACGTATACCGGGCAAGCGGTGCTGGCGGGCAGCACGTGAATCGCACCGAATCAGCGGTGCGCATTACCCACCTGCCGACCGGCGTCGTCACGCAGTGCCAAAACGACCGTTCCCAACACAAGAACAAGGATGTGGCCATGAAGCAGCTCAAGGCCAAGCTGTACGAGCTCGAGATGCAGAAGCGCAAGAGCGAGCAGCAGGCGCTGGAGGACAGTAAGGCCGACATCGGTTGGGGCAGTCAGATCCGATCCTATGTGCTCGATCAGTCGCGCATCAAAGATCTCCGCACGGGCGTGGAGACCGGCAACACCCAGGCGGTGCTGGATGGCGATCTGGATCGATTCATCGAGG
>WUUC01012041.1_pt1 | contig 10494 bp, 7 predicted proteins | sample 6278441 | NCBI WGS metagenome assembly WUUC01 (sample SAMN13675441, study PRJNA597444) | soil metagenome | isolation source: soil | place: USA: Washington | collected 2017-10 | reverse complement strand
CGACGCTCGCCGCCGTCATCGACCTCATCAACGAGTCGAAGGCGTACCACATCATCACCATCGAAGACCCAATCGAGTTTCTGCACATGCACAAAAGCTCGACCATCCACCAGCGCGAGCTGCATTCGGACACGCCGAGCTTTGCCCTCGCCCTGCGCGCGGCGCTCAGGCAGGCCCCGAAGGTGATTCTCGTCGGCGAGATGCGCGACCGAGAGACGATTGAGGTCGCGCTCGAAGCGGCGGAGACGGGCCACCTCGTGCTCTCGACCTTGCACACCATCGACGCCTCAAAGACGATTGACCGCATCATCGGCGTCTTCCCCAAGAACGAGGAGCAGGCCATACGCACGCGGCTCGCGCAGACCTTCCGCTTCATCGTCTCGCAACGCCTGCTCCCGCGCGCCGACCAGCAGGGGCGCGTCGCCGCCATCGAGATTCTCAAATCCACCGCACGCACGCGCGACTACATGGAGCGCGGCGAGGTGGAGGGCAAGTCTCTGGTGGACGCGATGGATCAGGGCGAGCTTGACGGCATGCAGACCTTCGACGGCGTGATTGAAAATCTAATCCGGGCCGGCACAGTCACAAGAGAAGAGGGCGTCGCCTACTCGACCAACCCCGGCAACATGCTGCTGCGCCTGAGCGACATGGGGAGCGCGGGGAGTGCGAAGCCCTCCGAACCGGGCAAAGGCGGCAGCTCTATGCTCGACATGATTGAGTAGCGCTCGGCTCAAATTAACGGCAAGCGCGCCGCCCTCGAAACGGCATCAAACCCACGGGGCTTCGATGAAAGATGTGTCGGCGAAAAATTTACGGCGGCGGCGAGCAAGCGCGCTCGCGCTTCTTCTGTGCTGCGCGCTGCTGTTAGCGCCATGGCCGAACGCACAAAGCGCTTCGACGCAGGAACCGGGCGCGGCTGAACCGGGCTTCGTGAGCATCGCGCTGCCCGCGAGCGGCGAGGTGAGCATCGAGAATCGTCGCGGGGGCGTGCAGGTCGAAATCTGGGAAGAGAATTACGTCGCACTCGCCGCCGACTCGCCGGAGGCCGCGCCCGCCCCTTCAAAATCAAAGACGGGAAAATCGAAGACGGCGAAAGCGGCAGCCCGCCGCCAGTCGCCCGCGCGCATCGAGAAGTCGGAGAGCCTGCTTTCCATCAACGTCCCGCGCGCCAGCGTCGCGGGCGCAGCGCGCGTCGAGCTGCGAGTCCGCGTGCCAGCCGGAGCGCGTCTGAAAATCCTGACCTCGGAAGGCGACATTCGCCTGAGCGGTGTGCCTTCCGCGCTCAACGCGCAGAGCATCTCCGGCGACATGAGCGTGAGCTTTACGGCGCGGCCAGACGCGGAGCTGACGGCTCAATCTCTGAACGGCACGGTCACGCTCGGCGAAGGAATCGACGCCGACGGCGCGGCGAATCGCGTGCTCCGGCAAAAATTTCACGCCCGCTGGGGCGACGGCAGCCGTGTCGTCAACCTCTTCTCCGGTCGCGGGCGCATCAGCCTCGACGCGCTTGCCCCTCCGCCGAGGCGTGTTGAATCCGCACGCGTGGAGCGCAGCGCTCCCGCCGAAGAGCCTTCAGGGAGAGCGCCGAGCCTATCCAGCCCCGCTTCGTCCGGCCCGAAGCTGACAGCGCCGCAGGCGGCTGAGACTCCCGAAGAGGTTGACGAAGATGAAGTGGTACGTGTCGAAGCAGACCTCGTGACGCTCAACATCAGCGTCGTCGAGCGCGCGAGCGGGCGCGGGCTAAAGGGGCTCGTGCGTGAAGATTTCAGGCTCGAAGAAGACGGCGTCGAACAGCAGATTGCGCACTTCGAGTCGGCCAACGCGCCGTTCGATTTGCTGCTCCTGATAGACCTCTCGGGCTCGACGGCGAAGGTCACGGACATCCTTCGCGCGGCGGCTCGCCGCTTCGTGGCCGCGACCCGCGCTCAGGATCGCGTCGCCATCGTCGCCTTCTCGGGTGCGACCTCTGTCGTCTCGCCGCTCACGATTGACCGTCGCGCGCTCGACGCCGCCATCGGCGCGATGCAGCCGCCGCAGGGCGACACTAGGCTCTACGACTCTCTGGACTTCGCGATGAATTATCTTGAACGCGAGGCCGCCTCCACGTCACGGCGCAGGGCCGTCATCCTTCTGAGCGACGGGCTTGACAGCACACTGCCGAACGTGACGGGGACGGGCTCGACGAAGACTTACGAAGAGGTGCGCGACCACGCGCAGGAGTTCGACGGCGTGCTCTATACCATCTGGACGAACACGGAGGAGTACGAAGCCTTCAGCCCCCTCGACATCCAGCCGGAGACGTTCGACCTCGCGCACGACCGCACGAAGGAACTGGCCGAGGCGGGCGGCGGTCTCTTCTACGAAGTCGAGCGGCTTGAAGACCTCGCGGGCGCATACGAGCGCGTGGTCGCAGACCTCGGGACGGTCTATAGTCTCTCCTACAGTCCCTCGAACAAGCGCCGCGACGGCGGCTGGCGTGCAATCCGCGTGCGCTTGCCGCGACATCCCGCAGCGGTCGCGCGCGGCAAGCGCGGCTACAACGCACGCTGAGAGCGGGCAAGCCGCCGCGCGTCGCTCTTACGGTTCGCCCTCTTCAGTCTCTTCAGGCTTCGCTTCAACGTCTTTCGCGCCGAAGGCCCGGAGCAGTTGGGTCACTTCGTCGTAGTAGCGCCCGCGTTCGAGCGCGGTCGAGCCAGACTTGTCCTTCAAGTCGAGCGTGGCCCCGGCCAGAATGAGCGCCCTGACGTTCTCCAAAGAATTGGACTCGGCTGCCTTCATCAAAGCCGTCCTGCCCTCTTGGTTTTTCGCGTCGATTTTAGCCCCCGCTTCGAGCAGCGCTTTGACCACCTCGACGCTGCCCCAAGACGCAGCGAACATCAGCGCCGTGTTGCCCTCCTCGTCGCGGCGGTTGACCTTCGCCCCGGCCTCCAAAAGCTCGCGCGTCAGCTCGACGCTGCTCTCGCCGCTCAAGCGCATCAGCACCGTCTGCTTGTACTGTAAGCGGCGGTTGACATCGGCCCCCGCGCGAAGCAGCTCAAGCACTATGTCGCGGTTGTTGTTCGTGTAAGCCTGCGCCAGCGCGTTGATGCCGAGGTCTTTGTCCACGGCGTTCACATCCGCTAGGCCCGCCGCGAGTAGCCGCTTTACTGCCGTGAGGTCGTTCTCGTAGGCCGCTTTGACCAGAGGGTCGCTCGGCTCGACGCTGATTGCCATGACGCCCATTACGGTTAATTGCGGTTCGAGCGTCGCGACGGCGCGCTGCACCGAGCCGTCGCTGAGCGTGAGTGAGCGCGTCTCACTCATGGCGAAGCCCCCGCCCTCAATCCTCAATGTGTAGCTCCCGGCCTCCAACGAGTCGAAGGAGTATTCGCCCACGTCGTCGGTCTTCGTGTTGCGCGTCACGCCGGTCTGCTCGTTGACGAGCGTGACGGAGACTGAGGGGACAACCGCCCTCTGCGGGTCGAACGCGGTTCCGACGAGCGAAGCATTCCCGCCGCCGCGCGGCTCGTCTCGCATGGCCTCGCGTTTTTGAATCGTCGCGGCGGCGGTCGTCGCGTCTGTGACGGAGGGCGTCTGCGCCTGCGCGCCGATTCCCGCGTACAGGCCGAGCGCCGCGCCGAAAGTCCCTGCGGCGATGCGGGGCGCTCGGCGGTTGATTTTGAACAGCGGCTCCGGGGGCTTCGAGGTCTCGGCATGGGCGGGCGCGTCTGGCCGTATGCGCAGGCAGAGGCGGCCCTGTGACTTGTGCACCAGTTCGAGCGCCTGCCTCGTCGTCAAGTCCGAGACATCGCGCACGGTCAGACGGCAATGGCCGCAGAAGCGCACGCGGTCGTTACCCTGCATCGAGTCCCAGTCGGCTTCGCACGGAGATTTGATTTCGAGATGGTCGAGAAGCTTGTCGGTCGGTCGCGTCATGGTAGGCTCCACTCCTTTAATCTGCAAAGTGAACAGCGGAATGCTTTGAGAGCCCGGGGAGTCGCTCCTTGACTTGCGGCGAGGTGAGTCACAGACCTTCTGAAAAAACTCTCTGTGACTTACGCACTCGGATGCGTGCGTGCGCGGGTCGGGTTGTTGAGCGGACGGAATTGTTTACGAAAATTTGGACGGCGGGTTTTGACGCTTGGGCTGGCGGAAGGCGGGACGGAGCCGGAAGGCTTAATCGGTGAACAGTTGTTCCACGAGGAGCTTGATCGCCGGGAAGACTTCTGACGTGACTTGCTCGCCGCGCGCGTGAAGGCGTCCCTCGTCGAAGCCTTCGCCCGTCTGGCGTCGAACTTCGACCGTCTCCGCCGTCTCGTCCACCAGCCACAACTCGCGCACGCCGAGCGCACCGTAAGTGTCGGCCTTCGTGTTCCGGTCGTAGATGGCGGAGCCGGGCGAGATGACTTCGACCACGAGGTCTGCCGTCGTCCGTCTCGAAGGGTCGAGCCGCGCTTCGAGTTCGGCGGAGACATAGAACAAATCCGGCTCAAGGTACGTCCTCGCGCTCGTCCAGATGGCCGCGCGCGGGAGGCGTATCTTGCCTTTGTCATTCGTCTCTACGAGGTATGCGATTAACAGCCGATTGAGGCGCGTAACGACATCGTCGTGGGTGTATTCCGGTGGTGGAGACATGTAGAGCACTCCGGCGATGAGTTCGAGCTTGGAACGGTCAGGCGGGTCTGGGAGCTGCCAGAACTCTTCGAGGGTGTAGGTCTTGACCAGCGGTGAAGTGTTTATCCTCGTGGACATCTTTGACCTCTCGCGGGGAGTATACCACCGCTTTCGGCAATTTGAATGAGCTTCAGGCCCGACGGGCCTCGACTTGCGCTTGAGCAGGCCGGGTTTTAAGCGAGCCGTTGTAAGGCGCGAGCGGCATCGGAATGGGCCGCGAGCGCGTCTAAGTCTAGTCATGAGAACAAGGGTCAAATATTTAATTCTGTGTCTTCTTATTTTTTTAGCCGCGGTCGTCGTGTTCATCATTGCGGACGGGAATAGGCGCTCGCGCAAAGGGGGCGGGGCGATTTGGCCCGCGCTGGCGATGCCCGCCGCCGCGCCGCCGCGACGGACGCTGCCGCCTCTGCCCGCGCGCCCGCTCTCGCCGCGCCTTCGGACTTTGCGAGCGCGCGCGATGGACGCGGCGTCGCGCGTGCGCGGGCTGGATTGGAAGGGTGAAGTCGGGATGACGGAGCTTTCCGGCTGGGAGTACGGCACGCGGACGAAGGAGATTGCGGACGTGTTCGGCACGGACGACCTGAAGGGGATGAGCAAACTCGCGGTCGCGGGCGGGATGCTGCCGGAGGGGACTGACCTCGCGTCGCTCGCCGTCAGCTTCACGGCGGCGATGGCGGGCGCAAATTATTCGCCGCTCGACAAGCAGGTGCTCATCGTCTCGGAGCCGTCGAAGGGCTCAGCCCCGCGCGACTCCGCGCTGCTCACGCACGAGTTCGTCCACGCGCTTCAGGATCAGCACTTCGACCTGCTCGGGATGCTGCTCGTCCGCCCGTTCAACTTCGACCGGACGGAGGCGGCCTTCGCGCTCGTAGAGGGCGACGCGATGAACGTCGAGCGCAGGTTCCAGAGCAGCGAGGCTTGGGCGCGTCGCTCGCTCGAAGACATCGCGCGGCAGGAGGAAGAGCGCTTCGCCATCTACCGCGACGGAATCGGCGCGCTCTTTCCGCCGCTCCTGACCGAGACCTTCATCTTCCGCTATCGCGACGGCGCGCGCTTCGTCGAGTCCGTGCGCCGCGCGCGCCCCGCCTCCGGCGTGGACGAGGTCTTCCGTCGCCCGCCGCAGTCGAGCGAGCAAGTGCTCCACCCGGAAAAATATCTCTCGCAGGAATCGCCGCGCGAGGTCACGTTCGACGCAGAGGCTTTCGCCGCGCGCGGCTGGCGCGCACAGGCCGAGACGCCGCTCGGCGAGATAGGAGCGCGCGGGATTCTGCTGGCGGGCGTTAGCACGGAAGAGGCCCGGCGGGCGGCTGCCGGGTGGGGCGGCGACCGCGCCGCCGTCTTCGAGCGTGAAGGCGGCCCCGCGCTCTTCGTCTGGAAGACCGAATGGGACAGGCCCGAGGACGCGCAAGAATTCTTCCGCGCCTACAACGCGCTCAAGCGAAGGCGCGCGTCTGAAGCGCCGAGCGCCGCCGCCGACACCGAACGACTCTGGACGGAGGGCGGTGGCCTGCTCACGCTCGTGCGTCTCGAAGGCGACAGGGTGATTATTATTCGCGGCGCTGAAGCCGACGTGCGCGGAGGGCTCGAACTCGCGTCGAGCCGCTGAATCCAAGGCTGCCGTCGCACGGATTGGCTCTTGCGGACGGCCCTCGATTGAGAGTATTCTGTAGGCGTCAGCAAACAGTCATCTCTCCCTCTTCAGGCCCTTGAGTTTCACCAAAGGAAGAGCCGTCATGAAAAGCATCCGTCAAATCTCACTCCGCAGTCTCTTGATTCTGTCGATTGTCTCCCTGTGCGCCGCAGCCGCTATGGCGCAGGCGCGGAACAGGGAAGAGCGCTTCATCTCGGCGAAGGCAGGCGGAATCAACTACGTCTCCGGCAAAGTCTCCTTCAAGCGCGACGTTGAGAGCAACTGGGTTTCGCTCTCCACGAACGACGAGCTGAAGAGCGGCGACACCCTCAAGACCGGCGCGGACGGGCGCGTCGAAGTCCTGCTCAACCCCGGCTCTTACCTTCGTCTCGGCGAAAACTCCGAGCTTAAGCTGGTTGACGCTTCGCTCGACGACCTGCAACTCGGCCTGACGAGCGGGAGCGCCGTCGTCGAGGCCACTGGCTACAGCGACCTCGACCTCTCCATCATGGTCGAGACGCCGCAGACCCACGTCCGCATCATCCGCACAGGCATCTATCGCCTCAGCGTGCTGCCGTCGGGCGTTACGGAAGTGGCAGTCGAGAAGGGGCGCGTCTACATCGGACAACCGGAAGTGCTCGTTAAGGGCGGCAAGGTCGCCCGCGTAGGCGAGGGCGGCGGGTTGGAGATAGCGAAGTTCGACAAGAAGAACCGCGATTATCTAGACCTTTGGAGCAGGGAGCGCGGCAAGGAACTGGCGAGGATGAACGAGAAGCTGTCGCGGCGGAACACGAACACGCTTTTGTCGAGCTTGTCCCTCAACCTGTTCCCGAGCCGCTTCGCTTCCAACGGCGTGTGGTTCTATAACTCGCTCTCAGGCTGCTACACCTTTCTCCCCTTCGGCGGCTACTCCTACTGGCGCTCGCCTTACGGCCACTGGTACGGCAACCAGCTCTACGTGCCTTACGGGTACGGCAATGGCAATCGCTGCTACGGCTGCAACGTCGGGGGAACGACGGCGAACAACGGCGGCGGTTATCAAAACGGCGGCGGCAACACGTCCGGCAACGGCGGCAACAACGGCGGCGGATACGTCCAGCCCGGCGGCAACGCAGGACGCACCCCGCAGACGCCGAGTACCGGCATGAGAAACAACCCGCCCGCCAGCGAGCCCCGCACCTTTGAACGCGGCGCGGGCGAGCGGCCCATGCCTCACAGGACTGTGGAGCCGGGTCACAACAGATAAAGTATTCATCGACGGTTTTAAGAAAATCGGAAGGGCGCGACACAACTCTTGAGTGTCGCGCCCTTCCGCTTTTGGTAAGGGACAATTTTGAGGATGCCCGCCCCGCGCTAGCCGCAGATTTCGTCTGCGACGACGAGGGCGGAATGAGTGACGGCGGCGACGCCGTTGCCGGGGAAGGTCGTGTCGCCGACCATGTAGAGGTTCGGAACCGACGTGCGATGCGTCGGCGAGTTGGGGCCGAACGCTTCGAGCGACTGGCCGACGCCGCCGACCATGCCGAGCTTGCGCCTCGTCCGCTCGTAGAAGCCGCGCGGCGTCGCCGTCTCAAATACTTCCACGCCGCCGCCCAGCTCCGGCAGCGCCGCGTGCACGCGCGCCCAAAGCTCTTCGAGCGAGCGCTGATCCTGCTCTTCGTGCCCCGTCTCGTCCTCGTGAAAAGTGAACCACTGCGCGGCGTCCGTGAAGGTCGAGACAGTCACGGCGCGTTTGCCCTCGGGCGCGCGCGCGTCCCATTCGGGCGCGGCGCTGAACATGAAGAGGCTGCTCTCCGGGTCAAAATCCGCGTCCTCCTGCCAGTCCGTGAGCGCGAGAATCCGGCCCGAGGGGAGGCGGCGGACGGCATCTTCTTCGGCGCTTAGAAAAAGCTGGTACGCCCCCCAGCCTCGCAGGGATTTCAAGCGCGCGCGCACCTCGCCCGGCGTGCGTTCGAGGCCGACGAGCTTCCCGTACGTGTCCCAGACCGTCAGGTTACTGACCACGGCGCGCCGGGCTTCCAAGACCTCGCCGCTCAGAAGCGTAACGCCCGCCGCCGCGCTCCCGCCACGCGCGTATGCGAGCCGCAGCGCGTGCGCGTCGAGCCGCACCGTCCCGCCGCTCAGCTTGATTGATTCGACGAGCGCTTCGACGAGCGCGTTTGAGCCGCCGCGCATGGCGTACATCCCGCGACGAGCTTCGGCGAGCGCGACGGCGGCGTAGAGATACGCGGCGGAGTCTGAAGGGCACTGAGCGAAGATTTGCAGTTGCGCGTCCGCGAAGCGGCGGAAGCGCTTTGAAGTCCCAGAGAGGTGCTGCGCCGCGGTGTGGCCGAGGCCGTTGAGGATGCTCGAAGCGTGACGCGCTTCCGTCGCGAGGAGCTTCATGCGCCGGAGGCGCGAGGCGTCCGCGAGGGCGGGGAAGCGTGACGCGGCGCGTCGCAGCGCGTCGGCCAGCGGTGTGATCTCACGATAGAAACGCAGCGCCGCCTCCGCACATTCGGGAAAGGCCGAGCGCAGTCCCGCTTCAAACTCTTCAATCTCGCCGCCGACGCGCACGTCCGTCCCGTCGGGCAGCCGCACGACGTACGAAGGCGAAAGCCTCCGCACCTCCGGCGCGCTGACCGGCAGCTCTCTGAAGACGCGCTCGTGAATCCCGCCCGGCTCCCATGAGGCGTAGAGGCCCGCGCCCGGCTCGAAGCTGTGGCCGGAATGCTCGAACGACGCGGCGCACCCGCCCGCGCGCGGCTCCCTCTCCAAAAGGCACACGCTCACGCCGCGCGCGGCCAGAAGCGCCGCCGTCGTCAACCCGCCGATGCCGCCGCCGACGACCAAGACCTCGTAAGACATAAAGAAGCTTTTAGCTATCAGCTATCAGCTATTAGCCTTTCAGCTTTTCAGCGATTATCCGTCTCTTAAGGATGAAGAGCGGCCCGGCTTCTTCCCGCTGAAGGCTGAAAGCTAATAGCTGATAGCTAAAAGAGACATTTGAAGAGCGCGGAGAGCGCGGCCTGTGTCTCGGCGGCAGGTTTGTCGGGCCGGAAATAGTTGTAGAGCAGCCCGGCGACCTGCACGCCGTTAAAGATGAAGTGGATGATGATGCAGGGGAGCACTCGTCCCGTGTAGGCACGCACGAGTGTGAGAGCTAGGCTAAGGAGCAGGATGGCTCCGATGGTTCCGGGGCTAGTCTTGTATTGCCAGAAGTGTACGAGCGCGAAAAGAAACGTGACCAGCGCGATGGCCCCCACCACGCCGATGGCCCTCTGAAGCGCGGAGTAGAGCACGCCCCTGTAGACCAGCTCTTCGACGAGCGGCGCGGTCGCCGTGGCGAGGAAGGCGACGGCGAAGAGCGCGAGCGTAGAACTCTCAAGCATGTCGTCGAAAGGCGTCCTCGCGACGCCGAGCAGCTTGGAGACGATTACCGCGCCGACCAAAAGCAGGATGGCCGCCAACACGCTCGCCACAAAGTCGGCCAGAAAACCGAAACGCGGGCTCCAACTCCAACCGATAACTTTCCAGAACGAACGCCGCCCGAATCTCGTCACCACCGCCCAGATAATAAAGAGCGTGAGCAGGTGCGTCGGGATGGTCGCCGCGATGCCGACGAGGATGATAGTCGGGTCTCTGGCGAGAGCCTCTTCGCCCCCCGCGAAGCCCGCCACGCCGTGACGATAAAGCACGTATGGAACGAGCAGCAAAAGGGGGACGAAGAACATCAACAGGATGCTCGCCACCCACACGAGCAACGCCAAGCCGACGCCCCAAGGCGGGTCGTCCGGGTTAATCGCCTCGGGCGTCGCGGGCATCTCCGGCTTGTAGCTGGCGAAAGTGTCTCTGGGAAGCGGGTCTATCGGTGTACTCACACGCGCGAGTTTAAGAGACGCGACGAAGCAAACGCAAGACATAAGAGCCGTGAATCGTCAATCGTAAATCTTGAAGAGAAGAACCTGTTCCTTCTTAACACGATTTACGATTGACGATTCACGGCTTTTCTTCCCGCTCGAAGTGTTTTGCCATCGCGTCGCGGACTGCTTGCATGAGCGCGGGGAGGTCTTCGTCGGCGAGCCCTCGGGTGGGGATGGGGGCATCGACGTACATCTCGACGTTGCCGGGGCGGAAGATGAACGAGTCGCGGGGTAGAACCTGCCGCGAGCCCTTGATGGTGACGGGGACGACGGGCAGGCCGGTCTGCACGGCGAACTTGAAGCCGCCCT
>WUUC01017903.1_pt1 | contig 10495 bp, 12 predicted proteins | sample 6278441 | NCBI WGS metagenome assembly WUUC01 (sample SAMN13675441, study PRJNA597444) | soil metagenome | isolation source: soil | place: USA: Washington | collected 2017-10 | reverse complement strand
GTGAGTCGGCTGGGGATCGACGCGAAGAAGATCATGAGGGCCAGGGCGAACGCCTCGGCACGCTCCTTGACCCACGTCCACGCCAGGTCGAAGACGCCCGCGATCAGCCCCGGGATCGCCAGGATGGCGTTCTGGATCAGCCCCGGCAGGATCAGGAAAAAGCCGATCAGGCGGCCGATGTTGACGAAGAAGCCCTCCACCAGGCCCAACGCGGCGGCGATCGCCCACGCGCGCAGCCGCTCCGCGAAGCCGGCGATCGCGTTGATGATCCGCTCCGGCAGGGCTTGGAACCAGGCGATGCCCGTGGCGAACGCATTGGGGATGGTCTCGGTGAAGAACCCGACGATCGCCTCCTTCGCGACCCCGTACCAGCGGGCGATGGTCTCGCCGACCATGCCGAACCAGCGGCCCGCCGCGATGCCGAAGGTGATCACCCAGGCGACGGCCGCCTCCAGCGCGTCGCCGAACCAGTCGAGCGCGATGATCGACCAGATCAGGATCTGACCCAGGATGACCAGGGCGACGCCGATGGTCTTGGCCGCCGCATACAGCGAGTCGAGCGCGTCCTGACCCTCGGCCGACTGGAAGAACTCCTTCAGCCGCTTCGTCATCTCGGTCAGGCTGACGATGAACGACTGGCCCGCCTCACCGGACCCTTCGCCGCCGAAGACGGCACCGATCAGGCCGCCGATCTCGCCGAGCAGGTCGAAGAGCTGACCCGCGACGGTGAAGGATTCCTCCAGGAACTCCTCGAACTTGCCCGTCTGGAGCGAGCCGGACAGGAAGCCGGTCACCCGCTCGATGCCCCGGCCGATGGCCGCGAAGACGCGCTCCACGAACGGGAGCCCGTGCTCGATCACGCCGAAGATGACGCCGAGGAAGTCGACCAGCGACGGGGCCAGGTTCTTCACGATCCGGGCCGCCGACTGGAATACGTCGTCGAAGACGTCCACGATGTCGTTGCTGCCCAGCAGCTCCACGACACCCGAGAAGGCGTTGCCCAGCTCCTTCGCCACGGCACGCATGCCCGACCGGAAGGACGGCAGCACCGCCTGGAGTAGCCCGGTGAGCTGGCCGCGCAGCGGGGCGAAGAACTGCTCCTGGACCTCCCGGCCGATGGCCTTGAAGGTCGGGCCGAACTTGACGATCTCCTTGACGACGGCCGCCGCGCTCGGGGCAAGCTTCTTCAGCGCCTCGTTGAACGCCTCGACGTCGCCGGACAGCCCGGCGCCGACCGCCTCGCCGATGCCGTTGAAGGCCAGCAGCAGCGGGCCGAGGATGGCCCCCGCGACGGCGCCGGCCGCCGGCAGGGCCAGCAGCGCGCCGGAGAGCTGGATGAGCGCCCCGCCGAGCGCGAGCACGACGGGGATCGCCGCGATGATGGCCGCGATCTTGAGTCCGCCGATGATGTCGCCGCCGCCGCCCGCGAGGGTCGAGAAGACGCCCCCGATGCCGCCGGCCGCACCCTGCACGCCGGCGAGACCCTTCGACAGGGTGTCGGAGATGCCGGCGAAGATCCCCCGGAAGAGACCCCCGCCGGCACCGCCGCTGCCGCCGCGACGGAAGACGGACGCGATGCCCGCGAGGAGCCCGCGCCCGCCCTCTTCCCCCGCCCGGCGGAAGCGTGAGCGCCCCCGCTGCTCGAAGCTCTTGCCCGCCGCGTCGGCCGCTGTCGCGCCGGCGTCGGACGCCTTGTCCGCGAGGGGCTGGAAGTCGACACCCGCCACGCCGTCCTTGACGGCCGCCGCGAGGAGCTTCTTCAGCTCGGCCGGAAGCTTCGAGACGTCCGCACGGACCTCGATGAACGCCTTGCCGAGCTGAGCCATGCGCTGAGCTTACTGGCAGGTGGGCAGCTTGTGATCAGCCCGCATTGGAGCCGCCGCCCATCTGCTGGAAGAGGCCCATGGCCGCCACCCAGTCGGCGCCCTCGTCCACCGCGTCGAAGACCTCTTCGGGGCTCACCTCGGCGGGCGGGGTGTTCAGGTCGAACTGGAGTTGCGTGCGCGCCTGCTCGTCCGCGCAGCCGTCCATCGCCAGGGCGTAGATCGCGTTCAGGGCGGTGCCGATGGAGCACGCGGAGAAGTCGAGCCCGCTCTTGACGAGCCGGCCGTGGACGATCGGCCACGTGTCCGGGTCGGCGACGGCCGTGAGCAGCTTCGCCGCCATCCACCACGTCTGGCCGGTGACGGCGGTCAGCACGTCACGCCACACCGTGTTCAGGTCGTCGATCTCCAGCTCACCGCGCCGCAGGAGCCGCCAGATCTCACGCTGGTCCTCGGCCGGCAGCAGGCCGGGCACGATGGCCCCGCCCTCCGGCGACGCGATGGCCTCAAGCCACTCCGCCGCCGGCAGGGCCGGGATCGTGTAGGTCGCCCCGCCGATGATCACGTCGACCTCCGCCGGGTACAGCGTGCCGACGATGCCCACCTAGAACGGCCCACCCTCGGGGAGCGGCAGCTCGGCCAGGTGCTCTTCGAGGCGCCGCGCGAGCGAGATCACGGCGTCGGCGAGCTGAGCCGAATGGAGGACACCCTCGGCCCGGACGCTGGAAGCGACGATCTCGACGGCCCAGCGGGTCGCGGTGTCGCGCTGCTGGCGCCGATTCCATGCCACGTGCTCGGCGCGCATCCGCTCCTGCGCCGCCGGATCGGGGTGCCGAAGCGGGGTGCCGTCGGCGGTCGGGATCGCGGGGAGCCCCAGCTCACCATCGGGAACGTCGGCGCTCACCGCTGGCGCACCGATGCGCGCGTGGTCTTGGCGGGGCCGTTGCGGGGAGCCTTCGGGGCCGGCTTCTCGTCCGGCGCCCACTGCTCGATCATGGCCAGGGCCAGGTCGAAGTACTCCTCCAGGTCGATGTCCCCGGACGCCAGCGACCGGCTGACGTAGCGCTCGTCGTCGTCGTACGCAAAACGCGAACGCAGGACCACGCCGAAGTCGTTGCAGAGGTTGACCTGGACGCGCTGGTCGGTCTCGTCGGCGATGCCCGTCATCTGGAGCACGATGAACATCTGGCCCTTGGTGGGGCGCATCAGGGTGATGTCGCGGCCGAGGAGCGGGAAGATGTGGCTCTCCTGGCTCGGGTCTCGATGCTTGCGTTCCGCCGCTGCTGGCGCGGCGGCCGGTGCCGTCTTCTTGGCCACTGCTCGGGTTGCTCGAATCGCCATGTCGACCACAATACGTCAGTACTGACCAGTCGCGGCCGAGACGCCCATCGGGGTCACGATGAAGCCCCGGACGGTCGCCTCCTCGCGCAGCGCCCGCATGAGGAACGGGCGTGCCTTGGTGCCCGGGTGGCGCACGAAGCCCTTGCCGATGTGCAGGTAGACGCCCTTCTTGCCCTTGCGCTTACCCGTCCCCCCGCCCGGCTTCTTCGGCACGATCACCGGCATCCCGACCTTCAGCCAGAAGAACGCCAGCGCCTTCTTCCGCCTCGCCCGGATGATGTGTGGTTTCGTCCCGTCGTGGACGAAGTGTGCGTACTTTGCCGGGGCCTCGACGCGTCCCGCTACGAACGTCCGCCGGGCGCGCATCGTCATCCGTTGCCCCGCCCGCAGGTTGCCCGTGTCCACCGGCGTCAGCACCTGCGACCGGTTCAGGACCGCCCTCGTCGTCGCGAACACCAGGGGTGCGGCGCGCTCGACGCCGACCGCCAGGATCTGCGTCCGGTCCAGCTCCAGCGTCACCTTGATCTTGGGGGCCATCGGGCATCTCCTCGGGGACGTCCTCAACGTGCACGAAGTACCCCGACGCGACCCACCCGCGATGCTGCGGGTCCCGGTCGGTATCGAAGATGACCTGCTCGTTCAGCTCGAAGGGGCCGACGTTCGTCACGGCCCGGTAGATGGCACTCATCAGACCTCGTCATCCACACAGTCGCACGCGTTGACCCGGATGGTCAGCAGGACCACCTGCCCGCCGCACGTCGCCTCATTCTCCAGCGGCGTGATCGGACCGGCAACCACGGCCGACGTGTCCAGCAGCTCGCGCAGGCAGCAGATCGCCCGCCGCAGTGCCGCCGCGTCGTCCATCGCTTCCTGCGACGCCTCCTGCCACTGGTCCGCGATCGGGATCTTGTCGCCCGCGCCCGGACCGACGATCGGGATGCACCGCATGATGCCCATCTCCACGGGGATGCCGTAGTCGAGCGGGTCCTGACTGCTGCTGCCGGTGCGCGGCACGGGGAACTCGTCGGTCTCGAACATGGCGCCGGGGCGCACCCACGCGATGCCCTCGCAGCATTCGTCACGGGTGTCGTCGGCCATGGCCGCGAAGCCGGAGCCCGGCCGGATCTGATAGTTGTTCGGCGGGTTCGGGACCTTCATCGCCTCCGTCTGGAGACAGTTCATCACCGTGAGCAAGATCGGCATCACCATCGTGTCCGTCACCACCTGAACGTCGCTCGGCTCGACCGAGCTGGTCCCGGCGATGGCCCCGCCCGCGCTAGTGGCGATCACCACGTCCTCGGCCGGGGCCAGGATCACCAGCGGCAAGGGAGTGGAGCCGGCCACGGCACCGCCGGGCGTGGACGCCACGACGACATCCGCCGCGTCCAGTGCCAGCGTAGAGCCCGCCGCCGTGCCGCCGCCCGCACCGGTGAGCAGCAGCGTGTCGACGGTCAGCGTCAGCCCCGCACCGGCCGCACTACCGCCGCCCGCCGAGGTGGGGATGACGATGTCGCCGCCGGCCGCCGCGTCGAGCACGAGCCCGGACGGTCCGGCGATGGCCCCGCCCGCGCTGGTGGCGAGCGGCATGTCCACGGCCGCGCCCAGGGCGCCGCCCGCCGCGCTGCCGCCGCCCGCCCCCGTGGCCACGATCGTGTCGACCAGGAGCTGCTGAACGGCGCCGGCCGCGACCGCCCCGCCCGAGCCGGCGAGCAGGGGAACGTCAATCGCAAGCTGGTTGACCGCGCCGGCACCAATAGCCCCGCCGGAGTCGGTCGTGACGAGGGTGTCCACAGTGAGTGCGTTGGCGGCCCCGGCCGCGCTGCCGCCGCCGGGGCTGGTCGCGGTGGAGAAGTCGACGGCGAGCGCGTTGACCGCGCCGGCCGCCTGCGCGCCGCCCGCTGCCGTGACCAGCGGCATGTCCACGGCGAGAAGCCCGGCGGCATTGCCCGCCTCAGCCCCGCCAGCGGCGGTGAGGTTGGTAACCGCCAGGATCTGCGTGTCGTCGGCGACGTACGCGTCATAGAAGGTGGTCCCGAGCGTCGGCGTGGAGAGGCTGTTGCCGATCTGCACGTGGGAGTGCTCGGTGGCCGTGTTGATGCTGCCGATGGTGAGCGTGAAGCTCGGCGTGTCCGAATAGCCGGAGTACGCGTCAACTGAGACGGAGCCGACCGTGGCGGAGTTGACCACGGTGACTTTGAAGCGCCACCACTGATTGATCGAGATCGCCGCAACACTCTCGGCCACCTGCGTGTTGCTGCTGTTGCGGATGCGGACCAGGCCCGCCGCCGTGACGTCGATTCGCCAGGACGCGCCGAAGCCCGCCGTCAGTCCCTTGATCACGATGAACGAGGACGCGGGGAAGGCGGTCAGGTACTGCGCCACGGTGTGCACGGCGCTGGTCGCGGCCACGCCCAGCGGGACCTGGAGCGCCTGCGCCGTGCCGCCGACCTGCGCCGAGCGGTACGACAGCGCGCCCTCGAACTCCTGGACGTTGGAGAACGTCCAGGATCCGGTTACGGCACTGAAGGCGGTGCCGGAGCCTCCGCCGCTGTTGCCCGTGGTGACCGCTACGCCATCGGTCCCGCCCTCGGCGTAGTTCGCGGCGAGGACGGTCATGGCCTACCTCTCGCGGACCTCGGGTTAGTAGATCGCCAGGTGCAGGTAGCCGAGCGTGGCATGGTTGCCCAGCGTGAAGGCACCGCCCAGCGCGGTCCGGTCGGTGACGAAGTCGTGCACGCCGATGAGTCGCTGGGTCGCGGCCGTGCCTGCGGTTCGGTCACTCAGCACCGCGTAGCGCACGCCGGTGAAGGTGGCCGCCGCCCACGTTGCGGGAGTGGTGGCCGTGAGCACGAGGATGGCCGTGCCGTACGCCTCCCAGGTCACGCCACCGTCGACCACGGTCTGGCCGAGCACCGTCGGGTAGGTCGGGATCGACCCGGCCGTGGTGCCGGCCGTGGTGGCTCGGTACAGGAGCCCGTTCGGGGTCGCCGGCCGGACCACGTCGCCGAGCAGGTAGGCCGTGGAGTTGGCCCGCTGCGTCGCCCACGAGTTGGCGGCCGTGACGGTGCGGGTGATGGCGCCGACGAGGACGCCGCCGGTGGAGTAGCCCGCGCCGGCCGCGACCTCGCCGGTCAGGTCGCTGACGAAGTCGTGCGTCACCCGGTCGGGGGTGTACGTGCTGGTGTGCAGGGTGACCGTCATGTTGTCGTCGAAGTCGACTTCGAGGTTGAAGGCGCCCGCGAACGCCTGTGCGTACCAGTCCATGGGACTCTCCTACCAGAATCTGGGCATGTCGGGCGAGGTGAAGCGCGGTCGCTGCTGGAGCCGCTTCGGGTTGTAGATCATGATGACCTGGTCCACGTCGGCGACGCCCGTGAGCCCGTCCTCCAGCCACGTGTCCGAGCTGACGTAGTTGATCTCCACGCCCTGGCGGGTCACCGACCGGACCCGGTTCGGCAGGCGGCACTGGCCGTTGCCCGTCCGGGAGGCGCCGATCTCGCAGGCGAGCACGCCCGCCGCGTCGTTCAGGCCCTCCGGCACCGCTTCGCCGGACAGGTAGGTGATCGACCACGTCCCGTCCGAGCCCAGCGGCAGGCCCATGTCCTGCGCGTACGGCCAGCCGGAGCCGTCCATTCGCCACAGGTAGCCCGCGCGCAGCTCGTACGACCCGCCGGGCAGCACGTCGCCGTCGATCGTGACCGAGGTGACCGAAGCCGCGTCGGGCAGCGGCAGTCGGGAGCCGGAGCACGCGCAGCCGCCGGAGCAGCCGCAGCCGCCCGGCCCGAAGACCTGCACGCCCGTCCCCGTGGAGACCACCGACCAGCCGCCACCCTCGGAGCCCGGGAGCACCGGATAGGACGCGTACAGGGGGAGCTGGGCCGACCAGCACGGGCGCACCGTCACCGGGCAGAGGCCGAAGCGGCGCCCCGTGGCGGCCCACAGGAGCGTCGTGGCGGTCCGCAGCGCGTACGCCTGCACCGCCGGCGTGTAGTCCGCCCACGTGGCGCACAGGTCGATCGTCGGCGTCCAGCCGTCGCACGGTGCGTCCACGGTGCCCCCTTCGGATGTGGGTCGGGCCGGACCACCACGCGGGTGGTCCGGCCCGGTCGGAGCTGAGGTTACGCGCTGGCCCCGAGGATCACGATGTCGTACGTGACGGAGGAGCCCGCGCCGGAGTTGGTGATGCGCAGGATGTCACCGGTGGCGGCCGTGACCGCGTACCCGGTGGCGTCCGACGCGGCAAGGACGAAGAGCCCGCCCGGCCGCACCACGACGGCCGGCGTGGTGCCGGTCGCCCAGTTGATGAACGGGTTGGACGCGCCGCCGCCGACGACCACGTTGTTCACGTTCGCCGCCGAGGCCCGCACGACGAGCACCTTGACCCGCAGCAGCGAGACGACGCCGCCGAGGAGGTCGGTCAGCACGCCGTTGAGGTCCAGGTCGTCGTTGCCCGACGCCGCGATGGTCCGCGTGTCGGCGATGATCCGGTCGACCTGCCCGGCGGCGGTGCCGCTGGAGAAGCCCATCGACTGGTTGAAGGCCAGGGCCGCCGTCGCGATGACGTTGAGGTCCAGGGCGTTGTTCTCGGTCGTCCCGAGGGAGAACGAGAGGACGGTGTTGTCCAAGGTGGGCATCGGTGCCTCCTACGGCAGCGTGACGGCGCCGCAGGTGGCGACCGGCGGGGCGAGGGTGGTCATGTGGAAGTCCAGGTGGTCCAGCGCGTGGATCGGGGTCAGCAGGGCCGACGGTCCGACCGGAGCGTTCACCCGGTTGTCCACCAGGTACGGCCCGACGCCCCACCCGCTGCCCGCGCTGGAGCGCGCGGACTGGATCGGGAAGGTGATCAGCTCGTTCTGGATGGTGAAGTCGCCGACGATGGCGTCCTTCACCCACGGGATGAGGGTGTAGCCGTACGCGGGGACGCCGGCCGCACACGCCTGCCCGGACAGGTCCGTCCAGACCTCCAGCGCGAAGTCCTGGTACACGCCCTCGCGGATGCGGAAGCCGACCGCCTCGGGAACGGTCGCGTCGTTCATGACCAGCGGGGCGCCCGTGGTCAGGTTGTAGACGTCGGGGTCCACGTTGCCCATGTTGATCTTGATGTTCGCCCAGTTGATGATCGGGCGGCCCCGGTCGTTGACCAGGTAGGTGTCGTCGGCGCCCTTGACCTTGTACTCGGTGCCGTCCTCCACCTCCATCGTGATCTCCACGGAGACGAACCCCTTGCTGGTGACCGTTGCCTTCGGCCCATGCACGGGGACGCCACACGAATCCAGCTTCGTGATCCGCATGACGCGGCCACGGATGGGCTTCAAGCAGTAGGCCACCATGGTTACTTCACGTCCTCCGGAGCGTCACTCTTGGTCGCGCTGGCCCGACGGGCTGCGCGGCGCTGGGCCGGCGTCTTCGGCTTGTCGTCCTCGGTGACCTCGTCGGTCTCCTCGGTCGTCTTCGCCTCGTCGTCGGTCGCGTCGTCTTCCTCGGCGTCCTCGGCCGGCTTGTCGCCGGTCGTCTCCGCCGCCTGCTCCGCCTGAGCCTTCGAGCCCGGGTCGGTACCCGCGTTGGCCCGGAAGCCCAGCTCGGCCGGCGTCATGCCGGTCTCGTCCGCGCGGGCGTCGCGCTCCTCGGCAGCGGCCTGCGCGTTCTCGATGCGCTGGCGCTCCTCGTCGCGGACCTTCGCCCGCTGCTGGACGACCTTCTCAGCCACGTCGTCGTCGACCTCGAAGACGCCGCCGCCCGGGACGTTCGGGCGCGGGTAGAAGTGCACCCGGTCCGGATCCCCGGCCTGCGCGATCAGGTCACGCGCCACGTCTGCGGCAACGTCACCCTCTGCCATCTGGTACTCGGCCATGCCAGTCCTCCTAGGACGCTCGTGTCACTTCGACAGCGGCAACCACGCACTCCACGCCGATCATGTACGTGCGGACGGCGTGCATGATGCGCTGGTTGGTCGTCTGGTTCAGCATCTGCCCCGGGGGCGTCGTCCACACCTTCGGGGAGCGCCACACGAGGACGCGGCCGGTGATGTACATGAACTCGTGGGTCGCCGTCGGAGCGACGCCCGCCGGGCTGTTGCCGGAGTAGCCGCCGCCGAAGACGATCCGGGTGCCCAGGTGGGTCTGCTGGACCTCGGGGTTGGTCCGCTTCGCCTCGCGCGACTCCAGGACGCCACGGGAGCCCATGTGGGCCGCCATGCGGGGCCGGGCGTGCAGCAGGAGCGGCCCGTCGTAGTTCTGCGCGCCGGTCTGCTCCAGCAGGGAGACCGCCTCGACGACGCCATGCGGCCCGGCAAGGGTGGTCACCTTGCCGGCCGCCTGCATCGCCTCGAAGACGCCGACCACGGTGCCGGTCGACGTCGACCCGCCCCACAGCGCCAGCTCGACGGCCGACTGCTCGCCGAGGGCCAGGCGCTGCTGGACACGCCGACGTGCGTCGTCGTCGGTGGTGCCGACCGGGGTGCAGATCTCCGAGGCGTACACGTTGAAGGCGTACGCGGTCTGGAGCGCTTCCCGGGCGTCGTACTCCATCGCCGGGTACGGCACGTCAGCGCAGGCGGTCGGGTAGAGCCGGCCGCCGGTGCAGGCCGCCATCTCCCAGATGCCGCCCGAGGTGGTCGCGTGCTCCGGCAGTACCCACGGGCCGGCGGCCACGGTGAGGAGCCCCGGGCGCGCAGCGGCGACGTCGGGGACCTCGATGTTCGCGGCAGGGATCGGCATGAGGGGTCCTTACCGGGCCAGGTAGGTCACGAGGATGGAGATGGCGGGCAGGGCCAGGCCGGAGGCGGCCGAGGTGTGGACGACCTGGAGCAGGTCCCCCGCCTTGACTTCCAGGTTGGCCGGCGTCACGTTCAGCGTAAGCGTCTCCTTGACGCCGGCGACGGAGCTGCCCGCGCTCCACGTCCGGGTGGCGATGTTGGTCGTACCGGAGCCGAGGACGCCCTTGTTCTGCACGGCGATCGTCGCGAAGTTGGTGCCGTTGAAGGTGATGCTGGCGCGGGGCACGATCTCGACCTTGGCGATCCGGGCATCCCGGGGTACGGCGGCCGAGAAGATGACCGTGGAGGTATCCAGCGCCGCGACGGCGGGGATCTCCAGGGTGAGCACGTACCCGGCGGTGTCGTCGGACTGAGCGGTCATGGTCAACTCCTGTGGAGGGTCGAAGGGGGCAGGGCAAGGGGGCCGGACCGGGTGGTCCGGCCCCCTCACGCTACGAGCTGGGTCAGCCCGTCCGCATGTCGGCGGTCGCCGAGGTCACGCCGCTCGGGGAGATGCGGACCTTGATGCGCCGCGACTCGAAGCCCCGCTTCATCACCATGACGCCCTCCTCGGTGA
>WUUC01174583.1_pt1 | contig 10496 bp, 7 predicted proteins | sample 6278441 | NCBI WGS metagenome assembly WUUC01 (sample SAMN13675441, study PRJNA597444) | soil metagenome | isolation source: soil | place: USA: Washington | collected 2017-10 | reverse complement strand
CCTGGAAGTCGGCCTTCGCGCCGATGGTGACCTCGGTGAGGCCGTTGAACTCGCTGACCGTGCCGCGCACGCGCACCTGGTCGCCGACGGCGACGTCCGGGTGGTTGGCGGCGTTGGTGGTCAGGAAGACGAAGACGCCGTCGGAGGGGACGCCTGCGGCGGGGGCGCGGTCGCCCGAGCCCGCGGTCTGGACGTAGACGCCGTTGTAGCCGCCCGAGCCGTGGTCGGCGGTGACGACACCCTCGAGCACGACCTGGGTGCCCGCGAGCGGCGAGGTGTCCGTGGTGCCCTGGATCTCGGCGATGGTCTTCGTGACCGCGAGGTCACAGCCCACCGGGTCGGGGTCCGGGTCGCCGCCACCGCTGTTGCGGGTGCCGAAGGTGTTCGGCGCCTCCGCGCGCCAGGTGCCGTCGACCTTCTGCAGCGAGGAGCCGACCGGGGTGGCCGAGCCCTCGGCGACGCCGATGTCGGTGGCGGTGGTGCCGGCCGCGGGACCGCCGGTGGCGGTCAGCGGGCCCTCGTAGCCGATGAACTCCGCGACCGTGCCGTCCGGGCGGACGAGTGCGACGGCGTCGGGGGAGCCGTTCTGGAGGCCGTCGGTGGGGTAGGTCGCGACGACCACCCCGGCCGCGGGGACCGTGCCCGACAAGGTACGGGTGTTGTACACCGCGCCGCCGTTGCCGTTGTACAGGGCGAGCTGCCAGCCGGTGAGGTCGAAGCCCTCGGGTGCCTCGATCTCCAGCGCCTCGCCGGTGTCCGCCCCGACGTTGTCGTAGTGGATCTCACTGAGGGACGGGGCGGTCGGTTCGGCCGCGGAGGCCACCGGGAGCACCGCACCGCTGATGGCCACCGTGGCGATCGCGGTCAGCGCTCCGACGACTCGGAGCGAACGGACACGTCTACTACTGGGCATCTGGCCTCCATCGAGCGGATAGAACCTGCCGGAGCCTAGGTGCGGAGGGTGTCGAGAAAAATGCGCGGAGATGTACGTTGCGCGATTGTTAAGGACCGTCGAAAACCCTTGGCACGTAACGGAGTCATCCGAATACGGGTGGTTACGATCGATATGTGCCCATTGTCACGGTAACGCGTGGCGTCATTTCCGGAAGGCCTATTCGCGATATGCCGAACGGCGTAGTGCGCTGCTTTTCGGACGTGTGGGCGATCTTCGACGGGATCGCGCAGACATCCGATGTTAGGTTCGTTCTTTCTCGGTCATGACGGCCAAACGGGCGCTTGACGCGTACCAGACCTCGGATGTTAACTGCTTGTGTCACACCTGCTGTCTCTTTCGGATCCACCCCTGCACCGAGAGAGGAACTGAGTCGTGCGCACCGTTGCCAAGGCTCTCCTCGTCGTGACCGCGGCGTTCGCCGCCGCCACGGCGTCACTGGCCGCGCCGCCGTCGGCGGACGCGGCGCCACTGTCCCGAATCCTCGTGTTCTCCAAGACCGCGGGCTTCCGCCACTCGTCCATCGACGAGGGCATCGCCGCGATCAGGACCCTGGGCTCGCAGAACGGGTTCGCCGTCACCGCCACCGAGGACGCGAACCAGTTCACCACCGCCAACCTCGCCCAGTACCAGGCCGTCGTCTGGCTCTCCACCACCGGCGACGTGCTCAACGACACCCAGCAGGCCGCGTTCGAGTCCTACATCTCCGGTGGCGGCGGGTACGTCGGCGTCCACGCCGCGTCCGACACCGAGTACTCGTGGGCCTGGTACGGCGGGCTCGTCGGCGCCTACTTCGCCTCGCACCCCGCGATCCAGCAGGCCCGCGTCCGCACCGAGACCACGGCGCACCCGTCGACCGCGCACCTGCCGGCCACCTGGACGCGGTCCGACGAGTGGTACAACTACCGGACCAACCCGCGCTCGGCGGTGAAGGTCCTCCAGAACCTCGACGAGTCGTCCTACAGCGGCGGCTCCATGGGTGGCGACCACCCGATCACCTGGTGCCAGAACTACCGCGGCGGGCGGGCCTGGTACACCGGCCTCGGCCACGTCGAGGAGTCCTACACCGACGCCAACTTCACCCGCATGCTGCTGGGCGGCCTGCAGTGGGCGGGCGGCGCGGTCACGGCCGACTGCGGCACGGGCACCGGCGTGACCGACCTCGCCCGCGGCAGGCCGGTCACCACCACCAGCGTCGAGGCGGGCACGTCCCACACCGGCGCGAACGCGGTCGACGGCGTGAGCACCACCAGGTGGAGCAGCGCCTTCGCCGACCCGCAGTCGATCACGGTCGACCTCGGCTCGGCCCGCCGCGTCGACCGCGTGCGGCTGGTGTGGGAGGCGGCGTACGGCCGGGCCTACCAGATCCAGGTGTCGGGCAACAACTCCACGTGGCAGACGGTGTACTCGACCACCGCGGGCGACGGCGGCACCGACGAGCTGACCGTGAACACCAACGGCCGCTACGTCCGGGTGCTGGGCACGCAGCGCGGCACCCAGTGGGGTTACTCGCTGTTCGAGCTGGCCGTCCTGGGCGCCTGAGGGCCCCGGCACCGCACAGTCGCGCGGTGGTGGCGGGTCTCAACGGAGAGGCCCGCCACCACCGCGGTCCAGCCCGCCCCGCCGGGCCGACCTATCGTCGACGGGTGAGCTTCGCGCGCGCCCAGGACGGCACCGCCCTGTACTACGAGGTCAACGGCACCGGTGACGACGTGCTCGTGCTCCTCGCTGGGCAGTCCAACGACCACCACTGGTGGGATGTGCCCCGGCCGGACTTCGACGCCCGCTTCCGCACGGTCGTGTTCGACCACCGCGGCACCGGGCGCAGCGGCAAGCCGGAGACCGGGTACGACACGCGGACCTTCGCCCGCGACGTCGTCGCGATCCTCGACGACCTCGGGGCGGACCGCGCGCACGTGTACGGCACGTCGATGGGCGGCCGGGTCGCGCAGTGGCTCGCCGCCGACCACCCCGGCCGGGTGCGCGGGCTCGTCCTCGGCTGCACCTCGCCCGGCGCGGCGCACGGCGTGGAGCGCAGCGCCGAGGTCCGCCGCTCCCTCGCGCAGCGCGACACCGCCAAGGCCCGCCGGGCCCTGCTCGAGCTCATGTACACCCCGGAGTGGCTCCGCACCCACCTCGGCCCGTTCCACACCACCGGCGACCCGCACATGCCGCCCCACGCCCGCCGGGGGCACTTCACCGCGAGCAAGGCCCACGACGGCTGGGACGCGTGCGCGAAGATCACCGCCCCGACCCTCGTGCTCCACGGCGCCGCCGACGTGTTCAACCCGGCCGCCAACGCGCCGCTGCTCGCCGACCGGATCCCCGACGCGCGGATGACCATCGTCCCCGGCGCCCGGCACGCCTATTTCGAGGAGTTCCGCGAGATCGCGAGCCCACTGGTACTGGATTTCCTCGCGGGGTGACCCGCGCACCCGGGACTCGGAATCCGGGAGGTCCACCGCGGTGGGGACAGGCGAATTCCCGTCCGCGTGCGGCAGGGCCATTCACGGCACCTCGCCGCCGGATTCCCGGAACCCCGTAACGAACGGCGCGCCGGGGCCGACCTGGTGACATGTTCGTGGAACTGCGTGTCCACGGGGTGAGTGGCACGCCGCCGGTGGAAATGCTCGACCACCCGCTGGTGAAACAGGTGGCGGGCGATGCGGACGGCCGGTTCTTCCGCCCGGTGGACAGCGCGGGCGAGGAAATCCGCGCGGCCGACGGGCACGTCCTCGAGGGGTACCACTGGGGGCCGCTGACGTCCGGCTCGTGGCGCCAGGCGCTGTGGCTCGTGCTCATCCCGTTCGGGCTCGTGAACGCCGCGCACTTCATGTTGCCGGACGGCGGCGGGACGGCCGCCCGGGCGGTGGCCCGCGCCGCGCTCCGGGTGCTCGCGGTCGTGCTCACCGGGCTGGTCGCGCTGAGCCTCGCCCAGGCGGCGGTCGACCTGGTCGCCTGGCAGTGGACCGGGGTGGCGCCCCGCTCGGGGGACCCGCGCTGGTGGCTCGCGGGCGCGGTGGTCTCGGTCGTCGCGGTGCTGCTGGTGGTCCGGTTCATCGGCGGGCCGCCGCGCACACCGCCCGCCGGGGCGGCCGTGCCCCCGCCGGGCGTGCCGAGCGGGCTCGCGGGCGGGGAGTTCTACACCGGTGACCAGGACCTGCGTGCGCTGCGGCACCTGCACCTCACCGCGGGGCTCACGGTGCTCTCCGTACTCACCGGTTCGCTCGCCCGCACCCACGGCGGCCTCGCGTGGCCGTACTGGGCCGCGGTCGGGCTGCTGGTGTGGTCGGTCGTCCACACCGCGCTGATCGGTGACCCCACCGCGGGGCGCTCGGGGCTCCGGGCGCTCTTCGCGGTCCGGCTGCCGGTGGTGGTGCTGGTACTCGGGGTGGTGCTGCTGGCCGTGGCGGCGGGCGCGATGCTGGCGGTGCCGGACTACCCCGCCACCCGCCGCGGCGTGCTGCCGGGCACGGCGGGGCTCGGGCTCTGGGCGGCGGGGCTGACCCTCGCCGCGCTCCTGGTGCTCGTCGCCGCGGCCGCGGTGCTCGCCGCGCGGACCGGCGAACCCGGTGCGCCCCGGCCCTTCCGCCGGTTCCTCGGCGGCATGACGGGGCCGGTCGTCGCGGTGCTGGGCACCTTCCTCGGCGTCGGGTTCACCGCCGCGCTCGCCTACGGCGTGCTGCGGCTGCTGCGCCCCGCGGGGCAGCAGGACGCGATGGCGCTGCCGGTGTTCCACGTGCGGATCGCGTTCGCGTCCGGGGTCGCCGTGGCGCTGGCCGTCGTGCTCGCGCTGGTGCTCGCCGGGTGGCTGGCCCGCTCCCGCCGGCGCTACACCGCGCTGGTGCGCGCCTCCGCGGGCCCGGACGTGCTGCCCGAGGAGGAGGTGCGGGCGGTCGCGCGTGCCTGGTGGGCGGCGCGGCTGAAGTTCTCGGTGCACTGGCTCGCGATCACCGTCGCCGCGGCGGGCACGGTGCTGACGGTCGCCGCGGTGGCCGAGGCGGTCGCGGACCTCGACGCGGTCACCTGCCGGCCGGGCGGCACCTGGCTGTCCGACTGCCGCGACCTGCCCGGCCCGGACCTGGTGTCCATCGGCACCGTGGCACTGCTGCTGGTCGGCGGGTTCCTCGTCTACCTCGGCCGCCGCGCGGTGGGGGACAGCGCGGTGCGGCGCGCGGCCTGCGTCGTGTGGGACGTCGTGGCGTTCTGGCCCGCGGCCGCGCACCCGTTCGTGCCGCCGCCGTACTCGCCGAAGGTCATCGAGGACCTCCGGCGGCGCATCGAGTGGCACCTCGCCGACCCGGCGACCACGGTGGTGCTCGCCGGGCACAGCCAGGGCAGCCTGATCGCCGCGGCCGCGCTGACCCGGCTGCCCGCGAGGTGCCGGTCGCGGGTGGCGCTGCTGACCTACGGGTCGCAGCTCCAGATCGCGTACGCGCGGGCGTTCCCCGCCTACGTCAGCCACCGGTTCCTGTGCTGGCTGCACGACGAGGTGCTCGACGGGCGCTGGGTGTCGCTCTACCGCGAGACCGACCCGATCGGCGGCCCGGTCCTGAGCTGGGACCGCAGCGACGGCCCGGAGTTCACCTCCCGCAGGCTGGGCGGCACCGGGGTCGTCGCGGACGAGACGGACCCGCGGACGGGCGTGCGGCGCTGCGGCTCGGAGTGGCGGCTGCTCGACCCGTGCCCCGCGGACGGCCACACCGCGCCCCGGCTCGCGATGCTGCGGCACAGCTCCTACAGCACCGACCCGGTGTGGGCGGCGGCGCTCGCGGAGCTGACCGGTCGCTACCCCAGGTCCGCGACGACCGCGTCCGCCGCGCGGCGGCCCGAGACCAGCGCACCCTGAACCGAGGGCGTGTCCCGGTGGTCGCCGCACACGTACCGGCCCTCCCCGGCCCGCACCTCGCGCCGCAGCGGATCGCCCGGCGCGAGCACCGGGAGGGCCCGCGGGATCGCGTAGCGCGCCACGGTCGTCCACGCGCTCGTGTCGCGGTCGTACAGGCGGGCGAGCCGGGCGCGGATCCGGTCCTCGGCCACGTCGCGCGCCGCGTCCCCGGCGACCCGCTCCGGCACGGACGCGGAGACGAGGGCCTGCCCGCCGGGTGCGTAGGTGGGGGAGACGTTGCTGAGCACGGCGGTGTTCGTGAGCAGCGGGTCGACGCCGTCGGTCACCAGCGTCGGCCGGTCCGTCGGCGCCGACGGCGTGCTGAAGTACCAGGTGGTGACGCTGTGCCAGCGCGGCGCGGGCACACCGGGCAGCAGCCGGGCGGCCTGGTCCCCGTCGGTGGCGACCACGACGGCCCTGGCGCGCAGCGCCTCCCCGCCCTCGAGCCGGGCGGTCGTGCCGGTCACCTCGGCGACCGGGCTGTGCGTGCGCACCGCGCCCTCGGGCAGCGTCGCGGCCAGCTGCCGGGGCAGCGCCCGCATCCCGCTCTCCGGCAGCGCGCCGCCGCCCCGCAGGAAGCAGCGCCAGATCAGGTGGAACAGCCGCGCCGAGGTGGCGAGCGGCGGGTCGAGGAACACCCCGGCGAGGAACGGCCGCAGCACCTCGTCGACGGTCCGCGCGGACAGGCCCCGGCCCGCCAGGTCCTCGGCGATGGCGACGCCCTCGTCCGCGCTGGGGCGGGCCAGGTCGCGGGCGGACATCGCGGCGAGCACGGCCGTGTCCTTGACGTGGGTGAGCCCGAACCGGGCGGTGTCCAGGACCGCGCCGGGCCCGTGCCACGGCGGGGCGAGGTGGTAGCGGCCCGCGCTGGTGAGCGCGATCGCGCCGCGGGTGAACGGGCGCAGCCGCAGCGCGTCGAGGTCGACGGTCCTGCGCAGCTCCGGGTAGGCGGGCAGCAGCACCTGGAAGCCGCGGTCGAGCTGGAACCCGTCGACGACGTCGGTGCGCACCCGGCCGCCGACGTCGTCGCCCGCCTCCAGCACCAGCGGGGTGAGGCCGCGGGCGCGGAGCCTGCGGGCGGCCGCGAGCCCGGCCAGGCCCGCGCCGACCACGACCACGTCGGCGTCGGTCTCCCCGCCGCCGCTCACCTGCCGACCAGCTCGGCGAGCCGGTCGAGCGCGTCGTCGAGCTGGGTCGTGACCTCCTCGGCGGCGGCGCCGCCGTGGTTCTGCGGGTGGTCGCCGTGGAAGGACAGGTGCAGCACGACCGAGCTCCGGTCGCCGTCGGCCGCCATCACCTGCAGCCAGCCGGTGTAGTCGCCGCGGCCGCGCACGCCCCACTCCAGCCTGCGCTGGCCGGACTCGGCGGCCACGGTCGCGTCGGCCTCGTGGTCACCCGCCCGCACGTGGGCCGCGTTCGGCCCGCTCGGCTCGACGTGGATGCCGGCAGGCAGCCACCGGTCGAGCAGCTCGACGTTCCCGGCGACCGCGAAGACCCGGTCCGCGTCGGCCGGCATGGCCCGCTCGCGCTCGAACTCACTCATGCGGTGGAGGTGCCACGTCCGGCCCCGGCGGAAACCTCGGCCACCCGGTCGGTGCGCGGGTACGCGAGCCGTGCTCTTGTGCGGAACGCACAACGCGTCCAGGGCGCGGCGCCCGGTCCCGACCTCGGTCGCAGCAGCGGCACTGCGCCGAACGGCCGTGCGACGCGCCGGGACGACGCGCCGTGCCGCGCCCCTCCGGGGTCTGACTAGGATGGGCGGACCGTATCGACCGTCCGTGGTCGGCACCCGGGAAGCGAGGGACGAGCAGGGCCAGGACATGGTTGATGCGACGAGCGGGACCCGTCAGAGCCCCGCATCGACCCGGGTGCTGCTGATCGAGGACGACGACGGCGACGCGTTCCTCGTCGAGGAGCTGCTGCACGAGTCCGGCGCCTCCGTCGACCTGCACCGGGTGCAGACCCTAGCCGAGGCCAAGTCCGCCGTGCCGGACGTCGCGTGCGTGCTGCTGGACCTCGGCCTCCCCGACACTCACGAGCTCGACGGCCTGCGCTGGCTGCAGGAGCACGTGCCCACGGTCGCCGTGGTGGTGCTCACCGGCCTCGCCGACGAGTACCTCGGCGAGGAGGCCGTCCGGCTCGGCGCCCAGGACTACCTCGTCAAGGGCCAGGTCGACGGGCACCTGCTCGACCGCGTGATCCGGTACGCCGTCGAGCGCGAGCGGTCCGACGAGCTGCAGCGCCAGCTGCGGGACGCCCAGATCTACGCCGAGGAGAACGGCCGGCTCGAGCGCGGCCTGCTGCCGACGCCGATCGTGGCCGATCTCGGCCTGACGGTCACCACCCGCTACTCGCCCGGCGGCCAGCGCCTGCTGCTCGGCGGCGACTTCTTCGACGTCGTCGAGACCGCCGACGGCACCCTGCACGCGGTCGTCGGCGACGTCTGCGGCCACGGCCCCGACGAGGCCGCCCTCGGCGTGTCGATGCGCGTCGCGTGGCGGACGATGGTGCTCGCCGACCGGCCGTCGAACGAGGTGCTCAAGGTCGTCGACCAGGTCTTCACGCACGAGCGGTACCAGTCCAACCTGTTCACCACGCTCTGCATGCTCTCGGTCGACCCGGGCAGGACGGTGGGCACGCTGCACCTCGTCGGTCACCCGCCGCCGCTCCTGATCACCGACACGGGCGTGCGGGAGCTCAAGGCACCCGTGCGGACCCCGGTGGGCGTCGGCGACGGCACCCGGTGGCCCAGCTGCGAGGTCGAGCTCGGCGACCGGTGGACGGTCCTGATGTACACCGACGGGCTCATCGAGGGCCGCGTCGGCGACGCGCGCAGGCGGCTGGACGTGGACGGGCTGATCGAGCTCGTCGAGACGGGCCTCGCCAAGGGGCTGCGCGACGCCGCCCTGCTCGACCAGGTGATCGACGCCGTCCGCGAGCTCAACGGCGGCGACCTCGACGACGACATGGCCGTGGTGGCGCTGAGCCATGGCTGACCGCGTGCGCTGGCCACTGCGCCGGATCATCAACGTCAGCGTCGCGGCCCTGGCGGTGTTCCTGCTCGCCGCGGTGCTCGCCGGGGGCCTCGCGCTGGCCAGCCTGTCGGACGCGCGCGCCACGGTCGTCGAGCGCATCGACCCCGCGCTGCAGCAGGCGCTGCGGCTCGAGTCCTCGCTCGTCGACCAGGAGACCGGCGTGCGCGGCTACGCGCTGGGCGCCGACCAGGACGTGCTCAACCCCTACATCGTCGGGGTCACCACGCAGGACGAGGCGGTTCACGAGCTCCAGCGCCTGCTCACCGGGCTGCCCGAGGCCGAGGCCGACCTCGCCGAGGTCATCACCCGGTCCGACTCGTGGCGCACCAGCTACGCCCAGCCCACGATCGCCGAGATCGCCACGACATCGCGGCCGGCCGCGAGCACGTCGGTGCCCGTCGGCGAGCAGTACTTCGACGCCGTCCGCGACGCGCTCGAGTCGCTCGACGGCCACCTCAACGCCGCCCGCGAACAGGCCACCGCGAGCCTGCGGGACGCCGCCGCCACGCTGAACGTGGTGCTGATCGGCATCGCGACCGCGTTCGCGCTGATCGTCGCCGGACTCGCGGTGGGGCTGCGGCTCGCCGCCATCCGCCCGGTGTACCGGCTCGCCGAGGAGGTCCGCACGGTCTCCCGGGGCGACTTCGAGCACCCGGTCGAGCAGAGCGGCCCGCGCGAGGTCCGCGCGCTCGGCGCGGACGTCAACCGGATGCGGGAGCGGATCCTCACCGAGCTGTCCGCCGTCCGGGTCGCGCACGCGGAGCTGGACGACCGCACCAAGGACCTGGAGCAGTCGAACACCGAGCTCGACGAGCGCACCAAGGACCTCGAGCGGTCGAACACCGAGCTGGAGCAGTTCGCCTACATCGCCTCGCACGACCTGCAGGAACCGCTCCGCAAGGTGGCGAGCTTCTGCCAGCTGCTGGAGCGGCGGTACAAGGGCCAGCTCGACGAGCGGGCCGACCAGTACATCGCCTTCGCCGTCGACGGCGCGAAGCGCATGCAGATCCTGATCAACGACCTGCTCGCGTTCAGCCGGGTGGGCCGCGTCGTGCGCGAGTCGGTCGAGGTGTCCTGCGACGCGGTGCTCGAGCACGCGCTCGGGAACCTCGCGGACGCCGTCGAGCGGACGGGCGCGGTCGTCGAGTCCGACCCGCTGCCCACGGTGTCGGCGGAGGTACCCCTGCTGACCGCGGTGTTCCAGAACCTGGTCGGCAACGCGATCAAGTTCCGCGGCGACGACCCGCCGCACGTCCGGATCACGGTCCGCCGGGACGGTGACTTCTGGGAGTTCGGCGTCGCGGACAACGGGATCGGCATCGACCCCGAGTACGCCGAGCGGATCTTCGTGATCTTCCAGCGCCTCCACAACAAGGCCGACTACCCCGGCACCGGGATCGGCCTCGCGATGTGCCGGAAGATCGTCGAGTACCACGGCGGCACGATCTGGCTGGACACGAGTGTGGAATCCGGCTCCCGCTTCTGCTTCACTCTGCCGGTGATCGAGGAGGACAAGGATTCCGATGACTGACCCCACCCCGCTGGACGTGATCGACGTGCTGCTCGTCGAGGACGACGACGGCGACGTGCTGATGACCCGTGAGGCGTTCGAGCACCACAA
>WUUC01021089.1_pt1 | contig 10496 bp, 5 predicted proteins | sample 6278441 | NCBI WGS metagenome assembly WUUC01 (sample SAMN13675441, study PRJNA597444) | soil metagenome | isolation source: soil | place: USA: Washington | collected 2017-10 | reverse complement strand
TGGCCTGGGCCGACGAGAACGACGACGTCGTCTACGAGTTCCTCGACTTCGGGCTCGCCGCCGCGGAACAACGCGCCGCCGAGACCGCGTCGGCCGACGCCGACTTCTGCCGCCGCGTGCTCCTGACCTACACCGTGGCGTACGCACCCGAGGTCAACGCGGCCGCGCAACGGGCACTGGCGGGCACCGACACGGACCGGAACCTGTTCGTGCGCGGTGGTTTCGCGGCCGCGGAGCAGCGCGACCGGCTCGCCCGGGAAGCGAACGGGAGCCAGCAGGAGGCGCTCGCCGAAGCGGACCGCCAGTACGTCCGCACGCTCGCCACCCACGACCCCGGCGCGCAGGTGCGCGCGGCCGCCGCCTGGGCGACCCGGCCGGAGGCCACCGACGCGGACGTCGTCGAGTTCTTCGCCTACGGCTGGGCGACCGGCGCGGAACTCGACCTGGAGGCCCACCGGCTGCGCGACGCCGAGCAGGAAGCCCGCCGGCTGGCCGTCGTCCGGCGGCTGGTCGTCGACGCGCAGGAGGCGGAACGGGCCGCGCTCGAAGCCGCCGGCGAAATCGAGGTCCAGCTGCGGGAAGCCGCCACCCGGGCGTGGCAGCGGGTCGGTGAGCAGACCGGCGCCCCGCGCGTCGCCTGGGCGGAGGCCGCGCAGGTCGCCCGCGACCAGGCCGCGAACTGGGCCGCGATCGCCGCCGCCGCGCAGGCCGCGACCGGGCCGAACTGGCAGGCCGTGCGCGACGCGGCCGACCCCACCGGGACCGCTTGGGCGGCCGAACAGAACTGGGCGGCCGAGCAGGCCGGGTTCTGGACCGGCTTGCTCGCCCAAGCCGTCGACGGTGAGACCCGGATGCGGAATCCGCAATTCACGACAGTTCGGTAAACGCTTTTCCTCTTCTTACGACAGGACGCGGAAAATGCCGCACAGAATCGTCACGAAGGTGCTCGCCCTGGTATTGGCGCTCGCCGTGTTCGCCACCACCGACGTCAACGCCGTCACGCCGGCCCCCGCCGCGGTCGCCGCCGAGGACCCGGGCGACGCGCGGCCGATCCCGCACACCGAATACCCCGGCTGGGACGGCGAAAGCGGGATGGGTGAGCCGCTCGATCCGCGGCTGTGGAAGCTGGTCGCCGACATCGCCCAGCTCTCCGAAGAACCCGAGGTCCGGGCAGCGGCACAGGCCGCGCTGGACGCCGGGACCGAGGACGCCATCTGGGAGTTCCTCGACACCGGCGAGGTCGAAGCGCAGCAACGCGCCGAGGCCCGCCGCAACGAGACGGCGCGGCTGAACCGCGAAGCCGTCCTCGACCTGCGTGGCACCGGCGGCCCGATCTTCAACGCCGAGGTCGAGCGGGTGCTGGCCGGATCGGACGCCGACCGCGCCGCCTTCCTCGACTACGGCCGGGGCATCGCCACCGAGCGGGACGAGCGCACCCGGCGCAACACCCAGGCCCGCGCCGACGAGCTGCGCGCGCGGGTGACGGCGTTGTCCGGCTCGGCCGGGCCCGAGGTCAAACTCGCCGCGCAGCAGGCCCTCGCCGCCGGGGACGCGGCGATCGTGGCGTTCTTCAACGGCGGGTACGTCGCCGCCGCGCAGCGGGACGCCGCCGCACGCGAGCAGTACCTCAAAGACGTCGAGGAGCGGAACAAAGCCGCCGAGGCGGCGAGCGACCTCGCCCAGCGGGCGGCCCGCGCGTCGCGGGCCCGGCAGAACCTCGTGGTCGCGAACGGCCGGGGCGTCCGGTCGTTGCAGCGCGCGGCGAACGCGATGGTCTCGGCCGGCACCGCGGCCCGGCAGGCCGCGCAGATCCTGGCGGCGAACAACGCGGGTGGTCACCACTCCCCGGAGTCGTTCAGCCTGGTCCGCCAGGAGGTCCAGCGGCAGCTGGACCTCGCGGGACAAGCAGCGTCCGAAGCGCAGAGCGCGTCCGTCGCGGCGACGGCCGAAGCGAACATCCTGATCGAGGTGGGCCTGCCCTACGGCGCCGACTGGGCGCAGCTGGCTCGGGGCATGTCGTCGGCCGCGCAGGCGGCCGTGTCGGCGATCCGGACGGCCCAGCACGCCCTCGACGCAACGGCGGCGACCGACGCCGCCATCGGGCACCAGGACGAAGCCGTGGCTCGCGCGGAGGAAGCGCGGCAGTGGCGGCTGCACGCGGACGAGCACGCCGCCCAGGCGGCGTCACTGGCCGCCGCGGCCGCGGACCAGGCCAAGGCGGCCAAGGATGCCGCCACCCGCGCCGACCAGGCCCGATTCGCCGCCCAGACGGCTCGCAACCAGGCGTGGGAAAGCATGCAGCGCAGTTACGACGCGCTGCTGACCGCGCGGCAGGAGGCGGGGAACGCCCACACGGCCCGGCAGGAGGCCGAGCGGCAGCGCGACGAAGCCGCCCGCTACCGCCGGCAGGCCGACCAGGCTGCGGCCGAGGCGAGCCGGGCGCGGGGCGAGGCCGAGGCGAAGAAGCGCGAAGCCGCCGCTTACCTGGCGCGCGCCCGCGCCCAGGAAGACATCGCCGCCGGGTGTGCGGACACCGCCCGGCGCGAAGAGCACAACGCCGGGACCGCGCGGGACCTGGCCTGGAAAGCCCAGCGCGAAGGCAATGCCGCCGAAGCCCGCGCGCAGGCGTTCGAAGCGGCCGCCGCCGCGGCGCGGGGTACCGCGCAGGAAGCGCCGGCCTGGGCCGCGGCCCAGCAGGCCCGCCGGGACGCGGGAAACGCGGCAGCGGCGGCGCGTGAAGCCCGCGACGCCGCCAATCGGGCGACCGGCGCCGCGGCCCGCGCCCGGGAGGCGGCCACCAAGGCCACCGCGGCCGCCGCCGCGTCCCGCGCCGCGGCGCAGGAGGCGGAGCAGGCCGCGGCCAACGCGGACCTGGCCGCGGACAACGCCGAATCCGCCGCCGCGGACACCCACGTGTCCGCCACGCGGGCGAACGCCGCGGCCGCCACGGCGACAGCCGAAGAGGTCAAGGCCTCGGAAGCCGCCCGCACCGCCGCCACGCTCGCCGAGCAGGCGACGGAGCAGGCCCGGCTGGCCACGGTGGACGCGGTCCGGGCCGGGCGGAACGCGGCCGAATCGTTCACCGAGGCCGTCTCCGCGGCGACCCAGGCGAACCTCGCCGGCCGGGCCGCGCTCGCGGCGCGGGAGTCGTCGGCCGCCATCACCGCGCCGGCGAACACCGCGATCGTCGTGGTGGCCCCGTTCACCGGCGCCGACCTCGACGCCGACTTCGTCGCCCAGGTCGCGGCGCAGGCCCAAGCCGTCGGTGACGAACAGGCGCGGGCCGCGCAAACCCGGGCGGACGAAGCCAAGGCGGCGGCCACCCGCGCCCAGCAGGCCGCCGACAGCGCGGCCGCCGAGGCCAAGGCAGCGTTCCAGGCGGCGGCCAACGCGGCGAAGTCCGCGTCGCAGGCCGTGCAGTCCCTGGCCGAGGCGCAGCGGTCGGCAGCCGACGCGGCAGGGTCGGCGAGCGCCGCCCGGGACGCGGCGAACACCGCCAACGGCTACGACGTGCAAGCCCACGAGAACGCCGCGAAGGCGCGCCAGGAGGCGAACAACGCAGCCTCGGACGCGGCGATCGCGGGCCTGGCCGCGAACGCCGCCGAGGGCCAGGCGACGGCGGCCCGCGCGGCGGCCACCCAGGCGGAAACCGACGCAACCGCAGCCCACAAGGCGGCTGATGACGCCGACCGCTACGCCCGCGAAGCCGCCGCGGCGGCCGAACGGGCGAGGGTCCACGCACAGGAGACGTCGAACGCGGCCCAGCGGGCCCGCGACGCCGCCGCGGATGCGCAACGCGCGGCGGACCAGGCCGAAAGAGAACAGCGGGACCGGGACGCCGCGGCCCGCGCGCAGCAGGCGCAGGTCATCGCGGACTGCTTGAAAGACCTCAGCCCGGAGGACATCGACTACCTGACCGGCAGCGAGGAAGGCTCCGCTGTCCTGAGCGAGTACCTGAGTGCCCAGGGGTCGTGCACGGGCGGCGGCGACGTCGTGTCGTTCCTGCTCGAGATCGGCGGTCAGGTCCTGCTCGAGGTGCTCGGCGTCAACGACGTGATCCGGTGTTTCGGCGACGGGGACATCGCGTCCTGCCTCTGGTCCGTCGTGAACGTGCTGTCGTTCGCGACCCTGATCGCCAAGGCGGGGCCGATCGCCAAGGCGATCGCCGCCATCGTCGCCAACTTCGGCAAGTACCTCGCGAAGTCCGAGCGCCTGGTGCTGCTGCTGCAGAAGATCACCGCGGTCCTCGCGAAGCTGCACCGGGCGTGCCGGGGGTCCCGGCTCGCCCCCGCGGCCGCCATGTCCGCCGCCGCGATCTCGATCCTCAGCTGCGAGCAGCTCGTCCAGATCCTGATCGACATCGAGGACACCCACGGGAGCAAGGTCGCGGCGGGCGTCGACTACAACTACGGCAAGATGCGAGATGAACTGGCGGCCGGGGGCATGGGCGACCACTGGCTGCCCGGCATCGAAAACAACCCGCAGGCCATGGCGGACTACTTCCGGCGCTTCGAAGGTCGAGGCGAGTACCTGGACGCGCGGAACCGAACCCAGGACCGGCCCAACCCGAACATCAGGATCTCCTACGACGAGGTCAACGAGGTCATCGTCATCGAGAACGCGTACAACGTGCACGCCTACAAGAAGTCTCTGTCCGCTTGGGAAAGAGCGGTCCGCGAAGGCCGGTACGTGCTCCGCTCCATCCCGTTCGGCCCCGCCGTCCCGGCACCCCGCACGCTCGCGGCGGCCCGATGACCGCCGGCACGCCGGCCGGCCCTTCCGAGCTGACGCTGGACGCGGGAGAAGTCGTAACGGTCTACGGGGCGCTCGACCTGCTGACGTCCGAGCACGCGGCTCAACCGCTTCGCCGGCTGTGGTTCGGCGCGGACGAACGGCGGGAGCCGGAGCTGCAGACGCGGCTCGGGGAGTGGATCGGCGCGGAACGGGCGTACGAAACCAGCCACTCGGCGCAGCCACCCGAGCTCGCCCTGCCGCTGAGCGACGCGCACCTCGTCCACTGCTCGCTCGTCCTGTCGACGGAACTGGTCCGTTCCGAGGAGAGCTACAAGGAAAGAACCGGTTCCTTCCGCGAAGAGGCGATCGCGCTGGCCGACGCGGTGACCGGCGCCGCGCTTCGCTGGCCGGCCGCGTTCCCGCCGCCGGCCACCGTCCCGGAACCGGCTGCGCCGGTGCAGTTGACCGTGCCGGAAGCGCGGCTCGTCCACACCTCCCTGATCCACGTCCTCGGCCGGGCCGGAACGCCGTCCGTCGCGTGGTTGTGGCTCGGCGTGGACGCGCCCGAAGGCCATCGTTTCGCCGAGACCTTCGAGGAGGTGATCGTGTCCGCCGAAGAGTCCGGTGCCCGCCGGGTGCCCCTCGATGCGGACGGAGTCCACCCGGCGTACTGCGCACTGGTGCTGGCCACGAGGCTCATCCGGTCGGAAGCGGCTTACCACCGCGAAACCGGGCGCTTCAAGGACGACGCCCGCAAGGCGGGTCTCGCCATCCTGCGCGACCTGCGGACGCGCGCCGCCGGCGAGCGGTGAGGACCGATGCGGAACGAACGAGGGGGAAGACGTGGGGAAAGCAGACAAGCTCGGCCGGCTGGCCGTGCTCGCCGCGCTGGTCGCGGCGACGACCGTGCCGGTCGGGCCGGTCGTGCAGGCCGATCCCGGGCCGGCGGCGCCCGCCGGGATCACCGCGGCCGCCGAAGTACCGCCCGTCGCCAGTGAATCCGAAAAGCTCCGCGCCGCCCGCACCCTCGGGATCGTGCCGACCGACGCCATGATGCTGTTGCAGGACAAGGAGTTCGTCATCGCAATCTGGCGCCGAGCCACCGGCGCCGAGGTCCGGGCCTCGGCCGAACTCGCCTTCGCCGGCACCGATCTCGCCTGCACCGAGTGGATCAAGTCCGGCATCATCGCCGCCAACGCGCGCGACCAGGCCCAGCAGATGCGGGACGCCGAAGCCGCCCGGGTGGCCCGCGAAGCGAAAGAAGCCGCGCTGATCGTGCTCGGGATCGGGTCCGACTCCGAACTGCTGATCCAGAGCGATCGCGACTTCATCTACCAGGTGACCCAGCGGGCGACCGGCGCCCGGGTGAAGGCAGCCGCGCTCGTCGCGTTCGGGGCGTCCGCCGCGGCGCAGAAGGAGTTCATCGCCAACGGTATCCGCACCGCGCACGCGCAGGACCAGCAGGACGCCATCGACGCCGACCAGCAGGCCACCGAAGCCGAGAAGGCCCGCAAAGCCGCGGAAGCGGCCCGCGGCCGGGCGGTGACCGTCGTGCGGGTGATCCCGGCGCCGGAGATCGTGAGCCTGCCCGACGACGACGTCCTGCGCGTCATCGCCGACGGCGCCCGGCCGGGCAGCGAGGTCGAGGAGGCCGCCGTCACGGCGTTGCGCAGCCGCGTGCGCGCGGACTGGAAGCGCTTCATCGACACCGGCGTCTACGAGGCCAACTGGCGGGACGTCGCCGCCGTACTGGCGCGGAAGGCCGAAGCCGACCGGGCGCTGGTCGACGAGATCCGGCACGACGCCGTGGTGGGCGGCATCCGGCCGCGGCTGGCGCGGGCCGCCGAACGCGCCCTCGCCGGGAGCGTCGACGACGTCCGCGCCTTCCTCGACCAAGGGCAGTACGACGCGCTGACGCAGTCCTTCAGCCGCAACGCGATCAACGGCAACATCGCCGGGCAGTACCTGCGCGAGACCGCCGGCGGCGTGGTCGTCCAGCCGGGTGCCGCGGAGCCGGCGCCGGGCGAAGGCCTCGACGCCACCTGGCGGGTCGTCGCCGGGCTGGCGGGTGAGGGCTGCTTCTCGCTGGAGTCGCCGACGAAACCGAACCACTACCTCGCGCGGTACTACGACGGCAAGAAGACGCAGGTCGCCGTGCAGCCCGCGAACGGGACCGTCGACTTCGGCTGGAACGCCACCTGGTGCGTCGACAACATCCTCCCCGGCGCCGGGGTGACCCTGCGCGGCGGCGCGGACTTCCTGAGCCGGCAGGCCGACGGGCGCGCCGGGGTCGGCGTCGAGTACTACTGGTGGGTCACCGAGCCGCTGCCGGACTCGACCGCGATCACCGTGCACTGGCTGAACAAGTACCTGCCCGACTACGACCCCTACACCGATCTGCTGGTCTCGCCGCTCGGGCCGGAGCAGGCCGACGGCGCCGTGCGGTACCGGGACTTCCAGCGCCGGGCCGCGCCGGGGCAGCTCGCCTTCCGCAGTTACTGGAGCCGCGGCGGCGCGGTGCACCCGCTCACCACCGGCCGCGGCACGGCGTGCGCGTCCCCGGAGATCCTGGCCGCCTACCTCCGCCTCGGCGGCCATCCGGCACTCGGCGTGCCGGTCACCGACGAGGCCTGCACGTCCGACAAGGCGGGCCGGTTCGTGAACTTCGCCGGCGGTGGCTCGATCTACTCGATCGACCGCGCGGGCGCGCACGCCGTCTTCGGCGAGATCCGCGCCAAGTGGCTTTCGCTCGGCGGGGAGAAGTCCACGCTCGGCTACCCGGCCTCCGACGAGGTCGCCATCCCCGGCGGCCGCCGCAGCACGTTCGAGCGCGGCCGCATCGACTACGACACCGCCACCGGCGTGGCGACCGTCCACCCGGCGAGCTGAAGGAGCCGACGATGACAGGCAGAACCCGGCCGGCGCTCGCGGCGGGCGCCGCGGCGCTCGCTCTCCTCGGCACCGTGACGCCGGTGCACGTCCCGCGGGCGGAAGCCGCGATCACGGCCGACTCGCCCCGCAGCGCCACCCAGGACGACAAGGTCCGCGCGGCGCAGGAGATCGGCCTCGTCGCGAGCCCGGACCTGCTGATCCTCACCGACCGGAACTTCGTCTTCGCGCTGTGGCAGCGGGCGACCGGGACGGAGGTACGGGCGTCGGCCGAACTCGCCTACGCGGGCACCGAACCGGAGTGGACGCAGTGGATCAAGACCGGCGTCCGCGACGCGAACGCCCGTGACCAGGCGCGGATCCTGCGCGACGACGCGGTCGCGCGGGCGGCCCGCGAGGCCAAGCAGCGGGCCGCGCTGGTCAACGACGTCACGCCGTCGTCGGTACTGCTGATCCAGAGTGATCAGGAGTTCGCCTTCGCCATGTGGGAGCACGCTTCCGGGCCGAAGGTGAAGGCCGCGGCGCTGGCGGCCTACCAGGGCGACGCCGCCGCGCGGAGGGAATTCATCCTGACCGGGATCTTCACCGCCCGCGCGGCCGACCAGCAGGACCTGATCGACGCCGACACCGCGGCGAGCACGGCGGAGAAGGAGGCGCGCGCCGCGCGGGACGCGCGGATCCGGGCCGCGGCGGTGGTCGCCGTCGTGCCCACCGAAGGCCAGCTCGTCGAACCGGATGTGAACTTCGTGCTCGACCTCTGGCAGGTCGCGAAGGCGGGCACCGAGGTGCGGGCGGCGGCCGAGCGCGCTCTGCGGACGATGGACCCCGCGCAGCTGCGGGCCTACCTCGGCACCGGGATCCACAGCGCGAACCTGCAGGACTGGTTCACCTGGATCCGGAAGAAGGGCGAGGCGGACCGGCGGCTGCTGTTCGAGCTGCGGACGCGCGCCGAGCAGAGCCGCGTGCACCCCGCGCTGGTCGCCGGGGCGAACACCGCCATGGCGGGCACGGACGACGACGTCGACCGCTTCCTGCGGCTCGGCCAGTACGAGGACGCGGCGCTGGTCCAGTCGGTCCGCTCGCAGAGCCCCGGCGCTTCCGGCTGGTACCTGCGCGGCCTGACCGACGCCGTCGTCGGCGCGGGAACCGGCGCGGACACGGCGTGGCGAATCGTGCCCGGCAAGGCCGACTCGACGTGCCACTCCTTCGAATCGGTGGCGCACCCCGAGTACTACCTGCGCCAGCAGGAGCTGCGCGTGGTGCTCGCCGCGTCCGACGGAACCGACCGGTTCCGCGCGGACGCGACCTGGTGCTCGAAGACCGGGCTCTCCGGCACCGGCGTCACGCTGGAATCGTTCAGCACGCGGAGCAGGTTCCTGCGCCAGTACACCACCCAGGTGTGGGCGGCCGACTCCAGCGGCCGGCACCCGTATGACACCCCGAACGGCTACGCGGCGGACGCGTCCTGGCAGGTCGACGTGCCGTGACCGGCTACCGCGGCGTCCACTGTGGACGCGAGGCCGCGGACCGCGGCACCGGCAGCAGGTCGCTGACCGGGTACCGCAGCGGCAGCGGCGTCGCCCCCGCGCGCAACGCCAGCTCCATCTCGAAGCGGGCCGCCGGGTCGCGCAGGCTGTCGCCGAACGTCGCCTGCAGCTGGCGCATGCGGTAGCGGACCGTCTGCGGGTGGACGCCGAGGCGCTCGGCGATCTCCACCACGTTGCCCTGGCTGTCCAGCCAGGCCCGCAGCGTCTCCAGCAGCCGCTCCTGCTGTTTGCCCGTCATGTCCGCCAGCGGGGCGAACAGGCGGTGCCGCAGCGTGCCGACCAGGCCGGTGTCGGAGTTGACCAGCAGCGTCGCCAGGTGCTCCTCGGCGCGCAGCACCGGGCGCGGCGTCAGCACGCCGCGTTCGGCCAGCTGGAGCGCGTTCCGGGCCCAGCGCAGGGAATCCGCGACGGAGGCGAGCGGGACGCACGGGCCGATCGCCAGGCGGCAGTCCGGCAGCGCCACCTGCAGCGCCGCCAGCCGGGGTTCGCTCAGCTCGCCGGGGACGACCAGTTTCGGGTCGGGGGTGTCGAGTTCGGCGAGGACGTCCGCGTCCAGGCCGGCGTGGCGGCGGGCCGGGGCGACGCCGCCGGCCGGGCAGATCGCCACCGGGGTCGCGTCGGACGGCACCGGCCAGCCGATCAGCTGCGCCAGCTCGGCGATCGCCTTGGGCGAGGCGGGCGGCGTCTCGAGGATCAGGTGCAGCAGCTTGCGGCGCCAGGTGTCCAGCGCGCCCGCCGTGCGCGCCTTCGCCTCCAGGTAGCCGTCGAGCGCGACGGACGCGAGCTCGTCCATGAACGCCAGCATCGCGTCAGCCAGCTGGGACATCACCGCCGAGGAGAGGCCGCTTCGCCGTCCGACGCGCATGATCCGCCGCCACGACACCCGCGCGCCGACCCGGTAGGCCGACTGCAGCGTGTCGAGGCTGCGGCCTTCGCGCATTTCGTTCTGCCCCAGCCGGTGGTGCACTTCGTGGGACTGTTCCTTCGACACCGTGGGGTCGGCGATCTGCGCGACGAACAACGTGATCGCGTATTCGACGCCGGCCCGGATCGACTTGCCGTAGGGGCCGTCGAGCGGGCGGGCGTATGCGGGGATGGTCGCCCGGATTTCGTCGACGATTTCGGCCGCGAGGCTGGCCAGCTCGGGCCGCAGGATGTCGGCCAGCTTGCGGGGCAAGCCGGCGGGTGGCGGCGCAGCCTGATCGAATCCGCGCTCCACCGACATCGCAGCTCCTTTGCTCCGCCCCGGAATCCCGGCCGCGCACCCGGCGCCTGTTGCCGGGTGACAACGGACACATCGAAAAACTAACGCCAAACGTGTCACCC
>WUUC01225613.1_pt1 | contig 10499 bp, 13 predicted proteins | sample 6278441 | NCBI WGS metagenome assembly WUUC01 (sample SAMN13675441, study PRJNA597444) | soil metagenome | isolation source: soil | place: USA: Washington | collected 2017-10 | reverse complement strand
CGACGGTCGTGGGGATCACCGGCTCTTACGGCAAGACCTCGACGAAGTTCGCGATCGGCGCGCTGCTGGGTCCCGACGCGCTGGTCACCCCGGGCTCGTACAACACGACGATGGGCGTGTGCAGGGCGATCAACGAGCACCTCGGGCCGCGTCACCGTTTCTTCGTCGTCGAGATGGGAGCGCGCCGGCGCGGAGACGTCGCGGAGATCGGACGGCTCGTCGAGCACCGGATCGCGGTGCTGACGTCGATCGGCACTGCACACCTCGAAAGCTTCGGCTCCCGGGACGCGATCAAAGAGGCGAAGCTCGAGATCGTCGAGACGCTGGCCCCCGGCGGGGTCGCGGTGGTCAACTCCGACGACCCCACGGTCCGCGGCCTTCGTCAGGAGCTCGCCGGCGTCGACGTCGTGCGCTACGGCCTCGACCCCGAGGGAAGCCCGGACGTCACCGCGACGAACGTCGAGGTGACGCGCGCCGGCACGCGCCTCACGATCGTCGACCGGCGCACCGGGTCGTCGGTCGACGCGACCACGCGTCTGCTCGGGCGCCACTCGATCGGCCACGTCCTCGCGGGCGCAGGCGTCGCACTGGCCACCGGCCGCGAGCTGACCTCGCTGCGCCACCCGATCGCGTCGCTCGAGCCCGTCGAGCACCGGCTTCAGCTGATCGAGGCGCCGGGGGGCGTCACCGTCCTCGACGACGCGTTCAACAGCAATCCGGACGGAGCCGCGGCGGCACTCGAGGTCCTCGGGTCGATGCCGGCGCGCAAGAAGATCGTCGTCACGCCGGGGATGATCGAGCTGGGCGAGCTCCAGGTCCTCGCTAACGAAGAGCTCGGGAGGACGGCGGCCGCGGTCGCCGACGTCTTGATAGTCGTGGCCCGCGTGAACCGGGATGCGTTGCTCGCGGGAGCCGCCGGCGGAACGGCGGAGGTCGTCCCGGTCGCGTCGCTGGACGAGGCGACGAAGGAGCTGGGCGGGCGGATCGGCTCCGGTGACGTCGTGCTGTTCGAGAACGACCTCCCCGACCAGTACGAGGATTGACTCCGTAGAAGGGGGGGAAAGGGATCATACACTCGGCGCCATGGCAAGAAAGCTTGCGGTGGGCGTCGTCTTCGGAGGACGATCGGTCGAGCACGACGTCTCGATCGTGACCGCGCACCAGATCATGGCGGTGCTGGGCGGGCGGCACGAGGTCGTCCCGATCTACGTGACGCGTGAGGGCGGCTGGTACTCGTCGCCCGCGCTGAACGACCTCGACGTCTACCGGAAGGGACGCGCGGGCGACGTTGCGCAAGAGGTGTTGCTCGCCTTCGACGGCGGCGGGCTCCAGGCCCCCGGCGGACGGCTCAAGGGCCCGCAGCGCATCCCGCTCGACATCGTGATCCCGTGCATCCATGGCACCTACGGCGAGGACGGGACGCTCCAGGGTCTGCTCGAGATGGCCGGCATCCCGTACGCGGGCAGCGGGGTGCTCGCCTCCGCGGTCGGGATGAACAAGGTCGAGATGAAGACGGTGTTCGCGGCGGCCGGCCTCCCGGTGGTCCCCCACGAGGTCGTCGCGACGGCCGAGCTCGACGCCGGGGAGGACGCGGTCCTGGACCGTCTCGAGGCCTCGATCGGCTACCCCGCGTTCGTCAAGCCCTCGCGCCTCGGCTCGAGCGTAGGCATCGGCAAGGCGCCCGACCGCGCGGCGCTCGCCGGTGCGCTCGACGTGGCGCGGCGCTACGACAACCGCGTGCTCGTCGAGAAGGCGATGGAGGGGTGCATCGAGGTGAACTGCTCGGTCCTCGGAGGCCCGGGCCTCCCCCCGAGGGCATCCGTGTGCGAGCAGCCGTTGCCGTGGCAGGAGTTCCTGTCCTTCGAGGACAAGTACATGCGCGGCGGCAAGTCGTCGGAAGCGAAGGGCGGGGGAGGGATGGAGAGCCTCGACCGGCGCATCCCGGCGCCGATCCCCGACGAGCTCACGAAGGAGGTCCAGGACAACGCGCTCGCCGCGTTCGCTGCGATCGGCGCGGCCGGAGTGGCCCGGATCGACAGTTTCGTCGACGAGGGTTCGGGCGACACATGGGTCATGGAGATCAACACCGTCCCCGGCTCGCTCGCGTTCTACCTGTGGGAGGCGTCGGGACTCTCGTTCGCGGACCTCGTGCAGTCGCTGATCGACTCCGCGCTGACGGGTCACGCGGCGGCGTCCAAGCTGATGTTCTCGTTCGATTCCGGGATGCTGGCAGGGCTGGGAGGGGGCAAGACGCGTGGCTGAGGCGCGGCGCGCGAACCTCACCGCGGACGACAAGGCCCGCTTCACGGAGGGCACCCTTCCGCTGCTCGACTCGCTCTACGCGTCCGCGCTGAGGATGACGCGCAACCCCGCCGACGCCGAGGACCTCGTGCAGGAGACCATGCTGCGCGCCTACCGCTCGTTCGACCGCTTCGAGCCCGGAACGAACCTCAAGGCGTGGCTGTTCCGCATCATGACGAACGCGTACATCAACACGTACCGCAAGAAGCAGCGCGAGCCGAAGAAGGTGTCGGCGGACGAGATCGAGGACTTCGACCTGTATCAGGAGCTGAAGAACCACGACGACCAGTTCTCGCAGACGCCGGAGCGCATCGTCCTCGACTCGCTCGTCGACTCCGACATCATCGAGGCGATCGACGACCTCCCCGAGCAGTTCCGGCTGGCCGTCGTGCTGTCGGACGTGGAAGGCTTCTCGTACGCGGAGATGGCCGAGATCATGGACGTGCCGCTGGGGACCGTCATGTCGCGATTGCACCGGGGAAGAAAGGCGCTCCAGAAGAGGTTATGGGAGCTAGCACGGGACCGAGGCATCGTCCGAAGCTCCACAGACGGGAACCGGGGGGCCTGACCGACATGGTGGGACGCACGTGAAGGAGATCTGCAGAGAGACCCTCCAGCGGGCCTACCTGCTGATCGACGGCGAGCCGATCGCCGAGGAAGAGACCCTCACGATCAGGGCCCACCTCGAAGAGTGCTCTCCCTGCTACGAGCGCTACGGCCTGGAGGTAGAGGTCAAGGCGCTGATCTCCCGCCTCCGAGGGTCCGAGCCCTGCCCGGAGGCCCTCAAGCACCGCATCGCCGGCCTGATCGAAGAGGCGTAGAGCCGCCGATCGGGGTCGCCCGATCACTTTAGGAATCCCCCGAAGCCGCCGATAAGTCCTCAATGGGCAATACGGACCCTCTTGGGGAGCGATCGGATGCTTGAGTTGCGAGAAGAGAACGAACGAGACCGGTATCTGAAGACGGCCGAGGCCGCGCGGATCCTGAGGGTGTCCCCGAAGACCGTCTCCCGCTGGGCCAAGGACGGGAAGCTCCCGCACATGGTGACCCTCGGAGGGCACCGCCGCTTCCCCGCCGCCCGGATCGAGGCCATCGCCAGGGGACTCGAGACTCTCTAGGAAGGGCCGCCTCGGCGGGACTCCCATCTAGAGGAAGGGCCGCCTCGGCGGGACTCCCATCAGGCGCCGACTGGCTTCATTTGCTTTGGGACGGGGGCCGGATAAGATTAGGCGTCCCATTACCTCGCAGGAAGCGGCAAGCACCCCATGGCCCGAACCAACCTTCACGAGCTGGCCAACCGGCTTTTGGAAACCCTGACGTCCTCCGCCCACGGCAACACCTTCGAAGGCAAGCTGAGGGCGGTCGCGGCCGAGGCAGGCCTGAACTCCGTCCGCAGCGCCGAGGTGATCAAGCTCCTGGAAGAGCTGGGGCGGATAGAGGTCGTCCAGCGGGGTCGCCGGGGGCGGAACACGATCATCGCGCTCAAGTCGACCGACCCGGTGACGCTCGCGGACGCCGAGGCGATGCTGCCGAGCCGTGCGGCGAAGAGGACGACCCGTCTCAACTACGACGACCTCGGCCGCGCCGTGGTCGACCGGCTCCTCGAGCTCGCCCGGGACGACGGTCTCCGGGCGGCCCAGGTAGAGGCCTTCGCGGCGGAGAGCAAGCAGCACGGGACCCGTGCCGGGGAGCTCGAAGAGGCACTCGAGGAGGCCAAGCTGCGGGAGACCGACCTCCGGGTGAGGCTGAAGGCGGCCGAAGAGGCCCTCGAACGCGCCGAAGAGAACCTGCGCAAGGCCTTCGGGACCTCGCCGAGGCCCCCCGCCGACGGCGGTAAGACCCCGATCGAGGACGACGACGCCCGGGCGGTCCTCGACATCCTCAGATCCGGACGGGGTTGACGGCCGGAGACTCGGGCTCGTCCGTCACGCGCTCGGTCGCGGACGGCGTCGCCACCTTCACGATCGACCGCCCGGAGCGGCGCAACGCGATCAACCCCCAGGTCGTGCGAGGTCTCCTGCGCTCGCTCGCAGAGGCCGAAGCCGACGAGTCCGTCCGGGCCGCCGTCCTCACAGGCAGCGGCGACGAGGCGTTCTGCGCGGGCGCCGACCTCGGGGGCATGACGGGCGAGACGAAGGTCGAGCAGCACCACGAACGCGCGGAGCTGGGAAAGCTCCTCGAGAAGATGCGGTCGTCGCGCCTGCCGGTCGTCGCGCGCGTGAACGGGCACACGCTGGCCGGCGGGTTCGGGTTGATGCTCGCGTGCGACCTCGTCGTCGCGGTCGAGGACGCGCAGCTGGGGATGCCCGAGATCGACGTCGGCCTGTGGCCGTTCATGATCACCGCGCTCGTCCAGCGCGACCTCCCGCGCAAGGTCGCCCTCGATCTCATGCTGACCGGCCGCCGCATCCCCGCGGCCGAAGGCCTGAGGTGGGGCTTCGTCAACCGCGTCGTTGCGCGCGGAGAGCTGGACGAAGCGGTCGCCGAGGTGACGCGCTCGCTGACGTCGAAGAGCCCGCTCGTAGTCGGGCTCGGCAAGTCCTCGTTCTATCGCGCGGAGGACATGGCGTTCGACGAGAAGCTCGACTACCTTGCGGGGATGCTCACCCTCTGCCTCGAATCGGAGGACGCGGTCGAAGGCGTCACCGCGTTCCTGCAGAAGCGGGCGCCCGAGTGGAAGGGCCGGTGAGCGGATAGCCTGCTGAGCGCGAGCCCGGGAAGACATCGGCGAACGGCGCCGGCGAAGGGCCTCAAAAGGCAGGTGTGGACGTGTCCGAGACGCGGAGCTCCATCACGTACTCGTACGACGGCCCCGAGATGCGCGACCACGTCGCGTCGCTCCTCGAGAAGAGGCAGAAGCACCTCGGGATGGGCGGGGCCGACCGGATCCAGCGGCAGCACGACTCCGGCAAGCTGACCGCGCGGGAGCGCGTCGACCTCCTCTTCGACGCCGGGTCGTTCTTCGAGCAGGGGCTGCTCGCGCACCATCAGTCGTCGTTGCCGGCGATGCAGGGGAAGTTCACGCCCGCGGACGGCGTGGTCACGGGCGTCGGGAAGATCGAGGGCCGGCGGGTCGCGGTGATCGCCTACGACTTCACGGTCATGGCCGGGTCGATGGGCATGGTCACGGAGCTGAAGGCCACGCGGATCCGAGAGATCGCGCTGCGCGAGCGGATCCCGTTGGTGTGGTTGATCGACTCCGCCGGCGCGCGCATCCAGGAGGCGACCGGTTCGATGTTCGCGCGCACCGGCGACCTGTTCCGCGAGCAGGTCGTGATGAGCGGCGTCGTGCCCCAGGTCGCCGCGATGATGGGCCCGGGCGCGGCCGGAACCGCTTACATCCCGGGCCTCGCGGACTTCGTCCCGATGGTGAAGGGGACGTCGAACATGGCTCTGGCAGGCCCACATCTCGTGAAGGCGGCGGTGGGCGAGGACGTGACTGCTGAGGACATGGGCGGGTCGGTGGTCCACTGCAAGATCTCGGGCGTCGGCGATCTAGAGGTGCCCGACGACGAGGCCTGCATGGAGGCCGTCCGCAAGTACCTCTCGTATTTCCCGTCGTCGAATCTCGAGGCCCCTCCCGTTCGGGAGGTCTCGGACCCGGTGGACCGGCGGACGGAAGAGCTCTACGAAGCCGTTCCCGCGAACCCTCGACGCGCGTACGACGTCCACGGCGTGATCGAGTCGATCGCCGACGACGGCGACTTCTTCCCGATGAAGCCGGAGTGGGCGCGCAACATCGTGACGGGATTCGCGCGCTTCGGCGGACGTCCGGCCGGCATCGTGGCGAACCAACCAAAGTTCCTCGGCGGCGCGCTGGACGTGAACGCTGCCGACAAGGCCGCGCGCTTCGTGTGGCTCTGCGACGCGTTCTCGATCCCGCTCGTGTTCCTGATGGACTGTCCGGGTTTCCTCGTCGGGAGCGCGGTCGAGAAGCAGGGGATCATCCGGCACGGCGCCAAGATGCTGTTCGCGGTAGCGGAGGCCACGGTGCCGAAGATCACCGTCGTGATGCGCAAGGGATACGGCGCGGGTTACTACGTCATGAACGGACGCGCATACGAGCCGGACCTGATCGTCGCGTGGCCGACGGCGGAGATCTCCGTCATGGGTCCCGAAGGAGCGGTCAACATCATCTTCCGCAAGCAGATAGAGGCTCTGCCGGAGGAGCAGCGGGAGGGCGCCCGCAACGACATGGTCGCGATGATCCGGGAGCAGATCTCTCCGTACGTCGCCGCGGGGTGGTCGTTCGTCGACGACGTGATCGACCCGGCCGACACACGCGCGACGATCTGCACCGGCCTGGAGACCGCGCAGAGCAAGAAGGTGGAACGCCCCTGGCGCAAGCACGGCGTCCTGCCGGTCTGATGGACGACTGCATCGTCACCTGCGCGTTGAGCGGCGTCGCCGCGAACCGCGACCAGTGTCCCGCGATCCCGTACACGCCGGAGGAGTACGCGGCCGAGGCCCGGCGCGCTCGGGACGCGGGCGCGGCGGTCGTGCACATCCACGCGCGCCACCCCGACGGGAGACCCAGCTATCGGGTCGAGGACTACCGAGCGATCACGGTTGCGATCCTGGACGCGGCCCCCGACCTCGTCGTCAACTTCTCGACCGGCGCGGTCGGCGTGCCGATCGAGGAGAGGGTCCACCAGGTCACGGCGCTGAGGCCCGAGCTGGCGGCGTTGAACATGGGATCGATGAACTACGCGAAGTACTCGTCGAAGCGCAAGTCGTTCGTGTTCGACTTCGTCTTCGCCAACCCGTTCACGGAGATCGTCTACCTGCTGGAGCAGATGAGGTCGGTCGCGGTGAAGCCCGAGTGCGAGTGCTTCGACACCGGCCACGTCGCGAGCGTCGGTCCGCTGATCGACATGAGCTTGGTCGAGCCGCCCGTGCAGCTCTCGTTGATCGTCGGGGTCCTCGGAGGCGCGCCGGCGGACGCGCGGACGCTGGCGCACCTGGCGTCTTTGGTGCCGGAGCCGAGCACGTGGGAGGTGGTGGCGATCAGCAGGGCGCAATGGTCGCTGGTGTCGGCCGCGACGTCGTTGGGCGGCAACGTCCGCGTGGGCCTGGAGGACAACTTCTATCTCCCGTCGGGCCAGATGGCGTCGTCGAACGGCGAGCTCGTGGAGGCGGCGGCGCGTCTGGTCGAGCTGTCGGGCCGGGCGGTTGCCGAACCGGGTGCTGCGCGGACACTTCTCGGGCTGCCGGACCCGCCGGACCGCAGCGCGCTGATCGGGGCGGGGGCATGAGCGAGCATGTGCTCGCGGAGATGGTGGCGAACGTGTGGAAGGTGGTCGCGTCGCCGGGCGATGCGATCGAGACCGGCGACACGATCTGCATCCTCGAGTCGATGAAGATGGAGATCCCCGTCGAGGCCCCCGTCGGCGGCACGCTCACGGAGATGAGGGTCACCGAGGGCGGCGTCGTCCAGGAAGGCGACGTCATAGCGGTGATCGAGTGACGGTTCGCTCGTCGGTCGGTTCCGCGGTTGCCGAGGTCGTGCTCGACAGGCCCGAGGCCCGCAACGCGCTGTCGATAGAGATGTGCCGCGAGATCGTGCGCGCTCTGGAAGACGTGCGCCGGTCCCGGGCGCGAGTCGTCCTGATCAGGGGCGAGGGAAAGGTGTTCTGCTCGGGCGCGGACTTCGCGGCGGTGTCGGGGCCCGGGGGCCTCGAGTTCTTACCGGCGTTCGAGGAGATGCTGGAAGCCGTCGCCGTCTTCCCGTTGCCGACGGTGGCGATGATCCAGGGTGCGGCTCTTGGAGGAGGCCTCCAGCTCGCGACCGTCTGCGACTTCCGGATCGCAGCAGACGACGCGCAACTGGGGATCCCGGCGGCGCGGATAGGGATAGTCGTGAACCTGGAGAACGTGCAGCGCCTGGTGCGACTGATCGGTGTCCCGACGGCAAAAGAGGTCCTGATGACGGCGAGGACCTTCACGGGAGCGGAAGCTGCGGGGGCGGGGTTGATCACGCGCTCGGTTCCAGTCTCCGATCTGGAAGCCGCATCGAGCGGGTTCGCAGAGGAGATAGCCGCGCTGTGGCCGCAATCGGTCCAGGGATCGAAGAAGGCGATAGCCCTCGTCGAGCGGACGCTGGCAGACGTGCGCGCGGCCTCGCCGACGGAAGCGTCGGAGATCGACGACCTGGTGGAGGCCGCTTACAACAGCGGGGACCTGAAAGAGGGACTAGAGGCGCTGTCCGCGCACCGGCCCCCGCGCTTCGAGGATCGCTGAGCGCGGGGCCGGGGAGCTGGGACTAGCTGTGTGGGTCTAGTAGCACCACAGCTTTACCTTGCAGCCGATGGGTGCCACGGTCGCCCACACGATGTCGCAGACGACGTACTCGACCAGCGGGTCCTGCGCCGCGCACGTCGTCGCCTGCGCGGGGGGAACCGGAACCACCATCGCACCGGCGACCGCGGCCGTCAGCAGCAGCTTCTTGAGCATTCGTCCTCCCAGATCGACGTAACGTTGCCGCTCCTTTCGTGAGAGCAACGCCCGTCCCCTTCACTCGGATGGGGATATCGGCGACGGCTAGAGCGGGCGCCGGCTCCCGAAGCCCTCCTTCCGCGGGTGGTAGTACGCGACCTCGGGCTCGCCCAGACGCCAGCACAGGAAGACCTCTTCGTCGAGACGCATGGCGGGGAAGTCGACGAGGCCCGTGGCTATGTCGCGCAGCTCCAGGCCCCATTCCTCGAGGCGCCCCATCAGCTCCGCGACCCGCGCCATCGTCACCGACCAGCGCTCGCGCTTCGACGACCAGCCGTTGCCGCTCGCAGCCTGCGCCACGCTCTCGCGCGCGTTCTCCGCCAGCTCGAACTTCTCGCGCAGCTCCACCAGCGTGGGGGCGAGGTACGGCAACAGAGCGTTCGCCTCTTCGACCGTGTACAGCTTCTCGCCCGGCTCGCTCGTCACTCGGACATCTCCATGTACTTGATGAAGCGCTCGCCGACCGGCCCCCCCATCTGGCGGGCCTGCGCGAGGCCGGCCCTGCGGTCGAACGGCACGCGCCGGTGCCGGATGCACCACTCGCCGCCCTGCTGGTCGATGAGCATGTAGCACGCGGTCAGCCCGTCCATCGGCAGGCCCACCGCCCCCGCGTTCGCCACGATCGTCCCGTCGGAGAGCCTCCGCACGAAGCTGTGGTGCACGTGCCCGTAGACGACGATCGTCGCCCTGCCCTCGTAATCCTCGAACGCGGACGCCGGATCGCACGGAAGCGGCGCGGCGAACGGCGACCGGGGCGTCCCGTGCACGAGCAGGATCGAGCCGGGGCCCTGATGGCCCAGCGGCCTGTTGATCAGCCACTCAGCGTCTTCCTTCGAGATGTTGTGCGCCGCCGCGACCTCTTGCAGCTCGGCTCGCTGCTGCTCGGACTCGAGGCCCTGCGGGTCGCCGGTGATCCAGATGTCGGTGTTGCCCTTGACCGTGATCCACCCGGCGTCGCGCACCCGGGCGATGCACTCGGACGCCCACGGCCCGCCCCACCCGACGTCGCCGCCGCACCAGACCTCGTCGGGCGAGTACTTCTCCATGTCGCTCATCACGGCATCCAGCGCCATGAGGTTGCCGTGTATGTCCGAGACGACTGCGATCCTCAACCGGCCTCCCCCTCAGTCGGTGCCGCATCCTAACGAGCGGCGGGCTCGGCCGGCGCCCAGGAACCGAACGAGCGGCGGGCTCGGCCGGCGCCCCGGAACCGAACGAGCGGCGGGCTCGGCCGGCGCCCGAGAAGCAAACGAGCGGCGGGCTCGGCCGGCGCCCAGGAACCGAACGAGCGGCGGGCTCGGCCGGCGCCCAGGAACGAGCCGCCTAGGATTCACGGGTGGCAACGCTCGCCAACCGTATCCGCAAGGTCTCGGACCTCGCTCCGGACCAGGCCCAGCACCTGCGGGCCCTGTGCTCGTCGTGGCAGGTGCTCGCCGACCTCTCGTTCTCGGACCTGCTGCTGTACGTCCGGGCGGCCGGGGCCGAAGGGAATCCCGATTCCGCCCGCGGCGGAGCCGAAGGGAATCCCGATTCCGCCCGCGGCGGAGCCGACGAGTTCCAGGTCTGCGCCCAGCTGAGGCCGTTCACGTCGCAGACGCTCTACCCACAGGACATGGTCGGCGAACGGGTCACACAGCCCGAGCAGCCGATCGTCGAGCGCGCCTACCGGGAGGGCCGCATCTGGGCGCAGGACGACCCTGTGC
>WUUC01148061.1_pt1 | contig 10499 bp, 6 predicted proteins | sample 6278441 | NCBI WGS metagenome assembly WUUC01 (sample SAMN13675441, study PRJNA597444) | soil metagenome | isolation source: soil | place: USA: Washington | collected 2017-10 | reverse complement strand
CCGGGTCGGTCATGATCGTCGCCGGGTTGCTGTTGACCAGCACCACCTCGAGCCCCTCGGCGCGCAGCGCCTTGCACGCTTGCGTGCCGGAGTAGTCGAACTCGGCGGCCTGGCCGATCACAATCGGCCCCGAGCCGATGACGAGGACACGCTTCAAATCGGTACGTCTGGGCATCTGTCAGACAAGCCGGGGGGCCGCGAAAACGCGGAGCGTCAACATCACCACGCCGTTGAGCCTCGACGCCCTGGCGTCGCTGCGGCTCGTCGGCCCGTCCTTACCGCTTCTCAATTTCATCGAGGAACTGGCAAAACAGGTAGTCGGCGTCATGTGGGCCCGGCGACGCCTCGGGATGATACTGCACCGAGAACACAGGTTTCCGCTCGTGCCGGAACCCCTCGAGCGTCCCGTCGTAGAGGTTCACGTGCGTGGGCCGCACATCCGGCGGCAGGGTTGCCGGATCCACCGCAAAGCCATGGTTCTGCGACGTGATTTCCACCTTGCCCGACTGCAGATCCTTGACGGGGTGGTTCGCGCCCCGGTGGCCGAATTTCAGCTTGTACGTATCCGCGCCGTACGCCAGCCCGAGGATCTGGTGCCCGAGACAGATGCCGAACATCGGCACGTCGGCTCTCAGCAGCTCGCGCACGTTCTCAATGGCGTAGTCGAGCGCCGCCGGGTCTCCGGGACCGTTACTCAGGAACACACCGTCGGGCTTGATGGCCAGCAGATCGGCCGCCGGTGCCGTTGCCGGAAATACCTTCACGTCGCATCCGTACGCGCTCAGGCGCCGCAGGATGTTGTACTTGATGCCGAAATCGTATGCGGCGATGCGGAGCGGCCTCGACGCGCAACGTTCCGGCGCGATGCCGAACTCTTCATGGTCCGCTTCACCGAACTGTGACGCGTGATCGCGCCACTCGAATGGCGACGCGCACGTGACGTCGCGCACCAGATCCGAACCCTCCATCTGCGGAATGGCCCGCGCCTTCTCCACGAGCTCCTGCGGATCGACCTGACCGGTGGCGATGATCCCCCGCATCACCCCGGCCGAGCGCAGCACGCGCGTGAGCGCGCGCGTGTCGATATCCGCAATGGCCACGATGTTGTGGCGCACGAGGTAGTCGTGGAGGGAGCTATTCGCGCGGAAGTTGCTCGCGATCGGCGAGGCTTCGCGCATGATGAACCCGGCCACCTTCGGCGCCTGCGACTCGGCGTCGCCGGGCGCGACGCCATAGTTGCCAATCTGCGGTGCCGTCATGGTCACGATCTGGCCGGCGTAGGAGGGATCCGTGAGGATCTCCTGGTAGCCGCTCATGCTCGTGTTGAAGACGACCTCGCCGCGCGCTTCTCCCTGCGCGCCGGCCGCGACGCCCCGATACCAGGTTCCATCCTCGAGAGCGAGAACTGCGTTCATGAAGTGGTTATTCGCGATCGTTGGTGGGCATCACGTCATCGTTCGAGCGACGCCGCGACACGGGCGCGCAACCCCGGCGCCACGTTCACGTTCGTCACCCAGCGCTGGTGACCTGGCATCGTAAGCCGCACCGCGTGCTCGCCCGGATTCACGCCCGACAGCACGAGCGGCGTTCTCCCGACGAGACGACCGTCGAGGAAAACCTGGGCGCCTGCGGGCCGCGACACGACTTCAAGCGAGGCCCGGCCGTCCGGCGTCACATCCGCGGAAGGCACCTGGCGTGGCGTCGCCGACCCGGCGCGGGTGGCCGCGGGCGGTACTCGCTCGGGTTCGATCTCGGGCTCGGACGGCAGCACCGGGCCCTCCTCCACCGACTGAGGCGTCGGGCCCGCGGTCGAGGGCTGCCGCTCTGCGGATTCAGGCAGAGGCGACTCGGTGAAATCCTGGCCCGTCGTGGGCGCCGGTTGCGGCTCTCGTTCCGCACGCGACACGGCCCGCTCGGCGCTGCGGGGCGCGGGCGTCGCCTCTCGCTGGCCGACAACAAAACCGGCTCCAAACCCCATCAGCGCGGCAAGCGCCAGCATGGCCACCACCGGGACCCACGGCACGCCCGACCGCTCCCGCGCCCGGGATTCGAACCCGAAGTCCCGGCCGGGCATAACAACGGTCGGACTCACCGCTGGAGACGCAGGGGGCAATTCTGGCTCGAATACGCGATCCGCCACACGGTGGGTTTCGAATTCGGGTTCGAACGCCGCCACTTCCGGTTCAAACGCCGCCGGGTTCCGAACCACGGCCGGTTCTTCAGTGCGCAGCGGCAAGTCATCTACCGGAACGGGCACGCGAACCGGCATCGGAACGTCCGCAACAGCCGGCATACTCGACGTCAGAGCAGGGGCATCCACGCGCATCGGGCGTACCGGTTCCCGGACGCCCACGTCGATGGACTTCTGCAGCTCTCCAGCGAACGCCAACGCAGTGGCCGGGCGGTCGGCCGGATCCTCCGCAAGCGCTCCCATCAGGACATTTCGTAGCCGCTCGTGGTCCACGCCCTCGACCGGCGCAATGAGACTGCGGAGGCTGGCCCGGTCGCGAAGCGGATGACCGAACAGCACTTCGAAGGTGATCGCCGCAAGGGCGAAGATGTCATCCGCATGACCCACCGGCGCGCCAAGTGCCTGCTGGGGCGAAACTACCGAGCCGCTCATCGGCATCTCGAGCGCGGCGTCATTCAGCGCCTGAACGACGCCAAAGCCGGTGACGAGCGTACGGTCACCGGCAAAGAGGATGTCGCGAGGGTGCAAGGCGCCGTGGTGGACGCCCGCGGCGGCGGCGAAGTCCAGGGCGCCGGCCACCTGCGTGATCCGCAGCAGCACGTCAGCGAGCGGCTGCGGGCCCTGGCGCCTGAGGATAGCGTCGAGCGGGGTGCCGTTGACATATGGCTCCGCAACCCAGGGCGTGGTCTCGGCGAGGCCAGCGGCAATCGGCGCCACGATGGTCGGGTGATCGAGCGGGGCCTCGCACAAACTTGTGAGTGCCTGGGCCAGCGCAGCCGCCTGCGCGACAGACAGCGGCAGGCTGAAGACCTTGAGGGCCACGGTTCCCGCGATGCCGCGCTCGTCCTCGGCCCGATAGACTGGACCGAAGCGTCCGGCGCCGATCTCATCGAGCACCCGATAGGAACCAAACCTGTCGGGATGCGCGTCGAACAGTGAGCCTTCCGGTGTCAGGGGCGGAACTCCTCGCGCTTCAGGTTGTGCAGGGAAAAGGCCGTCGGCTAGAGCCGGATCGTAGCACGTAACTTCCTATACCTCCAATGCGTTACGCCCATACTGCGGAGTTCGGACGCCGCCTGTTGCGCGCCTTGACAGTGCGCGCAACCCTCTGAGAGAGTAGCGACCGGTGTTCTCCCAGCCAGCCTTGCCGGCCACCTCAGCCCGCCTAGCGGTGGACATTCGCCGTTTTCCCTGGATCAATCGGCTCGCGGCTGACTACGCGTTCAATTACGAGCGCCTTGCCGACTTCTTCTCCGGCAATCCGGCAGAGCCGGCAGCGTGGCGCGAAGCCATTGCAAGAACCCAGCGGTTCGAACGTCAGCGAGATGCCGTCGCCGACCTGCTGGCCGCGCAACAGCAACGGCGCGGCGCACCCGCCGAAGCCGTCGCTGCGGTCGGCCGGCTCCGGGACCCGCGCACGGTTGCGGTTGTGACCGGGCAGCAGGCCGGTCTCTTCGGGGGACCGCTCTTCACCCTGCTGAAGGCGATCAGTGCGATCCGCCTTGCTGAGCGCGTGCGTGAGGAACACCGCGTCCCCGCCGTCGCTGTCTTCTGGATAGACGCCGAGGATCACGATTGGGACGAGGTGAAGAGCTGCGGGCTGCTCGACGCGGAACTCGACCTGCTCACCGTCGCGGTGTCGGATCCTGAGGGTGCCAACGAGCGGTCGGTGGCGCGCGTGCAGCTGGACGAGTCGGCGCGCAGCTCGATTGCGGACCTCGAAGCCGCACTGCCGCACACGGAATTCACGCCCGACCTGATCGAGCAGATCCGGCAAGCCTACCGACCCGGCACCGGCATGGCCGTAGCGTTCGGCACCTGGCTCGAATCGATCCTCGGCCCGAAGGGGCTCGTCGTGTACGACTCCTCCGACGCGGCTGCCAAGCCGCTCGTTGCCGGTGTGTTCGCACAGGAGATCCAGCACGCCGGCCGCACGTCGAAGCTCGCGACCGACGCGGGCGCGGCGCTCGCCGCGCGCGGCTACCACGCGCAGGTCACCGCCCACGAAGGACAGCCGGCCCTCTTTTACCTCGACGGCGGCCGCGAACCCATTCGGCCCCAGGGCAGCCAGTTTGCGGTAGGGAGCGAGACCGTGTCGCGCGAGGCACTGCTCGAACGGGTGCATCGCTCGCCGCAGGAGTTCAGTCCGAACGTGCTGCTCCGCCCGCTCGTGCAGGACACCTTGTTCCCGACGATCTGTTACATCGCCGGGCCGAGCGAGCTGGCCTACCTTGGCCAGCTCCGCGGTGTGTATGCCGCATTCGGTCTGCCGATGCCGCTGATGCAGCAGCGCGCGACGGCCACCCTCGTGGACTCCAACACGATGCGCTTCCTGACGCGGCATGACTTTCCGCTCGAAGCGCTTCGCGCGCAGGACGAAGCGGCGCTCAACCAGCTGCTCGAGTCGCAGTTGCCTGCGTCGGTGGAGGCGTCGCTCGAAGACGCCGCGCGCGAGGTTGCCGAACGCATGGAGGCGCTTGCGCGGGCCGTCCCGCAGATCGATCCCACCCTCGAAGGCGCCGCGCGCTCGACCCTGGGGCGCATGGAAGACGATCTCAAGAAACTGCACAACAAGATCATCCAGGCCGCCAAACGGAAGGACGAGACGCTCCGGCGTCAGTTCAAGCATGCCCAGGCCCAGGCCTTTCCCGGCGGGCACCCCCAGGAGCGCACGGTCGGGTTCGTCTACTTCCTGAACAAGTACGGTCCGGCACTCGTCGACCGGTTAGGAGACGAGCTGACACTCGACATGGGGACGCATTGGGTGATCACGATCTGAAGGAGTCCGAACGCCGGCGGCAGGGGCCGCGGAGATCACGGCATCGATCGAGCCGTCTCCTGCGATATTTCCTGTGCGTCGCTGGCGTGCTGCTCGTGGCCTGCGCCGCCTTCCTCACCTATTACTACATCTCGTTCTCACGCATGATCGACGCGCGGCTGCATGGCGAGCGCGAGCGGACGCTCCCGCGCGTGTACGCACGGCCGGTGGAACTGCGGCGCGGCCAGACCGTGACGGAGCAGGACCTCATCGCGCGGCTCAACGATCTTGGCTACACCCATCGTGCGCGGGTCGAGGGTCCCGGTGAGTTCGCCATCGGCCGCCACGCGATAGCGATCACGCCGCGCTCGGGCGATCTCCAGGGGAAAATCGTGCGGGTCGAATTCAACCCGCCCGTTCCTCCGAAGAAGGGCGCCAAAGGGCCGGTCCCGGTCGCGACGGGGATCAAGTTCCTGGAGGTGGTTGGCCGCGGCCCCGCCGACGCGCTGCAACTCGACACGCCGCTGCTCACGGCGCTCATGACCGCCGGGCGCGAGAAGCGCCGCCGCGTGCCGCTCGGGAAGATCCCGAAGCGGATGCAGGAAGCGGTCATCGCCACCGAGGACCAGCGCTTCTATTCGCACCCCGGCGTGAACCCGGTCACCACGATCGGCGCCGTGCTCACCAACGTCTTCGGCGACAAGCCGTACGTTGTGGGAGGCAGCACGATCACGCAGCAGCTTGCCCGCAACTTCTTCCTGACCGACGAGATGGCCATCGAGCAGGCGACGCGCCGCCGCTCCGTCCGCCGCAAGGTGCTCGAGTGGTTCATGTCGCTCATCCTCGAGCGGAAGGCGACCAAGGACGAAATCCTGGAGCTGTACCTGAACGAGGTGTACCTCGGACAGCGCGGATCGTTTGCGATCCACGGGGTGGCCGAAGCCTCACGCCTGTTCTTCGCAAAGGATGTCTCGAACCTCAGCGTGAGCGAGGCTGCGTTGATTGCCGGCGTCATCCAGTCGCCGGGCATCCACTCGCCGTTCGGTCGGCCGCAGCGCGCGATCGATCGCCGTAACGTCGTGTTGCGCGCCATGGCTGCCGAGGGCTACATCTCGCCGGACGCGGCGGAACGTGCCTCGCGCGAGCCGTTACAGGTGGTCGCACGCGCGGTAGACAACGAGGCGCCCTACTTCGTGGATCTCGTCGGACAGCGCCTCGCGGAGGACTTCCCCGGCATCACCACGCAGGAGGGGACCGTCGAGGTCTACACGACGCTCGACATCAACCTGCAGCGGATTGCGATCGACGCGCTTCGCAGGGGACTTGCGAACGTGGATCAACTCCTCTCGCGCCGCCGACGGCGACCGCAGGCCGCGCAGGCGGCGCTCATTGCCGTCGATCCGCGGACGGGCGAAGTGCTGGCAATGGTCGGGGGACGATCCTATAACCAGTCGCAGTACAACCGGGCGTACGTGGCCCGACGCCAGCCGGGGTCCACGTTCAAGCCGTTCGTCTTCCTTGCGGCCTTCGAGCGGGCCGCCGAGGAATCCCGGTCGGACCTCACACCGGCCTCGCTCACGACCGACGAGCCGCAGACCTTCACCTTCGATCAACAGGTCTGGGAACCCGGCAATTACGACCACGAGTACGATGGCGAGATCACGTGGCGACGCGCGCTCGCGCTGTCGCGCAATCTCGGAACGATCCACGTCGGCGAGGCAGCGGGATTCGATCGCGTGGCGGCGCTGTGGCGCAAGGTGGGGATCGGCACGCCGCCGCAAAGCTACCCCTCCATCACGCTGGGCGTGTTCGAGCTCACACCGTTCGAGGTCGCGCAGGCCTACACCCTCTTCACCAACGACGGAACGGTCCGCCCCCTCCGCACGATCAACCGCATCGTCTCCGGGAGCAAGGAGCTCAAACCGAAGACGCCACCATTACGGCCGATAGCGCGTCCGGAGACGACGTTCCTCGTCACGCATATGATGCGGAGCGTACTGAACGAGGGCACCGGTGCGAGCGCGCGCGGCAACGGGTTCACGCTCGATGCGGCAGGCAAGTCGGGCACGACAAACGATCTGCGCGACGCCTGGTTCGTCGGATTCACGCCGGAGCTGCTCACCGTCGTGTGGGTCGGTTTCGACGACAACAATCCACTCGGCCTCAGCGGGACGCAGGCGGCCCTCCCAATCTGGACAGATTTCATGAAGAACGCGCTGGCCGGACATCCGAGTATTCCGTTCAAAGCGCCCGAGGGCGTGTCGTTCGTCGAGATCGATCGCGACACCGGGAAGCTCGCGCAGCCGGGATGTCCACGCGTCTACGATGAAGCATTCCTGGCGGGCACAGAGCCGCTGGAGATCTGTGACCTCCACCGGTGGTAAGGCTCTGGTAGACCTATAATCTCTGCATGAACCAAGAGGTCTTCGCGGCGCTCGCCGAGGCGCTCCAGCGCGGCGAGGAGGTGGCGCTCGTGACGATCACGGCGTCGACCGGCTCCACGCCACAACGCGTCGGCGCGAAGATGCTGGTCTATGCGGACGGGCGCACGGTGGGCACCATTGGCGGCGGTTGCTACGAAAACGATGCGTTCTGGAAAGCGCGGGAGGCGATCAAGGCGCGCCAGCCGCAAACGGTGAAGTACGAGCTCACTGACGATTTCGCCGAGGAGTCGGGCCTGATCTGCGGCGGACAGATGGACGTCTTCATCGAGCCTGTCGAGCCGGCCCCTGAGGTCTACGTGTTCGGCGCCGGCCACGTGGGGCACTTCCTCGCGCGGATGGCGCACGATGCCGGATTCCGTGTCCATGTCATTGACGATCGCGAGAAGTTCGCCAGCCCCGACCGGTTCCCACAGGGCATTCACACCGTGGTCGAGGACATCCCGTCGTGGCTTGCGGCGAACCAACTGCCCTCGACCGCCTATGCCGTGATCGTCACACGGGGGCACCGCCACGATCTCGACGCACTCAGGGCGCTGGCCCCGCGAGGGCTGCGCTATGTGGGCCTCATCGGGAGCCGTGCGAAGGTGAAACGTGTCTACGACGCGCTCGTTGGCGAGGGAATGGCACCCGAGGCGCTGCGCGCCGTTCACGCGCCTATCGGGCTCGACATCGGCGCCATCACGCCCCAGGAGATCGCCGTCAGCATCCTTGCGGAGTTGATTGCGGTGAAGCACGGCAAGCTGCAGGATCCTAACGTCGCCGCCTCCAGCATGCGCTGGGACGGCGCGCTCAGGAGTTGAGCTCCACGCTCATTCGCAGCGCCACCATCCTGACGATGAACGATGGATGGGAGATGGTGGAGGGATGCGTGTCCGTCCGGGGCGGCCGCATTGCCGCGATCGGACATGAGCCGGATGGGCAGCACGATCGCACGATCGACGCGGGAGGCGCGTTCCTGCTGCCCGGCTTCATCCAGACACACCTTCATCTCTGCCAGACGCTCTTTCGGGGGTTCGCCGACGACCTGGACCTGATGGCCTGGCTTCGACAGCGCATCTGGCCCATGGAAGCCGCGCACACCCCCGCGTCCCTGCGCGCGGCCACCCGGCTCGCCTGCGCCGAACTGCTTCGCAGCGGGACGACCTCGATCCTGACGATGGAGACCGTGCACGAAACGGACGCGGTCTTCGAAGCCGCGACCGAGATGGGCATTCGCGCAACCATTGGCAAGTGCATGATGGACGCGCCTTCTCCCGAAGCGCCAGCGCGGCTTCGCGAGGACACATACCGTTCCGTCGATGAAAGCCTCGCGCTGCACCGTCGTTGGGATGGCACGGCCGACGGACGGATTCGCGGCGCCTTCGCGCCCCGCTTTGCCGTCACCTGCTCGCGCGAGCTGCTCGAGGCGGTGGCATCGCTGTCAGCGCAGGAGCTTGCCCTTGTCCACACACACGCGTCCGAGCAGCGGGAGGAGATCGCGATCGTCCGCCGCGCCACGGGCAAGTCCAACATCGAATACCTCGCCGAAGTGGGGCTGGCGAGTTCGCGGGTCTGTGCAGCGCACTGTGTGTGGGTGGATGAGCACGAGTGCGACCTGCTCGCGGCGCATGACGTGAAGGTGATGCACTGCCCCGGGTCCAATCTGAAACTCGGGTCGGGGCTCGCGCCCGTGCCCGAGCTGCTCGCGCGCGGTGTCTGCGTCTCCCTCGGTGCCGATGGGGCGGCTTGCAACAACCACCTCGACATGTTCGGCGAGATGCGGCTCGCCGCTACGCTCCAGGCGATGCGTAACGGCCCGGGGACGCTGCCCGCGAAGCAGGCGTTGTGGATGGCCACTCGCAACGGCGCGCGGACGCTCGGCCTCGAACACGAGATCGGCTCGATCGAGGTAGGCCGCCGGGCCGACCTGATCCTCATCGACTCTCGCGGAGCGCACCTGCAGCCCGGCCCGGACCCTTACTCGACAATCGTGTACGCCGCGCGCCCAGCGGATGTCCGCCTCGCGATGGTGGGGGGCGAGGTGCTCGTGGACGAGTTCATGCTGGCGCGAGCCGACGAGCGAGAGATTGCCGTTACCGCCCGCACCGAGGCACAGGCACTCGCGGCGCGTGCCGGGCTCTAAGCGCGCCGAGCGCGACCCGCCCTGCTGCGCTATAATTCACGTGTAGCGCTCTAACCTCCTGACTGCTAATGGGTTCCTTCGAACTGACCGATCGCTCGCGCCGCCTGCTCGCGACCCTCGTCCGGGAGTACATCCAGACCGGCGAGCCGGTGTCCTCTCAGGTGCTGGCGCGTGAAAGCGGGCTGGGCGTCTCGTCGGCAACCGTCCGTAACGTGCTCGCGCAGCTCGAGGAAGCTGGCTACGTTCACCAGCCGCATACCTCTGCGGGCCGCGTACCGACAGATCGCGGATACCGGGTGTTCGTTGACCTGCTGCTCGGCAGCCGCCGGCCTGTCCGCCTGCCCGCTTCAGTCGAGCACGAGCTGCGGCAGCAGGCGGAACGCTCGCCGCTGCTCGACGATCTGCTCGCGAGTGTGTCGCACGTCGTGTCGAAGATGTCGCGTCACGTTGGGTTCGCGCTTGCGGAGAGTCACGTGGCCGTGCTGCAGCGGATCGAGTTCATCCCGCTCGGGGGTACGCGCGTGCTCGTCGTGGTCGTTGCGAAGGGCCACCAGGTGAGCCAGAAGGTCATCGACGCGGGGGAAGACCTTCGGTCGGAGGACCTCGTGCAGGCGGCCAACTACCTGAATACCGAATTCTCCGGACTTCCGCTCTTCGACGTACGCGAGGCGGTGCTCGACCGCTTGCGACAGGAACGCACGTTGTACGACGCGCTGCTGACCCGCGCCCTCCGGCTGGCCAATTCCACGCTCGAGGAGATGCCCAAGCAGCAGCTGTTCTTCGTCGAGGGCGCTTCGTCGCTGCTGGACGGACGCACGTCAGATGGCACCGTGTCGCTTCCGACGTTGCGGGCGCTGCTCGAGATGATGGAAGAGAAAGAACGGCTGGTCCACCTGCTGAACAAGTACATCGACGGTCCCGGCCTCACGGTTGTCATCGGCGCGGAACACGCGGCACCGGACCTGCGCCCGTTCAGCCTCGTGG
>WUUC01123360.1_pt1 | contig 10500 bp, 12 predicted proteins | sample 6278441 | NCBI WGS metagenome assembly WUUC01 (sample SAMN13675441, study PRJNA597444) | soil metagenome | isolation source: soil | place: USA: Washington | collected 2017-10 | reverse complement strand
TCAAAGGGCTCGCGTGCTTCTGCGCGCTTTCGCCGAGGTCGGCATAATTGCTCTGGTCGATGAGGCGACTGGCTATCAGGATGAGCGTCCCAAGGATGAGTTGCAGAAGATCCTTGCGGCTTACATTTCGCCAACGCTCTTATCCTGGACTGAAAAGTTTCCCGTCGAGTTCTTCAAGGAAATGTTTCGCGTTTATGGCTGGCCGTGGCCCTTCAACGATGACGATTACAAAGGACCGTTGGGACCGCGATACGCAGGCAAGATCATTAAGAAGATCATTTTTGAGAATCTTCCCCCTGGCGTGCTCGATGAACTTGAGCGCTTAAATCCGCCGAATAGGAAATGGCAGCGCAAGAACCGAATGGCGCAACTGCTATCAAGCGATATAGGTCACCCCCACGTCGAAAAACTTGTTGCCGTCAATACTGCCCTTTTCCGCATCTCCGATGACCGACAAGCGTTCTGGCAGGCCTATGCGAAGGCATTTCCCAAGCCAGGCGACCAACTGGAGCTAGACATCCGAGACGAAGAATAACGTGACCGCTCATGCTTGACGCTAAGCATAAGGGTCACTATATAGGGAGCATGAACAAGCTCCCTCGCGAAACCCGCGCCCGCATCCTCCACCTGCTTTGCGAGGGCAACAGCATCCGCGCCATCACCCGCTTGACGGGCGCGAGCAAGACGACAGTCACGAAGCTGTTGGTAGATGCCGGTGCGGCCGCCGCCTGGTATCAGGATCGGGTTCTGCGCAACATCGAATGCAAGCGGCTACAGGTCGATGAGATTTGGGGCTTCGTCGGCGCGAAGCAACGCAACGTGCCAGAGGAAAAGAAAGGCGAGGCTGGCGACGTTTGGGTTTGGATCGCCATCGATGCTGATACGAAGCTTGTTCCAGATTGGCGCGTTGGCCCGCGCGACATAAAGAGTTGCTATTGGTTCATTCACGATCTTGCTGAGCGTATCGAAGGCCGTTTCCAGTTAACGACGGACGCCTTCACGATCTATGGCGAGGTCGTGGAAGCAGTATTCGGGAAGGAGATTGATTACGCGCAACTCGTGAAAATATACGGCGCAGTGCCCAGTGCTCCCGGTCGTTACAGCCCCGCTCAATGCATCGGTGCCCGCGCAAAGAAGATGATTGGCAGCCCGGACGAAAAGCACATCAGCACATCCTACGCCGAGCGCAACAATCTCAATATCCGAATGCACTCGCGCCGCATGACGCGGCTGACGAATGCGTTTTCAAAGAAGGTTGAGAACCACGCCGCCGCGATGGCGCTACACTTTCTCTATTATAATTTTGTCCGCACACATAAGACGCTCCGCACGACACCAGCTATGGCCGCTGGCGTCACGAAGCGGCTGTGGGAAATGAGCGACATTGTGGACGCGCTAGAGGCGTGGGAAGCGGCAGGTAACTAGGCATCCTCTAAGGCGCGGTCATCTCATGCGCTCTGCATTGGAGAGAGCTTGCCGAGATTGCCGAGGCTCTAGCTGAAAAAGAAGCTTCTCGCCACAATCAAACTGGCCCACTACCTCTCCAGTCAGTACACCGGCAGGTGTTTTGGATGAGCTTTTCGTGCAATTGCCCGGGCTGGAGCGCCTCCGGTCGATAACCGACGGCTCGCCTGAAGTTTGTATCGCAGTCCTCGACGGACCAGTCGACGCAAGCGTCCTACCGCAATCGGTCCTCGAGTTGAGCAGCGCCAGAGCCCATGGCACGCATGTGTGCTCGATAATCGCCGGCTCCGCCGACGGTATCGCCCCCGGCATTGCGCCGGGGTGCCGCCTACTCTCGATCCCCATCTTCGAAACGGAGTCTTTAGAGGGGCGCTCGGTCTGCAGCCAACAGGATCTCGCAGCTGCAATCACGACGGCGCTTCAGGAAGGCGCCAACATTCTGAACATCAGCGCGTCTCAGCAAGGCAATCTCTTATCGTTGTCGTCGGAGCTCGGCCAGGCGCTGCAAGAGGCATTTGCGCGCGACGCCCTCGTCGTCGCGGCTGCCGGCAATCATGGCTGCGCCTGCGAGACGATACCCGCATCGGTGCCGGGCGTTCTCGCGGTCGGAGCGCATGACGGCAACGGCGCGCCGCTGCTGAGCAGCAATTGGGGACTGAACCAGCGCAGCCAGGGCGTCCTCGCTCCGGGCAAGGATGTGGCAGGCGCTTGTGTGGGCGGCGGTCTGTGCCGCGCATCGGGAACGAGCTTCGCGGCAGCCACGGTCTCAGGCATTGCGGGGCTGCTCATGAGCGCTGACGCGGAGAAGGGCGCGAAGCCAGCGGAGCAAGGGTGAAGAGACTCCTCCTGTCCGCCTGCGAGCGTCCGCGTCCCGACGAAATCGAGATGGCATCCACTCACTTGGCAGGTCGCCTCGATGTCTCGCGCGCCGTGGACCTGCTGATCGGCAATTCGACGATGACGACACAAGGGGAGGGCATCGTGACAATGAGTAGCTTGAGCGAAACGGTATCGGCGGCGTCGGGGCTGCCGCCAGTCGACGCTGTTATGCCTGCGGGCGCGCGTCCTCCGACTGAAGATGGCTTAAGCCCAGCTGACTGCGGCTGCGGTTGCGGCGGCGAAAAAGGCGAGTGCAGCTGCGGGGGTGCGCAAAAGCCGGTCCAATACGTGTATGCCATAGGACGGCTCGGGGTCAGCTTCATCAGCCAGACCCGCAGAGATGCGATTTGGCGCAAGGTGAATGGCGCTCAGGAGGGCGACCTCAAGCCAATCACCAATCAGGCGCTGCAGAAGCTTTTCAAAGATGAGCCCTTTCAGGCCCAGTCCGTCGTCTGGACGCTCAGCCGGTCCGAAGTCGCGATGTATGCCATCGTTCCCGCCGGCCCGTTCGCGCTCGAGACTTATGACTTCCTCGTCAAGGAATGGTCGGACTCCAACGTGGAGTTCATCTCTCTGCCCGGCGTTCTAGCCGGAACCATCGGTCTCTATGACGGCCAAATCGTCGAAGCCGTCGTGCCCGATCGGCGCGGCATGTATAGCTGGGAAAGCAAGAAATACGTCCAGGCCCTGACCGAAGCGCGGACGCAAACCGCCGCGGCTTTGACCGCAGAGCAGATCAGGGTTCAGATCGATCGCTTCCTCGGCAAGATCTACTTCACCATTCGCAATCGCGGACTCTTGCCGGAGGAGCGGGTGCTGAATGCCGCCGCCACCAATGCCTTCAACTTCAGCCCGATCATTGTTGAGGCCGGACAGGAAGGCCTGTCGCTCAAGGACATTGGAGTCGAGAAGAGTCCGCTGAGCCGGCCCGGCGGCGACTATTACGACGTGCTTCTGACCTTTTTTGACCCGAACGACAGGTTGGGCCGTACGCCGCTGCGTTCGCGGTTCACCATCGACGTCGCCGACACCGTGCCAGTGATGATCGGCGATCCGGTGACTTGGTACGAATATTGATCCTTCGACCGCCAAGGAAAGGAGACTGCGATGCGTTTACCCGAAATGATGCCATCGAGACCGACCACGCACGATTCTAAAACGCAAGCGACGTGGAGCGGCCCGTCGCAGCCGAACAGAGAGATCGAACCTGCGGCCTGTTGCGCCGAGGTTTGCACGCCGTTCGGCTGTCACTGCGTCCTGGATTTGCCGATCTGCCCGTGATGCGGCCGGACGGGCGCGTGTGATCGCTCTCGCGAAGAAAGGAGATTGTCATGCAACTGCCAGAAAGAATGCCGGCAAGGCCACTTGTTTCCGAGGCCGACGTTCGACCGGATCAGGCGGATCAGGGTTCTACTGTCCCGCGCATCGAGCCCGCGGGATGCTGCGTCGAAATATGCGGCCCGCTCGGCTGCACGTGCGTTGCCGAAGCGCCGTTCTGTTAGGAGCGAGTGAAATGAAACTTCCGGACTGTCTCCCGAGCTGCCCATTGGAGCATGCCCGCGGGGGGCGCGCCATTACGGCGCAAACACGGGCCATCGAACCGCAAGGCTGCAACGCCTTCGAGTGGATCGGCTGCGCCGCGGCAATCGCCGGATGCGCGGGCCTGAGCGGGCCTGCACTGGTCGCTTGCGTGGCGGGGGTCGCTCCCGGCTGCGTGAAATGCCTGTAGCGAATCCAATCGGTATCGCACGGCCCCGACCTGAAACTGGATTGCGTGGGGTCAGAAGCTGACGAGAAGGAGAACCGACATGAGAATGCCTGTTGAGATGCCCACCCGGCCGCGTTTTCCCGATGGACCCGTATATATGTTTGGGGCGTTGGCCGCTGAAATCATGCCGCAACAAGATCCGCTGAGATGCGCGGCGTGTTGCATAGGCCGAACGGGATTCGGAGCCTGCGTCGCGCGGTGTCTCGCCACCGGTCAGGCTTGCGACAGCGGAGTTCGCAACTGCACACCCTGCTGAACGGGTAGGAGCGACACGCCGTTTAGGACGAGGGGAGTGAGCTGCCGGGCTCGGCGGACCGGCGGCTTGTTCCCGTTGACGCCCTCGGTCCGGTCTCGCAACCCTTCAAAATCCAACGAGCAGAAAAGGCAGTGATTGACAAGCCAGGCGAGTCCGCTTGGGATGTCGTCACTGAGAGGCTGCTTAGCGCTTGGACGAACGCTCCGCCTGAAAAGGCGGGGAAACGTCGTCTGCGCGCCTAAGCAGCCTAGCGCTTTTTCTAGACGAATCCGAAAGTTGGCGAGCATGGCTGACAAACAGCACGAAGGCGGCGTCTCCTATAGCACACCTGGCCTCGACTATTTCGAGGATCGCGAGCTGAGGCGCCATGCCGGCGTCTTCTATCTTTGGGCGCTCGGGGTGGCGGCCGTCATCTCCGGCGACTTCTCCGGATGGAACCTCGGCTTTTCCGCCGGCGGCTGGGGAGGAATGTTCCTCGGCACCATCCTGATCACCGTGATGTTCCTTGGGCTTACCTTCTCGATCGCGGAAATGAGCCCGGCGCTGCCGCATACCGGCGGCGCCTATTCCTTCGCGCGCACCGCCTTCGGCCCCTGGGGCGGCTTCATCACCGGCATCGCCGAGAACGTGGAATATGTTCTCACGCCGGCCGTGATCGTCTTTTTCATCGGCACCTATCTCACCGCGATTTTCCAAACGCCGCTCGAGCTCCAGCCCCTGTGGTGGGCACTTGGCTACGTCATTTTCGTCTGGCTGAACGCGCGTGGCGTCGAGCTGTCCTTCATCGTCACCGGGGTGGTAACGCTGCTCGCGATCGGCGTGCTCGTCGTCTTCTTCCTTGGCGCCATTCCGCTGTTCGACTTCAGCCGTTATGCGCTGAACATCGGCGCGGATCCGGCGACGGGCGCCGCGGTCGAGCTTCCTGAAGGCAACGGCCCGTTCCTGCCGTTCGGCATTTACGGCGTCCTCGCCGCCATGCCGTTTGCTGTGTGGCTGTTCCTCGCCATCGAGCAGCTTCCGCTTGCCGCGGAGGAATCTGTCGAGCCGCGGCGCGACATGCCGAAGGGCATCATGTACGGCATGTTCACACTGATCGTGCTCGGCTTCCTCGTTCTCCTCCTCAATCCCTCTATTCCGATTGAGCGCGAGATCGCGGATGGGAGCGGGGCTGTGAAATCGGTGCAGGGCGCCTTTGCGCTCGGCACTTCGGGCGAGCCGATCCTCGACGGCTTCCGCGCTATCTTCGACACAGAGGCCGCCGGCGCCCTCTCCCTCGCCGCAATCATCGGACTGATCGCGAGCTTCCACGCGATCATCTTCGCCAGCGGCCGGCAGATCTATTCGCTGTCGCGGGCGGGTTATTTCCCGCATTTCCTCTCCGTGACCCATGGCGCGCACAAGACCCCGAACATGGCGCTGATCGCGAGCGCCGCGGTCGGCCTCGCCGTGATGCTGGTCGTCTGGTTCAGCATGGGACGAGCGGAAGCCGGCGCCTTCATCGGCGGCGTGCTCCTCAACATGGCGGTGTTCGGAGCGATGTTCTCCTATCTCTTGCAGGGGCTGACCTTCATCCAGCTCCGCCGCAAATTCCCGCATATCGAGCGGCCCTATAAGAGCCCGCTCGGCATTGCCGGGGCCGCGCTGACGGTGATCATCGCGCTCGTCACCATCGGCTTTCAGCTCGCCGATCCCACCTACCGCGCCGGCGTGCTCGGCGTCGCCATCTGGTACGCGCTCGCGATTTTCTATTTCGCGGTGCGCGGCCGGAAGACGCTGGTGCTGTCGCCGGAGGAGGAGTTCGCGCTGAAGCACCGCGAAAGGACGACGGTCTGAAGCCTCGGCACGCCCCCGACTCGTGCTAGGCTTTGCAGGCAGACTAGCGAAGGGGGGATGATATCATGCTGGAAGGACTGATCATTGCGCTCGTAGTCGGAGGGATTGCGGGCTGGCTCGCCGGGCTTCTCGTGCAAGGGACGGGCTTCGGCCTTGTCGGCGACATCGTCGTCGGAATTCTTGGCGCCATTCTCGCCGCCTTCCTGTTTCCGGCGCTCGGCATCACGCTGACCATCGGCGGCGGCCTCATTGGCGCGATCATTCTCGCCTTCATCGGGGCGGTGATCCTTCTCGTGATCGTCCGCGTCGTCAAACAGCTCACGGCGTAGCCAGGCACACAGCACCGCTCTGGGGTGCATCGGCGCTCGTCTCCTTCAAAGGCGAGCGCGCCGGGGCAGGTTTGCCTGCAAGCTCAGCAGATTCTACGGATCCGTGCCAGCCGACCCCGCGTCCCTCAAAGCGAGGGATGCCGGCAAGCGTAACCCTGCCGCAAGCGGCGGGGATAAAATTTTGCGATGTAGGCCGGAAGCCGGAGCGCTTAAGCTTTAGAGCGCGTCTTTCGCGGCCTTGACGGGGCGCACTTTCAGGACCTTCCGGGCGGGCTTCGCCTTGAAGACGGTCGGCTCCTTGGTGAAGGGATTGATGCCCTGGCGCTCCTTGGTGGCCGGCTTCTTCACCACGGTGAATTTGGCGAAGCCGGGCAGCAGGAATCCTCCGTTCTTCTTCATTTCCTTGTAGGCCACGGCCGCCAGATGCTCGAGGACGGCTTTTACGTCCTTCTTCGCAAGCGAGGCCTCGTCGGCGATCTTCTGGATCAGTTCGGATTTCGACATCATCGGTTGGTCACTCCCCAAAGAAACTTGGCCGGGGGAACCCCGGACCGCATCCCAAGCAGCCAAGACGGATGGCCGATTCGGCCGGATTTGTCTGCTATTTCCAGCAAGGAAGGGTGGGGATAAGCGCCGGGACCGTGGCGAAATTGTGGGGGATGGCGGGGCAAAGCCCGAGAGAACCATGGGGTCAAGGCGCGAGCCGCCCCGCGCAAATATCCACCTCCTGCCGCCAGCTCTTTCCATCGAGGGCCCGCTCCGCCGTCCAATGAAAGGAGTCGGGGCGGATATCGGCAAAGGTCCAGCGCATCAGCCCGCCGCGCGGATCCGGCCCTTCCTGCACGATGTCGCTTCCCCGCGCTCGCCCGATCTGCTGGCTGAAGAAATTGGTCGCCGGGTCGTTCCACAAAATGCGCCAGGCGCCGATGCTCGGGTCGTAGAGGCGCAAGGTCGAGCCATACCAATTGCCGGCGCCCGGCAGCTGGACGATGCCGGGCCTTCGCTCGGCGAGGCGCGGGATCATCCAGACGTCTTGTATGGCGCGCCCGAGAAGCACCCAGCCGGCATGAATCTCGCCGCGCCCCGCATTGGTCGTCCCGTCTTCCAACATCGTGGTGATCTCCATCTCCCAGTTGCCCACGAGCCATGCAAACAGCGCGAGCTCGGCCTCGCGATCGGGGTCCGGACCGTCCGCATGAAGGACGCGCGAGAAAGACGAGAAGACGGCGTCGGCGCCCGGGTCCAATGATGGTTGAAAAGCCATGGCGATCCTCCTTGACGGCGAAACGATCCACGGGCGTTGTGGTTCGGACAATTTGTGGATGGCCGGGACAGGCCCGGCCATGATGGGGAGAGAAAAATGTGGATGAACAACCGAGGCGCGGCGGGAGCGACACTGATCGCGGCGGCATTCACTGCGGCCCTCGCAGGGCTCGCCACGGCGGCGCTAGCGATGGGCGAGTGGAGCGGCGGCGAGGGCGCCGACAATTGCAAGAACGACGACGGCGCGCTCAGCGACGCCGCCTTCGTCATCGTCGCGAGCCCGCGCCCCGGCGACCGCGTGCAAAGCGGCTTTGCCGTCTCCGGCTGCTCGCGCACTTTCGAGAGCACGGTGAATTGGCGGCTCGTCGCGCGCAACGGAACCGAGCTCGCCAAAGGACACACACAAGGCGGCGGCGTCGAGGGGCCGGGACCGTTCTCCTTCACCGTGAGCTATCAGCTCACCGCGCCGGAGATCGGGCATCTTGAAGTTTTCGAGGAGGACGCCTCGGGCGGCGAGGGCAATCCGCCCGGCCGCAATATCCTGCCGCTCGTGCTAAAGCCGTGAGGCCGCGGAGTGCCGCGATAAGTTAGAAGCCGCCGAAGCGCAGATTGATGCCGGCGCGCACGACGTTCGACGTCTCCTCCAGCTTGACGAAGGCGCGGGGGAGGCCCGCGACTTGCGGCGTGAGGCCGATGACGGGATCGCCGAAATCGTAATGGTTATATTCGACGAAAGCCGAGAGGTGCCGCGTGAGCGCGTATTCGCCGCCGCCGCCGATCGTCCAACCGGAACGCGTGACGCTTTGCGCATAGGCGGTGCCGAGAATGAGCGTCGTCGCTCGATACTCGTCGCCCTGCCAGGCGCCGCCGGCCTTCGCATAGAAGAGCAGGCGGTCCCAGCCATAGCCGATGCGGCCGGTGACGCTGCCAAGCCCATCGATGCCGCCGTGATAGGTGACGCCAACCTCTCGCGCGCTCGGGTGGCTTCCCGGCGCATCGGTCCAGCCATAGTCGCCTTCGACGCCAATCAGCAGGCCGCGCGCGAACTGATAGTCGCAGCCCGCCTGCACGCCGCCGATGAAGCCGTCGGCGTCATGGCCGCCGAGCGACTGGTTGAAGAAGGCGCCGCCCGGCGTGCGATTGAGCCAGCTCTGCTCGCTCCATAGCCCGCCGGCGGTGCCGCCAACATAGCAGCCGGTCCAGCTGTGGCCGGGCGCAGCGGGAGCGGGCAGGGCGCCGATCGGACCGTCTCCGAGATCGGCGGCGCGCCCCGGTGCGGCGAGCGCCACGGCGAGAAATGCTGCGAGGGCAAGCTTCCGCAAGATCCGTCCCTCCGGCGAAAATGACGTTCGCGCCACTATGCGCTTCGCCGGGAGAATGCTCTGTCACCCATGCGCCACAGCCGCGCCGATTTGTGGGCAAGCCTATTTGTCGTCCCGGCGCGAAACACGCAGGGACGTGTCAAAGAGGCTCGTCGAATCTCTTGCGAGGCCAAGATAGCTGCCATCACGGACGGGTTGTATTCTGATCGCCACGAAATCAACTGGTAGTCTCTTGATGGGGCAGCGATAACGGTGCTTTGCTTTGCAATGGCCATGTTGATTGCACCGCAAGTGTCGGTCATCGGTCATCACGACTAACCGCTCCGTCCCTCGCGGACCAGCTGGACTGACTGCCACATCGAACGAGATCGGTAGCCAGAGCTCGGTGGTGGGATGAAGCAAATTGGGCGTTTCGCGATGGGTGAACTTAACGATCGGGAAACTGCCGACGATGAAGCTCTTGTTTCCGTGCTTGGTCCGAGCAATGCCTAGGCCACGACTTCCGATGGCTCCAACAGCAATGTCGCCTGGGTTGAGGAGCGCGCCAGCCAACGCGTTCTGCATGAGGCGCGCCTTTGCTTCAGGGCTAGTAATTGTTGTCCGTTCTTCGGGCGTTAGCGGCCTGTGGGTCTCCTCAAATCGAACTATCGTCCGCTGCAGACTGGCCTCAAAGTCCTCGAGCGTTGCTATCTTCTCATAAAAATCGGGTGAGCGCTTCCACTGGTGGTACGCGAAGCGATCCCAAACTTCCTTTTCTTCGGGGGTCAGCTGGGGGATTTTTCCGCCACGCGGCATCCACAATTTTTTCAATGATTTTGTTCGCCCGCCCTTCAAGGTCGGCATAAAACCTCTCCAGAGTTGGGTCTTTCGTTCCATCCTTGTTGACGAAGCTGTAAATGTGCCTCTGCACAAATGCGTTTGTCGGAGTGGTCTCAAAGACACCGTTCTCTGGTGCCTTCTTGTTGAATACATAAATTCGCCCACGATCATCCGTAAACCGGCTCTGAAGCATGCGCGAGACGATGTGCTGACGTTTAGGCAGCGTCATTTTTGATCAATCCGCTCTCTGGTTTTCCGAGTGCGCTTGCCGCTGAAGCGCCGATCCAGCAGTTCGCGCAGTAATTGCCCGTGTAGCTCGCCGGCGGCACGGCGGCTACGTCGTTCGTGTGTGCGCGTGGCTGGATGCGACCTTTATGTCGAAGCCCGAGGGCAGCCTCTGCGCTTCGTGCAGCCCGGCCATGACGATGTTGCTAACCTCTACGGTCTCGCTTGCGACCCGGGTGCTGCCCCTCGCGCTTACCGCTTTGGATAGGCGGTGAAGACGTAGTCCGTCGCCTTCACGATCGTATGGCACGCGACGCCGCATTTGGCGTCGTTGCCCTGGAT
>WUUC01110748.1_pt1 | contig 10500 bp, 7 predicted proteins | sample 6278441 | NCBI WGS metagenome assembly WUUC01 (sample SAMN13675441, study PRJNA597444) | soil metagenome | isolation source: soil | place: USA: Washington | collected 2017-10 | reverse complement strand
CGTCGCCATTCCTGGGCCTGTCGAACCGTCCCGCCCGCGCGTGCTGTTCGTCGAGCGCGTCGAGACTGGATATGTCGTGGGCTTCCGGGAATCGGAAACGCACCTGAGCGGCAAGATGAGCTGCCCGCGGTCACCGGGTTCGGCGAATGGCTGGACGAACACTGCAAGGGTCTCCCGTCCCGTGTGCGGACGTCCTCGTCGTTGACCGGCCAGCGGCGCCTTCGAGGACACGATCACGGTCGTCGGCGCGGTGCTACGGGCAGCGCGGCTCGCCGACAAGCCTCCCAAGGTACGGCTGGAGCTCAATTGCTTCTGGGAGCCGTGGATGGGGCGCAAGGCCCATTTGCTCTCGAATTGGGGCCCGCGATTCCCACCTGGACCATGCGCCTTCGACTGATGGCCGCCGAACGCCGTCGAGCCGTGCCTGCGCGCGCGGCCGAGCGGCCAGGCGTCAGGGGCAGACCGCCGCCGCGAAGATCTGCTCGGTTTGCACGCCCTGCGTGTTCTCGAACCAGACGACCACGAAGCGCTCACCGTCCCACGTCACGTCCGGCCCCGCGGCGTGCTCGGCAACGTCGAGCGCGAGGATGTGCTCGCTGCCGATAGGGTTGCCGGCGAGGTCGACAGCCTCGAAGCGGATCTCGTCGGCCGCGCTCCGCCAGACGACCGCGTAGACTTGACCGTTGCTCGCGATCCTGCCGCCGCTCACGTAGCCGTCGGCGGAGGTGACGAGCGGGATGTCGGCGCCGATCGGCGCGCCGTGCCCGTCGAGCGCCGAGAAGTAGAGCTCGTAGTAGCCGTTCTGGTTGCGTTCGTCGTCCCAAATGGCGCCGAACCCGGAGCCATTCCAGGCCATCTCCGGAAAGCGTGAGGTGAGGTCGCCGTCCGAGATTCGCGTGCCGGTCGCGTGCACCATGCCCGTGAGATCCACCTCGGCGGAGGCGATCTCGCTGCCCTCGACCATCGGGAAGGCCTTCTCGTAGATGGCGACGTAACGCTGAGTGAGCGGATTGAAGCCGCTGACGAGCCCCGAGCCATCGGTGTCGTCGACCCCCGCGGTGGAGAGCCAGCCGCCGGTGTCGTCCAGGAAGCGCAAGCCGATGCCGCCATTGCCGACGATCCAGAAGTAGGCCCAGCCGGTACCGTCGTGCACCATCGACGGGCTTCTGCAGGCGCCGTCAGCCGTGTCGGCGATGCCTTGGCCGAGGAGCGTCAGGTCGGGCGCGAACATGCGCGCGTAGCAGGTCGTCGAGCCGTCGGACCAGTGCGTGCCCTTGTACGACAGGCCAAGCCCGCTCGGCCAAGCCGCGAACCGCACCTGGCTTGCGGCGTCATACTCGCCGGCGATCATGATCGGTTCTTCGGGGAGCGGCTGGAGCGTCTGCCGATCGACGAGGCGCATCAGCGTGCCCTGGTTGACCTGCTTCCATGCGACGGCCAGGGTCGCCTCGCTCGCCTTGAACACCTTCGGGTAGTAGGCGGGGCCTTCGTCGCTGACCTTGACGGGGCCCACCTGCATCCCCGGCGCGCCGAGGCATCCGGTCGCGTTCGGTGCGCCGCCGCCGGATCCGCCGGCACCGGTCGACGCGCCGCCCTGGGCGCCGCTGCCGCTCGATGCGCCGCCCTGCGAGCCGCTGCTTTGCGACGGGTTGCCTTGCGATCCCGTGCTCGGCGCCGCACCGGTTGTCGACGCCGACGTGTTGCCCCCGCTGGCGCCGGGCGGGCTCTCCGTCTCGGCATCATCGGTGGTGCACGCTATGGCCAGGGCGCTCGTGGCGGCGGCCACCAGCGCGCGGGCTCGACACTCGGTCGCTCGAAGGCTTGCCATGGGATCCTCAGCCCGTTGGTTGAAACGAACGATCCAGCGTCTTGCATTCGGTTGCATAGCCGGAGTCCGCCCACTTCACGGTCTTCGTCGCCGCGCACTCCTCGGTGGTCATGAAGCAGTGCGTCGCGTGACCGTCGACCTCGAAGCACGCGACTTGATCTTGCGCCTTGCACTCCGAGAGGATCGAGACGCCCGCGTCATTTTTCTTCTTGAGGGATTGTGCGCACCATTCGACGATCTCTCGACACATCGAGGCGCGGCCGCCCTTGTCGTTCGTGTATTCGAAGCAGAAGAACGGCTCGCCCGCCGGATGGCGAAAGCCGTTCCCGACGAAGACCGGCTTGCCATCCGGGCCGCGCGGGGCCGGCTTGCGACAACCGCTCAGGCCGGCGGCGAGACTGACGGTAACGACGAGGAAGGGCCAGGCGAGGCACGAAGATCGCGGGCGTATCGAACGGATCACAGAAGCAACTCTCCTGCGCCGACGGCGTCGACCGGCGCGGGAGGGTTCTACGCTTCGCTCGGTAACGCGGCGGTAACGTCTGCGGTTGGGTGCCGGCGGCGACGGCTCGCTCGCGGAGCTGGGGCGCACGGTGGTGCGCCACCAGGACGGCGTGGCCACGGTCCTCGATGACGTGGCCGACCTACGCCATGGCCAGGCCATCCGCCGCGGCGCGGCCGCGCTCGACGGCAAGCCGGCGGTGGTGATGAGGATCCAGAAGCAGCCCCGGGCCAACACGCTGGAGCTCACCGGACGCCTCGACGCCGCCCTCGACGAGCTGGACGCGGCGTTGCCGGCCGGCATGTCGCTCTACCGCAAAGGGTTCCGCCAAGCGGACTTCATCCGCGTGGCGCTGGACGATGTGATGACCCCAGAACCGCCCGCGCCCGCCGCCGGGCCCAGCGTCGCGGTCGCTGCGACCATGTCGGCCATGCAACCAGGCGTCGGCGGGCCTTCGTGGCCGCTGGAGATCGCGACCAGGCGACTTGTAAGGAACGCTGCCACACGAGTCGCCGCCTCGGCCGAGACCGCCTCGAGACTCACCGCGATGTTGGGCGCGCGCGCCCGTGCCCACCGCGTATCGGTGGCCGATGGCGTCCACCCACCGGCCCGGCCGAGCCGTTGCGCTCTTGTTTTGGCCGCGCACGACCGATAGAGTCGGCAACGCTGCCCGACTGCCCGTCGGGCGGTTTCCGATGACGACCGCACACCAACACCCGTCATCACGACCCGGGCAGGCCGAGGCTGCGCCGGTCGACGGCAAGCGGCGCAAACCGCGGGTCGATACCGGAGTAGAGGAGGCCGGGTTCGCGGGCGAGGACCCACATCGAGCCGACTCGCACCGGTACCTCGCCGGCGACGTCATCAATCGCAAGTACCGCCTCTCCCGCCTGCTCGGCGAGGGCGGCATGGGGGCGGTGTGGTTGGCGCGCAACGTGCTGCTGGACGTGGACGTGGCGGTGAAGCTCATCCGCCGCGAGATGGCGGGTCCGGAGACATCGCGCCGGCTCTTGCAGGAGGCGCGCGCGGCGGCGCGCCTGCGGCATCCGTCGATCGTGCGGGTGTTCGACTTCGGCGAATCCGAGCACGGCGACCCGTTCATCGTCATGGAGGTGCTCAGCGGCGAGTCGCTGCGCGACATCCTCGAGCGGCGTGCGCGGCTGCCGGCGGTGATGGCCGTGCGCGCGCTGTTGCCGGTGGCCAGCGCGCTCGCCGCCGCGCACGCGCAGGGGATCGTCCACCGTGATCTGAAGCCGGAGAACATCGTCCTCGTTCCCGACGAGGGCGGGACGTCGATCCCCAAGGTGGTCGACTTCGGCATCGCCAAGCTCCGCGAGGACGGAGTGGACGGGCGCATCACCCTCGATGGTGCGGTGATGGGCAGCCCCGATTACATGTCGCCGGAGCAGGCGCGCGGCCGCGACGAGATCGACGAGCGCACCGACGTGTGGGCCTTCGCGGTGGTCCTCTACGAGACGATCACCGGCGTGGCTCCGTTCTCGGGCCACAACTACAACGCGCTCATGACGTCCATCATGATGGACGAGCCGACGCCCACCACCAGCTACGCGGCGGGCGACGAGGAGCTCTGGCGGATCCTGCAGCGCGGGCTACACAAGACGCGCGAGGGGCGCTGGCCGTCGATGCGCGAGCTGGGTGCGGCGCTGGCGAGCTGGTGCCTGGCGCACGGCTATGACACCGATGTGGCGTGCACGTCGCTCGCGGCGCACTGGCACGGCGTCGTCGAGCGCCGCTCGCTGCCGGACGTGTCGAGCTCGCGCGCGTCGCTGCCCGACAGTGACGGGGTGAGCCCGACCGCGTTGGCCGCGACCGGGGCGCAGTCCGCGGTGGTGACCGCGCCCTCGAGGTTCCCCGGCGGTCTGCACGCGGTGCCGCTGGCGCCCACCGTGCGCCCGCCATCGGCGCGAGACGACGCCGGCGGCGGCGAGCCGCTGGCGCTCGAAGGCCCGCGCCGCGCGGTCAGCCGCTGGGTGCTGGTGGCGGCCGTCGGCATCGCGGCGGGCGCGGCGATCGCGCTGGCGCTCGCCCTCAGCGGCACCGGCTCCGCGCCGGCGACGGCCGCTACCAGCGGTCCATCGCCGCGGGCGGCCGAGTCGGCACCACCCGCGCACGAAGCCGCCGCGCCCGCGACGGTCGCGGCGCCGTCGCCGGTCGCCTCGGCGACCGCCACCGCCACCGCTGCCTCGGCCTCGGCCTCTCCGCCGCGGCCGCGCGGGGAGACACCGCATCGCAACAGCTCGGCGCCGGCGAAGTCGGGCAAGCCGAAGGGGCTCGAGATCCCCGACGCACCGAACTTCTGAGGCGCCTTCGGGATGCAGCGCACTCCATCCGCGACACATCTGCCGGCTGCCATCGCCCTGTTTCTGTGGGTGCTCTCGCTTGCGCTCGGAGGCTGCTCGCTCGTGATCGACGGGGAGCTGGGCGACAAGCCCGCCGAGGGCGAGGGCGCCGCCGGTCCCGGCTCGTCGTCGCAGGCCACAGGTGGCGGCGGCGGCAGCGGAGGCACGCCCTCGTGCGAAGGCTGCGCGCCGGAGGCGTGCTGCGACGGAACCTGTGTCGATCTGGCGACCGACGAGGACAACTGCGGCCGCTGCGGGGCGGCGTGCCCGGGTACCCTGTGCGTTGCCGAGGAGTGCTCGGGCACGTGCCAGCTCGAGTTCGGCAACTGCGACGGCAACATCGTCACCAACGGCTGCGAGATCAGCCTGCTCACGGACGCCGCCAACTGCGGCGCGTGCGGCGTGGCCTGTCCCGCGGGCGCCATCTGCGACGGAGCGACCTGCGCTTGCGGTGGCGGCCGCCTCGACTGCGACAGCAACCCGGTGAATGGGTGCGAGGTCGACACCGATCTGGACGCTGCCAACTGCGGCGGCTGTGGAAATGCGTGCGGCGCGAACGAAGCCTGCGCCGCCGGCGCGTGTGGGTGCGCGGCCGGCTACGACGATTGCAACCTCTCGAGCGAGGACGGCTGCGAGCGATCGCTGAGCACGGTGCTCGACTGCGGCGCCTGCGGCGAGGCCTGCGATCCACGCCAGCTTTGCAACCCCGTCGGCGGCGGCGTCTGCGAGTGCGCGCCCGGCTGGGGTGACTGCTCCGCAGCGGCGGGGTGCGAGACCTGGCTGAACGACGCCATGAGCTGCGGCAGCTGCGGGCAGCCGTGCCAGGGCGCCACGCCGCTCTGCAGCCAGGGCGGCTGCGTGTCCAGCTGTGCGCCGGGCGAGACGCAATGCGGCAGCTCGTGCGCCGACCTGGCCACGGATCCGATGAGCTGCGGCGCGTGCGGTCAGCCCGTCGGGCCGCAGCAGCACTGCGCCGGCGGCGCGCCCGCGTGCGACGAGGGATTCGACGACTGCAACGGTTCGGCGGCCGACGGCTGCGAGACGCCCGTCCTCTACGACGACGGCAACTGCGGCGCCTGCCAGGAGAGCTGCCAGCAGGGCTCCGGCTGCAGCCGTGGCGATTGCACCTGCTTCAAGTCCACGCCCCACGACTGCGGTGGCGCGTGCAAGCTCTGCTGCACCGACGCCGACTGCTCCGACGGCGACGCCTGTACGGTGGACACGTGCGCCTCCGACGGCGCGAGCTGCCAGGCGGCGAGCTGCAGCGACCTCGGGCAGATCTGCTGCGGCCAGCAGGTGTGCCAGGACTGCTGCAACGACGGTGACTGCGACACAGGCCAGGTTTGCTCGGCCGGCGCCTGCATCACCGCCTGCGACGCGAGCCTCGTGCCTTGCGAAGGCGCCTGCGTCGACCTGCAGAGCGACGAGAGCCACTGCAATGGCTGTGGCCTCGCCTGCCCAGGGACGCTCTGCGAGGGCGCGTCGTGCACGTCGGAATGCCAGGCGGGGCGCATCGATTGCGATCAGATCGGCGTGAACGGCTGCGAGGTCGATCCGCTGAGCGATCCGCTGCATTGTGGCGGCTGCAGCGGTCAATGCCCGGCGGGCGCCACCTGCCAGCAGGGCTCTTGCGAGTGCCCCGCGGGCCAGCTCGATTGCGACGGCATCGTCGCCACCGGTTGCGAGGTCGATCCGGCGACCGACGTGGCGCATTGCGGCAGCTGCCCCAACGCCTGTGCTCCGCAGCAGGCCTGCTCCGGCGGCGCATGCGGCGACTGCCTGCCCGGCTTCGGCGACTGCAATGGCTCGATGCTGGACGGGTGCGAGACGACGCTGGCGACGGTGCAGAACTGCAAGGGCTGCGGGATCGCCTGCGCCGCCAACATGGTCTGCGGACCGGCCGGCTGCGTGTGCGACTCGGCACATCTCGAATGCAATGCCGGCGTGCCCGGGTGCGAGACGACCACCACCGATCCGGCCAACTGCGGCGCCTGCGGGGTCGCCTGCTCCGGTGCGACGCCGCTCTGCAACGGCGTCTCCTGCGTGGGCGGGTGCGCGCCGGGGCTGGCGTCGTGCGGCGCCGCATGCGTGGACCTGCAGACGAGCGCGCTCCACTGCGGAAGCTGCGATCAGCCGGTGGCCGCCAACCAGGTGTGCGCCGGTGGCCAGCGCACGTGCGTGGCGGGCTACGGTGATTGCAACCTGCAGCCCGGCGACGGCTGCGAGGAAGCCCTCTCGTCCAGTGCGGCGCACTGCGGTGCGTGCAACACGCCGTGCAGCAAGCCGGGGGCGGCCTGCAGCGGCGGCAGCTGCAGCTGTCTCGCGGCCACCCCCAACGACTGCGGCGGCGCCTGCAAGGTGTGCTGCGGAGACGCGCAGTGCTCCGACGGCGTGGGTTGCACCGTCGACAGCTGCATTGGCGGGGGCAGCGCTTGCCAGAACGACGCCTGCGCCTCCAGCGCGTTGATGTGCTGCGCCATGGTGGCCTGCGCCGAGTGCTGCACGGACGGCGACTGCGGCGCCATGGAGGTGTGCAGCGGCGGCACGTGCATCAGCGGCTGCGGCGCGCTCACCGCTTGCGGGGGCAGCTGCGTCGACCTCGCCGCCGACGAGCAGAACTGCGGGGCGTGCGGCAACGACTGCCTGCCCGGCCGCATTTGCAACGCAGGCAGCTGCGAGCCCGCCTGGATCGGCATCGCCGCCGGCCCGCTGGCGGCGCGGCAGAAGGCGGCCGCCACCTGGGCGGGCAACCGCATGTTCGTGTGGGGTGGGCGCGGGCAGAGCTCGGACCTGGCGGACGGCGCGCTCTACGACCCCTCCAGCAACGTGTGGACGTCGATTGCTTCGATGGGCGCGCCCTCGGCACGCACGCTGGCAGCCGCAGTGTGGACGGGCCAGAGCGTGGTCGTCTTCGGCGGTGGCACCGGCTCGGGGCCGGGGACGTTCGCCAACGGCGCGCGCTACCAACCGCCGCCCGTGGATGCGTGGTCGCAGATCGCCGCCATGAATGCCCCGTCGGCGCGCCGCGCTCCCATCGCGGTGTGGACCGGCACGCGGGTCCTCGTGTGGGGCGGCGCGCACGGCAACGGTCAGCTCCAGGACACCGGTGCCCTTTACGACCCCAGCGCCGATGCGTGGACGAAGATCTCCGAGACGGGTGACCCCGGCAAGCGCGCGGGCGTGGCCTGGGCGTGGTCCGGCACTACGCTCTACGTGTTCGGCGGCAGGCCCAACGGTACCGGCGCCAGCAACGAGGGCTTCGCCTACACGCCATCCACCGATACGTGGGCGGCGCTGCCGGTGAGCGGCGCGCCTGCGGCGCGCTACGACGCGTTCGCGGTCTGGACGGGCAGCGAGCTGGTGATCTGGGGCGGGCGCGACGCCAACGACGCGGCGCTGGCGACGGGGGCGCGCTTCGATCCGGCGGCCGGCACGTGGGACAGCGTCGCCGCCGGCAACCTGGCCGCGCGTTCGGCGCCCGCCCCGCGCACCGGCTGGATGGCGTGGGCGGGGGCGCGCACGCTCTTCGTGGGAGGCCTCGGTGCGCAGCCGCTGGTGGGCGGTGGGCGCTACCAGCCGCTCGACGACAGCTGGGCGCCGCTCGTGCCGGCGTGGCCTTCGGATGCGCAGCACGAGTACGGCGTGGGGATCTGGACCGGCGCCGAGCTGATCCTGTGGAGCGGTCTCGACGGCGGTACGCTGGTGTCCGCCGGGGAGAGGTACAAGCCATGAAGACGGCGCGCGGTCTCCGTGCCCTCGCCTGTGCCGCTGCCGTGATGCTCACCGCCGTGGCGTCGGCGACACCGGCGCAGGCGCAGACCGCGGCCGACGTGGCGGCGGCCCGCGACCTCTTCCGGGAGGGATCGCAGCTCGCCAAGGACGGCAGCTGGGCGCAGGCGCGGGATCGCTTCGAGCGCTCGCTGAAACTGAAGCGCGCGGCCATCACCCTCTACAGCCTCGGCGTCGCGCAGCAGAAGACGAACCAGCACGTCGAGGCGCTGGAGAGCTTTCGAGCCTTCTTGGCCGAGCCTGTCACGCCCGGCACGGAGCAGTACGTAGCGCCGACCCGCGACGCGGTGACAGAGCTGGAGAAGCGTGTGGCGCGCGTGTCCATCCGCGTGTCGCCGCCCGATGCACCGTCGCTGGTGGTGGCCGTCGACGGTCACGCGGTGCCCGAGGCGATCCGCGACCGGCCGCGGCTGGTGAACGCCGGCACGCACGAGGTGACCGCGCGCGCCACCGGGTTCGCCCCGGCGAGCGAGACGGTGTCCGTGTCCGAAGGAGGCAGCGCCGAGGTGACGCTCTCGCTCGTGCCGGCGCCCCAGCAGCCGCCGCCGCTCGCGCCGCCGCTGGCGCCGCGTCCCACGTTCGTCGCGCCGCCTCCGCCGGCGGAGGGGGCCAGCCGCGTGGCGCCGGTGGCGCTGATGGGCGGAGGCGGCGCGCTCTTCGCCGGCGGCTTGGTGGTGGGCGTGATCGGCTGGAGCCAGGCGAACGACGCGGCGACGCGAGACGGGGCCGACGCCGACTCGGCCCGCACCAAGGGCGTGGTGGCGGACGTGATGATGGGCGTCGGCCTGGCGGCGGTGGGGGCGGGCGTGATCGTGTGGCTCGTGCAAGGGCCGGCGCGCTCGGCCAGTGCCACCGCCGGGCCGCCTGCTTCTCACGCCCAGGCGAGAGCTACTTCAACGGCGGTCGCAAGACCCTGACCGTCGGCAACACGCGGTCAGCGTCGTTCCCGGACTGCGTAGGTCAGGTGGGTCACCCGCCGCGTCGGTTCAGCGCGGACCGGCTCCAGGGCCACGCGGCCCGCAGCTACCCCCTCGAAGAGGCGGATTCCGGAGCCGAACAGCACGGGTGAGAGCGCGATCGAGAGCTCGTCGATCAAGCCGGCGTTCACGTACTCCACGATCGTCGCGCCGCCGCCCGCGATGCGGACGTCCCGGTCGCCGGCGGCCTTGCGGGCCTGGTCGAGCGCGGACTCGATGCCGTCGTTGACGAAGTGGAAGGTGGTCCCACCCGGGCGCTCCCAGGGGTCGCGCTTCTCGTGCGTCACGACGAAGACCGCCGTGTGGAACGGCGCCTCCTCGGGCCACATCCGCTCACCGGCGTCGAACATGCGCTTGCCCATCACGCTCGCGCCGGTGCGCTCGAACGTCTGCCGCAGGATGTCGTTGTCGCGCCCCTCCTCGCCGCCCTCGCCGAGCTTCAAGTTCTCCCGGAAGAACCGCTGCGACAAAACCCACTGGTGTAGCTCCATCCATTGCGGCCCCATCAAATCCCGGAGGGACGGCGGCGCCATGAACCCGTCCAGCGACATCGAAACGCTGCAGAACACCTTGCCGGCCATCAGTCCTCGACTCCCTTCCGAACCATCTCGGTGACGTAGGCAGCCAGGTTGCTCAGGGTCTGCTGGCCGCCCTCGATCGCGTGGTGCTTCGCGACCGCCTCGTCGCGCAGCGCCTTGGTGGGGAACACCGTACGCATCTCGATGCGGGTCGCCGCGCCCTCGGCCGCGAACGTGAGGACCGACTCGAAGGCGTTCGGGTCGCCGCGGGACTCACCGTGCAGCATCGCGATGCGCTCCGGCGGGACGATCTCGGTCCAGGAGATCCACTCCGGGTAGTCCGTCCCGTCCGGGCCGTGCATCACGAAGTCCCACGCCCCGCCGACGCGGAACTCGAACGCCCGCGTGGTGGTGGTGAATCCATCCGGCCCCCACCATCGCGACAGGTGCCGCACATCGGTGAACGCCTCGAACACCAGCTCCCGTGGGGCGTCGATGACCCGAGAGATCACGATCTCGCGCTCGG
>WUUC01174042.1_pt1 | contig 10501 bp, 9 predicted proteins | sample 6278441 | NCBI WGS metagenome assembly WUUC01 (sample SAMN13675441, study PRJNA597444) | soil metagenome | isolation source: soil | place: USA: Washington | collected 2017-10 | reverse complement strand
TGTGGCGGCAATTCACCCCCGAGCTCGTGACGGCGCTGAAGGCGCAAGGCCTCCGGGTCTGCGCCTGGCAGTTCGTCTATGGCCGCCGGCCGAAGAGGGAGGCCCGGATCGGCGCCAAGGCGGTGCGTCGCGGCGCCGACTGCTTCGTGATCGACGCCGAAGGGCACTTCGAAGGGCGCTACGCCAAGGCCTCGACCTACATGCGCAAGCTCCGAAACCTGGTTGGAGCCGAATATCCGGTGGCGTTGGCGAGCTTCCCCTACGTCGACTATCACCCGGGCTTCCCGTACTCGGTCTTCCTGGGGCCAGGAGGGGCGCAGTTCAACGTCCCGCAGCTGTACTGGAAGACGATCGGGGACAAGGTCGATTCCGCCTTCGTCCACACCTTCGTGTTCAACCGGGGCTACGGGCGGCCGATCCTCCCCCTGGGACAGGTCTACCTGAACCCGAAAGGCAAGGCGATCCGGCGCTTCCGCCGGCTGGCGGTGGCCCACGGGATGGCCGGCGTCAGCTGGTGGTCGTGGCAGCACGCTCGCAGGCGCCAGTGGAAGGCCGTCGGGGCGCGGACCGCCCCGCTCGCCCCCTATCAGGTCTCGGGCAGCTATCCGTTCCTCCGTCCCGGCTCGAAGGGCGATCTCGTCGTATGGATTCAGCAGCTGCTGGCCGGGGGCGGCTACTCCACGCCGATCAGCGGGTACTTCAATGCGGCGACGTACGACGCTGTCCTGGCGCTTCAGTCCGACCGTGGCCTGTACGAGACCGGCGATGTCGACATCGCCACCTGGGAGGTACTGCTCGAGCACGATCCCCTTCCCGTCAGGTGGACTCGATCCGGCGCCGTCGCCGCCGGCGCCTCGGGGGCGATGCCCGAGCCCCGCTCGGCGAGCCTGCCCGCCCGCCGCTACGAGATCCCGCCGCCGGACCGCCGCCACTAGCGCGAGCCGGGGGGCGGTAGGGACCGTTCGCCTCTTGCCTAGGGAGCCAGGCGTTCCAGCACGGTGCCGTCGGAGCCCACGGCGACCACGGTCGGCACCACAGCCACGCCGTACTTGCGAGCCAGCTCGGGACGCTCGCTGACGTCCAGCCGGAGAAGCGGATCGGGAAGCTCGCCGAGCCGCCGCTCCCACTCCCGGCACTCCGAGCAGAGGGGGTGGGTGAACTCGACATAGGCGCGTGCCGCGCCCCCGATCCCGTCGAGATCTGCGGGATCGATGTGGGCGTGGTGGCGGGGAGAGATGCCGCGAAGGCGTGCCGACAGCCGGTAGATCTCACAACCGACGCAGAGACCGGTGGTGGCAGCGAGCAGGGCGAGGAAGGCGACCAGCGATCCGAGGATGGTTCCGGTGACCGGGGAGCCGAGCCACCAGGCGAGGGCAGCGGCAGCGAGGAATGTCGTCCCCATCATGTTCGCCAGGCGGGGTGGACGGGAATCCTCCAGCGGCCCCTCGCCGAGGCGGGGCTGGACGAGCTCGAAGTAGGCGAGGCAGGGGAGGCAGAACTGGCGCCCCAGGGTCAGCCCGGCGAGGATCTGGGCGGACATGATCGCCCAGGCGAGCGGCCACCCGAACACGACTCCCAGGAGCGCCACCACCCCGGTGGCGCCCTGGCTGAAGCGTGGGGCCCGGGCGTCGATGACGTCCGTGTCCCGGTAGGGATCGGCCGTGCGGCTGGTATTGCTCATGGATCGATTGTGACAAGGGGCATTGGGCGCTCCTGGCATACCGGGCTCGCCTTGAATGCGCGTCTATAGGTTTTCCGCATGGGCGAGATCGAAAAGCGACTGTCGGAGCTCGGACTCGAGCTCCCGGCCGTGTTCGCCGCGCCCCAGGGAGTGGAGTTCAGGTTCGAGCTGGTGCGGGTGAGCGGCGATCGGGCCTACGTCGCGGGCCACGGCCCGATCGACGGCGACAAGCCGCTCATGCAGGGCAAGGTCGGTGCGGACGTCAGCGTCGAGCAGGGATATGAGGCGGCGCGCCTCACGGCGCTCTCCATCCTCGCCTCGCTGAAGCAGGAGCTCGGTGAACTCGACCGCGTACGCCGCTGGTTGAAGGCCCTCGTGCTGGTCAACTGCGCGCCGGGGTTCAGCACGACGCCGCCCGTGGCCAACGGCTTCACCGACCTCATCCGCGAGCTGTGGGGCGAGGAGGGGCGTCACGCCCGCTCGGCGATCGGGGCCTCGGAGCTCCCCTTCGACATTCCCGTCGAGGTCGAGGCGGAGGTCGAGATCGCTTAGCGGTGCTGCCGCTCAAGGACAACATCCCCACCGACCGGCTGCCGATCGTGACGATCCTGTTCATCGTCATCAACCTCGGCGTGTTCATCTGGCAGCTCACGTTCCCCTCCGACAAAGCCTCCAGTCCGGAACTGGCACAAGCAGGGCTCTCGGAGCGCGACGAGGTCAACGTCGAGTATGGAGCGATCCCCTACCGGATTACCCATCCTGGTAACGGGTGCGCGGTAACCGCCGTGCCATCGGGGGGACAGCTCAGGGGACCGGAGATCGTCTGCGAGGGCACAAAGGAGTACGAGGCCGCGAAGCGGGGCGGCGCGGAAAATGGTGGCCAGGTTCCCTTTGCAGGACTGGATGAGGCGCCGTGGTTGGTGACGCTGTTCACCTCGATGTTCATGCACGGGGGCATCCTCCACATCGCGGGCAACATGCTGTTCCTATGGGTGTTCGGCAACAACATCGAGGACTCCATGGGCCGGTTGAAGTTCATCCTCTTCTATCTCCTGGCGGGCCTTGTGGCCGTGTACTCGCAGGCGGCGCTCGACGTCGACTCGACGGTGCCGACGATCGGGGCCAGCGGCGCCGTGGCCGGCGTGCTCGGCGCCTACGCTCTCCTTCACCCGGGAGCCAGGGTGCTGACGCTGATCTTCATCATCTTCTTCGTCACCCTGGTCGAGATCCCGGCCATGATCCTGCTTGGGATCTGGTTCGTGCTCCAGTTCCTGCCCGCGGTCGGGCAGGTGGCGACGCCGGAGGTGGGAGGTGGCGAGGGGGTCGCCTACCTGGCGCACGTCGGCGGTTTCCTGTTCGGGCTCGCGGCGATCAAGCTGTTCGCGCAGAGACGCCGCGAGGCGGAGCGTCCCTTCCCCGTGTACTAGCCGGGGCCTTGGATCCGACCACCCGAACGGCGATCCTGGTCGGCGGCATCGTCTTCTGTGCCGTCTTCGCCCTGATGACGATCACCGTCGCGCTCCAGTCCGCCTTCGACATCCTGACGCTGATCTCGCTGCTGATCATTGGCCTGATCGCTGCCGGGCTGATCGGGGCTATCCGCAACCCGCCGCCTGATGAGTAAGACGGCGATCGCGGTCTGGGTCGCGGCGACGCTCGTCTGGACGGCCGGCGGCGCGCTCGTCCTATGGCCGGACCGTGATCAGTCCGACGGGGGCAACGATCGAGAGCGCCCGCAGCCGGCCGCAGCCGGAGCGGGTCCCGCGGTCCCTCCGTCCGCGCAACGTCTGCCCCCTGTGCAGAAAGCGCCGAACGGGGGCGCCACCCCGCCGGGCGCCGCCCGCTTCGCGGTCGGAGGGCCGCCTTCGGTCGCACTCGTCAGGCCGGGCTTTCGCCACCCGCCCCAGGCCGGGCTGCTGTTCGATGTTGACAGCGGAGATGTGCTGTGGAGCCGTGAGGCCGAGCGCCGGCTTCCGATCGCCAGCCTGACCAAGCTGATGACCGCGCTGGTGATCGCGGAGCGCCACCGTTCGCAGGAGCGCGTCCTGATCTCGACCAAGTCGCCGCGGGTGGAAGGCTCCAAGATCGGCCTGCTGAGGCCGGGCCGGCGCGTTCCCCTGCGAGCGCTCTTCCTCGGCCTACTGCTCGTCTCCGGCAACGACGCGGCGGCGGCGCTCGCGGAGCATGACGCGGGCACGATCGGTGCCTTCGTGGCGAAGATGAACCGACGCGCTCGCCAGCTCGGACTCGCCTGCACGCGCTTCGCCGGCCCCTCCGGCCTGCAAGACAACGGGAACCGCTCCTGCGCTGAGGACCTGGCGACGCTCGCCCGGGCCGCCCTCGCTCAACCGGAGATCGCCGCCGTGACCGCACGACGCCGCGCGTCCCCGCGGTTCCCGACCAGGGGCGGGCGGCTACACCTGACCAACAACCACTACTTCGTCCAAGGCGGCATCCGCGGGCTGCGGCGGGCGCATGTGACCGGCCTCAAGACCGGCTACACGAACGGGGCCGGTCGCTGCTACGTCACCACCGCGCGGCTCGGAGACCGCCACCTCGGCGTCGTCTTGCTCAACTCCACCGACCCTCTCCGGCAGATACCGAAGCTGCTCCGCCAGGGGTTCCACGCGGTGGCGAGCAGCCAGTGAGCGACGGTAGCGTAGGCGCGTGTCCACGATCCTCGTCACGGGCGGCTCGGGGTTCATCGGCGGGCGGCTGATCGAGCGGCTCGTGCGCGACGGCGACCGGGTGCGAGCGGTTGCTCGCTCGCAGCCGTCGGCGGAGCGGGTCGAGGCGCTCGGGGCGGAGCCCGTCCACAGCGACCTCACCGATCGCGAGGCACTGCTGGAAGGTGCCGAGGGCTGCGAGCTGGCCTTTCACGCCGCGGCCAAGGTGGAGGACTGGGGGCCGTGGAAGGAGTTTCTGCGCGACAACGTCGAGGGCACGCGAAACGTGCTCGAGGCCTGTGAATCGGCCGGAGTCCGCCGGCTGGTCCACGTCGGCACGGAGGCGGCGCTGATCGCTGGCGACCCTCTCATCGAGGTCGACGAAACTGCCCCCCTCCGTCCCGACTCCAAGGCTCCCTATCCGCGCAGCAAGGCGATGGCCGAGCAGCTGGTCATGGGAGCGAGCCGAGAGGGCTTCGAGACAGTCGTCCTGCGGCCGCGCTTCGTGTGGGGCGCTGGCGACAGCACCCTGCTGCCGGGCATCCTCGAGCTGGTGCACTCGGGCCGCTTCTCCTGGATTGGCGGCGGCCGGCATCGCACCGACATCACCCACGTCGACAACGTGGTGCACGGGCTCATGCTCGCGGCGGAGAAGGGGAGGGCGGGAGAGGCCTACTTCGTGACGGACGGCGCGCCGGTCGTCTTTCGCGAGTTCGTCTCCGAGCTGATCCGCACCCAGGGCGTCGAGCCACCCGAGCGCTCGATCCCCACGCCCGTCGCCGGAGCGCTGGCCGCTGTAGGGGAGACTGCATGGAGAGCCCTGCCGCTTCGAGGCTCGCCGCCGCTTAGCCGCTTCGACTACTGGATCTCCTCCCAGGAGTGCACGATCGACATCTCCAAGGCCCGCCGAGAGCTGGACTACGAGCCGGTCCGCACCCGGGAGGAAGGCCTGGCCGAGCTGCGGGCGAGCTCCCTTTGATCCCAACTCAGCTCGGTGTAGCCACCCTCGCCTCGGTGCTCGGTTTGATGTTCTGGTTGAGCCGGAACAGATTCTCCGGATCCCACTTGTCCTTGAGCGCAACGAGCTTCGAATACTTCTCGTCACCGAAGCCCGCGCGCACGCGATCCTCCCCACGCTCCGACTCCATGTTGAGATAGACGCCGCCGGTCGAGAACTCTCGCATCGCCGTTGAGAGCCGCTTGCACCAATCGATGTGTCGGCTGCTCTCGGCCGGATCCTCCCAGCAGGCGATGGGATGGAGGATGTAGGCAGCATCTCGGTGGGCCGCAGCGGTCGCGTCCTCGGCGATCCGGCTCACCTCTCCGCCGTGGCGGAACACGATCGTCTGGGTCCAAGGTGAGCTGCTTGCGATGTCGGCGGCATAGTCGACGTATACGTCGATCGCCCCGTCGCTCAGCACGGCGAGGTGCTCGCCCCGGTTGTAGTTGAGCAGCCCCCAGGGTGCGGTCGGGTCGAGGATCGTCTGGAAGCCCGTGTAGGGCATCCTCTCGATCAGGTCCACGGCCGGCTCTCCGAGCCGCTTGAGGGGAGCGACGAAGTCGCGGCCCTCGTCGAGGTCGCCGATGTACAGGGCCATCATTCCCAGGACCGGTTTCCCGTGAAGCCGCTCGGGCATGAACGGCGCGGGCGGCGCCATGAAGATCGCCGTAGCCGTGGCCAGCTGCTCGGGCGCCGACTCCACGTAGTCGCGATGGGCGCGAACCAGCTCCTTCGCGTCGTCGATCGGGTGCACGAGCATGCCCGCCAGCACCGTGGGGCCGACCGGATGGAGTCGAAACTCGTAGGAGGTCACGACGCCGAAGTTGCCGCCCCCTCCCCGCAGACCCCAGAACAGGTCCTCGTTCTCGTCCTCGCTCGCGGTGACGAGCCGCCCATCGGCCGTGACCACGTCCGCTGAGATCAGGTTGTCGCAGGTGAGTCCATATCTCGGCGAGAGCCAGCCGTAGCCCCCGCCCAGCGTGAACCCACCGATCCCGGTCGTTGTCACCCGCCCGCCCGGCGTGGCGAGCCCGAAGAGCTGGGTTTCCCGATCGAACTCGCCCCACAGCACACCGGCATTCGCCCTCGCTGTCCGTCGTGCGGGATCGACCCGCACGCCCTTGAGGCTCGTGAGATCGATCTGCACCCCACCGTCGCAGACTGCGTTGCCGGCCACGTTGTGACCACCGCAGCGAACCGCGAGCGGCAGATCCTGCTCCCGGGCCATGCGAACGGCGTCGATGACGTCGGCCGGCCCCGAGGGACGTACGACGAGCGCCGGCCGCCTGTCGATCATCCCGTTGTAGACGGAGCGCGCCCTCTCGTAGCCGGGATCGCCGGGGCCGAGCGCCTCCCCCCGGAAGGCGTCCCCGAGCTCGAGCGCGGCGCCGGCGTGCGTTGTCCGCTTCCCCATCGTCTCCTCCTCAGATCTCATGCAGTGACCGCATCATGGACGCTCGATGCGGCAGGAACATCGGGCGGATGCCCTATTTCGCGGCTGATCTTCCGGCCCGCTCGCGGGCGGCATGAGCGGCCGCCTCGGCCCGAGTGCGAACGTCGAGCTTGAAGAGAATGCGGCTCACGTGGTGACTGGCGGTCTTCGGGGTGATGAACAGCCGGCTCGCGATCTCCTTGTTGGTGAGTCCCTCCTCGAGAAGCGCCAGGACCTCGCGCTCGCGCTTGGTGAGCTCGCCGGGGCGCTTGGGGGCGGGTCGGCCGGGCACCCCGAGCGATCTCAACAGCTCGGCGGCTGCGTCCGCACAGCTTGCGGCGCCAAGGCGCTCCGAAGTCAGTAGCGCGGCGCGCGCCTCCGCAACAGCAAGCTCCGGCTGCCCGGAGGCGACCGCCCGGGCAAGCTCGAGGCGGCATCTGGCCTCCTCGAACGGCATCCCCAACTCGGCGAACCTGTCGCGTGCAGCGCCGAGATACCTCGCCGCGAACTCACCTCCCCCGGAGGCCTCCACCCGGCCAAGCGCCAGTTCCGCCGCCGCCGCCAAGTGTCCATGTCCCAGCCGGTTCGCAAGCTCGCCGAGCCCCTCGGCGGCGGCCCGCGCCCCCTCGACGTCGTCGTCGCTCAGGCGCACCTCGACTGCCAGCGGCAGAAGCGATGCGGCGTACGGACTCTCCTCGCCGACGGCGGCAAGCTCCTCCTCCAGCTTGGCGCGCGCCAGCGCCCCTTCGCCCTGTGCGATCAGAACGCGCAGCGCAGTCCCGCGGAGCTCGGGGTGGTCCTCCCATCCCTCGATCAGCCGCCGCGCTTCCTCCAGGCGCCCCTGGCGCAGGCGAAGCTCGGCAAGCCGGGCCAGTGGGTAGGCGGCCAGTGGGCGGTCGGCCCCTCCATATGCGCGCAAGGCCTCCTCCAGTTCCTGCTCGGCGCGCTCCCAGTCTCCCGAGGAGGTGAGCACCCCTGCGTACACCGAGCGGCAGAGTGCCGAGAGCGGAACGTAGCTCCGCCGCTGGGTGAACCCGAGCACCGTCCGGCACCACTCGGTCGCCCGGCGGAGGTCGGAGACGCGATCGCAGGCGAACAGCATCGAGCAGCATGTCGCCCCGATCGCCCAGGGGCTGTGCACCTCGCCGCCCATAGCGGCAGCCATCGCCTCGTCGAGGAGGGCCGTTCCGGCCTCGAGGTGGCCAAGGGTCACCTTCAGGTATCCGAGGCTGGCGAGCCCTCGCACTTCGCTATCAGGGTCGCCCAGCTTCTCGCCGATCTCGATCGCGCGCTGGTAGTGCTGCTCGGCTTCGGCCGCGGTCCCCGCCGCCTGCCCCTTTGCGACCTCAAGTTGTGCGTGCGCCGGGCAGAGCTCTGCGCCGGCGAGCACGCGTTCTGCGCGCCTGAACCACCCGTTGGCCGCCGACTGGTTCCCGATCGAGGTCGCCTGCTCGATGGTCAGCCAGAGCGCAATCTCCCCTGCGCGGCAGGCATCGCCGCGACGCTTGAGCTCCGTGTACGCCTCCTCCCGGCGAGCGATGCCATCTTCGATCCGGCCGAGGAACCAGAGCGCCTGGCCGAGGCCGTCCAGAGCATCAGCCGTTCGCTCTTCCTGGAGCGAGGCTTCGTAGAGCTCTGTCGCGGCGCTGAAGTCTCCCGACGCGAGCGCCGAGCGAGCCGAATCTAGCGTCGAGCCCAGGGCCTCGCGAGGCATGCTCGAATCGTCGCACCTTCCGACCAGCCGCCCGGTCATGGAGCCAGCGGGACTCGAACCCGCGCCCTCCTGGATGCAAACCAGGCGCTCTCCCAACTGAGCTATGGCCCCGGGACCCCGATTGTAGGTCTCTGGTCGCAGCTCGCGGCTGAGATCCCAGGCCCGGGAAATCCCTGCTGTTGAGCACCTGAGCAATCGACTGCCCAGCGGTGGTGTATTGCGCGGGCGTGTGAGAGACTGGCGGCACGCGAAGCTCCGCCGAGGAGGGGAGATGGCGACCAAGACCAAGGCACCGGAGAAAGTCCCTCAGCAGGAGGAGGCCGAGAAGTCGCCGATCGCGGTCGAGGAGGCCAAGCGGGAGGCCGAGGCCGCCGGCCGTGCTAAGCCCGGCCAGCGCGCGGAGATGTCGAACCTGGACATCGTCCGCTTCTACTTTGACCGCGCCGCCGAGCGGCTCAAGGTGCCCGAGGACGTGCGGGTCGTCTTCTGGGAGCCCTACCGCGAGGTCACGGTCCAGATTCCGGTCAAGCTCTCGGACAACAAGGTCCACGTCTACTCGGGCTACCGGATCCAGCACAACGGCGCCCGTGGGCCCTACAAGGGCGGCATCCGGTTCCACCCCGAGGTCGACATCGACGAGGTCCGCGCTCTCGCCTCTCTGATGACCTGGAAGACGGCGGTCGCGAACGTGCCCTTCGGCGGAGCCAAGGGGGGCGTCAACTGTCCCGCCGAAGAGCTGGAGCGCTCCGAGTTGCAGGCCATAGCGCGTTCGTTCATGGACAAGGTCGAGAAGGTGCTCGGCCCGACCCGCGACATCCCGGCGCCGGACGTGAACACGAACGCCCAGGTGATGGCCTGGATGATGGACGAGTACGGAAAGCTGCACGGCCATACGCCGGCGATCTGCACGGGCAAGCCGATCGCCCTCGAGGGCTCCTACGGCCGGGAGCAGGCGACCGGGCGGGGTTGCGTGTACATGTTCCGCGAGGCCGCTCCACAGCTCGGCCTGACCCCGTCCGATACCACCTTCGTTGTCCAGGGGTACGGGAACGTCGGCTCCTGGGCGGCCAAGATCATGCAGCAACTGGGTTGCCGGATGATCGGGGCCTCAGACGCGCACGGGGCGATCCGCAACGATGCCGGCATCGATGCCGATGACCTGGACACCTTCATCGCAAAGAGCGGCAAGCTGACGGAGTTCGCCGGCGCGGAGGAGATCTCACCCGATGACCTGCTGGCGATCGATTGCGACGTCCTGATCCCGGCGGCGCTGGGCGGCATGATCCACGAGCACAACGCCGACACGATCGCCTGCAAGGTGATCATCGAGGGGGCCAACAGCCCCACGACGCCGGCCGCTGACGCGATCCTGCACGAGAAGGGCGTGTTCGTGATTCCCGACGTGATGGCGAACGCCGGCGGGGTCATCGCCTCCTACTTCGAGTGGGTGCAGAACCTGCAGCACTTCCGGTGGACCGAGCGCGAGGTGAACGACAAGCTCGGCACGATCATGAGGCGCTCCTACCGCGACGTATCGGCGCGTGCCAAGGAGGAGAAGATCTCGCTGCGCGACGCCGCCTACCTGGTCGGAATCGAGCGGGTGGTCGAGGCGGCGCGAACTCGCGGCTACGTCTGAGCGCCAGGCGCCGCGGATGCGGACGCCGCTCTATTCCTCTTCATCGAAGTCGAAGTCCTGCGGTGGCCGCTTCTCGAACCAGAGGTCCTCGCCCTCGGCCGGTTCATCGGCGAACTCCGGAGACCCCGAGAGCAGGTCCTCTCCGGCTTCGGCTTCCTCTCGGGGCTCCTCGTCGAAGGGCTCTTCCTCTTCCTCCTCCAGCTCGGCGGACTCCCTGACATCGGTGTGGGGCTCCTCGGGCTCGGCCTGCTCGAGGAACCCCGGCTGCTCGGGGGTCTCGATCGGACCCTCGTCGGTCTCGAAGTCGTAGAGCGCGGTCTCCTCGCCGCCGGGCCGTGAGGCACCACCCGACTCGGGTGGTGGCGGGGGCGG
>WUUC01049863.1_pt1 | contig 10501 bp, 7 predicted proteins | sample 6278441 | NCBI WGS metagenome assembly WUUC01 (sample SAMN13675441, study PRJNA597444) | soil metagenome | isolation source: soil | place: USA: Washington | collected 2017-10 | reverse complement strand
AGTGGGAACCATTTGCCGATCAATCATTCAAAAGAAATGCATTCGACCGTTCAGAAACAGTAACCATCCCGGCGGGCCTCGAAAGCACGGATGGTCACCTGAACAAGTTCATTGAGCTAATGGCGAAACCCGGAAATGTCGCGAGAAAGGATGGCGATGTTGAAGCCGCATTCAAGAGCGCCGCAAAAGTCATCGAACAAACCTACCATGGTCCGTTCCTGGCTCACAATTGCATGGAGCCAATGAATTTCTTCGCAGATGTAACCGCAGAGAAAGCAGAGTTGGCCGGGCCATTACAAAAACCAGAGTTCACTGAAAAGGCACTGGCAGCGCGGTTGGGCATGCCTGTTGAAAATATCGAAATTCAGATGACCCGCCTGGGTGGTGGTTTTGGAAGACGCTCGTATGCACACTGGTTGATCGAAGCCGCACTCATTTCGCAAAAGATGAAAGCGCCGGTTAAGCTGGTTTATACGCGTGAAGACGATATGACTTCAGGCATCTATCGCCCGGCTTATATTGCGAAGTATCGTGCCGCGCTGGATGCTAATAATAACCTGGTTGCATTTCATGTGAAGGCAGGTGGAATTCCTGAAAGCCCGCTCGAGGCGAATCGTTTTCCAGCCGGAGCCGTGGAGAATTACATGGCAGAAGATTTTATCGTCAAATCGAACATTACAACAGGATCGTTCCGTGCCCCCAGGTCGAATTTTATTGCAGCCGCCGAACAATCATTTCTCGATGAGGTGGCGGAAGCTGCCGGAAAAGATCCGTTTGAATTCCGCCTTGAATTGCTGGACCGCGTAATAAAAAAACCTGTTGGAGAAAGAAATGATTACGATGCCAATCGTTACGCTGGTGTTTTGAAACTCGCCCGTGAGAAGTCCGGATGGGATCAAACAAAGCCCAACGCAAATCGCGGTGTGGCGGCGTACTTCTGTCACAACTCTTATGTCGCACAGGTCCTTGATGTAAGCATCAAGAATGGAAAGGCAATGGTTGATAGAGTGTGTTGTGCTGTTGACTGTGGTATAGTGATCAATCCTGACGCCGCAATTAACCTGGCGGAAGGCGGAATTGTTGATGCAGTGGGAACTGCCATGTACGGAAGCTTATCATTTAAAAATGGCGTTGCTGACAAAAGTAACTTTAACCAATACAGAATGATTCGCCATAGCGAAGCACCGAAAGCTATTGACGTCCATTTCGTGAAAAATGATATTGACCCCACAGGAATGGGTGAGCCTGCTTATCCACCCACATTTGGTGCTTTGGCAAATGCCCTGTATAAAGCGACCGGCAAGCGCCTATACGACCAGCCATTCGAGCCCCAGTTGCTCAAACTGCTTAAGGATTCCTGAGACATTCGAAAACCCGGAATTGGTAAGATAACCGGGTGCCATTCAACAATTGTCACTCTTCTTATATAACGCACTTAGCTCGCTTCCTGCCGGAATAAAATGTATCTTGCTCCGTAGTAACGCTTAGAAAAAGAAGTTACTGGCAAATAGCGGTTATTCCGCCTTTTGGGCCACTTCGACAAGAAGCTCAACGCCCAGTCAGAACTTGCTGTTTACAAGACCATGTCAAATCGGTCTTCCTTAATCTTATCTATAAGCCTTTATTAAGTACTGCTGACGTTCATGCGTCAGCCTGATTGTATTGGCAGGTCCAACAACATGCATTTTAATTAAACCCTATAACTAATTAAACCCTATAACTATGAAAAGTATTAACATTTTACTTCTGGCCATTACCCTGGTAGCAGTCCAGGCGTGCTCTCCGAAATCGGAGACAGATGAGAAAGCGGCAGAAGCCGTAGAAACCCCGGCAGCCGAAGTTGCCCCGGAAGTCACAGTAACACCCGAGGATCGTCATGCAGCATTTGAAAAGAAGCGTGTGGCCCTGGAAGAAAAAAGAAAATTGTTACAGGAAGAGCGCATAAAAGCGTCGATGACCTATACGGATAAAGAAGGCCACCTGGTTTATAACAAGGCGGAAGAAAACCCTTCTTTCAATGGAGGAGACAGGGCTATGAAAATATACCTTCGTGACAACGTGAAGTTTCCCGAAGATGCCGCGAAAGAAGGACTTGATGGCACTGTCTATGTCGACTTCGTTGTATCGTCAGATGGCCATGTCAGGGAAGTAGGATCAACAACTATTCCTGGTGAAGAAGTTGATCAGCGTTTTGTCGATGAGGCAATTCGTGTTGTGAAATCAATGCCACGTTGGTTGCCCGGCCGTCAGCATGGTAAGGCAGTAGATGTGAGCTACAGCGTTCCGATAACATTCGAGATAGCGAGCTAAACTTCACTTGTTCAAAAGGGAAAAATGTGGGTCGCCGGTTCAATTGGTACCGGCGCCACCCCCACCCTCCTGTCAGGATACTCCTTAAGAAACAGGTTCCATAAATCGCTGCTCAGGACCCACTGCATTTAGATTTAGATCTACTTCTAGCCCCTCCCCTTAAGCGTCGAGGCAAAATCATTGCGATACAGCCGGAACGCCTGGTAGGTACACAGCCCAATAATCACAACAAAACAATACACCACCGGGTACAATGGATCCATCCATGAGAATTCTGTGGCGTACACAAACGTTCTGAGTAATTCATTCAACAGGATATAAGTCACCGGCCCGAAGACAATCAGGGCCATGAACAGTTGCCTGAGTAGCCCCCGCGCCAATAAGCGAGTGACGTCTGATACTCTTGCCCCCAAAAGATGGTGCACAGCAATCTCTTTAACCTTGTCACGCACCAGGCTTACTGTTAGTCCATAAATCGCGAATCCTGCGAGTAACACGGAAATAACAGTTAAAATGTGTGACAACGCATTCAACCGATCCTGATAAGTCAACCATAATTCAAAGTGTTCACTTAAGTAATACGCCTTGACGCGCGGCGCCTTTTCCCGCATGCGTCCTTCGATCCATAGCACCGTGTTACGGATATCCACCTCGTCCACGCGAAAGCATATCCAATTATGAGTTGTGTTTTGCGCGAGCCGGATCTTGACTGCCTGTTCAGGCTGGTTAAAAGGACCTCCCAGATCCTGTATTACGCCAATAAGGTTCCGATCGACCTTAGGCATCTTCATTAATGCCTTACGATTAACCACTATCACCGAATCCCGGTCGGTATACTGAAACCATTCCCCCTCAAGCATCGTGAATTGAAAGAAGTCCTTGAAGTTATAGTCGGCTTCAAGGACAAAAAGATCAGATCCGACTTCCTTGCTTCTTAACTGGTTCGGGAGCTGCGAAAGCGCCATCGCATCGATAACGTTCGGGTTCCGATAGGGCCACCCACCTTTGATATTATAAATAGCCGTGTCCGGAATGTTAGCAGGGCATGCCATGTAAATAATCTGCTCGTGGCTTTCTCCAGGCTCCTTTATTAAAGAATAATTGATCTGGCGGCCGACCATTATCGAGGACACAATAAGAAATATGCTCACCCCAAATTGAACAATAGTGATTATTCGTTTGAATCGCGGGAACGTGATGGTGTCCGTACCTAAAAGACGAATTGGACTGGTACGAATGAAGCGAATGATCATAAAGACAGGAGAGATCACCACAGCGAAAACCATCAATGTGATGGCAGCTAAAAAAATGGGGTTGGGATTTCCGATCATCCGCACAACATCGATACCTAACATCTCATTTATATAATGACTGGTACCAAGAAGTATCATCAGACCGAATAGCAACGACACGCTTGTGAGCGCGACTGACTCGTAGATAAATTGCAACAATAATTGAAACTGCGTCGTGCCAGTAAGCAACTTTACCGCGATCTCCTTTGATCGATACGGCAGCGTGATTGTCGACAGGTTGACAAAACTACAAACCGCGAGCAGGAAGATCAGCGATACAATGCATATGAGAATCAATATGCTATACACGTCTCCGTGCCGGGCTCCTTCAGAAATAACACGCGGTCCGAAGTAGATCTCCTTAATCGGCTGAAACAAATAACGTGAATGATCCTTCCCGGTTCCGGCGAATGACGGAGGTATGGTCCTATCCGGTAAGACCCGCGCATAGACACCGCTTTGATCGGCATCGAAGTTCAGTGCAGTAACGGCAGACGAGTCATAGTTGATAAAAAAGTCAAAGTCCTCGTGAGTATTGGGCGGAAAGTCATCGAATAAAGCAACAACGACAACAGTGAGTGTGTCGCCGAAAGTTGTTAACCGCACCGATTTACCTATAGCGGACTCATTTCCAAAATATTGTAAGGCCGCACGCCTGGACGCTATTGCGACGACTTCATGAGATCCTGTGAAATTGCCGATGTTCCCATCTGTGATGTTAAAAGAGAAGATACGGTCGATAGTCGAATCAGCTGCGTGAATTTTTTGATCATAGGCCGGGTGATTCAAATGATCAAGGACAGTTACCTTGTTTAGTGTCTTGACACGCGAGATCGTGACAGAGTCACTGAATTCCCTACTTATGCTCTTAAGTGCTGTTTTAGGTATTGACGCCGACAACCTGTTGCCTGCGTAACTCCTGTCGGTGTTGCGGACAAGCACCCGAAATACCCGGTCAGCATCTTCATGATTTGTATCATACCCAAACTCGTTGATCGAGAAAAGTGTCACGACGATGCTGGCGGCAAATGCTACGGCCAGCGTGATAACCTTGAGAACATAGACGTCATTGTTCCGCGAAACGATTCGTATAAATAGCGCAGAATAGAGACGCATCATGGAGTCAGATGCAAATTATGTTTGACAGAAACGTGGATACTTGCATAAAGAACGATCTCTCGTGCAAGTTCAATTCCGTGCCAGCCAAAAAACACCAATCCCCTGGAGATTTTGAGGTGCCTATAACTGTTTCCGAACTTCCCCGTGCGAAATCGGACAAATAATTGTCTTTAACTTTCACAATCGTTCACTTTTTGCTGACCGCAGCGAATCGGGAATGAACCCAAAAGTTCTTTGTCACATTTTTAACGGCATTCGTCACATTAATTATGTGACACAGACAGACGGATGCGAGTTTCGCATATTTATTGTACCGGCTATACATTTTCATCTGGGCCCATCCGTTAATTCGATATGCAAAAACTTACTCAATTCTTCTTACTGGCTTCAGGCGCCGACCTGAAGATATTAGAGCAATGTCCATCTGACAGAAACAAATATGCCGGTATTGGCGCCACCATTTTTTTCACTGGCATATTTGCGGCAATGGCTGCCGCCTACGCCCTTTTCACTGTATTCGACAATTATTGGATCTCAATTTTGCTCGGCTTGCTGTGGGGCGCTATGATATTCAATCTTGACAGGTACATCGTGTCCAGCATGCGCAAAGACACTCGTCGCTACCGCGAACTATTCACAGCGCTTCCGAGAATAGTATTGGCTGTGGTGATCTCTATCGTCATTGCAAGGCCATTGGAGTTAAAGGTTTTCGACAAGGAGATACAGTCGGAACTGATTGTGATGGAACAGCAGGTTTATGCCAGGCAGGAAGTTGAACTGAAAGGCAGGTATAACGCAGCACTTGTACAACTCAGGCAAGACGTACAAATCCTTAAATCGGAGATAGCACAAAAGTCATTACAGCGTGATGCACTGGTTCTTGCTGCGCAGCAAGAAGCCGATGGCACCGGGGGAAGTAAAAAAAGGAACCTCGGCCCTATCTATAAAGTAAAGAAAACAGATGCCGACAATGCAGAGAAAGAATTGCAAACCCTGATCCAGGCAAATTCGCAAAGGATAGCAGAAATGGAAACCGGGATCGATGAAACGCAGCGTGAAATGGACGGAGAAATTGGCGCACTGGCCCGAACGAAGCTAAACGGACCTGCAGCGCGACTGGAAGCGCTAAGCCGGCTGACAGAACAAAGTCAAGCGATATGGTGGGCTCATATCTTTATCATGATCCTTTTCCTGATCATAGAATCAGCGCCGATCCTTGTGAAACTTATTTCGCGCAGTGGCCCCTATGATTCTTTGTTGCACGTCACTGAACACAAGTATCGCTGCAGGGAAGTAGAAGACATTGCAATAGAAAACGCCGGGACAAAGAAACGTACCGGAGGGCTTCCGCAGACAGAGCAAGGATACGTGACCAGGAAACTGGATGCAGAGTTGACGTGACGACATCGCTGCAAACCGCAGCCATTGACAATTCACTGTATGTAAAAAACCGCGGCCGAAAAAAAATAACGAGTGGGTATAGGGGTACCGGCAGGCCACGTTGTCTGACAACTGAGGCAAATATAAATCCCCATGAAACTCACATCTATTACTCTAATCTTCCTGCTAGAGGTGTTACTGTTCTTACCTGTGGCTGGACAAACAATCAAACAAACCATACGAGGTACTGTTACAGACAGGGACAGTGGAATACCCATTGTGGGCGCAACCATTATCCTGATGGGATCCGATCCACTGGTCGGCTCTGTTACTGACGTCAACGGTACGTTCAGGCTGCCGGGCGTACCCGTGGGAAGGGTTTCACTTAAAATAACGTCCGTAGGATATGAGGAACATGTTGTTCCCAATCTGTTGATCAGTTCCGCTAAGGAAGAATTACTCAATATTGCTCTCACGGAATCTGTACATACGTTGGACGAAATCGTCGTGAAGGCCGATCAGGGTCATGGCGAAGTATTGAACGAGATGGGCATTGCAAGCGCGCATACATTTTCGGTTGAGGAGACACAACGCTACGCAGGAACTTTCGATGACCCGGCGCGGATGGTGGTGACCTTTGCCGGGGTCAACGGCGACGCCGAAGGCAACAACGATATTATCGTTCGGGGCAATTCGCCAAAAGGAATATTGTGGAGACTTGAAGGAATTGCAATACCTAACCCCAATCACTACGCGGGAGAAGGTTCCTCCGGCGGCCCGATCAATGCATTGAGCAGTAAGATGCTCAGCAATTCAGATTTCTTTACCGGGGCATTCGCGCCGGAATATGGCGACGTTACATCCGGTGTTTTTGATATGAAGTTGAAGAGTGGTAACAACGAGCGACGCGAATACACGGCAGCCTTCAGCACACTCGGCATAGACATGACTGCAGAAGGGCCGTTCAGCGAAGGAAGCAGGGGTTCATACATCGCGAATTACCGCTACTCCTCTCTCGACCTTCTGGACAAAGCCGGCGTCATCGATTTTGGAGGCGTTCCCCGCTATCAGGATATGTCGTTCAAGATCGCCCTGCCTGCAAGCAACAAACATAATTTTTCGTTGTTCGGACTGGGTGGCAAAAGTGGTATCGATACAGAAGATGAAGCGGAAGATATGATCATCGGGAAATTCAGAGGAAGGTATAAGCTGGGTGTGCTCGGCGTGACACACACCTATCAGATCAATGACGCGATATATTTGAAAAGTTCTCTTGCAGCCACCGGGTCGTACAACTCTTATAACTACCGGATTCCGGATGACGATGACCAGTTTTATGCCGTTGAAGATGGAGAGATCAGTAAGTCATCGCTCATCGCAACCACCACATTCAACTACAAACTCAGCGCCCGGCACAAAATTGAATCAGGACTGATTCTCACCCGGTTAAATTACAACATCAAGGCCGCCGAATGGGATTTTGATAATGACCAGCTCGTCAATGAGGTTTCTGAGAAGGGACATTCTGCCACCTTCCAGGCTTTTACAAGCTGGAAGTACAGGATCAACGATAAGTTGACGATGGTAAACGGCCTGCACTTCCTGCAGTTCGCATTGAATAACAACTACTCCATCGAGCCGAGGATCGCGATGAAATGGCAGCAAAGCGAAATGCAATCGTTTAACATGGGCATCGGCCTCCACAGCAAACTCGAAGGTGTCTCCACCTACATGGCCAGGCATTACCAGGATGGAGTATTCACGCAACCAAACAAGGATCTCGATATCACGAAAGCGGCCCACTTTGTCTTAGGGTATGACCGCCAGGTGAGCTCAAACGTGCATTTCAAACTTGAGACCTACTATCAGCACTTGTACGATGTGCCTGTGGAAAATTCGGTCACCAGCACATTCTCGATCCTGAACAGAACCGAAGGCTACTCAACAAGAAGTCTCGTGAATGATGGCACCGGGAGAAATTATGGCGTAGAGTTTACGTTGGAGAGATACCTGCATAACGGACTCTACTATATGAGTACGCTTTCGTTGTTCCGGTCGACGTACACGGCCAAAGATGGCGTCGAGAGGCGATCGGCATTTGACAATAACTATGTGGCCAACCTGGTCGGCGGAAAAGAATTCAAAGTCGGCAGTACGTCCAAAAACAGGGTATTGTTTGTGAACACGAAAATTCTGCTGATCGGTGGCAGAAGATACTCACCTATAAATCTTGGCGAATCTATTGCCGCCGGATATGCAGTTATTGATGAGGGTAATCCATACTCAAAAAAGGGAGATGACATTTTCCGCGCGGATTTTTCAATGGGCCTGAGGCGAAACCGGAAGAACACCACCACAGAGTTCAAACTTGATTTTTTGAATATCCTGAATAATCAAACAGTTCTCGGTGAGGACTATATCCGGGAGACTCAAAAAATAAGTAAGAATCGTCAGCAGCCTCTACTGCCTAATGTTACTTACAAGATCAGCTTTTGAAAGCCTCATGCTATCCCAACGCGAGCCGTAGTACATCCAACCCTGTATAAGCAGACCGAAATGTTCTTCATACAAAAAAGGCCAGTACAATTAATTTGCACTGGCCTTTACTATATAATCTAACCAATTACACCACGCGTTTTCTAGCGTTTAACTTTAAACTATATGTTAAGGGTTTGAGATCGCACTACCATCAAGAATGACCGCTGTTTGTGCAAGCGCTCTGCCTGTGATAGAAGCTCCTGTTTGCAGGGTGATCCCTGTCATCGAAAGGATAGTTCCTTGAAACTGAACAGTTGTTCCTAACGTTGCCTGACCCGCTACCTGCCAGAAAATGTTCTTTGCCTGTGCACCTCCGGAGAGCGTCACATTTACTGCAGAACTAACCGAGAGATTACCTGCAATTTGAAAGATCCAGATATCGTTAGGTCCTCCTGAGATGGTGATCTGACTTGGAATGGTTACCGTGTTGGTCCATTTATAAAGTCCGGGCGCGAGAGTCCTTCCTCCTATGTTGCCCGTCGCCAGTTCGGTGAAGTCCGGTGAAGTTCTTCCGGCAGCATCGTTGTACGCAGTCACCATATTATTGACGGCTGTCGTCAGGTTGATCGGCGTCGGTGTAGCCATATCGGCCGCATAAATTTTTCCTGTAACCTGTGCCGAGGTGGCGTAACCGGTAGCGTTAGTAACCGACAAGCCAGTGACATATGAAGTGGCCGCGGGACTAAGCCCCAGGTCGCCTGTGATAGCCGAGGTGGAGATATTGTTGATAGCCGTCTTAGCCAGGATCACGTAGTTTCCTGATTCGCCAAGGTTAACCGTTGCTAACGTTGCTGTACTTCCACCTGTTGTGAAATTCCAGCTCGTATTACTTGCAAGTGCATTACCCCCGAGATCCTTTGCACCCGTTGTGATCGTTGCAGTATACATTGTTAGTGCATTCAGAGCATTAGTCGGCGTGAACGTCGCCGTTGTTCCGGAATACACTACTGCGCCAGCAACTACATTCGAACCTTGCTTCACGCTGAAAGTGGTCGTGTTAATGCTGGTAGACTCCATAGCTTCACTGAATTGAATCGTTATCGACTTGTTACGTGCGATACCCGTCATGTTATTCAGCGGATCTGTCAGGTTAACCAACGGCAGCAGAACATCCGGCGCTTGTCCGGTCGTAAAACTGAAGGTGTGGTCTGCAGCGAGCGCCTTGCCAGCTTGACTTTTCGCGGCTGTGGTGACCGTGACAACGTATAGCTTGTTGGCAGGCAGTGCAGCCGTTGGGGTAAAAGTTACCTTTGGACTTGTATAGGTGATGCTGCCGGCAACGGCCACAGCGTTTTGAGTAAGTGTAACTGATGTGCCGTTGATCGTTGCGGGATCCATGGGCTCACTGAAGGTAATAACTACCGGTTGACCGACAGCCACACCGATAGCATTGTCTGCAGGGTCTGAGAGAGAGACTGCCGGGATCGTGCCCACCTCGTCATCCTCTTTACAACCTGCAAGTAGCAACGCTGAACATAGCGCTGCCGTGTAGAATAATTTGTTTGTTTTCATTTGATTGATTTAAATCGCTTGTTTAGAGATTGCCTTGCGAGAGCCAGACTTGCGATTGTTCATCTGCTCCTGCTCCGTGGTCCATGGAAGATGATTATCACCTTCCCGGCTTTCCCGGTTTTTTTAATCGAAACGGATCCTGATTAGAATTTGACCGATGTAATGGTCGCAGGAAGATGTGTTGGGGTGGTGTTATTAACGGGTTGATACTCTGTCACCGGTGCGGTTGTCGTTTGTGCGCTCGCTGTGCTCACATAAATTATTAGTACAACGAATATGACAAAGTAGACGCAAGCGGCAACTGTTTTTTCGCGGGTTTGGAGGCTGAATCTCATTTTGATGTGTTTTTA